>Ga0180220_1000027_pt1 | contig 362709 bp, 356 predicted proteins | sample eDN5th37CBELigBY_FD_151335 | JGI IMG/M metagenome (GOLD analysis project Ga0180220, IMG submission 151335) | Enriched backyard soil microbial communities from Emeryville, California, USA - eDNA 5th pass 37_C BE-Lig BY (version 2) (version 2) | ecosystem: Environmental > Terrestrial > Soil >...
GAACAATATAAAATCATTGGTCTGCCAACAACGTTTATTATTGATAAAAAGGGTAATATCAAAAAAAAGATATTAGGTCCAATTACATCAGAGATGCTTCATAAACAAATTGATCAACTGTAAGGAACAGCCAGTGTGGCTGTTTCTTTTTTATCCGTTTGGAAAGAAAAAAACTACTTCGAAAGAACCTCAAAAAGTTAAATTCTCTATACTAATGGGAAAGAATAAAATAGTGAGAAGAATTATCGTTATCAATAATTATTATAAAGTAATAATTATAATAATTATTACTTGAAAAAGAATTCGTATTTGTTATAATCGTATTATATTATTATTTATAAGCATTTAGAGTGATAAAGGTAGAAAAAGAGAAAAATATTGGGAAGTGATGATGAATCTTATTCTCAATTAGGGAGTGAAGTAGGATGCAAATCAACAGTGCTACACAAATAGAACATCAAATTGATTCGAATAAAAATCGGTTTTATATGAAATGGATCGAACATATTGAATTAATCAATGCGGTTATATCAGGAATTCTAATCGGGTTTGGTTGGTACTTTAATGTACAAGGAAATGAAAGTGCAGCGATTCCATTATTTATCTTGGCATTTGTAATAGGAGGATTTGCGAAGGCAAAAGAAGGAATCGAAGAAACCATTGCGGAACGAACATTGAACGTGGAACTGCTCATGATCTTTGCTGCAATAGGTTCTGCTATTATTGGGTATTGGGCTGAAGGTGCCATTTTAATTTTCATTTTTGCTTTAAGTGGCGCATTAGAGACTTATACAATGAACAAGAGTCAACGTGAAATCTCATCATTAATGAGCTTACAGCCAGAAGAAGCTTTGCTTATTGCAAATGGTAAAGAACGTCGGGTACATGTTTCTTCCTTAACAATCGGTGACACAATTTTAGTCAAGCCAGGTGAAAGAATTGCTACAGACGGTTATATCTTATCTGGAAGAACGTCAATTGATCAATCTCCGATAACAGGAGAGTCAATGCCTGTTGAAAAAGAAATAAATGATGAAGTTTATGCTGGAACAGTAAATGGCAGTGGATCTATTACTGTATCAGTTACCAAAAAAAGTACTGAAACGATGTTTCAAAAAATTCTAGATCTTGTTCAATCTGCACAATCAGAAAAATCTCCTTCACAACAGTTTATTGAAAGGTTCGAGGGAACCTATGTCAAGGCAGTGTTAATCATGGTTGCTATTATGATGGTATTACCACACTATTTACTCGGGTGGAGCTGGAATGAAACGATATACCGTGCATTAGTGCTTATGGTAGTTGCTTCTCCTTGTGCACTAGTAGCCTCAATTATGCCTGCTACTCTTTCTGCCATTTCAAATGGTGCTAGAAAAGGTCTTTTATTTAAAGGAGGCATCCACTTAGAAAGATTAAGTAAAACAAAGGTTGTTGTTTTTGATAAAACAGGTACATTAACAAAAGGAGAACCAGAGGTAACGGATATTTTAACGTTAGATGATGTGGAATCGAAAGAATTTTATGAGGCTGTTCTATCAATCGAAAATCAATCAAACCATCCACTTGCGAGGGCAATTGTCGCGAAAATTAATCAAGTTTTTCCTGCTGAAGTAGCACAAATGACCTCTGTTGAGGAAAAATCAGGTTATGGTGTGAGCGCAAATATTCATGGAGTACATTGGAAAATAGGTAAAGCTGATTTTGTGGGAAGAGATATAGCGGATTCTTTTCAAAACGACATCAATGCAACTCTTTCGAAAGATGGGAAGACAATTGTGTATGTTCAACGTGAAGGGCAAATCATCGGACTCATTGCATTAAAGGATGTTGTAAGAGATGAGGCAAAAGCAGCTATTCAAAAGTTGCAAAAAAATGGTGTAAAGACGGTTATGTTAACGGGTGATAGTCTAGAAACAGCAAAAGCAATTTCAAAAGAGCTTAAAATCGATCTATTTAAGGGAGAATGCTTGCCGGAAGACAAGGCCACAGAAATAAAATTATTAAAAGAAAAATATGGTACAGTAACAATGATCGGAGATGGGATAAATGATGCTCCTGCGTTAGCAACAGCAGATGTAGGGATTGCAATGGGAGAAGGAACAGATGCGGCTCTTGAAACAGCTGACATCGTGTTAATGAAAAACGAACTATCTAAGTTAACCGACGCATTAACTTTATCGAATAAAATGAACCATATTGTTAAGCAAAACATTGTGTTTTCGATGTCCGTTATCGCTTTATTAATTTGCTCAAACTTCTTTCAAGTGTTAGATCTGCCGTTAGGTGTCATTGGTCATGAAGGAAGTACAATTCTCGTAATCTTAAATGGATTGCGATTGCTCAGAGGAATATAAATGAAAAGAGGGATACCACCGATTGTTTACGATGGAATCCCTCTTTTTTGTGGTATAGGAAATTATAAAATTCTTGTACTGTGGATAAGCGCGCGTCATCCATCTTCAAAGCACAGGATGTGCAAATGCAGTCTAGGAGATTGACGTCGCGTTTTTTGACTGCCAGCGCCTAGCTCCTCTAGGGTCTAACAACAAATGAATTGAAGACAAAGAACGTCTTCTATTCATTTGCGTTTTATTTGCTCTAGGCTGTTCAAGGCGCTTGCGCTTGTTCTTTTACATTTTAATTGTCTCTTCTGATGTTGAGACAGGAACTTCTTCTTCATCCGGTTGATTACAAACAATGATATATGATGTGACGAAGCAGCAAAAGCCAATGATCCACCCGAAGATCGTACTATAGTAAAAGGTATCAATTAAAAGCATACCTACAATTGGGGCAAGAATTCCCATCATACAAAGTACAAAAATCAAATGACGTTTTACCCATTGAAGCACAACGAACAACTCCTTAATAGGAAGAAAGATTGCATTATAGGATCATTATACAAGAAAAAGAACCTTTGTAGTATCAAGGAAATATTAAAAACAGATTACAAATATTACTTTTGGTTGATTTTACATAATGACGTTATATCCATATTTAACTTTTTCTCTTCATGATTCAATTTTATATCTTTTCCTAGTATAAGTTCAGTGTCAATTGACCTGATAGAGTGACCATTAAACCCTCAGAAAGGGTGTGCAGACAGCTAACAAAGTATAAATTTTCTAGCAGTGTGCTTTTACTTGGAAATTTAAAACCGCCATTTCTCTTGCGATCCGTGACAACTCCCTATAAAGATCCACCGTTTGCTCTATACAATTTTTCAATGGGGTAATGGTATATTTAGAATTAAGTTCATTCTTAGATCTTTTACACCCATTCGTTCAAGCTTATTAAGGATTTGATTTCAGTATTCATCTTTTTTATCTTCCTAGTTGGTACTGTTTTTTAATACCTTGTCATAAAACCAAACCACACACGGTTGATGATAATTTTTCTTCCTATTGCTTGAATTGGTTATTATTATAGGTTTTCATACTATCCATGAACACAGAATTCATAACTTGAGAGTTGATTATTTATCTTAGAGTAATGAAGGGTGACAATAAGAACCGTTTTTGGCTTGATGCATTGTGCTTTCTAATGCTGATTGTTATCATGAAATAGTAAGTTTTTTGAAGGGTAGTGACATTATGAAAAAGCGTCTAGAAAAAGTAATGGGATGGCTGAAAGATCAAGATATCGATCTATGCTTTGTCCAATCAAAGGAAAATGTTTTCTATTTTACACAATTTTATACAGACCCACATGAACGATTGATGGGGATTTTTTTGTTTAAGGAGCAAGATCCATTTTTAGTTTGTCCAAACATGGAAGTAAACCAAGCAAAATCTGCGGGTTGGTCATATGAAGTGATAGGATATAGTGATCATGAAAATCCTTGGGAATTGATTGATCATGAATTGAAACAACGTCAAGTTTATGTCCAAAGGCTTGCTATTGAAAAAGATGTGACACCTTATAGTCGCGCAGAGGTTTTGTTAAAGATAACAGATCATCCAGAAATTATATCTGCCGAGGATAAATTAAATCATCTTCGTGTTATAAAAGATGATCATGAAATACAAATCATGAGAGAAGCGGCAAAGTTGGCAGACTTTGGAGTCCAAATCGGTATAGATGCTCTTCAAACAGGTGTTACCGAAATGGAAGTATTAGCAACAATTGAATATGAATTAAAGAAAAAAGGAGTCCGTGAGATGTCCTTTTCTACCATGGTATTATTCGGTGAAAAATCTGGTGACCCTCATGGGAACCCGGGTCTGAGAACATTAAAAGAAGGTGATTTTGTTCTTTTTGACCTTGGTGTTGTCTTGGATGGTTATTGCTCGGATATTACAAGAACCGTTGTTTATAAAAAAGCAACGGACCAGCAAAAGCAAATCTATGACACAGTTCTTCAGGCGCAAATGGCTGCATTGGAAGCAAGTAAGACGGGAACAAGAATTGGTGATTTAGATACACTAGCTAGAAATATCATAAAGGATGCTGGTTATGGTGAGTTTTTTCCACATCGTCTTGGCCATGGATTAGGTATTAATGTTCATGAGTATCCATCAATGAGTTTTACAAATGATGAATGTTTAGCAGAAGGAATGGTCTACACAATCGAACCGGGAATCTATATACCATCAATAGGCGGAGTGAGAATAGAAGATGATGTTGTTATTACTCAGGACGGGTATGAAACATTAACGAAGTTTCCTAAAGAATTTTTGATTATAAAATAGAATTAGAGGATTGTATTTATCATGATGAAAATTGAAAAAAGGAGCCATTACTTACTTCTTCTTTTCGTGTTATTCCTTTTAGCAGGTTGTGGTCGCGATCACACAGCTAATCTACTAAATGCAGAAGTAACAAAGGTAGTAGATGGTGATACACTTCAAGTCATAATCGATGGAAAGAAGGAAACAATTCGCCTATTGTTAGTTGATACACCGGAAACAGTTCATCCCTCAAAGCCAGTACAACCATTCGGACCTGAAGCTAGTGACTTTTTGAAAGAAAAAGTGAATGGAGAAGAGGTTCAAGTTGAACTGGGGATAGGAGAAAGAGATAAATATGGACGATTGCTCGCATATGTCTACCATCATGATCAGATGATTAATAAACTATTGCTTGAAAAAGGGCTAGCAAGGGTTGCATATGTGTTCGAGCCAAATACAAAATATATTGATGAATTTTATGATATTCAAAAGCAAGCTCAACAAAAAGAGATTGGAATATGGAGCCTTGAAAACTATGCAACCGATGATGGCTTTCAGGATCAAGGGACAGAAGAAGATCCAGAAAATAAGGCAACCTTTAATTCTAGTTGTAATATTAAAGGAAACATAAATTCAAAAGGAGAAAAAATCTATCATACTGAACAATCTCCTTCCTACAAGGTTACGAAGCCGGAAGAAATATTCTGTACCGAAAAAGAAGCGGAAGAAGCAGGCTATCGAGCAGTGAAAAGATAAAGTTTAAACATCCATCAATGGAGGAATCATCCCCCGCTGATGGATATTTGAACGAATCGACATTAATCCTCTACCTACATTCTTGGTAAAATCTGAAGCTTTTAGTGGGGATCTTACTGCCCGTTAAGAGTGGGATAAAAGGTGATATGAGTGTTTAAAAACGCTCATGTCACCTTTTTTTATTTTTAGATTTTTTCTGAAAGTCAAATGATGAGTGATTAGCTTATCTTTGTTGGAGTGAGCAAAAGCAACGAATAAATAGCTGTTTAGGATAAGAAATTTAGGCAAATCTATAAAGGAGGAATTTTTTGGTGAAAAGCTTTTGTTTTGAAACTTACTGTTTAAAATATTTCTTCCAATGTGTCAAAAATTTAAGGTTTACCTTAATTAGCATATTCGTTGTCGTCCTAGACATAAAAATTAAGAGGTTTGTAACAAAGGAGGATGGTTTTTATGAAGAAAATAGCAGTGTTAACAAGCGGGGGAGATTCACCGGGAATGAATGCTGCAATCCGTGCAGTTGTCAGAAAAGGCATACATGAAGGATTAGATGTATATGGTGTTTATCAAGGTTATGCAGGATTAATGGAAGGAAATATAAAAAAGCTTGAATTAGGATCTGTAGGAGATATCATCCATCGAGGTGGAACGATTTTATATTCTGCAAGATCTGAGGAATTCAAGAAAGATGAATCACAATACAAAGGAATTGAACAGCTAAAAAAATTAGGTATTGAAGGACTTGTTGTGATCGGTGGCGATGGGTCATATCGAGGTGCTGCAAAATTAACGGAAAAGGGTTTTCCTTGTATGGGTCTGCCAGGGACCATTGATAATGATATTCCCGGAACAGACTATACCATTGGCTATGATACCGCATTAAATACTGTGATAAGCAGTATTGACAAAATCAGAGATACTGCAACATCACATGATCGAACATTTATTATTGAAGTAATGGGGCGTCATGCAGGGGATATTGCTTTGTTTTCAGGGTTAGCTGTCGGTGCAGAGACAATTATCGTACCTGAGAAGCCGTATGAGATCGATGATGTAGTTGATAAGCTGAAAAAAGGGATTGCTAGAGGAAAAAAACATTCCATTATTGTTTTGGCAGAAGGTGTTTGTTCTGCAAGTGAACTGGCAGCAAAGTTAAAGGAAGATTACCAATTAGAAACAAGAATTTCAGTGCTTGGGCATATTCAAAGAGGCGGTTCACCAACTTGTTTTGATCGTGTTTTAGCTTCTAGATTAGGAGCTAGAGCAGTAGAGTTATTAATTGAAGGGAAAGCGGGTCGAGCCATTGGGATGCAAAAACAAGAAATTGTTGATCAAGATATCATCGAACTTTTAAAGAAGCGTGATCCTCTTCCTGAAGATGTATACACACTTTCTAAAGAGCTGTCAATATAAAATCAATAAACATTGATGGAGGCTGGCCAGTACTTAATAGGATCGTACTGACCAGCCTCTTTTTTTGTTGTCGTAAATTCCTTATGTAAGTAAAGGAATACTTTTTAATATTCGGTTTTTACTGACGCCTTTAAGATATAAGCCCTGCCTCTCTTATATCGTTGCGGCTCCTAGGCCGCGCCACTTTATTAAGCGTCTTGCTTTGGTATTAGTATGATGTCATTCGCAGCGCGCTTAGTTATGTATTACCCTAAAAAGATAGGGTAAAACCTATAGACAATCTATAAATCTTACTATTGTAAACAAATATTTATCCCTTTTTAAAAAATGAACAAGCATTCGTTTTTGTTTTTGCCATAAAACATCATTGTAAAGCGTATGATGGATAGAAAGAACTTGTGACAGATTTTTATTAAATTGGGGGGAGAAGAAAATGACAGAAAAAGAAAAGGCGAAGTGGATCCAGGAGATAGCAAATGAAATGATAAAACACTCTGTGAAGGATGTTAAAGGTAGAAAAGTAAGTGACCAGGATAAGGCTGTTGAATTACTTGCCAGGGCAATACATGATTTTTCGGAATTATACATTAATAAGAAAGCAGACGATGATGAGATTTTAAAAGGGATATTAGCAAAAGTGAAAATTGCTTCAAACACAATCGAACAAGTAAAAAAGCCGACAGTTGTGATCAAAAGAGTGTAAAGAAGTGGAGTAGGCTAATATAACTAAAATAGGAACACTTGTTCTATTTTTGGGTTTGATGTGGTACAATTAGGTTGCAGTTTCATTGGATCGAACAAGCCCCTTCTGAAAGGAGGTGATGCTTGTTGACCATATATGAAAGTTTAGTATCAATGTTTTCGTTTGCCTCTTTAATCATCGCTATTTTGGCATTCTCGCAAAAAAAATAGACCCCACACTGAGGCCTGCAAAAGTTAAATGTGTTGATCCGAATGAAAACTGCAGACTGTGGATGCTGCAACATCCACGGTCAATCGATTATTATTATATCACAAAGAGAAAGAAGAAGCAGTATCTGTGTACCAGCCATTACTCGTTTATCTCAAATTTTAATTCATTAAATAATGTTGTGAAATCAAACTGAATGTCAAAAAAGAGGGGGGTGTTTTCATCATTATATAGAATAAGTCTAGACTGATTGTTGTCTTCTATATTGTAAACGAATAAAACCTCCGTAATATATTCCTCGAGCCATTTGTTTTTTACATGAATTGACGTTGTTAAAGGGATTTTAATAAGGTATCCCTTCTGAGGTAGCGGGTTTGCTTGAACAGTAATGTTTTTAATACTTTTTAATGCTTTTTTTACTTCATGATCAATTATGGCTGAACTATTTTTTTCATGAATAATATTGTTTGATTCTATGTCTAAAATTTTTATTTCCTGATGTCCGTTAGCATGAACATGATTTAAATGCATAATACCGGTAAAAAGAATTAGGTGTGTAAATACTATTACTTTCCTCAAGTTAGATCACCTCTTTTTATAGCCTTCCCTATCCTTAAAATTTATTCCTAAATCGAAAAATGTTTCCCTAATCTTTGAAGAGTATTGATTGGTAATATTTGGGTTTGTTTAGATTTAAAGTTATATCAGAAGACTGATTCTTAAGTACTGAAATAAAATGAATATACTTTTTACTACAAAAATCGACAAATTTATTGACGTCCATGCTTAACTTTTGTACGATATGTAAGATTGAATGTAAAGGAGCTGTGGATTTCGTGAAGGAGTCCTTTAAAATAATAAAGACATTAAATAACAATGTATTAATCGCTTCACATGAATCCTACGGTGAAGTGGTTTTAATTGGTAAAGGCATAAGCTTTGGGAAAAAACATGGAGACATTATTCAAGAACAGAGCTATGAAAAAATGTTTGTGCTTACAAATCGAAAAGAACAAGAGCAATATAAAATGTTATTATCTGATGTTGATGAAGAAATGCTTGACGTTGTTCAAGATGCTATACGGTATATATTTGAACGGGTTGAAAAGCCGCTTAATGAGCATATTCATATTGCACTTACTGATCATATAACATTTGCTTTAAAGCGGTTGCAACAAGGGATGGATCTGAAGAATCCCTTTTTATTAGAGACAAAATCTCTTTACCCTTTTGAATATGAGTTAGCTACAGAAGTTATTCAGCTATTAAATAATGCGTTATCTGTAGAGTTGCCGGAAGGTGAAATAGGCTTTATCGCTCTTCATATTCACAGCTCTATATCAAATAAACCATTATCAGAAGTGAATCAGTATTCTCAGCTAATCAGTCGTTTAACGGAGGTAATTGAAGATTCCTTAAAGGTGAAGGTTGACCGGGACAGCGTCAATTATTTAAGGTTAATTCGCCATCTTCGTTATACTATTGAGAGGGTTAATTCTGGGGAATCCGTTTCTGAACCAGAAAAATTATCTTTTTTGTTGAAAAAGGAATATCCATTATGCTACAATACTTCTTGGAAAATGATAAAAGTCATGCAACAGGTCCTAAAAAAGCCTGTTTATGAAGCTGAAGCAGTTTATCTGACAATGCACTTATACCGATTAACAAATAAATAATTGTAACCGATATTATTCACGTGTTACTGATTCGATCAGGCATGAGTGAACAAGGTGTTTTTATTTGCTATTTTGGGGAACTATACCTAATAGCAGAGGAAAACCATGTTCACCATGCCTTTTTTTGTGTGTAATCCCCCATTAATGGATTATTGAAAACGGTTAATACAGGGTGTTTTTTAGCTTCACAAACTTTTATTACTTGAATTAAGGAACAAAATAGGAGGTTGTAATCATGTTTAAAAATGCATTTGGCGTCTTACAAAAAGTTGGACGTGCCCTGATGTTACCAGTTGCATTATTACCAGCAGCAGGTTTGCTTCTTGCATTAGGGAATGCTCTTCAAAACCAAACACTAACTGATATAGCTCCATTTTTAACAAGTGATTGGGTTGTGCTAATTGCTAGTGTGATGGAGAACGCAGGGAACATTGTCTTTTCGAATTTACCTGTATTATTCGCTGTAGGTGTTGCTATTGGACTAGCCAATGGTGATGGAGTTGCAGGTATTGCTGCTTTAATTGGTTACCTTATAATGAATGTAACGATGAGCAGTATTTTAAAAGGATTAGACATTATTCCTGGAGGCGGGGCAGAACTAACTGAGTTCTTAGCCAACAATAGTGCTGCCTATGGAAATGTTTTAGGGATTCCAACACTTCAGACAGGGGTGTTTGGTGGAATTATCGTTGGTATTATTGCTGCTGCAATGTACAATAGATTCTTTACAATTGAATTACCATCATACTTAGGATTCTTTGCAGGGAAACGTTTCGTTCCAATCATTACAGCAGCTGCAACAGTATTATTAGGGGTTGTGATGTACTTTGTTTGGCCTCCAATCCAAACAGGTTTAAATGCTTTCTCAACGAACTTATTAGATGCTAATAGAACGCTAGCAGCATTTATCTTTGGTGTCATTGAACGTTCATTAATTCCGTTTGGTTTACATCATATTTTCTACTCGCCATTCTGGTTTGAGTTCGGCAGCTATGTAAATGCTGCTGGTGAAACTGTACGTGGTGACCAAACTATTTTCTTTTCACAAATTCGTGATGGTGTTCAGGATTTAACAGCAGGTACATTTATGACAGGTAAATTCCCATTCATGATGTTTGGTTTACCAGCTGCGGCTCTTGCTATTTATCATGAAGCAAAGCCGGAAAACAAAAAAGTTGTTGCAGGTTTAATGGGTTCTGCTGCATTAACTTCTTTCTTAACAGGTATTACAGAACCACTTGAGTTCTCATTCTTATTCGTAGCACCAGTACTATTTGGTATTCATGCTGTATTTGCAGGTTTATCATTTATGATTATGCATATCCTAGATGTAAAAATTGGGATGACATTCTCTGGTGGATTAATTGACTTCTTACTATTTGGAGTTTTAAACCCACAAACAAACTGGTGGTTAGTAATCCCTGTAGGTTTAGTATTTGCAGTTATTTACTACTTCGGATTCCGTTTTGCTATCCGTAAATGGAATCTAGCGACACCTGGTCGTGAAGATGCGGATGTTGAAACTGCAGATGAAGGAAAAGCAAAAGCATCTGGAGGAGATCTTCCATCACAAGTATTAGAGTCACTGGGCGGTTCAGGTAATATTAAGCACTTAGATGCATGTATTACACGTTTACGTGTAACAGTTAACGATAGTAAGAATGTTGATAAAGATCGTCTGAAAAAATTAGGAGCTTCAGGTGTCCTTGAAGTTGGAAATAATATTCAAGCGATTTTCGGTCCTAAATCTGATAACTTAAAAACTCAAATTCAGGACGTTATGTCAGGAAAGCGTCCGGCAGCAACTCAAACACATTCTCAAGAACAAGAAGTTCAAGAACAAGTGGAAGATGTTGTGGCTGACGGAATCAAAAACGAAGTTGTAGACGAAACATTTGTAGCACCGCTTACTGGTGAAATTAAAGAAATCACAGAAGTTCCTGACCAAGTATTCTCTGGAAAAATGATGGGTGATGGTTTTGCTATACTCCCTACAAATGGAACAGTTGTTTCACCTGTAAATGGTAAAATTCTAAATGTTTTCCCTACTAAACATGCGATTGGTATTCAATCTGATGGTGGAAAAGAAATTTTGATTCACTTTGGTATTGATACAGTAAATTTAAAAGGTGAAGGCTTTGAAGCATTTGTACAAGAAGGTGACATTGTTGAACAAGGTCAAAAACTTCTTGAAGTAAACCTTGATTTCGTAAGAGAAAATGCACCATCTGTTATAACACCGATTGTATTTACAAACTTGAAAGAAGGACAATCAGTTAAACTGCAAGCACAAGGAAATGTAGCTGCAAAAGATGCTGATGTGATTTCGATTGAAGATTAATTTAATTACAAAAAAGCTGCCGCACTTGTCATTTGACTAGTGTGGCTGATAAAATAAAAACTTGAGAAAAATGTAGAATTTTAAAGGAGATTGATGAAAAATGGCAGAAAAAACTTTTACAGTAACGGCAGATTCAGGAATTCACGCTCGTCCAGCTACAGTTTTGGTACAAGCTGCAAGTAAATATGATTCAGATGTAAACCTTGAATATAATGGTAAAACAGTTAACTTAAAATCAATTATGGGTGTTATGTCTTTAGGTATTCCAAAAGGATCTCAAATTAAAATTATTGCTGCAGGTTCAGATGCTGATGAAGCAGTTGCAGGTTTAGCAGAAACATTCAAAAATGAAGGGCTAGGCGAATAATGAGTAACCTAAAAGGGATTGGAGCTTCTGCAGGTATTGCGATTGCAAAAGCATACCGTTTAGAGGAACCAGAATTAAAGATAGAACAAAAAACAGTAACAGATAAAGAAGCTGAGAAAAATCGATTTGTAGAAGCCATTAACACTTCTAAATCAGAACTTGAAAAGATTAAAGAGCATGCTAATCGTGAATTAGGTGCAGATAAAGCAGAAATCTTTGCAGCTCATTTACTTGTCCTAAGTGATCCAGAATTATTAAATCCTGTCAAAGATAAAATTGAAACAGAAGGTGTTAATGCTGAATTCGCTATGAAAGAAACAGCAGACATGTTCGTTTCAATGTTTGAATCCATGGACAATGAATACATGAAGGAACGTGCAGCAGATATCCGCGATGTTACTAAGCGTGTTATCGCTCATTTGTTAGGTGTGCAAATTCCTAACCCAAGTCTAATTTCAGAAGAAGTCGTGATCATTGCTGAAGATTTAACTCCTTCTGATACAGCCCAATTAAACCGTCAATTTGTTAAAGGTTTTACAACAGATATTGGCGGACGTACTTCTCACTCAGCTATTATGGCTCGTTCAATGGAGATTCCAGCAGTTGTTGGTACAAAGCAAGCGACAGCTTCAATTGAAAATGGCGTAATGGTAATAGTTGATGGTCTTGATGGAGATGTTATTATCAATCCATCTTCAGATGTGATCGCACAGTACGAAGAAAAGAAAGCAAAATTTGAAGCTCAAAAAGCTGAATGGGCTAAACTTGTAAACGAGCCAACTGTATCTAAAGATGGCCAACATGTTGAGCTTGCAGCAAACATCGGAACTCCTGATGATGTTAAAGGTGTATTAGAAAATGGCGGTGAAGGTGTAGGTCTATACCGTACAGAATTCTTATACATGGGAAGAGATCAACTTCCAACTGAGGAAGAGCAATTTGAAGCTTATAAAACAGTTCTTGAGAGAATGGGAGATAAGCCAGTTGTAGTTCGTACATTAGACATCGGTGGAGATAAAGAATTACCATACTTACATCTTCCAAAAGAAATGAATCCATTCCTTGGATTTAGAGCAATCCGTTTATGCTTGGAAGAACAAGACATCTTCCGTACTCAATTAAGAGCTCTATTACGTGCAAGCAGTTACGGTAATTTAAAAATCATGTTCCCTATGATTGCGACACTTACTGAATTTAGAGAAGCAAAGGCGATTCTTTTAGAAGAAAAAGAAAAGCTTGTTGCAAATGGTACTCAAGTATCAGATTCGATCGAAATTGGTATGATGGTTGAAATTCCATCAACTGCAGTTATGGCTGATCAATTTGCGAAAGAAGTAGATTTCTTTAGTATCGGAACAAATGACTTAATTCAATACACAATGGCAGCAGATCGTATGAATGAGCGCGTATCATATTTATATCAACCATACAATCCAGCAATTTTACGTCTTGTTTCAATGGTTATTGATGCAGCACATAAAGAAGGAAAATGGGCTGGTATGTGTGGAGAAATGGCTGGCGATCCAATCGCAATTCCATTACTTCTTGGTTTAGGTCTTGATGAATTCTCTATGAGTGCTACGTCAATTCTTCCAGCACGTACACAAATTAAAGGATTATCTAAAGAACAAGCACAAAGCATCAAAGAAACTGTTTTATCAATGGATACTACAGAAGAAGTTGTTGCTTTTGTAAAAGAAACATTTCAACTAGATTAATTTTAAAAGGACAGGCCCATAGCCTGTCCTTTTTGCATGTAAGCCTTTTGTAAATAGGAAATTATTTATGTGACTACTAGTGGAACGAAATGCAAAATGTAATGAAGTATAGTACTTATTATTGATATCAATAAAGGAAGGTACAATCATGATTAAACCATTTGTTCCACAACTAGTTTATATAGAACCGAGAGCTTTAGAATATCCTCGTGGGGTAGAATTAAAAGAAAAATTTGAAAAAATGGGGTTGGAAATAAGAGAAACCACATCACATAACCAAGTTCGTAATATTCCTGGAAAAAATCACTTACAACAATACCGAAATGCTAAATCAACCTTAGTTGTAGGTGTAAGAAAGACATTAGAATTTGATACATCAAAGCCATCTGCAGAATATGCAATTCCACTAGCAACAGGTTGTATGGGGCATTGTCATTATTGTTATTTACAAACTACAATGGGAAGTAAACCTTATATTCGCACATATGTGAATATTGAAGAGATTTTTGAACAAGCTCAAACGTATATCAAACAGAGAGCTCCAGAAGTTACCCGTTTTGAAGCATCCTGTACTTCAGATATTGTCGGAATCGACCATCTGACACATTCTCTAAAATCAGCAATTGAATTTTTTGGTCAAATTGATTTGGGAAGATTAAGGTTTGTTACAAAGTTTCATCATGTTGATCATCTCCTGGATGCAAAACATAATGGAAAAACTCGATTTCGTTTCAGTATTAATGCTGATTACGTTATTAAAAATTTTGAACCAGGAACTTCGCCTCTAGATCTACGTATTGAGGCGGCAGGTAAAGTTGCAAAGGCAAAGTATCCATTGGGTTTTATTATTGCACCAATTTATATACACGATGGATGGCAAGAGGGATATAGAGAATTATTTAAAAAGCTAAATGCATCTCTACCAACCGATGTTCGAGATGATATTACTTTTGAGATGATTCAACATCGATTTACAAAGCCTGCAAAAAGAGTCATACAAAAAAACTACCCTAAAACAAAGCTTGAGTTAAATGAGGAAGAAAGAAGATACAAATGGGGAAGATATGGAATTGGAAAATATATTTATCAAAAAGATCAAGAACAAGAACTAAGAAATACGCTTGAAGACTATGTTCATCATTATTTCCCTTTTGCAAAAGTTGAATATTTTACGTAACAAGATAGCTCCCATCAAATGATGGGTTTTTTTATTTTATCATAGAAGATAAATAATGGTAAAATAAGTTATTAATACATAAGGGGTGGATAATATGGATCTTAACTTAAAAGGTAAAAATGCTTTAGTAGTTGCTTCAAGCCAAGGATTAGGGAAAGCAATCGCAGAGAAATTGTTTGAACAGGGTGCGAATGTAATGATTTCTAGCCGTGACCAAGCAAAATTAGAAAAAATAAAAACAGAACTTGAGAGTACGAATGGAAATGGTCGTATTTTTTTTCAAACCTGTGATATAAAAAATAAGCAAGAAATTGAAAAGTTAGTCTCAGAGACAGTAGCTGAACTAGGCTCTATTGATCTGTTAGTTAATAATGCAGGAGGACCACCTGCGGGCACATTTGAACAAATGACAGATGAAGATTGGCAGCATGCATTTGAATTAAACCTTCTTAGCTATATTCGTATGATAAGAGAGGTACTGCCACATATGAAACAAAAGGGTGGAAAAATCGTCAATATTGCCTCTTCATCAGTAAAAGAGCCAATACCTGGTCTTATTTTATCAAATACATTTCGAACAGGAATTGTCGGTTTGTCAAAAACACTAGCTACTGAGCTGGCACCTTATCAAATATTAATTAATACAGTAGCACCTGGTCGGATTGCTACAGATCGAGTAGCCTTCTTGGATGAAACAGCGGCAAAAAATCAAGGGATTTCGAAGGAAGAAATCGAAGAAAAGATGAGAAAAACGATTCCGCTTGGCAGATATGGCTTACCTGAGGAATTCGCAAATTATGTTGCGTTTCTCTTGTCTGATCATAATAGCTTTATGACAGGTCAAACATTCTTAATTGACGGGGGAATGGTCAAGTCAATTTAAGGCAAAGGCTTAATCTTACAATCATTTATCTAATAAATTTTTAGGAGGAGTAACCGATGAAACAAAAGGTTGGATTTATAGGAATAGGTGTAATGGGGCAAAGCATGGCAAAACATATCCTACAAGCAGGCTATCCATTATATGTTTATACAAGAACAAAGGAAAAAGCAAAAGGTTTGATACAATTAGGTGCTACTTGGATTAACTCAATAAGCGAGCTATCCAAAGAATGTGAATTTATTATTACAATGATTGGCTACCCTAAAGATGTCGAAGACGTATACTTAGGCGAGAATGGTATCATTTCTTCAGCAAAACCAGGTACATATGTGATCGATATGACTACCTCACAACCTTCATTAGCTAAAAAAATATATGAACAAGCAAAGCTGAAAAATATTCAGTCGCTTGACGCACCCGTATCTGGCGGGGACATTGGTGCAAGAGAAGCTCGACTAGCTATTATGGTTGGCGGTGATAAAGACGCCTTTGATCACTGTCTTCCTTTGTTTGAAATAATGGGACAAAACATCGTCTATCAAGGTGAAGCTGGTTCAGGGCAACATACGAAAATGTGTAACCAAATCGCTATTGCGGCAGGAATGATCGGGGTTTGTGAAGCGATTTCCTATGCCAAAAAATCAGGCTTAGACCCTGCAAATGTATTAAAGAGTATAACGACAGGTGCAGCAGGCAGCTGGTCTTTAAGCAATCTTGCTCCACGTATGCTATCAGATGATTTTGAACCAGGATTCTATATTAAACACTTCATTAAAGATATGGGGATAGCGCTTGAAGAATCAAATGCTATGGAGCTTTACACTCCAGGATTAGAACTAGCATATAAATTATATGAGCAATTAGCAAAAGCAGGATATGAAGAAAAAGGTACTCAAGCATTAGTGAAATTATGGCAAGAAAGTTGATTTTTTTACAACTTTTTCTATGAAAAAACGTCTAATAATAAGTGGCTGTCCAATAAAAAAGGACAGCTACTTTTCTTTATTTTTTCCTCTCGTTTTTCACATGAATGTCAAATGAAATCTATCTCTTCTGTCATAATAGTGGTAAAATAAAGGGTAGCCTAAAATAATCATGATTTTTCATATAGAAAAAACAGTAGATAGGAGGGAGTTCTTTGACAGAACGTAATACAAATAAATCAGAGCAGCGAAAGCTTAGAAAATCAAGATATATTAGGACCAATGTGTTCTTTTTTGTTGTTTTTCTATTATTTGTTGCTCTAATCGTTCGGTTAGGTGTTGTACAAATTGTTCAGGGGGAAGAATTTTCGAAGGAAGTCTCTAGGACGGAATCAGATTATGCAAGCCTCCCAGCTCCAAGGGGAAAAATGTATGACCGTTATAACCGTGTTGTCGTTGATAACAAAAGGGTACCAGCGATTACCTATACCGTAGATAAAACGACAAAAGCTGAAGACAAAATCAACACGGCTATCAAGCTTGCGGAGTACATTAGCTATGAACGTGAATACTTAGAAGAAGAGCTAAAGGAACGTGATATTCGAGATTATTGGTTAGCTTCAAATCCGACAGAAGCAAAAGAACTATTATCTGAAAGTGAATTGACTTTAGAGCCATCTGAAACCTATAAATTGCAAGTAGAGCGTGTTCCGGAAGCTGAAATTAAAAAAATACAAAATAGCTTGGAAGAAATGGAATTAGCTTATATTTATACACGTTTTTCGTCTGGTTACCAATATGAACCACAGGTTGTCAAATCATTAAATTTAACAGATGAAGAGGTTGCTCTAGTTGCAGAGCATCTAGAACAGTTACCTGGAGTTGATGTGATTACTGATTGGGGACGTGAATATCCGTATGATTCACTTCAATCCATTTTTGGCGGGGTGACATCACCTGAGCAAGGGATTCTCCAGTCACGTCAGGATTACTACAGTGCCAGAGGTTATGCTAGAAATGAACGAGTTGGAAAAAGTTACCTCGAATATCAATATGAAGACTATTTAAATCCTAGAAAAGCAAAAGTGGAGTACATTTCAGACAAAAGTGGAAACATTGTTTCAGAGCAGGTCGTTGATGAGGGACAAAGAGGATATGATCTAAAGCTATCGTTTGATATGGAATTACAAATGGAAGTCGAAAAAATTGTTGAAGAAGAACTTCGAAAAGCATCTAGAAGTCATTTCCTTATGGACCGTGCCTTTGTTGTGATGATGGACCCTTATCAAGGTGACGTTTTAACAATGGTTGGAAAGATGCTGGATCCTGAAAATCGAAACGGTGAAATGCTTGATTTTGCCTATGGAACCTTTGCAACTCAATATGAAGCAGGTTCAACCGTAAAGGGAGCGACCGTCCTCTCAGGCTATCAAGATGGCTTGCCAATTGGGAAAGGATTTTATGATACTAAGCTATATTTTAAAGGTACTCCTCCGAAAGGGTCTTATAAAAATCTCGGTTATATGACAGATTTAAGCGCCTTACAACTTTCATCAAATGTGTATATGTTTCATGTTGCCTTAAAAATTGCTGATGTAACATATGTGAAAAATGGACCATTAAATGTGTCAACAGAAGATTTCCAAAAGCTTCGTAATTATTTTGCTCAATTTGGTCTTGGTGTTCCAACTGGTATCGATTTACCACAGGAATCATCAGGTTTACAAAGTACACCTGATACAGCAGGTAAAATTTTGGACATTGCAATCGGGCAGTTTGACACATATACACCGCTTCAATTAGCGCAATATGTTTCTGTTATTGCAAATGGCGGTTCGCGTGTTCAACCAAGAATTGTAACAAGCATTCATACACCTGTAGAGGATAATACGCTGGGACCAATTGCAGTAGATAAATCACCAGTAGTGCTAAACCGTATAAATAATACACCTGAAGAGATTGAACGTGTTCAACAAGGATTTAAAATGGTTGTTCAAACTGCTCGTGGAACTGCATCAAGATACATTAATTATGATGTAGCAGGTAAAACAGGTACATCACAAACAAATTACTATGGTCCAAAACGTGAATATTGGGGTAAGCAAACAAATAACTTAAACTTTGTAGGATATTATCCATCCGAAAATCCAGAAATCGCATTTAGTGTTGTCGTGCCATGGGCAAGCAATGACTCAGATGCGGTAAATAAATATATCGCAAACAGAATCGTGAAAGCTTATATTGATCTTCAAAAGAAATATGTTACAACAACTGAAATTGATCAAGAAAAAACATCAAAAGAAGAGGAATAATTGCCTCTTCTTTTTTGTCTATTTCTGCTAAATGATTCATTACATAATTCATTGCTCTCATCACAAAATAAAGGTGATCATCTTTAAGGAGTGATGTAAATGGCAAAACGTACGAAAAAAAATGATCCTCAGCAAAAAAATAAAAAAGGCTTTGATTCAAGTGTCATTGATTCAGAATTCAGTCATGAATTTGGAAGTGCAGCAGCAAATAAAGTCCATAAAGATAAGGCAAAAAAAGAAAAAGCATCTAAAAATAATGGAGAATATAAAGGATAAAACTTGGCGGATAAGCCAAGTTTTTTTAAAATGATAAACTAAAGTTAATTTTTGAGAATCTGATTTTTTATCAATAAAAGTAAAACAGTTTAGAATAATGAAATTTGATAGATTGACAAACTTTTATAACAAGGTACACTTATTTTAAAGAAATATTCATCAGAAAAAGGATTTTTTACCATATTGATAGAATAGGTTAAGTTAAGAATAAACGATTTATATGTTCGTTATATATAACTAATGAACTAGTATAGAGGTCATGGAAAAGGTGGGAAACTAATGGAAAGAGGCTTAATAAGTCAAAAGGAAGTGAGTCAGTCTCTAGAACTATATGCTGTTGTCTCTTCAAATGGCCGCTTTCAATATATTTCGTCCAATTCATTAGAATTAATAGGCTACTCAAGCTCTGAATTAATTGGGAAGTTCATGAAGGATTTTATCCATATCGAGGATATATTTTTAGTAGAAAGCTATTTTTATAATGAGCATCACCTTCATCCTTGCTCATTCCGGTTTTTTACAAAATCAGGACGATATGTTTGGTTTGAAGCTGATCTAGACTTTATTCGAAGCAATGTTAAAAAAACTGAACAAGAAATCATTCTCAAAATGAGATTACTAACAAAGGCATCATCTACAAGCACTAGTGAAAGAGAACAAGATGGTACAGTAACATTAAATAGTGAAACGGCATTTGAGCCTCAGGAAAGTTCACTCCTAGAAGATTTACCAACACCAGTTTTTATTTCTAAAAAAGGAAAGCTTTGTTTTGTCAATCAAGCATTTCAGGAATTATTAGGAGCAAATACAAAAGAACAACTACTAGGGAAACATACCTTTGAATTTACTGATAAAGGATTTCATGACGTCATTAAAAATAGAGAATACCGTTTATATCAAGGGGAAAAAATCGGCATTATTGAAGAAATATGGCACACACTCGATGGTCGTGAAATCAGTTTGGAAATTACGGCCGCATTGACGAAATATAAAGGGGAGCCAGCAGAGTTAGTCGTTTTGAATGACATTTCTTCGAGAAGGAATTTTCAAAAAATACTTCAAAAAAGCAGGGAAAGATACCAAAGGCTTATCGACAATTCTATCGATACAATCGCGGTTATTCATAAGGATAAATGGGTGTTTATGAACGAATCAGGTGTAAAGCTTTTTAAGGCAGAGGATTATCCGGAAATGTTAGGCCGAAATATTTATGAATTTTTACATCCAGGTGATCATCAAACAATGAGAAAGTCATTGAAAAGTATTTTGGATGGGACTTCAGACGTACAGCTTACAAAGCAATCTTGGATAATTTCTAAAAACACGAAAATTTTTACAGAAATGGTTTGTATTCCAACAACTTACTATGGGGAAAAAGCAGTTCAGGTAATTCTACGAGACATTTCATACCGTAAAAACACGGAAGAGTTAATGCTAAAGTCTGAAAAATTATCTATTGCTGGACAACTTGCTGCTGGTATAGCACATGAAATACGTAATCCATTAACAGCAATCAAAGGATTTTTGCAAATCATGCAACCAGAGCTTTCCAATCATAGTCAATATTTTCATATCATTTTCTCTGAACTAAACAGAATAGAATTGATCTTAAGTGAGCTTCTCATGTTAGCAAAGCCGCAGGAAACAAAATTTAGGAAAACCAATATGGTGACATTACTCAATGATGTGGCGATCCTTTTGGAAACGCAAGGAAATATGAACAATGTTTCGATAATACAAGAACATACTTTTTCAGATCTACAAGTTAACTGTGATGAAAACCAATTAAAACAAGTGTTTATCAATTTATTCAAAAATGCAATAGATGCTATGCCTAATGGCGGGAAAGTAACTGTGCAAACAGAACAAGTTAACCAATCAGTTAAGATTACTGTAAAGGATGAAGGAGAAGGAATTCCTCCTGAATTTATGGAGAAAATTGGTGAACCTTTCATAACGACAAAAGAAAATGGGAATGGATTAGGTTTAATGATCACATATAAAATTATTGAAAACCATAGAGGTCATATGTGTGTGGAAAGTGAAGTAGGAAAAGGAAGTACATTTACAATCATACTTCCTTGTGAGTAGATCATCGTTAAACTGGAACAACGGCTAATGCCGCTGTTTCAGAGTGTTAACGAATTGATAAAGTCATATTCATTTTTGATTCATGATGTAGTTTTCAATTCGATCCATGGCTTCTTTTAACTGCTCCATTGAGTAAGCATATGATAATCGGACATAACCTTCTCCATATTCTGAAAAAGCACCCCCTGGTACTAAAGCAACACCTGCATTTTTTACTAGAGACAAAGCAAAATCAAAAGAAGTCTGATTAAATTGGCTGATGCTAGGAAATAAATAAAAGGCTCCATTTGGTTTAACCACTTCAAATCCGATTTTAATTAATCGGTCATACACATAATCTAATCGTTCTTTATAGGAAGATTTCATATTATTGGCATCGTTTATTCCATTTGTTAAAGCTTCTAAAGCTGCTTTTTGAGAAATAGATGTCGCACAAGAGACATTGTATTGATGGACTTTTAATAGATGTTTGGCAATAACCTCTGGTGCAAATAGGAAGCCGACCCTCCAACCTGTCATACTATGCGATTTTGATAAGCCATTGATTACAATTGTTTGTTCTCTTAAATGTGTAGCAATAGAATGATGGGTTCCTTCATAAACTAACTCACTATATATTTCATCTGATAAAATAAATATATCTTTTCCTCTTACAAGATCTGCTATGTCACTTAATTCATCATTATTAAGTGTTACACCAGTTGGGTTGGAAGGGTAAGGAAGAACAATACATCTCGTCTTTTCAGTTATGTATGAAGCAAGTAGTTCAGCAGTCAGCTTAAAATCAGTTTTTGTTGTATCCACATAGACAGGAACACCTCCCGCAAGCTTAATTAGAGGCTCATATCCAGGGTAAACAGGACTTGGTAAGATCACTTCACTACCAGCCTCTAATATTGTACGGAATGTACAGTCAATTGCTTGACTCGCACCAACTGTCGTAATGATTTCATTTACTGGAGAATAAGTAAGTCCATATTTTTTATTCACAAATTGGCTGGCAGCCTCTCGTAATTCAATAAATCCAGCATTATGAGTATAGGTGGTGAAATTATCTTCAATTGCCTTCATCCCTGCTTCTTTCACATGATCAGGTGTTGTAAAATCCGGTTGTCCAATTGTAAGAGATATCACATCATCATAATCTGCCACAAGGTTAAAGAACTTTCTAATTCCTGAAAGTTCTATTTCTTTTACTTTAGAATTAACTAAATGTTCCATCGCTAAAGCCCTCCTATGATTGTACGAAATGTAACTATTTGCTTTTGAACATTTCGATTTTTAAAATGTTAAAATGAGCTTAAAATAAACATATAGGAGTAATTTTACCATTTTTATAGAACATGTCATCTTTTTTTCTAAAATCAATCTGACGTATATTGCGTTGTCCTTCTGTAAAAAGACTAGCCTGGATATAAGATTGGGAATATATGATCATTACGGTCATAAATGTTATCTAACTTTCGAAAGGTATTAATATAATACTTTAAGACTATTGAGGTGATAATAATGAGTGAAGTAAAACCATTATTAACCAAAGAAGAACAAGAGCTTATTGATAAGCTTGAAAGTGAAATGCTATTTGCTCTTACAAGCGCACATATTAAATTCTATAAAAATGAAATTCAAACAATTATTTCACAAGCGAAACGAAGACAAGCGTTTCTAACAAAACATGTGTATGAATTATAATAAAGAGGGGTTCTCAAGACAAAAGTCAATGAGAACCTCTTTATTTACCTTTAATACTCTTATTACATCGAATATTTATTGATTTCGCGGACGAGTTTTTTTTGCTTTTTTATTAATCGATGTAAGATCTTTAGAAATCTCAGGATCTGTAATTGCTTTAGCTGTTTGAAGTCCAGATTTTGTTTTAATATTACGTTTTGTCATATCAATGACCTCCTAGTTCATTTTTTTGTCTTGCAACTATACTTATTTTCACAATTTTTTCCTTCATTTTATTTTAGGTTTTCAAAAGGAACTTAAAAAATTAAGAAGGAACTGTCTTCTAAGACAGTTCCTTCTTAATTTTTTAATAGCAGCTAAATGAGCGGATTTCATTGAGGTCAATACCAAAGTAAACCCAACGAAATTGACGTCTTCTCCAACGATATCCCGCAATAGAATTACGGCCAACGAATATTGGATAATACCAGAAGCTGCGGCCATTGTTTAAGCGAATGTACGTAAAGCGGTATAGGCATGGACGAATTCCTCCAGGATCAACTGCAAATATTCCTATCTGACTTTGAGATTGGAGGGGAGGAATCTCACTTGGTGGTGGTCCTAGTGGCGGACCAGCTTGACCTGGAGCTCCAATTCCTCCTGGAGGTCCGAATGGAGGTTGATCACCTCCGCCGCTAGGAGGACCAAATGGCGGAAATCCCGGTATTTGAATTGTAAACTGACGATGGTATGGATATGGATACATGTAAAATCTCCTCTCATAAAACCTTCACGTTTACTTTATGCAAATGTTCTTAATAGGTGAATGTCCATATTTAATTTAAGGATTACCTGTATGTATAGGTTTTCTAAAGTTTTGAACGCTGCATAAAAAAGAACAACTCAGTGAATAGAGCTGTTCTTTATAATTAAATGTTAACGAATAAGTGTCTCAACAGTTTTTGTTTGTAAATCTACCATATACCATGCCTCACTCTTTTCCCTATTTCCTTCAAGTGAATAGACATGTACGATATAATGTCCATCTTCCACATGATCATATTGCACAATTGTATTTTCATCTCTTTTTACGCCCAGTTTTTCTTTTACTAACTCTTCTGCTTGTGTGGGGTGAAGTGGTTCACGGTCCTGGTCAAAATTCACCTCTTCCCGTGCTTCTACAAGTACATCATCATTTGTTCTTACGTGATCATTCCCTGTTTGAAGTAAACCCTCTTCTTCTTGGTTTATATTTGTTGCTTCATCCTCATCCACGATATTACATGCAGTTAATAGGTACAATGTAAAGAAGAACATCGCATACTTTTTCATATTTCACCTCTACTATGCATATTTACAGTAACTTTATTTTGTGAAAAAGAATGAATTTTATACAAAAGATATTTAGGTTGAAGGCAACAATGCAAGAAGAAAAGGCAGACGATTGTCTGCCTTAATGAAGAGTATGAAAAACAAAATTTAATAAAAATAACAAAGCGATGATATAGAGCGCAGGTTTTACTTCATGTTTTCTTTTTAAGATAACTTTTAATATTGGGTACATAATAAAACCAAATGCCATACCATCCACAATACTATAAGTAAATGGAATTAAAGCAATGATAAGAAAAGCTGGGAAGCTTTCACTAAAATCATTTAAATCAATATGTTGAATATTTTGGATCATTAAACTGCCAATTAAGATAAGAATTGGTGCGATAGCACTGTCTGGTATTACTTTAATTATAGGTAGAAACAATAATGAGCTTAAAAAGAGTAGACCAGTTGTAATTGACGTTAAACCCGTTCTTCCACCTGCAGTTATTCCAGCAGCTGTTTCAACCGTACTAACAGTAGGACTTGAGCCAAAAATCCCTGATGTTATGGTTGATAGGGCATTGGCTTGAAAAGAACGATTATATCGTTCAGGCCGATTAATCATATGAACCTGACCAAATACAAGTCCGATATTTTCAAATACAATGACCATCGTCAACGAGAATGTCGCTGTCCAAAATGCAAGATCCATTATACGGTTAAAGGACATAGCGAAAAATACATCCTTGTATACAGTAAAAGCATCGAGTGGTTTAGTGGAAAAATCGAATTCAAGTAAACCAAAGAAAGCAGCCAAAACAGTTCCAACCAAAATACTGATTAGAAAATTCCCAGGTACTTGTCTTGTAAATAAGCCAACTGTAACAATTAATGTCAAAAGTGTTACAATAACCGAGGGCTGGCTAAAATCACCTAACGCCACAAAGGTCTCACTATTTAGAACAACAATTCCACCCTTTTGCAATCCAATAAATGTTAAAAAGAATCCAATACCAACCGTAATCGCCTCTTTTAATGAAAGAGGAATAGATTCTGAAATAATGACAGAAAGCTTAGTAAATGCGATCAGAGTAAATAAGATCCCAGATACAAATACGACGGCTAAGCCTTCTTGCCACGTTAGCCCCATTCCCATCACAATTGTGTAGGTAAAGAGTGCATTGACCCCCATACCTGGTACAAGGATGATCGGTGTGTTTCCGAAAAACCCCATAATAAGACAGCCGACAATGGATGTCAAAACAGTTGCTATAATACCGGCCTCTAATGGGATTCCTGCATCAGATAAGATAGAGGCATTTACAACGACAATATAAACAATCGTAAAGAAGGAGACTGTCCCGGCAAGTAATTCCTTTTTTATAGAGGTCTTATTATCATTTAATCGAAAAAATTTATCCAATGTTTACCTTCCTTAAGTGTAACCCTCAACCCACCCTGTAAATCGTATGTTATACAATTTACAAATGGATTATATCAGGAGTATCACAAGTTTGCATCATTTTTTCATTAGTGAAATCAGAAAAAAATGTAGATCGTTTATTATGATGGCTTAAAAAGGATTAAAACATGTAGGCTTGCAAGTAACATCGAGCTTATTTTTGTTTAACGAAAATCATTAGACGCAGTTTTAGTAAAGTAAAAAAAGATCAAACTTTATTCGTTTCTATGCTTGAGACAACTATTCGTATACATATATATGTGTAGAGCTTAGAGAGAAAGGGCGTGATGTCTCTGGCACGCAAGATATGGGGAGTGGATTCTGCCGGCACTGTTGATCAGGAATTGTTTAATTATGTAAGAAGTCAATTTGGTTTGCCAAAATATTGGGGAAGATATCTTTCTGAAATTCCGAATGTGTCAAGCGGCTTAACAAAAGAAGAAATAAGCTTTCTTAGAGATAAAGGAATAAAGGTATTACCGATATATAATGTCATAAAAGAGGCTGTTGGATACGATCAGGCACAAATTGGGGTTAGAAATGCGGTATACCATGCAAGGAGGTTAGGATTTCCAAAAGAGACTATATTGTTTGCCAACATTGAAAACTCTATTCATGTTGATTCATTATGGATCAGGGTGTGGGTGGAAACACTTATTCCAACAGGCTATAGGCCAGGATTTTATTATGACTCATTACATGGTGATTTTGCTAAAGCATATTGCCAAGCAGCGAAAGAAAATAATGAAGTTGCAATCCAAGCAATTCTATGGAGTGTTGAACCTGAAACAGGTGCTACATCAGAAAGAAAGGCACCAAGATTTAATCCTGCAATTCCGAATTGCAAAGCGAATGTATGGGTGTGGCAATATGGACGGGATGCTAATCAATATCAGGTTGATACAAATTTAGCAGATGATAGACTATTAAATTTCTTATTTTGATAACAAAGCTTGGAATAACCCCCCAAGTTACACTTAATGTACATACTCTACGTGCTATCATAAATCTCATCTTTAACCATTTAAAAATATACTTCAATTTCTGTAAATTATGCCGATATATAGACTACTAATGTTTTAATGGAAGGAAGTATAGATAGCATGGACCAACAAAAAGGCATTTTACTTGAAAGCGGCACAAATGAACTTGAAATAGTGGAATTTAGTATAGGGCAAAGTAAGTTTGGGATTAATGTTATTAAGGTAAAAGAAATTATTCAGCCTGTTCAAGTAACCAAGATTCCACATTCCCATCCGAATGTTGAAGGAATAATAGAAATACGAGGAGAAATTCTTCCTGTGGTAGATGTAGCTAAAGCTCTGGGCTATCCTAAGAGTGACAGTCCAATGGATGAGAAGTTTATTGTGACCGAATTTAATCAAACAAAAGTAGTTTTCCATGTTCATTCGGTTACACAAATACACCGAATCTCATGGGATAAAATTGAAAAACCATCAGCTATGTACCAAGGACTTGAAAGTCAAATAACAGGCGTAGTGAAAATGAATGATCAAATGATTTTGCTTTTGGATTTTGAAAAGATTGTCGTTGATATAAATCCAGAATCTGGTATTAACATTGAAAATATAAAAAAATTAGGACAAAGAGAAAGATCTGAAAAGAAACTAGTTATTGCCGAGGATTCTCCACTGCTTAGGAAATTACTGCAAGAAACATTAAACGAGGCAGGCTTTCATCAAATTGAGTTTTTTGAAAATGGTAAAGATGCCTTATTTTACTTAAATTCAATTGTGGAATCTGGAAAAGCTATTGAGGATGAAGTACAACTTCTCATTACTGATGTTGAAATGCCTCAAATGGATGGTCATCATTTAACAAAGCGGATTAAAGATGATCAGTCCTTGAATATATTGCCTATTATTATTTTTTCTTCACTGATCACGGAGGATCTTCGGCACAAAGGACAATTGGTTGGAGCTAGTTCGCAAATTAGTAAACCTGAAATTAATCAACTCGTCGAACAAATTGATAAACATATCTTATAGTTTTAAGGCTATCATGTATAAAACAAACATGATAGCCTTTTCCATACGATCAAAAGTATGAAATCTTTATGAATGGTAGGTTATGAAAAACTAAGGGTTTTACCTGTAACTTTCACCTAATTTTTTAAACACAGGCTTTTCATATGTACGTGTTTTTTTTGAATGAAATGATTGAGCAGGCTTTTTTTCTTCTTTCATACCAACATAGTTTTGTAATAGAATTTTTGCTTTTGATAATGACATATGTGCTTTGGGATTTCGATAGGTTTGATTTAAAGAACCTAAGTGTGGAAGTTTATCGAAGTCATCTTTTGTAGGAGGCATATGAAAGTAATACTCTCCAGCTGAAACTAATACATCTGATTGTTGTTTGCTATATTTCGGATTGTTTGAAAAGTGAAGTCCTTTTTTTTCAGCTTTCCCTTCGTGGACTAGCTTCAATAACGCTTTCTTTTTTAAAGCATAAAGAAATTTTGGGTTTGGTGCGGTTTTGGCATGTCTATTAACGACATAAATAGCACGCGCGAGGTTTTCTATTGATAGTTGTTTACTTGGATCGAGTCGATTATGATCCTCCATTGGTTCTCTCCTTTTCTTGGTACACTTTCAGTTTATAACTTTCTTAGTTAAATTATACTTGCTATATAGTAAAATGCAACTAATTGCGGTATTTATTTTGAAAAATTCGCTAAAACTTTATCTTCAAAAATCTTATATTAACAATGGGTTTCTCCTTCTTGTAAGCAAACGAAAGAACGATTAGTTAAACAAAATGAAAAATGTATCTGCTTAACACTTCAAAGTGTACAGATACATTTTTCTTTATATGGATGGGATATTACTTGCATTTTGTGCCTTTTGTTTAGGCTGAAGTAGTTTTTGCTTTTTTTCAAAGGCTTCGCTTAACTTCGGAAGAGTAAAAGCATAGAATAGGGAAACCAATAAGATAACAAAGGCAATACCATAATATAAGTAATCAATTTCGTTTATGAACTTAGGGAAGAGTAAAGCAATCAAACCGAGAGTTAACGATTGAGCGAACATCATTAAAGGGTCAATCCAGCCACTTACACGTCCCATTAGCTTTGGATGAACAATTTTTGGCATCCATCCACCGATTGCGATATTAATGGGTCCTAAGCATGTCCCAATAATGAAGACAATCACTAAGAAAATAACAAGTTTATCAGTAAAACCTAAAAAGAAAATGAGTAGACTTGTTAGGAAAATAGGAAAAACCATTAATTGGTGCGGTTTAAATTTGGAAGCAATTAATGTACCGAGTCCACTACCTGTTAATAGTCCAAACCCTAAAGATATAGCGAATAAAGAAGCATACCATTCATAGTTCGTCGGTGAAAGTTCATATTTCATGGTGAACATTGGCAAAATGGCAAAAGCTCCATTGAAGAAGCCAAATACAAAAAATCCAAATATCAGGACTGAAAGTAAGCGGTTTTTAACAATATAGAGAATTCCATCCTTAAAGTCTTTGATAGATGATTTAATACTTACCTCTTTCCAGTTTACTTTCCCATTTGGTAGCCGTGCAGAAGTAGGTATTTGACATGAACGAATTAAGAGAGCAGATAAAACGAAACTAATAAAATCGACTACGACTGCCCCGTGAATCCCGACGGTTTTATAAATGGCAGCACCTAAACCAACTCCAAACACCATAAAGATACTAAAAAGCATTTGATTTAAGCCTGCAGCTTGGGCATACTGCTCTTTATTTAGAATTCCTTGCACAAGACTGTTCTCTGCAGGGAAAAAGAATTTTGTAACTGCACTTCTAAAGAATAAAACAAGGAAAATAAGTGGAATCGAATTGGTGAAAAGAGCTCCAAAAAGGAGGGCCGTTAAGGCTGCTCGGATCCAATCACAATTTTCCGCTACTTTTTTTCGGTCGAACCGATCTGCAACTACTCCAACAATAAAGAACACTAGGATTGTTGGCAGTGAATACATTAATTCAGCGATTGTTGCATATGAAGGTTGATGACTAAAGTGATCTAGTAAATAAAAAGCAAAAGCCATGTTCCCGATCGTCGTTCCCATTTGAGAGAAAAGCGCTGCAAAAAACAATTTGACAAAATTTCGATTGCGAAAGATTTTCATTAGTTTGCTCCTTATATGACATTATTCCATTTGTCATTATAAGGTAATAGTTGTTTTTTTGATACGTAAATTACAAAATCTTAATAAAATCTTAAGGTCTTATTGAAACTCTAGTTCCATTTGGAACAATTGAAGCAAGTTCTAAAACATCCTCATTATACATTCTGATGCATCCTAATGAAACGGCCTTTCCTATGGAAGAGGGATCATTTGTGCCATGTATACCGTAATGAAGCTTTGATAAAGAAAGCCACATTGCTCCATAAGGTCCTCCTGGGTTTGGTTCTCTATTAACAATGACAAAGTCTCCAACCGGTGTGGCTGTGACGATTTTTCCAACTGCTATAGGATATACTTTCAAGACCTGCTCGCTTCTCCTTAACGTTAATTGTTTCCTTGCAACAGAAACCTCTATAGAAAAAGGAATACTGTTTGGATCAGGTATACCTGGTATTGTAATTTTTTGCCCAATATAAATTAGATTTGGGTTTACGATTCTATTAACAGTTATTAGCTGCTGTAAGGATGTTCGATAATTGGCTGCAATGATAGCCAATGACTCTCCCTTTTGAACAGTATGAATCATCAACGCCCCCCCTTTTTGGTGTGAAATTGCCCTAGGAATAAAGGATTGCTTGTTAAAACTTAATATAACTTATGGTTGAATGTGGTATAATGTACATTAATTTATCATTAATCATTTCTATGTTTTAGTCATGAAGATTGTGTATATTAGTTACTTCGTTTCTATTTAAAAATAGGAAAGTTTTTAGCTGATTTTGAAATTACATAGTAAGGGTGTTGAATATTGGATAGAGAAAAATATGCAATTGTTGATATCGGCTCAAATACAATGCGTTTGGTGATTTATTTACGTGAGAAAAGCGGTAGGTTAAAAGAAATTGAAAATGTAAAAGTTGTTGCACGATTACGAAATTTTCTTTCAGAAGATGGAATATTAACAGAGAAAGGTATTCATGTTCTCGTTGAAACACTTCTAAGTTTTCGGGAAGTCACAAACCATCATTTATTGGATGAAGTAAAATGTGTTGCAACAGCCACCATTCGTCAAGCGAAAAATCAACAGGAAATACTTGAACGTGTGAAAAAAGACACTGATTTTTCCATTCGTATTTTATCAGAATATGAGGAAGCTTACTTTGGATTTTTAGCAGTAGTCAATACAACACCCTTTAATAGTGGAATCACCATTGATATAGGTGGAGGAAGCACAGAAGTAACGTACTTCCATGACCGGAAGCTTATTAACTATCATAGTTTTCCATTTGGAGCACTGTCATTAAAAAAGCAATTTATTATGGGAGATGTTCCCACTGAGACAGAGTTAATGACACTTCGTAATTTTATCTATAACGAATTTAGTCAATTAGATTGGGTGAGGGATAAATATCTTCCGATTATTGGAATCGGGGGGAGCGCACGTAATATGGTCCAAATTCATCAGGAGTATATTGCATATCCAGTTGCGGGTGTCCATCAATATTTAATGAGCCGGGAAGATGTTTCGGAGATGAATCGATATCTTCAATCTCTATCATTTTCTGAGTTGCAAAAGGTAGAAGGACTCTCTAAAGACCGTTCTGATATTATTATTCCCGCGGTGGAAGTATTTCGTCAATTAATTAACATTGTAGGAGCTAGACATTTCGCACTAAGTAGAAAAGGATTACGTGATGGAGTCTTCTTCGAGGAATTAACAAAGGATTTCGGTATTTCCGTTTTTCCTAATGTTATAGAAGAAAGCTTTTACGAGCTTGCTACTGATTACAATATAAATTTAAATCATGTTTTTCATGTTACAAATAATGCTGTTATGATAACAGAATTGTTAAATAAAGCAGGGATTATTTCAACAACAAAACAGGACGAGTTATTTCTTAAAAGAGGAGCTTTTGTTTATAATCTTGGCTCCTATATTGATTCTGAATCGAGCAGTCAACATACGTTTTATTTATTAGCGAATCGCACAATCGATGGTTTGTTTCATAAAGATCGTATGATTGTTGCCCTTATCGCTTCTTATACAAGCAAATCAGGCTTTAAAAGGTATGTTGCTCCATATAGTCAATGGTTTTCAAAAGAAGAGTTACAAACCTATAGGATACTAGGGGCTATCTTAAAATTTTCGTATAGCTTAAATGCAACGAAAAGAAATATTGTTAAGTCGGTTGATTTACATACTCAAAAAGATGGATTGTCTTTCAAAATAACTTGTCATCATGATTGGAAACCGGAACAATATCAAGCTGAAAAGCAAAAGAAGCATTTAGAAAAGCTATTGAAAAAGCCAATAACGATTACTTTTTCTGAGGGGTAAAAATCAAGGGTTGATTCTACTTTTACAAAAAAACAACAAAACATTTACAAAAATTTAACAATTGTATAAGTCCCTTAATGCTATGATGAAATAATAGAAATTGTCGAAAAAGGGTGAACAAACATGAATACAACCAATCAAAAAGCTTTAGATCTTCAAAGTCCACTTTATTATAACAATAGAGAGCTTAGCTGGCTGGCATTTAATGAACGTGTTTTAGAAGAGGCTTTAGATGAACGTAACCCTTTATTAGAGAGGTTAAAGTTTTTAGCTATCTTTAGCTCTAATTTAGATGAATTTTTTATGGTTCGCGTAGCGGGATTAAAAGACCAAGTAAAGGCTGGATACAATAAGCCGGAAAATAAAGCGGGAATGACGCCTAAACAACAGTTAAATCAAATTGGTCTTAATGCGCATCGGCTTGTTGGCATGCAATATGATTCATACAATGATTTACTTATTCCGAAGCTGCAGGAAGAAAGCATTGAAATATTAAAAATGTCTGATGTCACTTCTGAACAATATAAAAGTCTTGAAGAATATTTTGATGAGCAAATTTTCCCGGTATTAACTCCTATGGCAGTGGATGCATATCGTCCATTTCCGATGTTATTAAATAAAAGCTTAAACTTAGCCATTGTAATTGAAGATGATGATGGATTTGAAGAAAATCGCTATAAAACAGCAATTGTTCAGGTTCCAGCTGTTTTAGAGCGATTTGTTAAATTACATACTTCCTCTGATCGTACTCAATTTATTTTATTAGAAGATATTATCAGTACATTTATTCATAAGCTTTTTAAAGGTTATAAAGTCGTGTCAGTATCGGTTTTCCGAATAACAAGAAATGCTGATATGACCATTCACGAGGAAGGTGCTCGTGACTTATTAAAAGAGATTGAAAAAGAGCTCAAAAAACGTAAATGGGGAGCTGCTGTTCGGCTTGAAATCCAAAAAGATGGATTTGACCAAAACATACTACGTTATTTAACAGAAGAGCTTGAAATCCATGAAAAAGATGTTTATGAAATTGATGGGCCCCTTGATCTTACCTTCCTTTTTGGCTTTGCTAAGGAAATGTCAAAACTTCGAGAAGATTTGGTATTTGAAGCTTTAATTCCTCAACCGCCAGAGGATATTGCCTCTGACGAAGATATTTTCGAGAAGGTATCAGAGCAAGACGTGTTTCTCCATCATCCTTATGAATCGTTCGAACCTGTTATAGAGTTTGTTTCTGATGCTGCCGATGACCCTGATGTATTAGCTATTAAGCAGACGTTGTATCGAGTAAGTGGAGATTCTCCTATTATTGATGCCTTAAAACGTGCAGCAGAAAATGGCAAGCAGGTAACTGTTTTAGTTGAGTTAAAAGCTCGTTTTGATGAAGAAAACAATGTTCAATGGGCAAAGGAATTAGAAAAAGCAGGCTGCCATGTCATTTATGGTATGACGTACTTAAAAACACATAGTAAGATAACCCTTGTTGTGAGAAGGAAAAATAATCGAATTGAGCGGTTTGTTCATTTGGGTACGGGAAATTACAATGATCAAACAGCCAAAATATATACGGATATGGGCTTAATTACGTCTAAACGTAAATTTGGGATTGATGCAACCAACTTCTTTAACTATTTAAGTGGTTACACTGAGAAGCCGGAGTTTCATCATCTATCAGTGGCACCTTTTGATATTAGAAAGGACTTTATACAGTTAATCGATCAAGAAATTAATTTTCAAAAGAGATTTTCCAATGGACGTATTATTGCAAAAATGAATTCCTTGACGGATAAAGTCATCATCACAAAGCTATATGAAGCGTCTAATGCAGGTGTCAAAATTGATTTAATCGTTCGCGGAACCTGCTGCCTGCGACCAGGAATAAAGGGCGTAAGTGAAAATATTCGAGTTCGAAGTATTGTTGGTCGATTCTTAGAGCATAGTAGAATTTATTTCTTCCATCATAATGGTGAAGAGAAGACATACCTTTCTTCAGCAGATATGATGACTAGAAATATGGAAAAACGTGTTGAAATTTTATTTCCAATCTATGAAGGTCATATAAAAATGAGACTTAACCAGGTATTGGCTCTTAATTTAACTGACAATGTAAAAGCAAGGGAACAAGACGAAAATGGTGTTTATCATTATGTTAAACGCAAAGAGAATGAGCCAATTGTTGATAGCCAGCTCACATTATTTAGCAGAGCCTATCAGGTTTTAGAGGATGAAGAATAAAAAATTCTAGCTTTTTACTTAAATAACTAAGAGGACAAATTCAATTATGAATTTGTCCTCTTTTCTTGTTATGTTGGTGATTTAAGTGTTAGTTGAGTAAGCTCTGGTGTAGATAAAAAGCGAAAAGGAAGTCTTGTCGTTCCTAAACCTCGATTAACATAGAGCTTCATATTATCTATCTCATATAATCCTTCAAAATATTCAGTTGCATATGGGGGAGTAATAAGCGGGCCATAAAATGGCAACTGAACTTGGCCACCGTGACTATGTCCCGATAATTGCAAATGAACGTGATATTTTTTTACTTCAAGAGCGGCATCTGGTTCATGAGCCAATAAAATATTAAACGTATCTTCCTTTAGGTTTCCTAATGTTCCTTCATAGCTTGGTTTCCCTAACATAAGATCATCAATTCCGGAAACAGATATTTTATGCCCGTCTAACATAGAAATATTTCGCACTTCATTTTGTAATAAGGTGAAACCTGACATCGTGATAACATTTCGATAAATATCTGTCCCATATCCACCATGATCATGATTTCCATAAACAGCAAATTTTCCAAAAGGAGCTTCTAATTTTTCAAGAATGGGGACTATTTTGTTTATTTGTGTGTATTGATTAGGCTCATCCATTAAATCACCAGTAAAAAATAATAAATCTGGAGATAGAGAGTTTATTTTATCTACAATTGTCTTAAGTCGATCGATTGTAAAATAATCACTTAAATGAGTATCACTAAATTGAACAATTTTAAAACCGTCAAACGATTTAGGTATTGTTGAATGGGTAATTGTTAGTTTTTTTATATCTAAAAACCTAGGTTCGAAATAACGTGAATAGGTGTACCCTCCGGCTAAAGTTAAGACACCTCCAATGGAAAAGGAAAAAAGTCCTTTAAGAAAAGATCTTCTAGAATAAAGTTTTGACATTGAATACCAACCATTCTCCAGCATTTTTCTATAGTTAATTTATTTTTATTAAGTATAGCACGGTTTAATGAGAGAGTTCTATTCATAAGATAAAGATGAATCAACAGTTTCATTAGATAATAGGTAAAAGTTATGATAAAATGTGAATGAATGGTCATTCATAATATGGTAAGGGGGATAAGGATGAAGAATAAAGTCATTATTGTTACTGGGGGATCCAGTGGTATGGGCAAGGCAATGGCAAAACGATTTGCATTAGAGGGTGCAAAAGTAGTGATTGTCGGCAGAAATCAAGAAAGGCTTGATGAAGCTCGAAAAGAAATAGAAGGGTCAGGTGGACAGGTTTTATCCTTTCAGTTAGATGTAAGAGATTCAGAAAAAGTGTCAGAATTGATTCAATTCGTTGATTCTACATGTGGCAGAATTGATGGTTTAGTTAATAATGCTGCAGGGAATTTTATCTGTCCAGCTGAAAAACTCTCAATAAATGGCTGGAAGTCTGTCATTGATATCGTTTTGAATGGAAGCTTTTATTGTTCATCAGCTGTAGGAAAGTATTGGATTGAAAAACAATTAAGCGGTTCCATTATTAACATGGTTGCAACATATGCATGGGGAGCAGGTGCTGGTGTCATTCATTCGGCTGCAGCAAAGGCTGGTGTGTTATCTATGACAAGGACACTTGCTGTAGAGTGGGGATCAAAATATGGAATTCGTGTAAATGCTATTGCACCTGGCCCCATCGAAAGAACAGGCGGGGCTGAGCGATTATGGGAATCCGAAGAGGCGGCGAAAAGAACCATTAATAGTGTCCCACTAGGTCGCTTGGGCACTCCCGAGGAAATTGCTTCTTTAGCATCTTTCCTTCTTTCAAATGATGCAACATATATAAATGGTGAATGTATTACTATGGATGGAGCTCAGTGGTTAAATAAGCATCCATTCTGAAAAGATGATGTCCCTTCAGATAAAAATAATTATCATAGAACCATCTATTGATGAGCAAAAACCTCTAATCCTTCCTTTAATATGCTATAATAATGCTGATACAGATAGAGATAGGTGAGGGGATTGCAATGGATCCGTTAGATGTATTAACAAACCTGGATAAGGTTATTCCTAATTACCAAGCAATTTATAGCGCAGATGAACAACGAATAATTGGATATGAAGTATTAGGAAGAATAAAACTAAATGATGAGATAGAAAGCCTCGGGGAATTTTTTCAGGATGAAAACATTCCAGATGAATATAGGATTGAAGTCGATGACTCTATCTTACATATGGCAATTGATGAATTTCTAGAATTGAAGGAATCACATCTTCTCCTTTTTGTTAACCGAGATGCAAATTTACTGATGCTTGATCATGGTGAAAGCTTTTTAGACATCCTTTTAGAGAAGCAGGAAAAAGGCTTAGAACTTAATCAAATTGTATTGGAAATTACGGAACACAACTTTCGTGGAGATATTGAACAGCTTTATCACCTTTTATTATATTACAGAACATATGGAATTAAAGTTGCTATTGATAATATTGGGAAGGCCAGTAGTAATTTAGATCGAATTGGTCTTCTATCACCAGAAATCTTAAAGATAGATCTACAGCCATTACGGTTAAGCTCCCCATCACAATCATATTATGATGTACTTTATTCAATCTCACTCCTAGCAAGGAAAATTGGAGCCACTTTGTTGTATGAAGATATCGAAGTAAACTTCCAGCTTCAATATGCCTGGAAAAATGGTGGTCGGTATTATCAAGGTTTTTATCTAAATAAACCACAACGAGAATTTACTAAAATAGATGATAGTAAAGATATGTTAAAGCACGAATTTCAGACATACATCCATTCTGAAAAAAAGAAGCTTGAAAAACTTTATCTTTTCACAGAGAATTTTAATCAACGAGTACAGCAAATTCTTCAAAAAGTCGGGAAGCAATTTGATGATTATCAAGATTTACTACAACAGCTATCAAAACATCTAGATGACTGCAGCTTTAGAATTTATATCTGTGATGAAGATGGGTTTCAACAATCTGTCAATATATTCAAACAAGAAAATTGGGAGATTCAACCTCAATATTATTTAAATAACTGGAGTTGGCGACCTTATTTTTTGGCTAATATAATGAGAATGAGATTTGACCAAAAAGGTTTTTTAAGTGATGTGTATAGTGATATTGAAACAGGAGAATTAATTCGAACTTTTTCGTTTCCATTAAATCAAAATCATTATTTATTTATTGATTTATCATACGATTATTTATATGAAGAGGAAGGTCTTCTATAAGTTTTTCCAAGGACATATAAGGCATATTTCTTTAATAAGTGAGTCATCCTATCTATAGAAGGGGTGACAGCAAGATGACCTATTTTACAATGGTTCTTGGTGTAGTCGCATTACTAATCTTGGCAACAAGCTTAATTTATACATTTAAAATCGGGAAGCTTGTTAGTGAAAGAAAAGCGAAGTATGATACACAATTAAATGAAAAGGTACAAGAACATCCATATACGCGTAATCCTGTTTTTTTAGCATATATGATTGCTGCCGTTCTTGCATTAGCGTATATTTTTTATTTAGCCTTTACAATTTCATGGTAAGCAGTGGACAATAGTTCACTGTTTTTTTTATTTCTATATCTGAATGCTTTTTTGATTAGAGTTATGTCAAATTGGGTAGAGAATAATGAAGGTTGTTGTCATAAATTGAATAGATTTTACGAACGTTCCTATCACTATTCTGACAAAAAAGTTGGTAAAATGAGGGAAGAGACATTGCTTGTCCAAATCGTTTATGAGAAAGGATGGAACTGTATGAGACAAAAATACCTTTATCACAGCTTATTATTAATAGCCATTATTCTCTTGTTTTCTCAACCTATATCTGGGTCTGAACAAAAAAATATGAGTAGAGAAAACATCCTATCTCATCTTCAAAATGCGTTTAATGCACAACAAGCACTTTCAGAAAAGCCAAGAGAAAAAGAGGAAATGGTTCATATCCTATCCGATTATTTCGACAAAGGGCTAATAAATCAATATTTAAAAGAAAATATGGTTGAAGAAAACGGTCAATATATTATCTATGGCACTGATTTCCCGATTTACGTGATTCCGTTTTTTTCTTATGACGAGAAGACAAAGATTATTGAAAAGCAAGATCATATCATTGTGTATGAATTTTTCCCAGCATCTACCGATGGTCCAGTAAGTTATGATGATCATTATGAATGGGTTAAATTATTGAAAACACCAAAAGGATTAAAGATATCTGAAATTAATAATTATACAAAAAACTTGGAAGAAATGGACTTCACACCAAAACAAAACAATTTAGAAGATGGTTCTATTGTGCGAACAACCGAAAATAAACAGACCGAAAAAAGTTTTTTCTTAGATCAAACATTAAATCAAATCTTAATGCCTTACCTTTATTCGAAAACAAAAACGATCTTACATGATTTTTTCTTCTAAAAAACTTTTAAAAAAAGATTGACAATGAAAGTGATAATCATTATCATTATAAATGAGAAAGATAATCAATAAAAACCTATTGCTACATAGGGATTTGATTAGTCATAAACTCTCGTTTTTCCCCAAACCCCTTTAATAGAGCGGAAAAAGCTTGGCTGGTCACCAAGCTTTTTTCTTTTTTATACTATCAGAAAACAAAAAATAATGGATGATCATTTTAGAAAAACTAGGCTTACGCCATTAGAACAATGTTAAATACCAAGTGATTCCAATCATCATAATCCTAATAATTCCTCAAGTTTTTTTAAATCAAAACCAGTTACTACCTCATTATCGACCGTAACTGTTGGTGTTGAGGTCGAATGTAAGTCTTCAACAAGAATTCGACGAGCTTCTGAATCGACAGAAACATCCTTTTCAGAATAAATAATTTGATGATGATCTAAAAATTGTTTTACAACTTGGCACGGAGGGCAGCTAGGTTGAGTATAAACAATTACTTTTTTCAATTTTATCTCTCCCAAAACAATAAATTCTTATAGTACATATTGATCCAAAGGATATTTTAACATAATTAAACATTTAGTGTGTTTTTTACTAAAAATAACTTGGTACCAAGGGAATTAAATTAGATTATGAACGTTGGAGGGAATTGTGATACAATTATACGGGCTACTTCTTCCATCGGAAATAATAAACGACATTTTAATCTAATTTAATCAAAAAGTCGATTAGATTCAAGGAAGTTTAACATCATTAGATAATTTTCTTGGAAATCCCTACATACATAGTGTAAAATTGACATGGCACAAAGTAAAGATGCTGATTATTGAATCGTTGTTTAGTGGATAGAATGAGTGGTAGTGTAAAACAATAAAATGAAGGAATTAGTTATACGTTAACTCTTCCGGAAGGGGGATATCTGGTGTCACAACTTTTAGGAATTATTACAAGACTTCAAAATCTTCAAGAAAATTCTGGTTCAGGCGAGCCTGTGCAACGTTTTTTTGAGGTTGAAGGTGAAAAACGTTGTAGTGTAAAATATTTTGACAAAAATAGTACGTTTGAGCTTGAGGTTTATCAAAAGGGTGAAAAGCCTCAATCTTATCAATTCGATAATATCGATATGATTGCTATGGAAATTTTCGATCTCCTCCAATAATCGCGTTTGACTAAGGAGGCAAAATGAAAAAAGATCCTACTGTTATTTGTCCATTTTGTCATGGACAAGGACCACTTTCAAAATCATTAACAGCTCAATCTAACCAAAATGTAATCTTTACGTGCGCTCATTGTCATGAATCAATTAAAAACATTGAGACAAGTAAAGGGAAATAGCCATACCTCTGGTATGGCTATTTTTTATTCTAATGCTTTTTATTCATATTACTCACTGTCTTCGTCATATAGTATAGTATCGAAAAAGTTGTTTTCGAAGGTTAAAAATGAAATATGACAAGGAGTTGTGAGATGAACGATTCTTTCACCTTTTATAATGTCTCTGAGAAAAAAATGTGCTTTCAGACTGTCCTTGAGCGTATAAAAGGCTTTATGTTAAAGGATCCACGTTCTGAATATGTATTGTCCATAGGATCAGACTCACATGTTCATCAATCTGAAACGAAGTTCATTACGGCTATCCACATTCATAGAGTTGGAAAAGGTGCATGGGGGTGCTTGAAAAACCATACTGTGAAACGGCCAATTTCTAGTATTCGAGAAAAAATTTCAATGGAAACAGCACTCAGTCAAGAAATTGCTTACTACTTTACATCAAAGCATTTAATGGAATTATCTGATATTTTGATTCCTTTTGCGGATGAGGGAGCAGATTTAATTTTTGAGATTCATTTGGATATTGGGAGAAAGGGCATGACAAAGGAATTAATTCAAGAAATGACTGGTAGAATAGAAGCAATGGGAATCGAGGCTAAAATAAAGCCAGACTCTTATACTGCTTTTAGCTATGCTAATAGATATACAAAATGAATAAAGAACAGCAGGTTGATGTCGAATCTTGCGTTTGAAGACTTTCTTAAATGTTGAGTATGCTTTTTTTAGGAGTTATTTTTAATGGGGGGCAATTGTGTGCATATGATGGAGAGATTTACTGATGATGAGCAAAAATTATTAGTTAAAACACTATTAAGTCAAAATTACGTTATAGAGTTGCTTAGCAGTGAACTAAATGACATTGAGTGTGGTAAAAAGGCAATAGATGAGCATTCATATCAGCAATTAAAATCTCTTTACGAGCGCCTAAGAATTAAATAAGTACCGAAAAGAAGATACTCCACCAAGGGTATCATTTTTTTATATGATCAAAAAGAAAAATAGTATGTGTGTCAGAATGTGTAACACATTTGCCATAAGACTCGGTGACAAGTTTTTGAATCTTTCACCTAAATAGGAAACTGAAGGAAGAAATAGAGTTTCATTTTATGATATGATAAATTAGGAAACTTTAACACACCTCTTTGTGGATAAAAATAGCTTTTTTAGAGAGGAAGAACAACATGTTTAGCTTAGATGCAAATGAATTAATAGGGTTAACTATACAAGATTTAATGATCTCAGGCGATAAAGTAGCTCATGTCCAAATTGGGAATAATTTAGAGCATGCGTTGCTTGTTTTAACAAAAACAGGTTATACGGCCATTCCGGTTTTAGATCCCTCATTTAAATTGCATGGACTTATTGGAATGAACTTAATCATGGATAATATTTTTGGGCTTGAAAGAATCGAGTTCGAAAAGTTAGAAAACATGAAAGTGGAAGAAGTGATGAATACGGACATCCCTAGGTTGTATTTACATGATTCTCTTGAAAAAGGGTTAGAACTTGTCGTCAATCATCCATTTGTTTGTGTTGTAAATGAAAGCAATATATTTGAAGGAATCTTTACAAGAAGAGCGATCTTAAAGAAAGTAAAAAAACTAATTCAACATTATCAAAATGACCATATAAGCGAATGATGATTGAAAAAAATTAAATGACAAATGAAAGGGACCGTCCTCACTTCACAAAAACTTAGGACAGTCCCTTTTATTAAGACTATTACATATAGTACCTTTTTAAAAGGAGGTATTTTCAATGGAAGAAGAACAGTTTAAAGCGAAGGAACAAAAAACGAATCGGTCTTATGTACTAGCCACAGTTATGTTAGCCATGTTTATGGCAGCAATTGAAGCTACAATAGTAGCTACTGCAATGCCGGCCATTGTTGCAGAATTAGAAGATTTTTCTCTCTACAGTTGGGTATTTTCATCTTATTTATTAATGAATGCCGTTACTGTGTTAATTTACGGGAAATTATCAGATTTATTTGGAAGAAAGCCGGTATTAACGGTCGGAATTATCATTTTTCTTATAGGTTCTATTATATGTGGAGTAGCATCATCTATGGAGATGCTAATTTTTGCTCGTTTTGTACAAGGGTTTGGTGCTGGAGCAGTAATGCCAATTGCCACGACAATTGTAGGTGATATTTATACAAAGGAAGAAAGAGCGAAGATTCAAGGTTATTTATCTAGTGTTTGGGGAATCTCGGCTATATTGGGGCCTGCTATCGGCGGGTTGCTGGTGGAGTTTGTAAGTTGGAGATTTGTTTTTTGGATGAATGTTCCCCTTGGAATTTTTGCTATAATTGGACTGTATCTATTTCTTCATGAAAACATAGAAAAACGCAAACCGAAAATTGATTATGGCGGGGCTGCCTTTCTAACAATTGCTATTACCTCATTTATGTTTATCTTAGTAGAGGGAGGAGTTCGCTTTGATTGGCTATCGACACCAGTCTATTTGCTGGGTGCACTTACTTTAATAAGCTTCTTCTTTTTTGTTCTTTATGAACGAAAAGTAGATGAACCAATGATGCCTTTCGAGCTCTGGAAAGAGAGATCTATTTTAATAGCAAATCTTACCTCCTTAACAACAGGGGTTATGTTGATTGGATTATCAACATTTCTGCCAACGTTTGTACAAGGAGTTATGGAGGAAAAGCCAATAGTTGCTGGATTTACTTTAACCACAATGTCGATTGGCTGGCCGATTGCTGCAACAATTTCCGGTAGGGCTATATTGAAGATTGGTTTTAGAACAACATCAATATTTGGGGGAATATCTCTAATTCTGGGAAGCATTGTTTTCATTTTTCTTTCAAGCGGCGATAGCCCGATCTTTGCTGCTTTTGGTTCTTTTTTAATCGGAGTAGGAATGGGATTAACAACAACTGCCTTTATTGTCTCGATTCAAAGTACAGTAGAGTGGAATAAAAGAGGGGTTGCAACAGCAACCAATATGTTTATGAGGAATGTAGGAAGCACAATTGGTGCAGCGTTATTAGGTGGTATTTTAAACAGTCAGCTTCTTTTGTTTTTTTCTAGCAAAGGTGTTGAAGATGAATTAAATCTAGATTCAACAACAATGCTATTAAATGATAGCCAAAGAACATCACTAACTGTTCAGGCAAGACAGCTTCTCCAGGAAGGCCTTGAAAATGCTCTCCATAATGTTTTTTTAGTTGTGTTAGGATTTGCTATTTTGAGTTTTATCCTTATTTCATGTTTGCCTAGGAAAGAAAAAATATAATGAGGACTGCTCCATCTGTGGGGCAGTCCTTAGTTCGTTTATTATCAATCAGTAGATGTCCTTTGAAGAAATTCTATTCGGTTCATAAAAGGATCAAAAAAGGAGAAACGTTCGATACCTGGAATTGGTGTCTCTTCTTTTATTGGGACATTGTGTTTTTGCAAAATATTACGGGCTTCTTCAATATTATCCACAAGAAAGGCCGGATGACGTTTACTAACCGTTTTTTCAAATGGTTCTACACCTATATGAAGGTGAACTTCCCCTGCTTTACACCAAAAACCACCATTTTTCTTTAATACTTCAGGCTTTTCAATCTCTTCAAACTGTAACAAATCTAGATAAAAGCTTCTAGCGGTGTTTTCTTCCCCAACTGGAACACAAATCTGAAAGTGGTCTAACCCTTTAATCGAAATGCCCATCTATACTAACCTCCTACTAAATAATACTTTACAAAATTCCCTTATATCCTTATGATACTAAAGACATCTCATAATAAAATTAGAATTTTTTTGATACTTTACATAAGAAAAACTTATTATATTTAGTAGGTGAGTGTATGCAAACATCAGAACTTAGAATGCTTGTTGTTTTAGCTGAAGAAATGAATATGAGGAAAGCGGCAGAGAGATTATTTGTCTCCCAGCCAGCATTATCACAGCGTTTACAAACAATCGAGAAATCTTGGGGGCTGCAAATATTTATACGATCACAAAAGGGTCTCACACTAACTCCAGCTGGTGAAAAAATTATTGCCTATGCCCAAGAAGTTGTTTTGAAAGAAGAAAAAGTGAAAGAGGAAATACTAGCTTTAGAAGGTGAGGTACATGGAACTTTAAAACTTGCGGTCGCTTCTATAATCGGTCAACATTGGCTACCGAGTGTGTTAAAAACATATGTTAGAAAATATCCACATGCAAAAATATCTCTTATTACCGGATGGAGCAGTGAAATTTTAAAAAGTATGTATGAAGATCATGTTCATTTAGGGATTATTCGTGGAAATCCTGAATGGAAAGGGCTAAAAAAGCACCTATTGACCGACACACTTTACCTAGTTGATACTGAGATACAAAATATTGAAGAGGTACTCCGCACAGAAAGACCTTTCATTCAATTCAAAAGTGATTCTTCCTATTATCAAGAAATACAAGATTGGTGGCATCGTCAATTTAATACATCGCCTAAAAGAACAATTGTCGTTGATCAAATTGAAACTTGTAAACAAATGGCTTTAAATGGAATTGGTTATGCAATCCTTCCTTCCGTCACACTACAAGACGAGGAACATGGGGTTTTTAAAATACCGCTCCTTGATGAAGACGGAAAACCAATTGAAAGGGATACTTGGCTGTTAGGTTTTGAGTCTTCTTTTGGATTAAAACAGGTTAAAGCATTCCTTGAAATTGTTGAGGAGCAACAAAAGAGTGATTAAGTATGTAAAATTGAAACAGATCAATTCAACAATAAGACAAATTTAATAGATCTCTTGTCAACGGTTTGATCCTTTGATACAGTAAAGAATGAATTGATATAGTACAAGGAGGATATACATATGAAAATGATGGATGCAAATGAGATTATCTCATTTATACAAAACAGTAAAAAATCAACACCTGTAAAGGTTTATGTAAAAGGAAACCTTGAAGGAATAAATTTTGGTGAAACTGCTCAAACATTTATTACTGGAAACACTGGAGTTGTTTTTGGAGAATGGGCAGAAATTGAAGCAGCATTAGAGAGCAACAAAGGCAATATTGAAGACTACGTGATTGAAAACGACCGTCGTAATTCAGCAATCCCTTTACTAGATCTTAAAGGAATTAAAGCGCGTATCGAGCCGGGTGCAATTATCCGCGATCAAGTTGAAATTGGCGATAATGCTGTTATCATGATGGGGGCATCAATTAATATCGGTTCTGTCATTGGAGAAGGAACAATGATTGATATGAACGCAACACTAGGTGGACGAGCTACAGTTGGTAAGAACTGTCACATCGGTGCAGGAACTGTATTGGCAGGTGTAATCGAGCCGCCTTCTGCTAAACCAGTAGTTATTGAAGATGATGTATTAATCGGAGCTAACTGCGTTGTTCTTGAGGGTGTAACAGTTGGTAAAGGTGCTGTTGTCGGTGCCGGATCAATTGTAACTAAAGATGTTGAACCATACACCGTTGTTTACGGTGCACCAGCTCGTAAAATTAAAGATATCGATGCTCAAACACAATCTAAAACTGAAATTATGCAAGAGTTAAGACAATTATAAGAAACATGAGGATGACTTTAAATATTCTTACCCACTAATGTATGGGGGACTATTATAGTCATCCTCTTCTATATAGAGAGGAATGGTCATTGTGGGGACAGAACACCTCATTAAAATTCGAAGGGATCTTCATCGCATTCCTGAGATTGGTTTTCAGGAATTTAAAACACAACAATATCTTTTAAATCTCTTAAAGCAATTTCCGGAAGATCGCCTAGAAATAAAAACATGGAAAACAGGTATATTTGCGTTAGTGAAAGGATTAAATCCGAGAAAAACGATAGGCTATAGAGCAGATATCGACGGGTTGCCAATAACAGAAGAAACAGACTATGACTTTCAATCTGAACATCCAGGGTTTATGCATGCTTGTGGACATGATTTTCACATGACAATTGCGATTGGGATTTTAACATATTTTGTGCAAAATCCAATTTCTGATCATGTATTGTTTTTATTTCAGCCTGCAGAGGAGGGACCTGGTGGAGCAGAGCCGATGTTAAATAGTGACATTGCTAAAGAGTGGAAACCCGATATAATCACAGCTCTGCATATAGCACCAGAGCTCCCGGTCGGAACAATTGCAACAAAGCCTGGCTTACTGTTTGCTAACACATCAGAATTGTTTATCGATCTAAAAGGAAAAGGTGGACATGCTGCGTACCCTCATTCAACAAATGATATGGTTGTGGCAGCATGTTCACTAGTTACTCAGCTTCAAACAATCGTTGCCCGTAATATCGATCCTTTAGATAGTGCAGTTATCACTGTCGGAAAAATAACAGGTGGAACTGTACAAAATATTATTGCCGAAAATGCAAGACTTGAGGGGACAATTCGAACTTTATCAGTTGAATCAATGGAAAAGGTTAAGGAAAGAATTGAAGCGATTGTAAAAGGGGTCGAAATAGGTTATTCATGTAAAGCAACCATTGATTATGGATCAATGTACCACCAAGTGGACAATGATGAGATGCTGACAAGAGAATTTATGCAATATATTTCTGAGCAAACGAGCTATGTTGTAAGAGAATGTTCAGAAGCCATGACCGGAGAAGATTTTGGATATATGGTTGATCAAATTTCAGGGTTTATGTTTTGGCTGGGTGTAGGCTCACCTTATGGATTACATCATGCAAAACTACAGCCGGATGAGTCGGCTATTGAGGTTGCAGTTGATATTATGTGTAAATATATTTCTTATAAGGCAAATCAATGAAATGAAAATGCAATCGGTTGGGATCCGATTGCTATTTTTTTGCATCGGGAAAGTTGCCGTCTTGTTGATAATGTCTAATAGTCGATATATTTAAAAAATCGAAGATAAAATTTGAGAACCGAAGATAAATTTTAAAAATCGAAGATAAAAGTTTTGAGGGCAAAAAAATATCCGCTTAAAGATACACTCAACACCAATTTACAAAGTATATTTTATCCAACCGTGTACACAATACATGTAGGAGGTGGATAAATAATGCCAAAAATCGGTGTAGAACAATCATTATCTGATGTTACTTCAGCATTGCAACAAAAAGGCTATGATGTTGTCCAATTAAACAATGAAAATGATGCAAAAGGCTGTGATTGCTGTGTGATCACTGGTCAAGATTCTAATGTAATGGGGATCAGTAACGCAGTAACAGCTGGATCTGTTATTCAGGCTAGTGGCTTATCTGCAGATGAAATCTGCCAACAAGTAGAAAGTAAATTAAATCGCTAATTAATCGATGATGGAGAGTGAAAAAATTGCTCTCCATTTTATTTATTTAGCGAATAGGTTTTATGAGAGACCACTAGATCGAGCGCATGCGTCTTTTTATAGTTTCACCATGTAAGACAAAAAAGGAAAAAAAATAAGGCTTGTCCCTTTCGCACATGCGACAAGCCTTATTTTTTCTAAATCATTTATTTACTTTTTATTCACATTTACTTGATGTGGATATGGTATTTCAATTCCATTCGCATCAAATGCTTCTTTCATTGCTTTGCGGAGATTTCGTTCAACAGCCCATTGCTCCATGTTTTTTGTTTTTGCTAGTACTCTAATGACAACATCTGAAGAACCAAGAGCTTGTACACCAAGGACGTTTGGACCTTCTACAATATTCTCATTCTCTGCCGCAAATTTATCACATACATCCTGTAATACCGCAATAGCTTTATCGATATCATCGTCATAGGAAATCCCAATATCAACTAGTGCCCTCATATTACCTCGTGAATGATTGCTTACATTAGTGATTTCCCTGTTTGGAACATAGTGAAGTGTACCATCAAAACCTCTAATTTGGGTAGTTCGAAGCCCAACTTGCTCTACAATCCCATCAAAGCCTGCTACAGTAACATAGTCCTCTACATCAATTTGTTTTTCTAATAGAAGGAAAAAGCCTGTAACTACATCGCTAACAAGTCCCTGTGCACCAAAGCCGATGGCTAACCCCACAACACCTGCTCCGGCTATTAATGCAGAAACATTATAATTAAAAACTTCAAAAATCATAACAATAAAAATGAAAATCAAGACATAAGAAAATATATTTAAGGTTAAACTCTGTAAAGTTAACGCTCGTCCATTTGATATATTGTCACGTTCTTGCAACCTATTGAACATTTTTCTAATGACTTTGTTACCAATTGCTTTAACAATTAGAAAAGCAATAACAATTCCAAGTAATTTCAAAATAATAATACCTGCATTGGTCATTAGCCCCGACCAATCAATATTTTCTAAAAACTCCATACATCAACATCCTTTCTCGAAATACATGTTCTTCAGTACAAAAGGATTCAATTCCGTTTTTCTGTAAGAAAGAACATACTTTTAATACCTGTCTCTTTCCATGTTAAACATATTTTGTTTGAAAATGAAGGATTTAAGCTTATTTTGTCGAAAGTTTAATAGTGAAGAGAATTCAAATTGAATAGTAGATACGAATAACGATCATACTATATATGTTTAATCATTTCACCTAATATTCATGAAAAAAGTGGACATTGTCTCTTAATGGCTCATCATCATAATATCTACATAGACAAACAATATAAGAATTCAAAAATACACTCATGAGTAATATAATGTGGAGGGATGACATAATGGCAGATCGTATGGTAGGAAAACAAGCCCCAAGGTTTGAAATGGATGCAGTATTAGCAGATAAAGAATTCGGTAAAGTTAGCTTAGAAGAAAACATGAAGAACGATAAGTGGACGGTACTATTCTTCTATCCAATGGATTTTACATTTGTTTGCCCAACTGAAATTATCGCACTGTCTGATCGTTATGAAGAATTCGAAGATCTAGATGCGGAAGTAATTGGAGTATCAACTGATACGATTCACACACATCTAGCTTGGATTAAAACAGATCGTAAAGATAATGGTTTAGGTAATTTAAAATACGCTTTAGCAGCTGATACAAACCATTCAGTTTCACGTGATTATGGAGTGTTAATTGAGGAAGAAGGAATAGCACTTCGTGGTTTGTTTATTATTAATCCAGAAGGCGAACTTCAATACTCAGTAGTAAATCACAATAATATTGGGCGCGATGTTGATGAAACATTACGTGTACTTCAAGCCCTTCAAACTGGCGGACTTTGTCCTGTAAACTGGAAACCAGGACAAGCGACTCTATAAGTAATAAAAAGGATGGTCAGCCTTTTTATTCTACAAAAAATAGCAATGAAATACATGTGCCTTTTTCCTGAATCAATAGGAACTTGGATGGTTAACAGAACTAAGAAAAATAGAGAGTAGATTATAACCAGTCAGTTACCGCATTTTGGTAACTGACTTTTTGCATAACTTAATTGATAGGGAGTGTTTAAATATGACGCAGATAATAGGTGTTTTACTTGCGGGAGGGGAATCGCGAAGATTTGGCCAGCCTAAAGCTTTCGCGGAATATAGCGGTAAATTCTTTTGGCAGTATTCAATGCAGGCTTTGAAAGAAACAACAGAACATCAGTTAATCATAAGTCACCAAAATCTCTTGGAACGATTTAAAGAAGAAACTGAAGAAATAGTACTAACGGATGATCCTAAATTCAAAGGGGATGGACCTATGGCTGGGATATATACGGCGATGAAATATGAAATATCAGAGTGGTATATGATTTTGTCGTGTGATATTCCATTAATTTCTGCTGAATTGGTTCATAAACTGCAATCATTTATTTCTCCTGACAAAAAAATAATTATCCCAAACATAAAAGGAAAGTTGCATCCTTTAGTAGGCGTGTATCATTATTCTGTTTTTCCCCTAATTGAAAGACAATTGGAAAATAAAGAACGGAAGATGATGACATTACTAAGTCAAGTCGAGGTTTGCTATGTAACAGAAAAGGAATTGCAGACAGACCCTAAGATATTTTGTAACATTAACTCACCAAATGATTATGGTATGCTATTAAACAATGGTAAAATAGTAGAATCTGAATAAATTATTTTGTGCGGAGAGGGTTATATGATTGAAAAAAGAAAACCATTACCAGTAAAAGAAGCAATTAAGAATGTGATGACTTTTGCAAAAACTGGAGAAATAGTACAAGTTTCTCTTCAAAATAGTTTTGGAAGATATTTAGCAGAAGATTTAATTGCTACTCATCCAGTACCACCTTTTGATCGTTCACCATATGATGGATTTGCTATTCGAGCACAGGATACAGCTGATGCCACAGCTGATCAACCTGTTGAATTTGAGGTGATTGATGAAATTGGTGCAGGTAGTGTTAGTAAGTCAACTATTGGGAAATATCAAGCGGTCCGAATCATGACAGGTGCACAAATGCCAAGTGGAAGCGACTCAGTCGTCATGCTAGAATTAACAAAGGTCTATGAAAAAGATAACAAAACATATATGTCATTAAAAAGACCATTTCATAAAGGAGACAATGTGTCTTTTAAAGGTGAAGATTCTCCAGAAGGCAGTGTCTTAGTCAAAAAAGGAACGATTATTACACCAGGAACAATCGCATTGCTCGCCACATTTGGTTATGACAAGGTTCAGGTAGTAAGACAGCCGCGGATTGGTATTATCGCAACAGGCAGTGAATTATTAGAAGTTAGTGAACCGCTTCAACCAGGAAAAATAAGAAATAGTAATTCATTTATGATTGAAGCACAAGCCAAAAGGGCAGGAGCAAATCCAATTTACCTTGGCAAATTAGATGATGATTTTGAGACTTGCTATGAAGCTATAGTCGAGGCATTAGAAAAGGTCGACTTTTTAATTACAACTGGTGGAGTCTCGGTTGGTGATTATGATTATTTGCCGGAAATCTATCAACGATTAGGGGCAAAAGTACTTTTTAATAAAGTTGCCATGAGACCTGGTAGTGTGACAACGGTAGCTGAGTATAATGGCAAGTTATTATTCGGACTTTCCGGTAATCCATCAGCATGTTATGTTGGTTTTGAATTGTTTGTCCGGCCAATTGTTCGACATTACTTATATTCATCTCGCCCGCATCTTCAAAAGGTATCGGCTATTTTAGGGAAGGACTTCTTAAAGCCAAACCCGTTCACAAGGTTTGTTAGGGGATCAATCCAATTATTAGATGGACAAGTTTTCGCAAGTCCTGTGGGATTAGATAAATCAAATGTTGTTTCCTCATTAGCTGATGCTAATGTGTTCATAGTTTTACCAGGTGGTACTAGAGGGTATAAGGCAGGGGACAAGATAGATCTTTTGCTATTCGAAGATCAAATAGGAAGTGACACTCATTGGGCAGAATCCTTCAAGTAGTTGGATACCAAAATAGTGGAAAAACAACATTTGTCACTGAGTATATAAAAGAAGCAGTAAAATATAAGCTAAGAGTAGGTACAATAAAGCATCATGGACATGTCGGAGCTTTAATCCAGGGTGATGATGGTAAAGATACGTGGAAGCATCGTGATGCAGGTGCTCAAGTGACGTTTATCGAAGGAAATGATTCCTTTATTTTATCCTCTGATCAAATTGGGTTAACTCTTCCTCAAATGATTTCTATGTACAGTGTATTTAGCTTAGATATAATTTTAGTAGAAGGATTTAAAACTGAAAAATACCCAAAGGTTGTTTTGCTTCGATCTAAGGAGGATCTCCCAATGCTTCAAAAAGCACAAAATATAAAGTGTGTTTTGGCTGATTTTGCATTACCTATCGAGGTCGAAGATACATACCCGACGTTTTCTAATCGAGATCAATGTATAAAGTGGTTAATAACTAACAAAGCAGGTGAACAGATTGACAACTCCAATGTTTGAAATTGTAAAGGGTCCAATTTCAATAGAAGAAATTACAAGCAAAGTCATTCGAAATGAAGCAGGAGCGGTTACAACTTTTATCGGAACGGTGAGGGAGTTTACCCATGGAAAACGTACCCTATCCCTTGAATATCAGGCTTATGAAAAAATGGCTGTGAAAAAACTTGAACAAATAGGGAAAGAAATCAATGAGAAATGGAATGACTCGAAAGTAGCGATCACTCATCGGATTGGAAAATTAGAAATTACGGAAATTGCTGTTGTGATTGCTGTATCTACACCACATCGTAAAGATGCTTATGCAGCTAATGAATACGCGATTGAAAGAATTAAGCAAATTGTCCCGATTTGGAAAAAAGAAATTTGGGAGAACGGAGAATCATGGATTGGGGACCAATTAGAAAAAACACCATATCCAGATGGGAAGCCAGTGGAGGAGAAAGAATGATAAAAGTACTTTTATTTGCTCATTTACAAGAAAAAGTAGGACAAGAAAGCATAAGTATTGAAAAAAATTTTGCTACCGTGAAAGAAATTAGAGATGAAATAATGACAACCTTTGACTTAGGATCGTTAGAAAATGTTATGGTAGCTGTGAATGAAGAGTATGCACTTGATGAAGATGTTGTTAAATCTGGAGATGTAGTAGCGTTTATTCCCCCTGTTAGTGGAGGGTAATCTCTATGAACAGGGTCAAAACCTTTTTTTTTGTTTGTTGTATCTTGATTTTTTTAACAAGTTGTTCCAAGGACAATTCGAAACAAATAGAGCTAACAATATCAGCAGCTTCAAGTTTAAAAGAAGCTTTGCAAGAAATTGAAGATGTTTATGAGAAAGGATCTTCAACAGATATTCATTTTAATTTTGCTTCCTCAGGTACATTAAGTAAACAAATTCAACAAGGAGCACCAGTAGATGTGTTTTTATCTGCTAACCTTGAAAGCTTTGAAGAATTAGTTGAGCAGGGTCTTGTTCTTGAAAATGAGAAAAGAAAATTGCTTAAAAATGATTTGGTGTTAATTGCTTCATCTTCATCTTCTATTCAATCGATAGAGGATCTGAGAAAAGCGGATAAAATTGCAATCGGGACCCCTGAAACAGTACCAGCTGGAGATTATGCAAAAGAAACACTAGTGAATCTTGAAATATGGGATCTTTTACAAGATAAATTAATATTCGCAAAGGATGTACGGCAAGTTTTGTCTTATGTTGAAACAGGTAATGTGACAGCTGGGATTGTCTATCAAACAGATGCTAAAAGTACAGATAATGTAAGGGTAGTTGAACGTTTTGAAGATTCATTGCATTCCCCAATTGTCTATCCTGTAGGAGTTCTTAAAACTGCTAATCACCAAGAAGAAGCAATACAATTTTATGATTTTTTACTGAAAAAGAGTGCGATTGATATTTTTGAGAAGCACGGATTTTATTTAGCGGACGAGGAGTAAGAATGACGACTGAGTTTTGGGATCCAATTATACTTTCAATAAGAATTGCAATCGTAGCGAGTGTTCTTGTCGTTATTATGGGAACATTCATAGGTAAATTTATGGCAAGGTCAACGTTTAAAGGGAAAATGGTTATTGAAACATTGTTGATTTTGCCATTAGTGCTGCCTCCATCTGTAGTAGGGTTTATATTAATTGTCATTTTTGGTTCAAATAGTCCAATCGGGCATTTTATTGAGAGGGTCTTTCATTCCACTGTGATTTTTACTTGGTGGGCAGGTGTTGTAGCCGCAGTTGTTGTTGCTTTTCCATTAATGTATCAAGTTACAAAGGCTGGGTTTGAGCATGTTGATGTTGATATCGAAAACGCAGCACGTGTTGATGGTGCAAATGAGAGATCGGTTTTCTTTCTGATCTCTCTTCCATTAACGATGAAATATATTTTAACAGGCTTTGTCTTAAGCTTTACAAGAGCACTGGGTGAATTCGGTGCAACACTCATGTTTGCCGGCAATATTCCCGGAAAAACACAAACAGTTTCAACAGCTATTTATGTTGCGATCGATAGTGGAGAGATGGATATGGCATGGTTATGGGTGTTTTCGATGATACTTATTTCTTCAAGTATGTTATTAATCGTTCAATGGTTAAATAACAAAGCGTATTAATAATTTTGACATTGGAAGAGATTTGTAATATAATTAATTTTCATGCTTATTATCTCTTCACTTTTATAGTGATTTTGTGGATGAAACATATGATATGCTTTCAATTCACGCTGGCGCGGACAAGGATCCGCAAGGACGAAAGAGAGGCAGGGCTTTCGTTGTTTTGAGTAACTGCAATTTCGATATAGAATACAATAGATGAAAATATATATTCTAGTGATAAATATGGGGCAACATTCGATCACAAATGATTTGTGAATTTTTAAACCTATCACTATCTAGGTTGATAGATGTGATTGGAAACTACGACATCCGCCTTCCGGTTAAGTGAGAAGTCGAGTTCTTCAAACAAAAGTGAGCAACATATGAAAAAATCTTTGGGGGTTCTACTTATGAAAACAACTGGTAATGTAAAATGGTTTAATTCAGAAAAAGGTTTTGGGTTTATAGAGATTGCAGAAGGAAATGATGTATTCGTTCACTTCAGTGCTATTACTGGTGAAGGTTTTAAAACGTTAGAAGAAGGACAAAAAGTTGAATTTAACATTGTTGAAGGAAACCGAGGTCCTCAAGCAGAAGACGTAGTGAAATTATAAGCATAAATATAAAAGGGGACTGACATTACATTCTGTCAGCCCCCTTTTGTTTGTTCATTATTATTGCTCTGATAACCCCTCTACAGGGACGCTTTTTTCTGACTGTGGATTATTTAATGGGAAAATACGTGCTGTCCCTTGTTCCACATCTACTGATTGAATATAAATTGACTCTCCTTCATATTGGACATTCACCATTTCGCCCATACTTGCTATTTCCTTTGCTCGATTTACATTCATTTCATACTCTCCTTTTTGATGCATATTCATTGCAATATAATCTTGAATTTCGTATTTTAGTCTATTTTTACGATGTCCGACTTTAAGGGAATTATGCTAGAATAAACTGAAATTTAAAATATATTTTCTAAAAGGTCTAGGTATGTTATCTTGTATAAAGAGAAAAAGGGGGTTTGAGGTAATTGTTAACAACAATCATGATATTGCTTTTTATCATTTCAGTTTTTACGTTCCTACTTACTAAATCCCTAAGAACAGGTGATCATCATTTAAACAGCTCCTTTGTATTATCATTTATAAAAAAATATGGCGGGAATACCTTGTCACATCTTCTGTTTTTAGAAGATAAAAAAGTGTTTTTAGCACAGAATGACTCAGTATTAATTTCGTATAAGCAAAAGGGGAAAAAGTTATTTGTACTAGGAGATCCGATTGGAGATGAAGAAAAACATCACGATGGATTAGAAGAGTTCTTTTCGTATGCTGCAAAACAGCGACTGACACCTATTTTTTATCAAGCCACTAATAAATATACCTCGTTTTATTTAAAGTATGGTTATAGGCTGTTTAAAGTTGGTGAAGAAGCTAAGGTGGATTTGAAAAAATTTGCAATCGAAGGGAAGAAATTTAGGAATATTCGAAATTTAAGAAATAAGTTTACTAAAGATGGGTATCTTTTCTCTATAGCATATCCTCCGTTCGACTCGGATCTAATCGATGAAATGAAGTCTGTTTCAGATGATTGGTTAAATGGGCGAAAAGAAAAGGGGTTTTCAGTTAGTGCTTTTTCAGAGAATTATATTGGTCATTTTCCAGTTTCTTTATTTCGTGATCCAAATGGGCGATTACTAGCATTTGCAAGTTTACCTTCTAATCATCAGCAAGAAGAATCTTTAAGTATTGACTTGATGAGATACCGTAATGAAAGTCCGAGGGGAGCTATGGATATGGTATTCGTTTCGACGATTCTCTGGGCAAAAGAGAAGGGGTATTCTGTTTGTAGTTTAGGGATGTCTCCTTTATCAAATGTAGGAATAGATCCAAACTCTCCTTATCAAGAAAAAATAGCTAGATATGCTTTTTTAAATGGTTGTAGATTTTATAATTTTAAAGGTTTACGCAGATATAAGGCGAAGTTTGCAACTGATTGGTCACCACGTTACTTAGTGTATAAAAAGTCATTATTATTTTTTCTTATCATTCAACTTATTATCATTGTTAGAAAAGAACCTAAACATAAAGACTCAATATTTATTAGGAAAATCTTACGAGATAAACAGGTAGTATAAAAAAGAGGACATCCTGCGAAAGGATGTCCTCTTTTTTGTAAAGAAAATGCTAAGTTTTCAAATTGTAGATATGTACAATTAATATGACGTTAAGTGTTTTTTTTTGTTTTAATATGCAGCAACAAGTTCTTCACAATGAGCTATAATCTCTTTTTCTTCAGCTTCTTCTAAAGCGAAGTCTAACACTTTATCAGTCGTGTTTTCAATAAAATCATACTGGGCGATTTTAGATTGATTGTTTTCAATAGCGAAAATAAGTTTCAGTGTAACTCCGAGTTCACTATATAGCTCATCATCTTCTTCAACATCTAATTTAAGGAAAATTTCAAAACGTTCTCCAGGAAGTATCCCAAACGGATCCTCTAATTTTTCGATTGTTGCTTCAATAATCTTCATATCAATACCTCTTTCTTAACTCAGTATACACTTGAACATAAGTATTAATATTATAGCCTTTTCTTACCTATAAGCCAAATTGCAATTTTATAACATGTTTTTTCTAGCATAACAGGGTATGGAAAATGGGAAGGATACAAGTATCTATTTATATTAATTTCGATGAAATTGAGTTAACTCAGGATGAAAATCGAATTTGTCAATTCTTCTCCTGGGTATAAAAAAGGAGATAGATAATGGAAAAAGTATCAAAGGTTTTTTGGATTTCAATCGTAATTGCCACACTATTTGTTGGGTGGGGTGTTATTGCTCCTAATCATCTCGGAGTAATGATGGATAAAACGAAAGCTTTTTTTCTTAGTAATTTCGGTTGGTTTTACCAGTTGTCTGCTACATTCTTTTTAATTTTTGCTTTGTTTTTAATTTTTAGCAAGTATGGAAAAATTAAGCTTGGGGCTGATGATGAAAAGCCGGAATTTAAACGTGCCACTTGGTTTGCGATGTTGTTTAGTGCTGGAATGGGGATTGGGTTATTGTTTTTTGGAGTATCAGAACCGGTATCTCATTTCGCGAGTCCTCCAATTGGAGAAGGAAGTACTGCCGAAGCGGCAAAGGTAGCTCTGCGCTATACATACTTGCATTGGGGATTTCATGCATGGGCCATTTACGCTGTCATTGCATTAGTATTAGCCTATTACAAATTCAGAAAAAAGCAGCCAGGTTTAATGAGTGTTACATTAACTCCATTACTAGGAAAACGCGCAACCGGTTCACTTGGAATTGCTATTGATGTTGTTGCTGTATTTGCCACAATATTCGGTGTAGCAGCTTCTTTAGGACTTGGAGCCGCACAAATTAATAGTGGACTAAATTATATAACTGGAATACCAGTTACTTTTACAATCCAATTAATCATTATTTCGATCGTAACAGTGTTATTTATGTTATCTGCTACAACTGGTATTCAAAAAGGGATTAAATATTTAAGTAATGCAAATTTAATTTTGGCTGTTATTTTGCTTATACTCTTTTTAATTCTTGCACCTACCGGCTTTTTGTTAGATTTATTTACCACAACATTAGGAAGTTATATACAAAATTTACCGAGTATGGGATTAAGGCTTGCGCCTTTTAATAAAGAAGATGCTACTTGGATTCAAGACTGGACAATCTTTTATTGGGCATGGTGGATTGCCTGGGCGCCATTTGTAGGTACATTTATTGCCCGTGTTTCAAAAGGGAGAACTGTTAGAGAGTTCATGATTGCTGTTTTAATCATTCCTACTCTTGTTTGTGCTTTTTGGTTTGCGGTTTTCGGTGGAACAGGTATTTATTTCGAATTCTTTGAGGGATTAGATGTAAGTGGACAAACATTAGAAACAGTTTTATTCTTTGTGTATCAGCAATTGCCGTTATCAGGGTTATTGATTGTGATTACTTTAATGTTAATTACGACTTTCTTTGTAACATCAGCAGACTCTGCGACATTTGTATTAGGAATGCAAACTTCAAATGGAAGTCTAAACCCGCCAAATATTGTGAAAACTGTTTGGGGATTTTTCCTTTCAGCTTCAGCAATCGTTTTAATGCTTTCAGGTGGGTTGGATGCGATGCAAACAGCGATTATAGTCAGTGCATTTCCTCTGACTTTTGTCCTAATTGCGATGTCGTTCTCAATACTTAAGGACTTTAGTGGTGAAATAAAAAGAAAGAAAATGGTAAAAAGATAATTTGATACATCTCACTTTTTGTGGGATGTATTTTTGCGTGTAGCAATTTGTTTAATGTGTTAGATATTCTTACATACAATTATCAGAAACTTTCCAAAACGGGTTGACACTTATTGAATATCGTATAGAATAGTAAATAAGAAACAGATGTTATATTTTCTAACATCGTAAGTAAAGTTATCAGACAGGAGGAAATGTAATGGAGGACACTTTGTTTTTGATGAATAGCCTTTGGGTTATGCTCGCAGCAATTTTAGTGATTTTTATGTTAGGTGGGTTTATTTTACTAGAAGCAGGCTCAACGAGAATGAAAAATGCTGGTCATATTGCTGGTAAAACAATTTTTACGGTTGGTCTTGCATCATTAGTTTATTGGGCAGTAGGATATGCGTTTACATTTGGTGGGAATGGTAACTTTTTCGTTGGTTTAACAGACTTCTTTTATTCAGGAGCTCAAGCAGAAGGTGCAAGTTTATCAACGGCGGTATTTTTTGTATTCCAATGTGCGTTTGCTTGTATTTCAATTACAATTGCTTTAGGTGGATTTGCTGAACGTGCAAAATTATCTATTTATCTAGTGTTTACAATTTTATTCTCAGCACTTATATATCCTGTTATAGCTCATTGGATCTGGGGTGGAGGCTGGTTAGCTGAGCACGGTAAGCAAGATTTTGCAGGCTCAACTGTTGTGCATTTAACTGGTGCAATGGCTGCATTTGCAGCAACAATTCTTCTAAAACCTCGTATCGGAAAATACAATAAAGATGGTTCTGCAAACAATATTCAAGGTCATAACCAAGTATTTACAGCATTAGGTGTGTTAATTCTTTGGGTAGGCTGGTTCGGATTTAATGCCGGTAGTACAGTGGCGGTTGATGAAGGGTTCTTTGGTTTTGTTGCATTAAACACAAACTTAGCTGCTGGAGCAGGTGCAGTTGCAGCACTACTTATCTCTTGGATGGTTTTAGGGAAATCAGATGTACCAACTATGCTTAACGGTGCATTAGCAGGTTTAGTTGCGATCACAGCATCATGTGCATTCGTGGACACATGGGCAGCTGTTGTAATTGGATTTATCGCTGGAATATTAGTATTCTACAGTGCAAGATTCTTTGAAAAGAGAAAAATTGATGATCCTATCTTTGCATTATCTGTTCACGGTGTAGCAGGAGTTTGGGGTACATTATCAACAGGATTCTTCGCAACACCTGAATTAGCTTCTGTTGGTAAACCAGGATTATTCTATGGCGGCGGTTTTGATCAACTTGGAGTACAATTTATGGGGGTAGCTGTATCAGGTATCTACGCATTTGTTGTATCGTTTGTCATTCTTGCCATTGCAAAGAAAGTAATGAATGGCTTACGTGTAACAGAAGAAGAAGAAGTAATGGGATTAGATATAAGTGAGCACGGAAGCTATGGGTATCCAGAAGTATTTGCTTCCAAAAATCAAAATGTTGGTTCATAATCAGGATAAGTGGAATACAACACTCATTTTGACAAAACGTGAGGAAGTGTCTCTCATGAAAGGAAATTTTGATTCCTATGAATCAATTAAAAAATGGAAAGATGAACATATTCACAATTATGAGCTTGATACTAGAGGCTTAAATGAATTTCATGATGAGATGATGAGGAGTGCTAGTAGAATAGCACTCTTTCATCATGAAAAAACGTATGGGAAGCCACCCTGTTATTTTTCCTGGTTTATAACAGGAAGTGGAGGTCGTTTTGAACAAGGGATCATAAGTGACCAGGATCATGGATTAATTTATGAGGAACATTCCCGTCAAGCAATTGAATATTTTAAGAAACTTGGAGAAGAGTTATCAAAAGGACTTTTTCTCATTGGTTATCCCTATTGTGAAGGAAAAGTGATGAGCTCAAATCCCATGTGGTGCAAATCATTACAGAATTGGAAGGACCAGCTTATTCATTGGATGGATGAAAAAAGCTGGGAGTCGATAAGATATTTGCAAATCTTTTATGATTCAAGAAGTTTAGTAGGAAATAGTGATTTTGTAAAAGATTTGAAGAAGGCCATCTTTGACTATCAAAGACAAGAACAAAAGCTTTTGCAGCGCTTTATGGATAATATTCAGCATATTAAACAATCAGTTGGTCCTCTAGGGCAAATTTATGTAGAGCAAAATGGTCCGTACGAAGGATGTATCGATTTAAAGAAAACAGCATTTTTACCCTATGTGAATGCGATAAGAGTTTTGGCAATGAAAGAAGGTGTTTTTGAAACGTCAACTATAGATAGGTTAGATCGCTTGTCGAAAATAAGTGAATATAAGGAAGATATGCCCCATTATAAACATAATTTTGAAAAACTTCTTAAGTACAGAGTGATGCTATTTAAAAACGCTACATCGTATGATGATGTACATTACTTAAACATCAAAAAGATGTCAAAGGAAGAAAAACGTGACATGAAAACAATTTTAAGGGATGGAAAAAAACTTCATCAATATGTACAAGGGATTATTGATAAAGGGTGTTTAACATGACATTTGATCCGTTCTTTTTCATGAAAGGAAAACTCGGTGGAGCTCAAGGAAGCCAATCTCATCAGCAAGTTGCCTATTTGAGACAATTGCAACGTGAAATGAAGGTCGAGGAAACTCTTAATATAAGATTAACAGACCTTAATGTCATTGTGTTTGATATTGAAACGACTGGTTTTTATCCCGATCAAGGAGATCAAATCATTTCGATAGGGGCTATTAAAGTTAAAGGTGATGAAATTAAAGAAAAAGAAACTTTTTATTCGCTTGTTCGCTCAGAAAAACAAATCTCAGAGGAAATCAGTCAATTAACAGGTTTAACAAACGAAGAATTAGCTAATGCTCCTTTATTGTCTGAGGTGCTTTTTCAATTTTTTCAATATGCTCAGGATTATACTCTTGTTGCGCATCATGCGAATCATGAAAAAGTGTTCCTTCAACATGCATCTTGGAAGTTATATCGGGCCCCATTCAAACATCGTCTTGTCGATATGTCTTTTCTCTATCGAATTGCAGAGCCTGATCAAAAGCTGGTCACTTTAGAGGAATGTTGTGAGCATAACGGTATACCAATCCATGGAAGACATCATGCTCTTTATGACGCGAAGTTAACAGCACAACTTTGGAGTATCTATGTAAATAAGCTCAAGCAAAAAGGGTGTCATTCATTAAAGGATCTTTATGAACGATATACCATTGCCTAATTTTGGGAATATGGTAAAAGGTGCATATTTTAATAAGGGACAGTCCTAGTTCAGTTTTTGCAACTAAGGCTGTCCTTTTTGTAGGGAAAAATTAAAAAAGGGTTAGAGTTATTATTAATTCTGAATTTACTTAATTGAGAATATTTTATGGTTAAATAAATGTAAAAGTAGTATGATAGGACTAGTGATTTTGCGGGTCTAATCGTTTAATAAATGTTTTATTATTCCATACATAATTAGGTAAAAGGAGATATGCACCATGAAGGACATGCTAGTTCATTTGAAGAATACTCGTAAAAAGTTGAATGCGAATTTAACAATAAGGAAAAAGTTAATCTTGGCTTTTGTATTTATTTTACTTGTACCCAGTGTCCTGATAGGATTAATTTCCTATAAATCTGCACAATCGGAGCTGGAGAAGAGCATGTTGCAAACGGCTCAGGAAAGTGTACAGCTAATTAATTCATCCATAAAAACACAGTTGGAGCCGATAAAAGAAGATGTCGAATATTTTGCGCAAACAGCCAAAACAGCTAACGCAAAAGTAGAGGCGCAAGATCTTGAGAAAATTATGATGAAATTTAATCAATATATCCAGACAAAGCCAAGTGCTCAGGCGATTTACATTGGCTTTAATACAGGAGATATGATCATCTCACCAATGTCTGTTGACCTACCAGAGGATTATGATCCAAGAGATCGGCCATGGTATACACTTGCAATGGAAAATAAAGGTGAAGTTGTCATAACAGACCCGTACATTGATGCTGATACAAACGAAATATCTGTTACGTTTGCAAAGGTTCTTAATGATGGCACTGGTGTAGTAGCGGTTGATATTGATATCAACTCTTTAAGTGAGTTAACGAGTAACGTTAAGGTTGGAAGTGAAGGGTATGTCACAATTATTGATAAGACTCAAACATATTTAATTCACCCAACGATGCAAGGTGAAAAAGTAACAGGAAACTGGGTAGGAAATTTATTTGAAAGTAAAAAGGGTAATTTTTCGTATCAAATAGACGGTACAGACAAACAAATGGATTTTACGACAAATGAGCTTACCGGATGGAAAATTGCTGGTACGATGTATTCAAGTGAAACGAAAGATGTTGCAAACGGAATTTTACTAGATACATTAATTGTTATTTTCACTTCCTTTATCATTGGAGGTATCATCATATTTGTTATTATACGTTCAATCTTACAACCTATTCGTAAGCTAATTCATACATCTGATCAAATATCAAATGGTGACTTAGGAATAGAGATTGATACTAACTCAAATGATGAGATAGGAAAACTCTCTAAAAGCTTCCATGTAATGGTAGAAAACTTACGTCATGTTATTACCAATTTACAATCAGCTTCTGAACGTGTTAGTTCATCATCTGAAGAATTAATTGCAAGTGCTGATCAAACGACAACTGGGACAAAACAGGTGACAGAGGCGATTCAGGAAGTTGCAGCAGGCGCTGAGCAACAAACGCTCAAAATTGAGGAGAATAATAAGGCATTAGAAGAAGTACTTCAAGGTGTTCTTCGCATCACTTCAAGCTCTCAAAGTGTATCCGGGTTAGCTCAAGAAACATTAGGTGAGGCGGCAATTGGCGGAAAATATGTCAAGAACAGTTTGGAACAGATGAAATTTATTCATGCTTCTGTTTTAGAGTCTAATAAAGTTATCCAATCTCTTTCGAATCGTTCACATGAAATAGGAAAAATATTAGATGCAATCTCAGAAATTGCAAATCAAACAAACCTATTAGCTCTTAATGCAGCGATTGAAGCTGCTAGAGCTGGCGAACATGGTAAAGGCTTTGCAGTTGTTGCGGATGAGGTACGAAAGCTAGCTGAGCAATCCCAACAGTCGGCAGGTCAAATCTCTGCTCTTATCTCATCAATTCAACAAGATACGAATCAATCTGTTGAAGTAATGGATGAAGTTTCAAAAAATGCTGAACAAGGACTTGCCATTTCAATAGAAACCTCAGAAAAATTTGATTTGATCATGAATCGAATGAACATGATGACACCACAGATCGATGAAGTTTCAGCAGTTGTACAGGAAATCACTGCAGCTGTACAAGAAGTTAGTGCCTCGGCAAATGAATTGGCTGTTATAGCAAAAGAAAGCTCTGCAACTTCTGAGGAAGTAGCTGCTACAACAGAGGAGCAGCTCGCTTCCATGGAGGAAATCACAATGGCATCAAAATCGCTAACAGATATGGCCGAAGAACTTCAATTAATAATAGATCGGTTTAAGGTGTAAAAATTCTAAACTAGTAAACTAGCTAATTTTGCGATTGCTTAATTGGCTAGTTTTTGTACTTTTAAAAGGGAGAAGTATAAGACTTTTATTGTTAGGACTATTTTTATATAAGTTTGAGCAAGATCAGGGCATAAAGATTGATTCCATTTGAATACAACTGATACTATAAAATATAAACATCAAAAATATGGAAGGGGGAGGAATGATGAAGACATATTGGAAAATCATTATACCACTTGGGATCATGCTGATTGCTGCTGGCGCCTATGGTGGATTTTTCCTTTTTTCATCTGGTAAAACTGAACAAAAGGCAACGTTAGGCGGGAATGTCCCGGCAATACAAAGTGAACAACAACAAAAAGATATCCCGACAGAAGTCATTCATGAGCCTGCTTCAAAGGATATTATTTCATTCACAACTGGAGAATTTACGGACGGACATGAATTTATTACAGATTTTCATCAGTATTACAACAATACTCTTTGTTGGGGAAGAGTAAATACGGCGAATTATAAAGAACAAAAAGATAAAGCACTTGAAATTGTCGAAGTTTTCAAAGGAATTAAGATTAATAATGAGGATTTATATAATGACTTTGTACAAATTGAAAATTCGGCAAAAAAGATTATTGAAAGTGATAACCGTAAAGCAATGATACAGTTGCATCGTTTATTTCATGATTTAGATATTCACTTAAATGGGTATGCTCGAGATGATACATTTGGGGTCACAGCATTTAAAGGAGTATAGACACGTCATTTCGAAGGATACCAACCATGAATTGTCATCCTTCGAATGACTTGTTAGTTTTTTTGATCTTGTTTGCTTGGGAAAAGAAAATAGGAGATAAGGCCGGAAAATAATGCTCCTCCTAAGGCGATGATTGTTCTTATTTCAATTGAAATATCATCCCCAAATTGCTGGTCAAGAACTCTTATTGCAAAAATGAAAACGATTACTGATATTGGAATAATAATTTTTAATCTATTCAATATGACACATCCTTCTCGAGCTTAATATGAACATAGTTTATCATAAAAAGCCAAGATTGATATGTTTTTGAAAGAATAAAAAAGCTTCCTCTGCATATTGTGACATGATGTGGAGGAAGCTTTTATTTTCACCTTGATTGTTAATTCTTATGGGAAATTAACTGTTCTCATCCTTTTGGATGAGGGAATTTCCTTCCATAGACGTGTTTTTTGGAAGATTCAGAGAAATCTCTGGAAAAATATTTCGATTCCCGATATATTTAAACGTATCACGTTATATTTATAGTTAATGTGATTGAAAAATGGAAACATGTAAATGGGGAGGGTATATATGGAAACCTTTAAAAAGCTGAAAAGCTTTTACTGGCCATACAAAAGATATTTTTTATGGTCATTATTTTTTGTTCTATTCATCACAGCCATTACTGTAGTCTATCCGATTGTTCTTCAATTAACGATTGATGAAATTGTGTTAAAAGGACAATATGAATATATTCCGTGGATTGTGAGTGGATTTTTAGCATTAATGGTTGTAAAAGGGGTATCTGCTTTTTTTCATCAATATTTAGGTGATATGTTTGGAATTCAATCTGTATACAAACTTCGGAATGCTTTATATGAAAAACTACAACGTCTTCCATTTATGTATTATGACAACGCCAAAACAGGTGACTTAATGTCTAGGCTAACAGCAGATGTTGAAGGATTTCGATTTTTTTTATCCTTCGGTTTTTCAGAGCTCGTTCGGTTCGTTCTTTTAGTAGGTGGTACATTAACCGTTATGTTCATTTATTCTGTTCCGCTAACATTGGTTACGATTGCAGCTTTACCGTTTTTAGCTGTGGCTGTTTACCATTTTGATAAACGAGTTCATCCGTCTTTCCGGAATATTCGAAAATCGTTTGGTAAATTGAATACGAATGTCCAAGAGAATATTAGTGGGATCCAGACAGTTAAAGCACTTTCACGAGAGGAATTTGAAATAAATAAATTTAACCAAGCAAATGGAGATTATAAGGAAAAATCACTAACAACTTCATTTATATGGGCTAAGTTTTTTCCGCTTATGGAACTCATCGGAAATATTTGTGTTGTTGCCTTACTGGCATACGGAAGTGTTCTAGTCATTCAGGGGGGGCTTCAGCCTGGTGAGCTCGTTGCCTTTTTTAGTTTAGTTTGGTATTTAATGGGCCCAATCATGCACTTAGGATTTGTCATCAACTTATTCTCTCAATCTAAGGCTTCTGGGGAAAGATTACTCGAAATTCTTGATGCTGATGAAACCATCAGAGACATGGAACAGGTAGCTCCTGTTAATAAGATAAATGGGAATGTTAAGTTTCATCATGTAAGCCTTCGATATAAGGATGAGGATGAGCTTGCACTTAGTGATATATCATTTGAAGCAACATCAGGGAAGACCATTGGATTAATTGGTGCTACGGGATCAGGAAAAACCAGTTTAACTCAACTTTTAACAAGATTTTATACCCCATCAAGCGGTCAAATATTAATCGATAATCGAGATATAAAAGATTACTCTTTAAAAACATTACGTTCAAATATTGGGGTTGTTTTACAGGAATCATTTTTATTTTCTTCAACAATTAAAGCGAATATATCATATGGTCGTCCAGATGCTTCGATGGAGACGATTATAGATGCGGCAAAAAGAGCTCAAGCACATGATTTTATTATGGAATTACCTGATGGGTATGACACAATGCTTGGTGAGCGTGGTCTAGGATTATCTGGTGGCCAAAAGCAAAGGATTGCGATTGCACGTGCCATTTGTATGAATCCAAGTATATTGATTTTAGATGATTCAACTAGTGCGGTTGATATGACAACAGAATTTAATATTCAAAAAGCCTTAAAGGAAGTTATGAAGGGGAGAACAACCTTTATTATCGCACATCGCATTTCGTCATTAAAGCATGCAGATGAGATTCTTGTTCTTGAAAACGGTTCAATTGTTGAAAGAGGGAAACACGATGAATTAGTTAGAAATAATGGATATTACAAACGAATTTATGATATTCAATATAAAGACCAAAAGGCTGTCTTACAGTCAACGGCTGGGTAGGTGAAAAAATGGATCAAAAAGATAAAAAAGAAAAAATTATGGAGAGATTTCATTACTCCGCAGATACAATTATTGAAAAACCGTTTAACTGGCAGCAAATGTGGAGATTGCTTAGGTATTTAAAACCATATTCAAAAACCCTGCTTCCAGGAGCATTTGTTGCAGTATTAATATCAGCACTTGTCCGATTGATTGCACCAATTTTAATAGGAAAATACACTCTCGATTATGCCATTGCCAACAAAGATATTAATTTATTAACCATTTTAGTTTTGACAATAGCGGGGCTCTATATCTTATCATATATTGCAAATAAATTCCGGATTAAATGGATGAATATGCTAGGACAAAATGTTATTTATGATATTCGGAAGCATTTATTTACACATGTTCAAACCTTGTCACATCGATTTTTTGATCAACGATCAGCGGGCTCTATTCTTGTTCGAATTATGAATGATATTAATTCACTACAAGAATTGTTTACAAGCGGGGTTATTAATCTATTAATGGATTTTATCCTCTTAATTGGAGTAGTTGCTTTATTATTTACACTAAGCCCGGAACTTACTCTAGCGATTTTAATTATTGTGCCACTGATGTTTTTCATTTCTACAAGCTTACGTAAAAAAATACGTCGCTCTTGGCAAAATGTTAGGTTAAAGCAATCCAAGCTAAATTCACATTTAAATGAGTCTATTCAAGGAATCCGAGTGACACAATCTTATACACAGGAAAAGGAAAATATCGAATTTTTCGATGGTGTTAATACCGAAAACTTTCGTGCATGGCAGAATGCCACAAAAAGAAATGCGATGTTTACACCGATGGTGGAAATGACGAATGCGATTGGGACCGCAATCTTAGTTGCATACGGTGCGAGTTTAATAGCAAATGAATCAATAACAATTGGTACCTTCGTATCATTTGCATTTTACTTAGGCATGTTTTGGGAGCCTATTTCAAGATTAGGCCAGGTATATAATCAACTGCTTATGGGAATGGCTTCATCTGAACGGATTTTTGAATTTCTTGATGAAAGACCTATTATTGCTGAATCTAAAAGTCCAATTCGTTTAACAAATATAGAGGGGAAAATTACATTTGAATCAGTTGAATTTGCATATGATTCCTCTCGAAAAGCTTTACATGAGATCTCCCTTACAATTGATGCAGGTCAAACAGTCGCACTTGTGGGGCATACAGGTTCTGGAAAAACGACAATTGCAAATCTGATAAGCCGTTTTTATGATGCAACTTCTGGTACAGTAAAAATTGATGATATCAATATTAAGGACTTATCAATTCAGGAACTAAGAGCACAAATCAGTGTAGTTCTTCAGGATACTTTTATTTTTTCTGGAACGATTATTGATAATATACGCTTTGGTCGTCCAAGTGCTTCTGATGAAGAAGTAATTGAAGCAGCAAAAGCGGTTGGGGCAGATGATTTCATTAAGAACTTATCTAATGGGTATTTTACCGAGGTTGAAGAGAGAGGGAATGTCTTATCTGTAGGTGAAAGACAACTTATTTCATTTGCTAGAGCATTGCTTGCAAATCCACGTATTATCATTTTAGATGAGGCAACAGCTAGTATTGATACTGAAACAGAAGTGAAAATTCAGCATGCCTTAAGAACACTTTTAAAGGGAAGAACTGCGATCATGATTGCTCATCGTCTCTCTACGATTCGAGAAGCGGATAATATCATCGTCCTGGATCACGGTAACATCATGGAACAAGGAAATCACCAGCAGCTAATGGAGAAAAAAGGGATTTATTATGGCTTAGTGAAAGCACAATTTAATATGTTAGAGGTAGGGTAAAAAAGGCGTCCACCGGACGCCTTTTTTCTTAATATTTGAACATTATATAAAATATGATCCTATCTATTTACATTACTTAAAATTAGAGATATTATTCTCTTTGGAAGTAAAGTCTACTTTTAAATCCACTAATTATTGGAGGCACAACAGGAAAATGTGGGTCATAACCTTATATGATGAAGAGAATATTAAAATGTACGAGTTTGATAATGAAGAAGAGGCCAAACAATCTCTGAAGAAAATGAAAGGTAGAACAATTCTCTCGCATGTTGTCTATTTTAACGATCAGATTTTAGAAGCTGTTCATCCATAAAAACATGATGCTGGCTCCCTTTGCAAGGGGAGCCAGCTTTTTTTGTACTATCTGTAAGAATTTTTGATTACTTAAATAACACACATTTAAGTAACAAAAAAGAATTTTAAGATAAAAAGTTAGAAAACAGTTACAAGGAAGAAAAGTTGTACTACAATGGAAAAAGGATATTAAAACGCTTCCAAATCTTTTGAGGTAAATGATGAAATACATAAGTTGTTTTAATATCCCCTTTAAAGGTAAAAGATACGGAGGTCAGAGATGTCACAATTAAGTAATGCTAGCACAAACATTATTATTCGATTGCATTTTCAGAAAAACTTAATTACGTTTAGTGAAATTGCAAAAGTTATAGGTGAGGTTGGCGGAGATATAATCGGAATTGATGTGATCTCTACTAGTAAAACACAAACAGTCCGTGATATCACGATCACAGTGAAAAATCAGAAGCATGGTCAAAGTGTAATGGATGTACTTGGGCTGCTAAAAGGTGTAAAGGTTATTTCGGTTTCAGATCGTACGTTTCTTTTACATCTTGGAGGCAAAATTGAAGTTACACCGAAGAATCCTATTAAAAACAGAGATGACTTATCAAGAGTTTACACACCAGGAGTTGCACAGGTTTGTCATGCTATAGCAGATGAACCACAAAAAGCTCACTCATTAACGATTAAAAGAAATACGGTTGCTGTTGTTTCGGATGGTACAGCAGTGTTAGGGCTTGGTGATATTGGTCCGTTAGCTGCAATGCCAGTTATGGAAGGGAAAGCTATGCTATTTAAACAGATGGCTGATGTGGATGCTTTTCCGATTTGCCTTGACACAAAAGATCCAGATGAGATCATCAGAATTGTCAAAGCAATTGCACCTGCTTTTGGTGGCGTTAATTTGGAGGATATCTCTTCACCAAGATGTTTTGAGATTGAAGAAGCACTTAAAGCTGAATTAAATATTCCTGTTTTTCATGATGATCAGCATGGAACAGCTGTTGTATTATTAGCAGGACTTTATAATGCTTTAAAGTTGACAGGCAAGAACATAAAAGAAATTAAAGTTGTGCTGAATGGTGTGGGAGCTGCAGGGACAGCTTGTGCGAAAATGTTGTTAGCTGCAGGTGTACGTCAACTTATTGGAGTTGATCGTATGGGAGCCATTAACAGAAATGAGACATATGAAAATCCAAATTGGACAGCTTTTGCCCAAATAACCAATCCTGATAACCTTAGCGGTTCACTTACAGATGTTATAGAAGATGCAGATGTGTTTATCGGAGTATCTGCCCCAGGAGTATTAACGGTCGAGCACTTACAATCAATGGCAAAGGACCCTATAGTATTCGCATTGGCGAACCCTGATCCGGAAATTGATCCTGAAATAGCAGAGCCATATGTGAAGGTAATGGCTACTGGAAGATCTGATTTTCCAAATCAGATTAATAATGTTCTATGCTTTCCAGGAATTTTCCGAGGTGCATTAGATTGTCGTGCTTCTGAAATCAATGAAGAAATGAAAATTGCAACTGCGAAAGCTATTGCGGATGTTGTTTCAGACGATGAGTTAAGTGAAACATATATTGTACCTAGTGTCTTTAATCAAAAGGTTGTGGAAAAGGTTCGAAAAGCAGTGGTAAAAGCAGCTCATGAAACGGGTGTTGCAAGAAAAGATATGTATAAAGAAGAAATTTTACAAGAGAATAAATAAGTAGAACTCTTAAGTCCATATTCTGTATAACCACGGCTTTGTAGGTTATATGGGAGATGGTACTTAAGAGTTTTTTGTATTGTGGAAAACACATGTTGAACAGATCGAATGGTTTTACTGTATTGCCGATGTATTTATTTTAGAAAATTATGTTTTAATAAATTTTTTCAAATAAACTACTATATTATGAAACTATTTCCAATTCCCCTCGTATTAGTAAATGAAAATATATTTTGGAGGGATTACTCGATGGACCAAGAAACAATACAAACAAAAAAACCGTCATTATTTGGGATGATTTTTCAACCAGGGGAACAATTTGAAAGAATTCGTGAAAAACCAGTTATTTGGCTACCGTTAATCATTATATCATTACTAGGTACTGTCATAGCAGTACTAGCAGCTTTCAATGTCGATTATTCAACAGTTCCGGGAATGGAAGGAATGCCAGCTGACCAAATCGAATTATCAAAAATGTTTGGGATTATATTTGGTGGTATTGGTGCATTATTTGGTACGCCAATAGGATTTCTAATTTTCGGTGGAATATTATTTGGAATCACAAAAATAGCAAAATCACCCGTTACATTTAAGCAGATGTTCTCATTAATTATTTTTACTAGCATTATTTCTACAATCGGGCAATTATTAAACCAACTTATTATTTATGCGATCGGTTCAGATCCGACGGTCATGTTAACAAGTATAAATAGTTTTATAGGAGCTGAAGGAGCTCTTGGGGCAGTACTAGGAGCGATTGAAGTATTTAATATTTGGTATTATATCTTACTGGGATTAGGACTTGTCAAAGTAGCGCAGCTATCTAAACCGGCAGCTTATACCATTACAGTTATCTTCTTTATTTTAGGACTTATCGTGGCCGGAGCTTCTGGAGCTTTAGAGGGGCTGACCCAATTATAATGAAGAAAAAAATATGGATTTCAATTGCTGTCGTGACGTTAATTGCACTTTTGGTTGGAGTAAACATCTATAAGGCTTCTAATCAAGATGTTCTTTCAGTTGAAACTTCGACTGTGAAAGAACGTGAACTAACCGGGAATGTGATGGTTCCCGGCACGCTCTCTTTAAGTCAAGAGAATTTTGTTTACTTAGTGCCTGAAAATGGCGAGGTAACGGAGGTTCTTGTTAATGAGGGGGATAAGGTGGAAGTAGGAACTCCTTTATTAAAATATGAAAACGAGCAGTTACAATTAGAGAAAGAACAAAATGGACTATCTTTAGAATCTTCCTATTTACAAATCAATCAAATAAAAGATCAAATCAATGATTTAGATGCGAAAGAAAAGGAGATAAAGGAGCAATTAGGTGAAAAGGAGGCCAAAAAGCAAGTCGATAAAGAGCGTGATCAACTCAAAACTGATTTAAAGAGGGCGGACCTTGAAGCAAGACAGATACTTCTTCAAAAAGAAACGATTGAGAGTAAGCTGGAAGATTTAGTGGTGAAAAGTGAAATAGCTGGGACAGTTCTATCCATAGATGAGGATGCACGAAAAGGTATCTCTCAATCACCTATCTTACATATAGGAAATTCTGAAGAACTTGTTGTCAAAGGAACAATTTCAGAATATGACTCTTTAAAAATAAAAGAAGGGCAATCAGTTACATTAAGATCTGATGTTCTTACGGACAAGGAATGGAAAGGAACAGTAAAAAAGGTCAGTTATTTACCTGTACAAAATGAAAATGCGATTAACAATGAAGAAACAGCCGTTCAATATTCAATCGAAGCTTCTATTGGAGATCGCAATATCGAGGCAAAACCAGGATTTAAGCTAATTATGGATATTGAGACTGAAAAACGCTCAGCCTTAGCAGCTCCTTTAGAAGCAGTAAAACAAGATGGGGAAAACTATTTTGTCTACATAGTTGAAAAAGGAAAGGCAGTCCGTCAAGAAATCGAAATAGGATCAGCAAGTGATCAATATATGGAAATCATATCAGGTCTGGAACCAGGCTCAAAAGTCATCATTAATCCTTCAGAAGAAGTTCGAGATAACTTGGAAGTGAACGAAAAATGATTGAGTTAACATCTATTACGAAAAGCTATAAAGTAGGTCAAGATACATTAGACGTGCTAAAAAATATTAATCTAACAATAAAACATGGAGAGTTTGTTGCTATAATGGGCCCATCAGGCTCAGGTAAGTCTACTCTAATGAATGTAATTGGTTGCTTGGATAACCCCTCTTCAGGAACATACTTATTAGATCAAGAGGATATATCAACATATAATGATGAAATGCTTGCAAAAGTACGAAACCTCTCCATTGGTTTTGTTTTTCAACAATTCCAGCTATTACCTAGATTAACGGCATTAAAAAATGTAGAACTTCCAATGGTTTATGCAGGCTTCAAAAAGAAAGAGAGAGAGGAACGAGCTAAACTAGCACTTGAGAAGGTTGGCTTGGCTGAAAGAATGAATCACTTACCAAATGAGTTGTCAGGTGGACAAAAACAACGCGTAGCGATTGCCAGATCGATTGTGAATGAGCCAAAGATTATTCTGGCAGATGAGCCAACAGGTGCACTTGATACTAAAACAAGTATTTCAATAATGGAACAATTTACAAAGTTAAATAAAGAAGGCACCACTGTCATCCTTGTCACACATGAACAAGAAGTTGCTGAGTACGCAAACCGAATTATCACTGTTAGAGATGGGATTATTCTCTCTGATGAAGAGCGGGGGAGATCGTAGATGAGTTTAATAGAAAATCTTAAAATGGCATTAGGCTCAGTTCTCGCTCATAAATTGCGTTCCATATTAACAATGTTAGGTATCATTATTGGTGTTGCATCAGTTATTCTTGTTGTGGCCATAGGGCAAGGTGGAGAACAATTGTTGAAAACATCGATCACAGGTCCAGGAAATACAATTGAAGTTTATTATGAACCAAGTGAAGAAGAACTGTTATCAAATCCAAACGCCTACATGAATGCTGCTTTTACCCAAGATGATGTCAATAAATTAAATGAGATACCTGAAGTGAAAAAGGTAGTTGCTTCTTCAACAGAATATTTTCAAACAAGATACCGAGAAGAAACAACTGATACTAGTGTTTATGGAATCAATGAAGCTTATATGGAAGTGAATAAACTAACCGTTCAGTCCGGAAGAAACCTTTTGGAAAGTGATTATATTGGAGGAACAAGAGTAGGGATCATTAGTGCTGAACTTAGTACAGAATTGTTCGATGATAAGTCTGCTTTAGGAGAAGTCATTTGGATTAAAGGTCAGCCAATAGAAATTATTGGCGTCTTAGATAAACCTACCGGCCTATTTGCATTTGGGGCAATGGAAGTTTATATCCCTTGGAATACTTTTCGAAACTCGTTTGGTCATAATGAATACAACCAAATAACGTTACAAGCAATTAATGCGGATGTGATGAAAGAAGTTGGTGAGAAAGCAACAACTCTTTTAAATACTGCCCACAATACTGAAGATTCATATAAAGTCTTTAATATGGAAGAAATGGCAGAAGGAATTGGCCAAATTACAACAATTATGACATTAATTATTGGTTCCATCGCAGGGATTTCGCTTGTTGTTGGCGGAATAGGGGTAATGAATATTATGCTTGTTTCGGTAACAGAAAGGACAAGGGAAATTGGTATTCGTAAGGCATTAGGAGCAACAAAACGTCAAATTCTAACCCAGTTCTTAATTGAATCTGTAACCCTTACGCTTATCGGGGGAATTTTTGGTATTATTTTAGGTGCTGTGGCAGCCAATATCGTATCCATCTTTGCTGGGTGGCCGCCACTAATCTCATGGGAAGTTGTCACAGGAGGATTACTATTTTCGATGGTAATAGGAATTGTATTTGGTATGCTTCCTGCAAACAAAGCTGCCCGGTTAAGTCCGATTGAATCTTTACGATATGAATAAATCAGAAGAACCTCACTAATCAATCTATTTGGTTTAAGTGAGGTTTTTTGTTGTGGAATTTTAAACGTATTAGAAAGTTTAAGATAAACCTATTTCAATATAGGGAATATTTTGTTAATTCTATCATGTGATTGTTTTTGATTGATATAAATTAAATAAATGATAAAAATGATAGTTTTCGATAATTTATGATTGATTTTGACTGAAAGTGACAGTATAATAAATTGTAAGCAATTGATGTATTCGCTTACAAGAGGTTGGAGAGTGCTGATATATGGTAACTCCTGATCATTCCTGTTTAATAATAGATTTTCAGTATGAAAGACACTAAATCATTATGGATGAATGAAGAAGTACATTATCCAAAAAATATAGTAATAAAGGTAGTGAATTCATGATTTATACTGTTACGTTAAATCCATCAGTAGATTACATTGTTAGACTAGAACAACTTGAATTAGGATCTTTGAACAGAATGTCTGAAGATTCTAAATTTCCTGGTGGTAAGGGAATTAATGTTTCACGAGTAATGAAACGACTAGGTGTAGAATCAAAGGCAATAGGTTTTTTAGGTGGTTTTACCGGTGCTTTTATTGAAGACTTTTTAACTACTGAATATATCCATCATCGTTTTATTAAAGTATCAGGTGATTCACGGATTAACATAAAATTAAAAACAGATGTTGAAACTGAAATTAATGGCTTAGGTCCAAGTGTTTCTGATGTGCAATTAGAACAATTTTTACAACAATTTGAACTAATGAATCATAACGATATTGTCTTACTAGCAGGTAGTATCCCTGGAACATTGCCATCATCCATTTATAAGAGAATTATAGATATCTGTAAAGAAAAAGAGATTAAAGTGGTTGCAGATGTCTCAGGGGATGCTTTGAAAGAGGTTGTGTCCGAAAAGCCTTTCTTAATTAAGCCAAATCATCACGAATTAGGTGAATTATTTAATACAACCATTGAATCGGTTGAGGAAGCACATGGATACGCGAAAAAGCTAGTTAATCAGGGAGTTCAACACGTCATTGTTTCTCTTGCTGAAAAGGGTGCGTTACTAGTTACAGGAACAAGCAGTTTTGTTGCAAATGTTCCAAAAGGTAAAGTCTTGAATTCAGTCGGTGCAGGTGATTCTGTTGTTGGGGGCTTTTTAAGCGCCTATTCAACAAACCAGCCTATTGAACAGGCATTTAAGATTGGGGTAGCTTCAGGAAGTGCAACAGCTTTCTCACTTGAACTTTGTACAAAAGAAAAAATAGAAGAGCTATTACCTCAAATAGAAGTGAAGAAGATATAGAGGGGGAAATAAAATGAGAATTACAGAGATATTAACAAAAGATACAATTACATTAAGTATCCAATCATCAACTAAAAGTGATGTTGTAAAGGAATTAGTAAAAGTTTTAGACCGTGCTGGAAAACTATCTGATAAAGCTGTATACGAACAGGCCGTGTTAGATCGAGAGAAGCAAAGCACAACTGGAATCGGTGATGGTATTGCGATTCCGCATGCTAAAACAAGTGCTGTGAAGGAACCAGCGATTGTATTTGGTCGATCAGTTGATGGTGTAGATTATGAAGCATTAGATGGTCAGCCTAGCTTTTTATTCTTTATGATTGCTGCTCCAGAGGGTGCAAATAATACTCACCTTGAAGCATTATCAAAATTATCCAGTATTTTGATGAAGCAAGAAGTAAGAGATCAATTATTGGCAGCTAAAACACCTGAAGATGTGTTGGGTATTATTGATAAATACGATGTTCAAGAGGAAAGTGAAGAAGTAAAGGATACAAATTCAGGGAAAATTCTTGCGGTAACTGCATGTCCAACAGGAATCGCACATACGTATATGGCTGCGGATGCTTTAAAGGAAAAAGCAAAAGAGTTGAATCTCTCAATTAAAGTTGAAACAAATGGCTCAGGTGGAGCGAAAAATGTATTAACTGCAGCTGAAATTGAAGAAGCTACAGCGATTATTGTTGCAGCAGATAAACAAGTTGAAATGGAACGTTTTAAGGGAAAACATGTTATTATTGTTCCTGTAGCGGATGGAATTCGTAAAACAAAGGAGCTTTTAGATCGAGCTGTTAAACAAGATGCACCTATTTATAAAGGAAATGGTGAAGGAAGAAAAGAGGAAGGTGGAAGTGAAAGAACAGGTTTTTATAAACATCTAATGAACGGTGTTTCAAATATGCTCCCATTTGTTGTTGGTGGCGGTATTTTAATTGCCCTATCTTTCTTATTTGGAATCCACGCATCAGATCCTAACGATCCTTCACATAACGTTTTTGCTGAAGCATTAAATACAATTGGTGGCGGTAATGCATTTGGTTTAATGATTCCGGTATTAGCCGGATTTATCGCACTAAGTATTGCTGACCGTCCTGGTTTAGCACCTGGTATGGTTGGTGGATTTATGGCTGCTCAAGGTGGAGCTGGTTTCTTAGGTGGTCTAATTGCTGGTTTCTTAGCTGGGTACATTGTTGTTCTCTTAAAGAAAGTTCTATCAGGACTACCTGCTTCGTTAGAGGGAATTAAACCTGTATTGCTATATCCTGTGTTAAGTATTTTTTCAGTTGGTATGATTATGTTCTTCGTTGTTAACAAACCAGTAAGTGCGCTAAATGCAGGAATTAGTGATTTCTTAGGTGGTTTAGGTACTGGCAACTTAGTACTTCTTGGATTATTATTAGGCGGAATGATGGCAATCGATATGGGTGGTCCTATTAATAAGGCTGCTTTCACATTCGGTATTGCTATGATCGATGCAGGAAATTTTGCTCCACATGCTGCTGTTATGGCAGGAGGAATGGTCCCTCCATTAGGAATTGCGTTGGCTACAACGTTATTTAAGAGCAAGTTTACTGAGCGTGAACGTCAATCAGGTATTACATGTTATATTATGGGTGCTTCTTTCATTACTGAGGGTGCGATCCCATTTGCAGCAGCTGATCCAGGTCGTGTGATTCCTTCCGTTGTGACGGGATCAGCTGTTGCTGGAGCTTTAGCAATGTTCTTTGGAAATGGTTTACGTGCTCCTCATGGTGGTGCATTTGTTATCCCATTAGTAGAAGGTAATCCATTATTATATCTACTTGCTATTGTTATTGGTGCAGTTGTGACTGCAATTATGCTAGGAATTTTGAAAAAACCTGTTAATCAATAAAATATAAAGCTGATTTGATTCGAGTATTTGAATCAAATCAGCTTTTTTTTGGTTAGAAATCTTAAAAGTAGGGTACATTCTAGTAATGGCTCTAATAATCAAATGGAAAGGTGGAAACAAATCATGTCAAAACCATTATTTACATCATCGGCAAAAGCTGTTGGGGGAAGAGATGGAAGAGTAGAGTCTTCCGATGGGAAAATTAACATGAAATTGGCAATGCCGGGTTCCCCTCAGGCCAAAGAACATCCTGATGCAACAAACCCTGAACAATTATTTGCTGCTGGATATTCAGCGTGTTTTGATGGAGCTCTTCAGCTTATCGCGAAAAGAGAAAAAGTTGATTTTAAATCTGAAGTAACGGCTAATGTATCTCTACTTAAAGATGATTCAGATGATGGCTTTAAGATTGGGGTTACCTTACAAGTAAAAGGGACAGGCATTGAAAAGGAAAAGCTTAAGGAACTGGTTGAAAAAGCTCATGAATTTTGTCCTTATTCAAAAGCAACAAGAGGAAATATTAATGTAGATCTTGAGGTTGTTGTGTAATAAATAAAACATTTAGAAGCAAGCCCTTATAAAGATATGATGGCAGGGCTTGCTTTTATGGGGTTTATAACCCGATTTTTTTAGGTTTATTAAATTTTCTTTCATAATAAATCCCAAGGCCAATGATTATAGGTGTTATGATGATCGTTGGTAAAAACCACAGTAAGATATTAATAGAATCGATATTCAGAAGTCTTGGAGCCCCGAATACTGTAAAAGCCGTAATTGTAGAAATACAACAAGCTAACATGCCGGAAAAATGTTCAAACCACCAATGCATTTTTCGGGTTGGTTTTTTAAACCAATAAAGAAGCTGGATTATTCCTAATGAAATTCCTACCATTGGAAACCAAGTTAATAACTGAGAAGATTGACTAAATCCATAGCAGCTAATTCCGATTCCTGATCCTAGTAAAAGCATTGGATAGCCAATATCAAGCAGATGGGTATGACGCCCTTTTCTTTTTTTAAATTTTAATACTCGAATGCCATAGTAAGCACTAGCGGAACTTAAAATACTGATAAAAATAAGAAACCATGAAAAAGAGATCACATCGGTTGATGATGTTGTATCGAGGAAAATACGATAAATCCCCATATAAAAAGCACTAATAGCAACAACAATCATACCAGATACATATATCCATCCAGAGATGAGATGAAGTTGCCCTCCTTTTTTAGTCACAATAGGTATCCAAAATACAAATAATGCGACAAATCCTCCAATTATATGCAAAAATCGTATTATGTAAAATAAGGTCTCCATATAATTTTTTCCTCCAATACTCTTTTTTCCAATACATTCCTATTTTAGGGGGATCACCCAGAAAAGATAAAGCATTTTTTAAAAATTTAACAAATAGCCCTGTAAAGAGGTATAATAAGGAAGAGGATTGAATTTAGGAGGACTATTTATGTCACAAACAGAAACTGAAACAACTAAATCCAAAATATGGGAATGGACTAAGGCCATCGTTTTAGCTGTAGGGTTAGCGATGATTATAAGGTTCTTTTTATTTGAGCCATATCTTGTAGAAGGCTCATCTATGGATCCAACATTACATGATGGTGATCGTCTATTTGTAAATAAAACATTAAAATTTATTGGAGAAATTGAAAAAGGGGATATCGTCATTATTGATGGTAAAGAAGAAGATATTCGGTATGTTAAACGAATTATTGGTTTACCTGGTGATAAGGTCCGTGCAGAGGAAGGACAAGTATATGTGAATGGCCAACTCATAGAGGAACCTTATCTAGCTGAAAACCGTGAAGAAGCCGAGAAGTTAGGGATGGTTCTAACAGGAGATTTTGAAGAGATTGAAGTACCAGAAGGAAGCTATTTTGTTATGGGAGACAATCGACTAAATAGTATGGACAGTCGGAATGGCTTAGGGCTCATTGAATCAAGCCGTATTTTAGGTAAGTCTGAATTCATTTTTTATCCATTTGATCATTTTCGTAAAACAGAATAATACATAATGCCGTTGCTCCCAAGCTTCGGCTCTTTTTATGATATTTTTTTGTAACATTTTATTTTTCTATCCGTCTACATCTAAGAGATTACAACAAGGGAAGTGTTGAGAGATGAAAAGGTGGATGGTGATCGTTTGTTCATTTTTACTAGCTATCATTATTGGTGGTTGCAGTAGTCATTCAAGTGAGGAGAGTCAAGCGGATCAAAGTAATAGTGCACCCCAAAATCATACAGGACCAGAGATAGCGGCTGAATTAGAAAATAAGGAGGAGGTTTCTTCAGATCGTGGTGAGACAGTAAGTTCTGAAACAAAAACCACTCAGGCAACTAGTACAAAAGATCGGATGGTCATTTATACAGCGAATCTTTCTATTCAGGTTAAAAGCTATGATGAAACATTAGCTTTCATCCAAAAAGAACTTCGAACATTAGATGGATATATCGTTAATTCAAACTCATATTCAGTCGAAGATGATTCAACTGAAGGGACGATTACGGTTAGAGTTCCTCAGGAACACTTCCAAGCATTTTTAAAGACCGTTGAGAATGGAAGTACAAAGGTAATAGATGAATCAATTAATGGTCAGGATGTGACAGAAGAATATGTTGATTTAGATTCGCGATTAAAATCAAAACAGGTGGTTGAAAAGCGGTTACTAGAGTTTATGGAAACCGCAGAAAAGACAGAGGATTTATTAAAAATATCAACAGATCTTGCAAAAGTTCAGGAAGAAATTGAACAACTAAAAGGCAGAATGAATTATTTAGATAACCAAGTAAATTTAGCAACGATATCCATTTTTATAAATGAAAGTAAAGTAAATGTTCCAGATCTTGAAAATAATGAATTAAACACATGGAAAGAAACTAAAAAACAATTTATGGAGACACTTAATTTCGTTTTACGGGCAATCTCTTCATTCGTAGTGTTTTTTATAGGCAGCTTGCCAGTTCTATTCATATTAGGTGGCATACTTATTGTTATTTGGTTTATTTTGAAAAGAAAAAGAAAGCAACAAAAGCAACCACCTAAAAATACAGAGGAATAAATATATTAATCAGTTGCTAATATTGTTAAGATAAGCATCGTAATAAAAACACTGCCACTTATTAAAGCAACACTTACTAGTATTGAGAGCTTTTTATTCTCAATATGATAGTGTGGAAGAATTCGTTTCAATGACAACGTGATGATAAAGTAAATAAAGATTACTCCAATAATAAATGTAATTCCATTGGATTGAAAGCCAAGAAATGCAAAGTAAATTCCAGAAAAAAAGATAAGTAAACAATATTCAATTAATGTATGTAATTTCATGCTGGTACTCCTCATATAGTATAGATAATCTATTTTACCATAGTTGGATTAATTATTTAAGTGAGGAGGTCATCTTCCATTTAGAACGTTCTATTCAAAATTAAAAGGAAAAAAGGAGAGATATACAGAAGATGTGGATAGACTGTAGGGATTAGGAGGAAAAGATGAATTATTTACCTGATCATTTTGTCAACACAATCAAATCCATTCATAAGGAGAAGGGAGATACATGGTTAAAGCAATTTGATCATTTAAAGAGTTATTGTGAAGAAAAATGGGAATGTCAAATTCTGCAGCCTTATGAGTTGTCATATAATTTTGTTGCTCCTGCAGTTAAAATAGACGGGAGTTATATCGTTGTGAAATTAGTTGTACCGAACGGAGAAGGTATTATCCAAGAAGTGGAGGCTTTAAGATATTTTCAGGGTAATGGAATGGTTTCATTACTAGATGCTGAAGTAGAAAAAGGCATTATGATTTTAGAACATATTTCACCAGGCGAGAAGCTTTATTCCCTACCTGATGATAAAGAGGCTACCTTGATCATGGCATCAGTAATGAAAAAATTATGGATTGAAGCTCCCACTGTAAACACTTCTTTTGAAACGATCTTTCAAAGAGAAGAAGCGTTTAAAAAAATTCGCCATCTTTATAAAGATGGGGTTGGACCTCTTACAGCGCGTATATTGGCTGAGGCTGAAGAAATATTCTCTATGTTAACAAGATCAATTGATAAATTATTTTTGCTTCATGGTGACCTTCATCATCACAATGTTTTATCTGTAAATGATCAAACATGGCTTGTAATTGATCCGAAAGGCTTTATTGGAGAAAAAGAATATGATATTATTCAATTTCTTTTGAATAAAGTCCCATCTGAGAATCTGTTAGAGGTTATAGAAAAACGGATTGATATTCTAGTTGAGCAATTGGATTTAAATAAAGAGAGGGTTATTTTATGGGGTTTTTGCCATTCCATCATAAGTTTATATTGGAGTATTGAGGACTTTGGGAAAGTCTGTGATGATACATGGAGAATGTTTAAAGTGTTTGAATGTCTGAAACAAAAAAGGCTATCCAATAAATAAACAATCTTATTGGATAGCTTTTTTCGTCTTTGGATGTTAAGAATTGTTTAAAAAAATGTTAAAGTTAGAGAGTTAACAACTATTTTATTAAAAGGAGATTGATGATGAATCAGAATTTTATAAAAATGACGGAAGGGAAAAATACACATAAGAGATATATTAGTTCTCTTCTTGTTATATTAGCTTTTATGCTTATATTAGGTTCATTATTCTACATAATCGCTTTAATTATAGGTGAAATAATAAACCCTGGTCTCCTCGATATCGAAACAGGACTAGTAACAGATCCCCTTGTTGATCTATATTTATTGCATCTTCAAAGCATTTTATTAGTTATAGGATTATTTATTGCTGTTAAATTTATTTTAAAAAGAAGATTTATTTCGCTTATTACACCTGCTGATAAGCTGAATTGGGGAAAAATCGGCTATGGTTTTATTGTATTTCTTATTATCCTCATCATTTTTTCGTTGCTTGATTTTGCTATCTTCCCGCATGAATACCACTTAAATGATTTTAATCTGACAAGGTTCATATGGTTATGTGTTGCTGTTATTTTACTTGTACCGATTCAAACAACTTCAGAGGAATTACTGTTTAGAGGTTTTCTTCTTCAATGGGGAGGGAAATTTACGCAAAATCCATTTATCTTAACATTAATTGTTGGGGGAATCTTTGGAAGTCTCCATTTTTTTAACCCGGAGATGGAATACGGTGCCTTTTGGGTTGCGTTAGATTACCTGTCGATGGGCTTTATTTGGACCTATATTTCAATCAAAACAAATAGTTCCGAATTTTCAATTGGAGCACATGCAGCAAATAATATGTTTCTTTGTTTATTTTTAACAATGGAGGACACTGTTTATGGCGATATTCCTTCTTTGTTTGTAACCACAAATGTAAATGCAATGATTTCAACAATAACAACAATTGTAACGGGGATTATCTTTTCTATCATAGTTTTTAGAAAAAATAAAAGTACTGGATACTGATAAAAGCGTGCCATCGTGCACGCTTTTTGACATCATGAACTCATGACCGCTTTTTTAGAATGTGCTCGATCATTGTCAAATGAATCGATGCCCATGCCTTTTCACGGAAATGTAAAATTACGCTAATGATTAAAACGGTCAAATAGAATGTAATAAAAATAAAAAAGGGAATGCTTCCGTTTTTAAATAAAAACTCCTGTAGTTGTTTGGAGAAAAGAAACAGCAGCCAAGGACCTGCTGAAACAAAAACTGGAATCATCCCCATTCCATTCTTTTCCTTTAAAATTCTATAATATATTTTCTCTAAAGTAGGGGTTTCGATCTTTTCATAAAATGTTTTCATTTCAGCAATCTCTCTTAATTCATCTAATTCGTGTAATGATTCACCGTCATCAGTTATCTTTTTAAACTTTAAGTACAATTTATGTGCGTCCCCACGAGTTGAAAACAAGAATAAAATACCTCCATTCCATACATAAAATCGTTTACAAATTTTCAGTGAACTATACATGAAATAGAGGGATAAAGCAAAAGAACAATAAATTGGGGAAGAATTAGGTATATTCTTGATTATGTGGTATGCTTGAGGTAACCATTTAATACTTGTAGCAACACTTCGACCACTCATTTATGAGTGGCTTTTTTATACCCGCTGTTTATAAAAAAAGAAGGCCTCTAAATTAGAGACCTTCTTTATTAAAAAGAGTTAATTATAATTTAACAACATTAACTGCTTGAAGACCGCGTTGACCTTGCTCAGTTTCAAAAGAAACTTTTTGACCTTCATCTAAAGATTTAAATCCTTCGCCTTGGATAGCTGAGAAATGTACGAATACGTCGTCTCCACCTTCAACTTCGATGAATCCGAAACCTTTTTCTGCGTTAAACCATTTTACTGTACCTTGTTGCATAATTTGTTGCCTCCCGTGTGGAATTACCACAATTTATTACTATCCTTGCTCAATTAGATATCAAAGGCGAAAAGTTTAAACCACTTATTCTTTCCTTACAGACCGAACAAAAATAATTCTTTAATAGAATAACAGATAATGGTGAAAAAAGCAAATGAGGATTGAGGGAAAAACGAAATTTCTTATTTTGCCCATTTCAGAAAGGACAATAGTCCATTTCTATATTATTGAATATTAGTATAAAGATTAACATATTTGGGGGGGAGTCATAGTGTATTATCAACAATATCCATATGAGATGGAGCGCCAGCCGAGGCAACTTGCTTGGCATGAAACATTAGAGCTGCATGAGCTAGTAGCATTTTCTTCCATTGGTTTAATAAAACTAAAAAAAGGTATTGGAAAAATAAAGTGTCCAACATTAAGGTCTATCTATTCGCAATCGATAGGTGAACTTGAAAGGAATATAAAGGAGTTATTACAATTTTATCCTCTAGCTCCACGCGATGGAGATGAAGTTAGAGATTTGGATAATGCTTTTTATGCGGGTGATTTACTTGCCTTCACTAAAACAGCTGTTAGAAATTACGCTGTAGCCATAACTGAAACTGCTACACCTGAATTAAGAAACGTTTTAGCTAAGCAATTACAATTAGCTGTTAATAGTCATGCGAGAATTTATAATTATATGTTAGAAAGAGGTTATTATCCATCTTATAATTTACAAAAGCTTTTAAATAATGATATTAACCTTGCACAAAAAGCGTTATCCATGTAAAAGGAAAGGGCATCCATGAAGCAAATGGATGCCTTTATTACATATCATACGTTCATTAGAGTTACCTAATCAATCGTATTAAACAGACGATCACCGTACTGTTACAATGAAGATTCAGTTTGGACGGTTTCTTTGTATCCATTGCGATCACTAGGATTATCCATTATAATAGGCATGTTCATAAAAGTGTATATAGTAGAGAAAAATACTAACTTTTAAAGAAATAGGGTTACAACCCTTTATTATTGGAGGAGTTCTATGATTCAAGTAACAAATGTTAGCTTACGATTTGGTGATCGAAAGCTTTTTGAAGATGTAAATATTAAATTTACTCCAGGTAATTGCTATGGTTTAATTGGAGCAAATGGTGCCGGAAAATCTACGTTCTTAAAGATATTATCAGGAGAAATTGAGGCGCAAACCGGTGATGTCAGTATGGCACCAGGTGAACGTTTGGCTGTTTTAAAACAAAACCATTTTGAATATGAAGAGTTTGAAGTTCTCAAAACAGTCATTATGGGTCACAAACGTCTTTACGAGGTTATGCAAGAAAAAGATGCGATCTATATGAAAGCAGATTTTACAGATGAAGACGGTATGAAGGCAGCTGAACTAGAAGGAGAATTTGCAGAGCTGAACGGTTGGGAAGCTGAAAGTGAAGCAGCGATTCTTTTAAAGGGTCTTGGAATTAGTGAAGAACTTCATACGAAAACAATGGCAGAATTAACTGGTGGAGATAAGGTCAAGGTTTTATTAGCACAAGCACTATTTGGACAGCCTGATGTTCTTCTACTTGATGAGCCGACTAACCACCTTGATATCCATGCAATTCAATGGTTAGAGGAGTTTCTAATTAACTTTGAAAATACTGTTATCGTTGTATCGCATGACCGTCACTTCTTAAATAAAGTATGTACCCATATTGCCGACCTTGACTTCTCTAAGATCAAAATTTATGTTGGCAACTATGATTTCTGGTATGAGTCAAGTCAATTAGCATTAAAATTAGGTCAGGAAGCTAATAAGAAAAAAGAAGAGAAAATTAAAGAGCTTCAAAACTTCATTGCTAGATTCAGTGCGAATGCATCTAAATCAAAGCAAGCAACATCACGAAAAAAATTATTAGATAAAATCACTTTAGATGATATTCAACCTTCTTCTCGTCGTTATCCATATGTAAACTTCACACCAGAACGTGAAATCGGAAACGATGTGTTACGTGTAGAAGGATTATCTAAAACAATTGATGGAGTAAAAGTATTAGATAATATTAGCTTTATTATGAACAAGGAAGATAAAATTGCGTTAGTTGGTCGTGATGAGATTGCGATTACTACTTTATTTAAAATTTTAGCAGGGGAAATGGAGCCAGATAGCGGGACATTTAAATGGGGTGTAACGACGTCACAGGCTTATTTTCCAAAAGACAATGGAGAGTATTTCAAAGGTGATGAGCCAACTTTAGTTGATTGGTTGCGTCAATATTCTCCAAATGATCAAAGTGAGAGCTTTTTACGTGGTTTCTTAGGTCGAATGCTATTCTCAGGTGAAGAAGTATTAAAAAAACCAAGCGTATTATCTGGAGGAGAGAAAGTTCGTTGTATGCTCTCCAAGGCGATGTTAAGCGGGGCAAATATTCTTTTATTAGATGAACCAACAAACCACTTAGATCTTGAATCTATTACAGCTTTAAACAATGGCTTAACTGCTTATAAAGGCGCAATGATCTTTACATCTCATGACCATCAATTTGTTCAAACAATTGCAAATCGTATTATTGAAATCACACCTAATGGTATTGTGGACAAACAAATGACATACGATGAATTTCTTGAAGATGAACAAGTTCAAAAGCAAGTAAAAGAGCTTTATGTATAAATAAGTTATTATAATCAAGATCAAGCCCAGCATCTATAATAGTTGCTGGGCTTTTGCCGTTTATTAAGCTTTTATTTCTATATCCGTTAATTGATTTTGTAATGTGATATGATCCAAATTTTCTCCTATAAAGACAAGGGTTTGTTTTCTCTTCATAGGCTCCTTCATATATAAGGGCATGCCATAGGAATATTGGAAAAGAAATGAATCTTCTGAATGACTAAAACGAATATACCCTTTAATACGGAATATGGTATTTGGCATTTCTCTTAAAAACTGTTCGAATTTTCCTAAATCAACTGGTTTTGTAAAAGAATGAACATAGCTCCGTAAATGAAGGTGGTTATGTACATGTGCTTGTTCATGCTGATGCTTTTTGCTGATTTTACTCGTTTGAATTGATGAAAGAGGAATTTTGGCAAACTCAGTCATAAACAGTTTTCCATTTTTATTTAATGATTGAATTTCAGAGATGATCGCAGCTTTTTCATTTTCAGATAAAGAATCGACTTTGTTAATAAGTACAACATCGGCATGTTCAACTTGTTCCATAAGTAACTTACGTAATTGAATGCTGAGACTATCTCGGCTTTGCCATCTTTTCGCATCAACAATCGTTAAAATGGCTCTTACATCAAGGCGGTCAGCGAAAAGCGGGGACAAGCAGGCATCGAGAACCTCAATTGGATGTGCAACCCCTGTTGTTTCGATATAGAGCGCATCAAGGTCATATTCACGGAGCATATTTTCTAATTGTACTTCAAGTTGTCCTTGAATTGTACAGCATACACAGCCATTTAGTAATTCTTTAAGAGGAGTCTCTTCGGGAATCACATCAGAATCTATTGAGACTTCACCAAGCTCATTCATAACAACAGCTATTTTGCGGTCACTCTTTTGTTCCTCTGAAAGTATGTTTTGAAGAAGCGTAGTTTTTCCTGCTCCTAAAAAACCAGATAATATATATACTTCAACTTGCTTCATAAAAAATCTCCTTATCCATGTAAAAACCTTTGTCATATTCTTATTCTTTTGAAAAGGGCTGACAACTGTCAGCCCCATTTAAAAAGTTAAAAAGCCCACGTTCCATTTCTGAAAATGGCTTCTGATGTCCCATCTTCCATAATACCATCAATGTTCATATCTGCTGAACCGATCATAAAATCGACATGTGTAATACTTGAATTTACGCCTACTTTTTCTAATTCTTCACGAGACATTTTTTTTCCGCCTTCTACACAAAATGCATACCCATTTCCGATCGCTAAATGATTTGATGCATTTTCATCAAATAGCGTGTTATAAAAAAGGATGCCAGACTGAGAGATTGGAGAATCGTGTGCAACTAATGCAATTTCTCCTAAATAGTGTGATCCTTCGTCTGTTTCCACAAGCTGTTTTAACACTTCTTCACCTTTTTCCGCTTTTACAGAAACGATTCTTCCATTTTCAAACGTTAAGGAGAAGTTATCAATTAAATTCCCGCTATAGCTAAGAGGTTTCGTACTTTGAACAACCCCATTTACACCATTTCGTAGTGGAACAGTAAATACTTCTTCTGTTGGCATATTAGCCATAAAGAAATTTCCTTTTTCATTTTCGCTTCCAGCCCCAACCCATGTGTGAGTATCGTGAAGTTCAATCGTCAAATCTGTTCCCTCAGCAGTATAGTGAAGCTTTTTATATTTTTTGCTGTTTAAGTACTCTACTTTTGTATGTAAGTTGTCATTGTGCTGCTTCCAAGCTGCAACAGGATCCTCTTGATCCGCACGTGTTGTCTTGAATATCGCTTCCCAAAGCTTTTTAACTTGTTGGTCCTCATTTTCATTTGGGAATACTTTTTCTGCCCATTTCTTTGAGGCAGCTGCAATTACAGACCAGCTTGCTTTATCAGCTTGAAGGTAATTTCGGTACTTTGAAAGTGCCATTCCAGCGGCTTTGGTTGAAGCAGCGATTCTCTTAGGATCAATACCACTTAAAAGGTCAGGATCGGAAGATATAATGGACATAAATGCACCATCGTTTTCTGCTAATGTTTCTAATCCTTTAGCTTTCCATTCAGGATAATCTCTTAAAGCTTCTTCAGAAGCTAGTTCAAAGCGAGTTCTAGTGATTACATCATCGCTCCACTCAACATATACATTTCGAGCACCCGCTTCATATGCTTTTTTTACAACTAATCGAACGAAATCAACGACCTCTATTGATGCGTTTATTGTTAAGTTTTGATTTGGTTGGAGATTAACTCCTACACGAACAGCCAGGTCAGCATATTTTTCTAGGTTTTTTTGAAAATTAGTCAAAGTAAACACTCCTTCGTATCAGGAAATATGTATAAACTGCTTTAGGGTAATTGTAACAAAACTATTCACTAGAAGAAATCAAAAAGCCAACACATAAGCCAAATTACTTTCAGTTGGAATGGAAAATGAATACAATAAGAAGTATTGAGGTGATAACGTGAACTATTTGGATGAACAATTTATTAAAACATCGAATCAAGAGAAATGGCTAGCAAAAACAGATATGCTATCCAAAGTATTCGCAAAACGGGCAGATTATTATGATCGAAATGGAGCATTTCCATTTGAAAATTTTGATGTATTAAAAGATGAAGGCTACCTTCACCTTACCATACCAAAGGAATATGGAGGACATGGGGCCCGTCTTTATGATTTTCTATTAGTTCAGGAAAAAATTGCTCAAGGCGATGCGGCTACTGCCTTGTCATTAGGTTGGCATTTAGGTTTAATGATGCACTTGCATGTAACAAAAAAATGGGATCACGAAACTTATAAACGTGTTTGTCAGGACGTAATTTTAAATAAAACTTTAATAAATAGTGCCGCAACCGAACCTAATTCTGGAAGTCCTGCTAGAGGCGGGAAGCCAGAAACTCTTGCGGTTAAAAAAGATGGTAATTGGGTCATTAATGGAAAGAAAATTTTTACTTCATTGGCTCCTGCTTTGGATTACTTTATCGTTCCCGCAACAATTGAAGAAACAGGAGAAATTGGTGACTTTCTAATTCCGAGGAAAACAGAAGGTGTAACGATTGAGGAAACTTGGGATACTGTTGGAATGCGCGGAACAAGAAGTGATGATCTTATCTTAAAGGATGTTTATCTTCCAGAGAATGCATTAGTGGAAAGGAAAGAGAAGAAGGATCGACCGTCAGCTCAAGGATGGCTCCTGCATATTCCTGCATGTTACATTGGAATTGCAGTTGCTGCAAGAAATGAAGCTGTTAGCTTTGGGAAAACCTATCAACCAACAAGCTTGCCTCACCCAATCAAAGATGTGCCAGAGGTAAGAAGAAAGGTAGCGGAAATGGATATTAAGTTAACAACTGCAAGAACATTATTATATTCAACCGCTGAAAAATGGGATAGTATGACTGAAGATGAGAGAGGGAAGCTAGCTTACGATTTGGCCATTGCCAAGACGATCGTTACAAATACAGCAGTAGAAGTAGTGGATTTGGCTATGAGAATTGTAGGGGGACAAAGCTTGTACTATTCAAACCCACTTCAAAGGTATTATCGCGATGTTAGAGCAGGGTTGCATAATCCCCCTTCTGATGATATCACATATAAGATTTTAGGCGACAGAGCGTTTAGAGAGTAAAGAAATAAAGCATTAAAATAGACGGGTTGTCACATAAATGCTTATTTTTGAGAAAAAGAAAACCTAAGGCTTACGCCATTAGTATTGGCGACAAGCCTTAGGTTTTCTAATATGTATATAGCTTATGTACGCTTATACACCTGATGCAATTGTGATCATATACATCACTGCACTCCCAAACATTAAAATGCCGATTACGTAAAGGTTAATAATAGATCCAATCAATGCCTTTTTGGTCATCATTGACATAAATGAATAGGTAAAACCCAGTAATAAGAGAATGACAAAGACAGGAATTGTATAGGAACCTCCCCACCCGCTAAAGAGAAGAAATAGAGCTGTAATTGGAAAGCAAAACGGTATCATATGTTGAATAGTGGATTTGTTGTAAAAAAACATCGTCATATAAAACCTCGCTTTTGTCTTATTCACTAACAACTTGAACAATTTCATCATCAGATGGTTTACCTGGCATATTTGCAATTGAAACGCTCATTCCTCCCATAATAATGACTGCTAATGTTAAACTGATGATAATACGTCTACTTAGATCTTTCACTCATGTGCCTCCTTTGGTTTGTATTAATTAAACGAAAAAAATTCAGCGATTGTTTCAAAAAAGGATTTTCCTTACTTCACTAGTAAGCCAGATATAATGTATTCAAGAATAAGAGAATTGATGCAACTTATTTTGTAAAGTTTGTGTAAAAGGTAGAAAAAGAGGCGAAAGGAATAGAGAGTAAAAAAGGATCAAACCCGCTACATACTTGGTTCCTTAAGATGTAGAGTGCTTAATCCTTTCATAAATGTTAAAATAATTTATTTTGCGGCTTTTAATAATTTATTAATAACAGAGAGAGATTTGCCTGTACCGATTGCAACAGACTCTAATGGATTAGGAGCGATATGAACTGGGACGATCATTTCTCCACTTACCCATTCCTGAATGCCTTTCATTAGTGCTCCACCGCCAGTTAAAATAACTCCACGATCTACGATATCACCACTTAATTCAGGCGGACAATCCTCAAGGGTTGCTCGAATGGCTTCTAAAATGTGTAAGAGTGACTCTTTCATCGCTTCCTGCATTTCAGTTGATGAAACGGTGATGGTTTTTGGTAATCCTGTTACTAAATCTCTGCCTCTGATATCCATGGTTTCTTTTTCATGCTCAATTAATGCATAACCAATTTCCATTTTCATTTGTTCGGCTGTTCTCTCACCAATTAATAGGTTGTAATGTTTACGTACGTATTGAATGATATCCTCGTCTAATTGGTCACCTCCAATACGAATGGAGTGACATGTAACAACACCGCCAAACGATATAATGGCAACTTCAGTTGTCCCTCCGCCAATATCGACAATGACGTTTGCTATAGGTTCATCTACAGGCAAATCAGCTCCGATGGCAGCAGCTACAGGTTCTTCAATTAAATAAACTTGTTTAGCTCCTGAGCTACGTATTGCATCCTGTATCGCTCTTCTTTCCACAGATGTTGCTCCAGAAGGTGTACACACGACAACAGTCGGCTTTCTCACGGACATTCCTAGTTTCTTTGATGCAATTCTCATGATTTGTCTTAACATATCGGTTGTAACATCATAATCAGCAATAACCCCATCTTTTAGGGGTCTAACGGCAACAATTTGGCCCGGTGTTTTTCCAATCATGCTTTTTGCTTCAGAACCAACAGCTAATACCTTCTTGGAAACAGTATCAATTGCTACTACAGAAGGTTCATTTAGAACAATTCCTTTGCTTTTTGTATAAACGAGTATATTTGCAGTTCCTAAATCTATTCCAATTTCAGTTGTTGAAAACATAATATATTAAACCTCTTTTCATCAATACTTATTTATAGATTTTGTAGAACTTTGCAGTTTTTTGGGGGCTTTTGGTCAGATGAAAAGAGAACGTCATCGCTTTGTCATAAATGTAATATTTATAATGTGGTACTTTTGTTGAAATAATATTCTTTAATAATTAAAAGCTTTAAAGCTTAAGTATTTTAAAGTAATAGTGACAAAATGAACTTATTACTATGACTTAAGCTGGATGCTGGATTAAGATATATTTTTTGTAAGAAAAACTATCGAAGTTATTGAATATTAAAGGTTTATTTGACTTGCGTTATCTCTCGATATAATGACCTACGAATCAGGAAGATATAGGAAGAAAGAATCTGTTTAAATTTTCAGAAAATAGAATTTTCGAACTATTTATTATATTCATATAAAGATTATAATGATATTGTAATAATTAATATTTTAGTAGAAACCATTTAGTGAGTATATGCTCTGGGAGATTTCTACTAAAATGAAGGGGGATTAAATTGAGAAAGTTGAAAAGAGGAATTCAAGCGAGAAACAAGCGGTGGAAAAAGACTTTAAAAATTACTGCTAGCTCTATCGTTATGGGGGGACTTTTATTTAGTACATATTTACCTGGCAGTTCAAACGTTCAAGCAGCTAGCACTATTCAAGAATCTGCGCCTATCGATTGGAATATTATTCCTGAAGAAAGATTAGCTAACTCATTAAAAGAACAAGGAATAATTTCGAAGAATGCTAGTAACGAACAAGTGAAAAATGCCGTAAAGGAATATGTCGAAAAGAAACAAGGCGAAAAGCCTGGTAAGGTTTCACATAAGTCTAGCGACGAAGTACTGATGGACAAAAAAACAAAGGATTTCCTTACAAAACAAAAGGACAAGCTGACGAAACAACTTAGCAAAGGGCATGAAAATTTTAAAAAGGGTAATCCAAATGGTGAAGTGAAAGTGAATTCTGCAAAACAGGCTCCATACAATGGAGAAGTACGTACTGATAAAGTACTGGTTTTGTTGACTGAGTTCGAGGATTTTAAACATAATAATGTCGTGCAAGAAGAAGGATATATGTATGCAGATGACTTTAACCGTGAGCATTATGAAAAATTAATGTTTGGAGATGAAGAATTCACTTTATTTAATGGGGATAAAGTGAAAACGTTTAAACAGTATTATGAAGAACAATCAGGCGGCAGTTACACTGTTGATGGAACTGTTTCTGAATGGTTAACGGTTCCAGGTAATGCAGCTGATTATGGTGATGATAATCCAGAGGGCGGTCATGACAACCTGAATCCACTAGGACCACGTGATTTAGTAAAAAGAGCACTTGATGCTGCGGTTACATCTGGAATTGATTTAGCTGAGTTTGATGAGTTTGATTTATATGATTTAGACGGTGACGGGAATCAAAATGAACCAGATGGACTTGTTGATCACTTGATGATTATTCATGCTGGTACAGGTCAAGAAGCTGGTGGTGGTCAGCTTGGAGATGATGCTATTTGGTCACACCGTTGGGCTTTAAATGGAGTGTATGCGGTACCAGGTTCTCAAGCAGAAGTTAATTACTGGGGTGGCCAAATGGGGGCATATGATTACACAATTCAACCGGAAGATGGTGCTGTCGGTGTATTTGCTCATGAATTTGGTCATGATTTAGGACTACCTGATGAATATGATACACAATATACAGGTCATGGTGAACCTGTTGCATCTTGGTCTATTATGAGTGGTGGAAGCTGGAATGGTAATATTGCTGGAACAGCTCCTACAAGTTTTTCACCGCAAAATAAGGAATTTTTCCAAAACGTCATGGGTGGAAACTGGGCTAACATAGTAGAGGTAGACTATGAGGATATTACGAAAAATGGTGTTGCGGCATATATTGACCAGAGTGTAACTAAATCTAATAATCCTGGAATTGTAAAAGTGAATTTACCTCAAAAAGATGTAAAAGGCTTTATGCCTTCAGAAGCTGGTGGGGAAAACTATTACTACAGCACAAAAGGTGATGACCTTCATACAGCTCTGGAAACACCTGAATTCGATTTAACAAATGCAACAACTGCAGAATTCAAGGCATTGCAATGGTTTGAAGTAGAATATGATTATGACTACGTTTATGTAAATGCAGTAACAAGCGATGGACAAACAGTTGAGCTTGATCTTATCGGAGATGAAAATACTCAAGGTGGAATGGAAACAACAAACGGTGAATGGGTTGAAAAAACATATGACTTAAGTCAATTTGCCGGTAAAAAAGTAAAGCTTGTATTTGAATATGTAACAGACGGAGGCTTAGCACCAGAAGGATTTGCACTTGATAATATTTCTGTAACAGCAGATGGCAAGGAAATCTTTTCTGATGGAGCTGAAGGGGAAGCACAAGTTGCATTAGATGGATTTATTGTGTCAAATGGTTATTCAAAAGCAAACAATCATTATTATCTAGAGTGGAGAAATTACGCTGGCTCTGATAAAGCCTTAGCTTACTCACGCGGGGCAGTTTATAACACTGGTTTAGTTGTTTGGTATGCTGATGAGAGTTATACAGATAACTGGGTCGGAGTACATCCAGGACAAGGCTTCCTAGGTGTCGTAGATTCACATCCTGAGGCAGTATTTGGTACTTTAAATGGTGATAAGACGATTGCACAAAGTACTAGATATCAAATTGCCGATGCAGCGTTCTCATTAGATAAAACACCAAGTTTCATTGTAGACTCTCCAACACGTGGAGCTTATGAGTTTGTTGGTTTCAACGGTGTGACAAAATTTGATGATTCAAATAGTTACATCGACTCTGCGATTCCAGATGCTGGTCGTATTGTTCCTAATCATGGCTTAAAGTTTGAGGTAATTGGAGAAGCGAAAGATAACTCGGCAGGTGCTGTTTGGATTCACAAATAAGATAAAAGCAAAGCTAACTCATCCTCTCCTTTAAAGAGAGGAAATGAGTTAGCTTTTTTTGCCATTAACACATAGGGAAAATCCAAACTTTTCTAATTAGGATTAAAATACATTTTTATAAGTAAAACTTAATGGTAAGGTTATCATATGACCATTTTGAACCATATAAAAACAGTTTTATGGTAAAAAAGAAGGATTACATAAAAATACAGTAAATGAATATCGTGTTATACTTATATTTATATTTAGCAAGTAGAACCAATAGATACAAGGGTGATAAGATGTTTCAAAAAGCAGAGGAACTTTTAAAAGAATATTTTGGTTATACATCGTTTCGTAAGGGACAAGAGGAGATCATACAGAATCTATTATCAGGAAATGATACTTTAGCCATTATGCCAACAGGCGGGGGGAAATCAGTATGTTATCAAATCCCTGCCTTATTAATGGACGGGGTCACGATTGTCATTTCACCGTTAATTTCACTAATGAAAGACCAAGTAGATGCACTTTTAAGTATAGGTATTTCGTCTGCTTTTATAAATAGTAGTTTATCTGCTCATGAGCTGAATGAAAGAATGAACGAAATAAGGGATGGAGCATATAAAATTGTATATATTGCCCCGGAAAGGCTAGAGGCAGCAGCATTTCGAGAACTACTTGTTTCTATTCCGATTTCTATTGTAGCAATTGATGAAGCACATTGTATTTCACAATGGGGACATGATTTTCGCCCTAGCTATAGATCTATTAAAAATATGATTGCTTCGCTTCCTGAAAAGCCGTTGGTTATCGCTTTAACAGCTACTGCAACAAAGGAAGTAACAGCAGATATTTGTCAATTGTTGGATCTAAATCAAGACCATACATTTGTAACTGGTTTTACTAGAGAAAATTTAACCTTTAATGTGATAAAAGGGGAAAATAAACGTGATTTTATTTTAAAATATCTAAAAGCAAATCCAAGCGAACAAGGCATCATATATGCAGCAACACGTAAGGAAGTTGATGAATTATCACAATTTCTTAAGAAAAGTGGGATGAATTGCGGGAAATATCATGCGGGGATGTCTGAAAAGGATAGAGCAAAGCAGCAGGATCTATTTCTATTTGATGAATTTCAGGTCATGATCGCAACAAATGCCTTTGGTATGGGGATCAATAAATCAAATGTCCGTTATGTGATCCACCATAATCTACCTAAAAATATTGAAGCGTATTATCAAGAGGCAGGACGTGCTGGAAGAGATGGGGAACTTAGTGAATGCTTTATATTATTTGCTGGACAAGATATTCAGCTTCAGAAATTTTTAATTGAGCAATCCAATTTAAATGATGTTAAGAAGATACATGAATATCAAAAGCTTCAACAAATGGTGGACTTATGTCATACAGAAAAATGTATTCAATCCTATATTGTTGAATATTTTGGAGAAAAAAGCCCTGTAAAAAATTGTGGAAAATGTATGAATTGTCGCGATACACGAAGTAAGATTGATGTAACTCGAGATGCCCTTATGGTTTTTTCTTGTGTAAAACGAATGAATGAGAAATTTGGAAAAACATTAGTTGCACAAGTATTAAAGGGGTCGAATAATAAACGAATTACCCAATTTCAATTTCATAAATTGTCAACATATGGTCTAATGAAAGATAAAACAGAAAAACAAATAGTTGATTTTATTGACTTTTTAATTGCAGAGGGATATTTATCATTAACAAATGCTCAATACCCTGTATTATTACTTACTAAAAAAGCTTTATCAGTAATAGTTGACAAAAAACAAGTATTCAAAAAAGAGCAAATAACAGTACAGGCTATTCAAGCGAATGATGATTTATTTGAAAAATTAAAGGAGATAAGAAGAGAGTTAGCATCAGAATTAGGTGTACCGCCGTATATTATTTTTTCAGATAGTAGTTTAAGAGATATGAGTAGTAAATGCCCGACAAATGAACTGGAATTTTTAGAGGTTAAAGGTGTTGCTCAAACAAAATTAGAACGCTATGGTGAGCAGTTTATTAATGCAATCTGTGAATATGCTAAAGTGGAAAGAACTGAACCTGGCCATCAAGTTATAGGGGAAAAATTAACAATTAACAATGATAAAACGCCAAGTCATCTTTTAACATTTCAACTGTTTAATGATGACTCCACTATTAAACAGATTAGCGAACAACGGGGTTTAACTGAAATCACTGTTCAAAATCATATTATTCGTGCTATCGAAGAGGGACAATTAGTTGATTGGTCGCGTATTCTAACAGATGAGCAAGAGGTCCTAATTAAAGAGAAAATTCAAGAAATTGGAGCAGAACTATTAAAGCCGCTTAAGGACAATTTGCCAGATAATATCAACTATTTTCAAATTAAAGCAGCTATTTGTAAACAACGAATGGAAGAAATCAATAATTAAAAAGAAATGCACACATCTATTTAAGATTGAAATGATTAGATGTGTGCATTTTTTTGACGTAAGAAATTATAAATTGTCAACGTGGAAGATTATTCGAGTAGTGGCCAATTTTAAGTATGAAGTATAAGGGCAACTTGGCCTCTGTCTTTACCTTTTCAGGCTTGCCAATCGGTGAGTTTTCTTTTTAATATCAGAATTTATAAGTTTTGTACTTAGTGTAGGTGTCCAGCTCCAGCGCCTAGCCCCATGGGGGCATAAGCCGCAAATGAAATGAAGACAAGGAACGTCTTCATTTCATTTGCGGCTTTTTTGTCCGAGGCTGACCAAGGCGCTTGAGCTTTTCTTATGCACTAAGGTGGTTGTTTTGTACTTTATTCATACTGAATTTTAATATACTTGGAACAAAGCTAATGATAAATAATAATCGAATAAATTGCAGGGAGCTAACAATTGCGGGATCTGCACCAATAGTAGATGCTGTTAACACCATTTCAACCAGACCGCCTGGAGCGAATGAAAGCATCGCAGTTCCTAAATCTAAATCAGTAAATAGTGAAAATAAATAACCAAAACCAAAGCTAGCACAAATTAATAAAAGAGTTGTTGTGAAATAAAGACCACAATATTTTCCACCGTTTTTCAGATCACGAAATGTAATCATTAAACCAAATCCAACACCAATTGATACTTGAGCAAAAATGAAAAATAACTCATGAATTGAAGGTAAAGATATGCCTATAATATTTAAAAAGGCTGTTGTAAGAAGTGGTCCAATGACAAAGGAAGCAGGTAATACTTTTCTCAAAATCCATCCAATAAAGCCTGCGATTATGTACCATCCAAATGAAAAAATGCTTGGATGATCATTTAAGCTAACCGTTGTTTGAACAATATGATGTGGTTCAAACAAATGCTGGATCGTGAAAGGGACCAAAAAAACAACAGTTAAGAGTCTTACGGTTTGAAAAATGGTAACTAGAGAAGAATTAGCTTGAACCGATTCACTAGCTGCAACCATTTCAGTTAGACCACCAGGTATTGATGCGAAAATACTTGTGTTTCGGTCGACATTGACAATCTTACTAATCAAGACACCATTTATAACACTTATGATAATTAACAAAATAGTGATTCCTAAAAAGGGTAGAATATACGGTCCTACTAAAAGGAATGTTTCTTTCGTAAAGGAAAGCCCGAACGATATTCCTAGAATAATAAAAGATCCGTTTTTAAGAAAGGTAGGTTGTGAGAATTGGCAATTGCTTGTGAAGATTGAGCGCCATATAATTAAGAAGGTCATTGGGCCTAATATCCAAGCAAGTGGAATATGGAAAATGTAGAAGATATAACCACCTAAAAACCCAATTAAGTATGGGAAAACAATGTTATTTATTTTATTCAATAGTCTTTTCCTCCAATATTTACGAAAAAATAATTAAATAAACTTAACTAGGTAAACTGTTTATAGATACCATTATATTATTCTTTTTATTTTATCATAATTCCTGAATCTGTCATTACAGAGTTCTTCTGTAAAAGAGTGGGGTTTTATGGTACCATTTTGAGAGTAGGAATTACATGGTATTTATCAGAAAAAATTATTAATACTTTTACAAAAAAAATTGGAAGATTGGAAAAGAAAAACGAAGGTTTTTGCCATTAGTACCTGGCGACAAGCCAAGCATTTCTAACTGTGACTAGGTGGAGGAATATTTATGGGAAAAGAATTTGCAGTTATTGGACTCGGACGCTTTGGAGGAAGTATTTGCCGCGCATTAAGTGAGGAAGGTATGGAAGTCATGGCGATTGATACGGATGAAGATAAGGTTAATCAATTTGCTAATATTGCTTCACATGCTGTTGTAGGAGACACAACGGATGAATCAGTGCTAAAGAGTCTTGGTATACGTAACTTTGATCATGTCATTGTTGCGATCGGTGATAATATTCAAGCGAGCATTTTGACGACATTAATTTTAAAAGAACTAGGTGTAAAGCATATTACAGTAAAAGCTCAAAATGATTACCATGAAAAAGTTCTATCGAAAATAGGTGCTGATCGAATTGTTCATCCTGAAAGAGATATGGGGAAACGAATCGCCCATAACATTATATCAAACAATGTATTAGACTATTTGGAGCTTTCTGATGAACACAGTATTGTTGAAATTGTCGCAAATGAAAGACTTGATGGTCATTCCATTATTGACTTAGATATTCGTGCTAAGTATGGGATTAATATCGTGGCGATGAAAAGGGATAAAGATATTATAGTTTCACCACAAGCAAATGAGATCATCAGAAAAAATGATATTCTCATCGTTATTGGAGCAGATACCGATATAAATCGATTTGAAAAGCGATTACTTGGATAAGAGGGAAACTTTAAGTAGACAGTTTACAGAAAAGGATTAAGAAAGCCTTCACAGGATGTGAAGGCTTCTTATGTAAGGATATGATTAAACTTCCATTATTATAGGAAGAATCATAGGACGACGTTTCGTTTTTTCGTATAAGAATGGTGACAGAGTATCAGTGATTTCATTTTTGATTTCAGACCATTGACTTGTACGGCGTTCCATGATTTTATTTAAGTGTTTTGTAATTAGAGTTTGAGCATCATTAATTAAATCTCCTGATTCACGCATATACACAAATCCTCTTGAGATTATGTCTGGGCCAGCAGCGATTTTGAAATCTTTCATATTAATACTCACAACAACGATGACAAGACCTTCTTCTGAAAGGATCCGTCGGTCACGAAGGACGATATTCCCGATATCTCCAATACCGCTTCCGTCAATATATACGTTTCCTGAAGGGATTTTACCTGCAACTCCAACTTCTCTCTCGCCGATCGCTAAGACTTCACCATTATCCATAATGAAGCAATTTTCTTTTTCAACACCACAATCAACAGCATGTTTTGCATGCATTTTTTGCATTCGGTATTCACCGTGAATTGGCATGAAGTATTTTGGTTTCATTAAACGGATCATGAGCTTTTGTTCCTCTTGTCCACCATGTCCTGATGTATGAATATCATTAAGTGGTCCATGGATGACTTCAGCGCCTGCTCTAAAAAGTTGATTAATTGTTTTGCTGACACTTAGCGTATTTCCCGGGATTGGAGAAGAAGAGAAGACAACATTATCTCCAGGTATAATTTGAATTTGTCTATGAGTTCCATTCGCAATACGAGATAAAGCTGCCATTGGTTCACCTTGGCTACCTGTACATAGAATTGTCACGCGGTGCGCAGGCATGCGGTTAATCTCATGAGCATCAACAAATGTATCCTTTGGACAGCTGATATACCCCAGATCTTGTCCAATTTGGATCGCTGCTTCCATGCTTCTGCCAAATACCGCAATTTTTCGGCCGTGTGAAACAGCAGCTTCGACTACCTGTTGAAGTCGATGTATATTTGATGCAAATGTAGCGAAAATGATACGACCATCCACTTTGCGGAAGATTTCATGAATGCTTTCACCAACACGTCTCTCTGACATAGTAAAGGTAGGAATCTCACTATTTGTACTATCGGATAAAAGGCATAGTACACCATCACGACCAATTTCTGCCATTTTTGTTAAGTTGGCTGGCTCACCAACAGGTGTAAAATCAAATTTAAAGTCACCCGTATGTACGATGTTTCCAGGAGGTGTTTTGACAACAATTCCATAAGAATCAGGGATACTATGTGTGGTTCTAAAAAACGTAACAGATGTTTTTCTGAACTTAATAATGTCTTCTTCTTGAATTTCAATTAATTTTGATTGACGTAAAAGTCCGTGCTCTTCTAATTTGTTTCGAAGTAACCCTAGAGCTAATTTCCCGCCGTAAATCGGGATATTAACTTGACGTAGTAAATATGGAATACCTCCAATATGATCCTCATGTCCGTGCGTAATAAATAATCCCTTAATTTTGTCTTCATTTTTTACTAAATACGAATAATCAGGAATAACATAATCAATTCCAAGAAGCTCATCCTCAGGGAACTTTATTCCGGCGTCGATAAGGATGATTTCATCTTGAAATTGAACACCGTACGTGTTTTTACCGATTTCACCAAGTCCACCTAGTGCAAAGATTGCAACTTGGTCATTTTTCACAAATTTCATAACAATCAGATCTCCAATACTTTATAGTTTTCACTTTGCTTTTCATATTCTAAATATGCCCCATCAACTGGAGTGATAAATTCGATGTTATAACCACGCTCTTTTAATTTAGATCGAACATCCTCTTCAGATGTTGCTTCAATATATAGAGTGTTTGTTCTTTCTCGAACAGGCACCTCAGAAATTTTCTCTTGATAGTACACTTTAAAAATCATTTACCAAATCTCTCCTTAACTACCGAATGTTAGACTAACTTTTTCTATTATATTCGATATTCTTATCCAAGCCAAGTATATCAAGAAAAGTGTGGACAGTTCTTTTTTTATAACTAATAGTTAATCGTTTATTTTTGACAAACTTTTAGGGTTTAAATCCATTTAAATCAGTGTTTTTAAGCGATTAGTTTTCTTTTAAGTAACTGGTTCCATTGTTCACGGAGTGATTTTTTTAATTTTTTCAGCATAGCGATAACCTCCTTTTTTTAAGATTTAATGAGGGGCCGTCCAATATTTAATACACTTATAGTATATGGAGAAGGTTCATTTCTTTTACACCATGATTAGTGGGAATTATTGTGAAATAATTGACAGTTTCTTCTTTTTGCCTTAGCTTAGTATCAGGTTTGGTTAATGCTGGGAGGATATGGAATGAAAAGGTTATATGGTTCTTTACTTATTCTAAGTATGATTTGGGGAATGTCTTTTTTATTTATTAAATTGTTAGTGGTGGACCTTGGGCCTTGGGGAGTTGTATTTTGGCGCTGTTTGTTTGGAACACTGACGCTTGCCTTTATTTTATTTATTTTTCAAAAACATGATGTGAAAAATCTAAAACAATTACCGTGGTTTGCTTTATTTTTTGTAGGACTATTTAATAATGCACTTCCATTTGGTTTTATTGCAATGAGTGAATTGAACATTTCCAGTAGTTTAGCTTCTGTTATTAATGCAACAACGCCAATTTGGACAATGATTATTGGGTCTGTTTTCTTCTTAGTGGGGGTTAATAAAAGGCAATGGGTTGGTATTGCAATTGGCTTTTTAGGAATCATAGTTTTATTAAACGTAAATGTAAAAGGTTTAATAGAAGCAAGCTTTATTGGTGCAGGTACAATGTTATTAGCAACTTTTTGTTATGGACTAGGTGCCCAACTTGCTAGAAAGTTTTTGCAGAATATACCAATTACTGTTGTTTCTGTTTCTACTTTAGCTATGTCAACACTCATTAGTTTTATCCTAATGCTGATTACTAACGAGCCAATCCGTGTATCAAGTCTTGCTTCGTTCGATATCTTTTTATCCTTAGTGGGTCTCGGTGTATTTGGAACTGGTATTGCATATCTTTTTTATTATTATATGGTGAAAGAGGGGAGTGCTGAATTCGCATCCCTTGTAACCTATATTGTTCCAATAACGGCAATGATCTGGGGCAGTTTACTCCTAGGTGAACAAATAACGGTAAATATGATGATAGGATTAATGTTTATTTTTGGTGGTGTTTATTTGAGCTCAGCTAGGCGCAGAAAGGTAAGTGGAGAGATATAAGATTTTTAAGTGGATGTGTGAATGAAGAGAAGCAAGGGCTAAGCCCTTGCTTTTTCTTTTTCTTAACGCTCAATTGGAATTGCATTTTCAGGTTCTTGGAATGGATTTTCCTGATTAATATGATCATAAAACATGACTCCATTTAAATGATCTATTTCATGTTGAAAGACGATAGCAAGCATCCCTCTTAAACGTATATCTATTTGTTCACCTTCAAGGGTTGTAGCTTTTACACGAATACGAGCATATCGAGGAACGACCCCAGGAACGGCACGATCAACTGATAAACAGCCTTCACCAGAGGTTAAGAAACTTTTCTCAACAGAGTGACTAACAATTTTCGGGTTGAAAAGTGCATAACTGTGCTGATTTCCCTTTTCGTCCAACGTATGAATGGCAATCATACGTTTTGACACGTTTATTTGCGGAGCTGCCAGACCAATTCCTGGACGTAGGCCATATTTTTCTGCAATTTCAGGGTCTTGACTATTTTTCACATATTCAAGCATATTTGTTAGCGTTTGTTTATCCTCATCAGACGCAGGTAAGGTAACTTCCTTCGCTACTTCTCTTAACGTTGGATGTCCTTCTCTAATAATATCTTCCATTGTAATCATGATGTAACACTCCTTTTAACACGGCGACAATTTATTGTTTTATAGTACTTATACGTATTTTTATGTAAAAATGCCCCTTACTAAAATATATATATTGATTATAAATGAAGGGATAGAAAACGAAAAGGGAAACGTGAAAAACCAATGAAATGAGGTTCTTTACGTTTATGAAGATTATGAGCCTAAATAACATGCTCAAACGATATTTCACAGGATAAACATTATAACAGTTGCTTATATCAAGTTCTTTTCTTTCTCAGAAATAAAAAAGTAAACAGATGTTGGGTAAGAAAAATAAGAGATTACCCGGCCAGGCACGTTTTTGAAAAATAATTGGTCTAAAGAAAAGACAAGCATTCATATAATATGTTACGGTTTGTTTATCTCCATTTTATTCCATTAAATATTAAAAAAGCATTGTGAAAATAAATGGAACAGATTATAGTAGAAAATGTCTGAATGATTAGGGGGAATTGGCTTAAAATGATTAAAAAACAAACGATTTTGACGCTATTTATAAGTACTATTTTATTATCAGGTTGTTTTGGTCCCTCACCAGAAGAAAATATTTATCAAACATTGGAGGAGGTCGCTTCAATAGAGGAAACATTTCAAAAACAACAGCAACCACTTCTTGAGCTTGAAAAGAAAGAGTCTGAGCTTTATAACAAAATTATGGATCTAGGGATGACCGAATTTGATCAGGTTGTTTCTTTGTCAAAAGAAGCGATAACCGTTGTTGAAGAACGAGAAAAAAAAATTCAATCTGAGTATGATAGCATTATGTCGTCAAAGAAAAAGTTCCAAGATATAAATGAAGAAATTGAAAAAATAAAAGATGAAAAATTACTTGAATCTGCCAAACAGTTACAAACAACAATGGAAGAGCGATACAGCTCCTATGAAAAGCTTTATGAGAATTATAAAACTTCTCTCTCACTTGATAAGGAATTATATACAATGCTTCAAAAAGAAGATTTAACGATTGACGAGCTGGACACTCAAATTTCCGAAATCAATACAGCTTATAAATCTGTCATGAAGCAAAATGAAGAATTTAATAAGTTAACAGAACAGTATAATGACCAAAAAATTTCGTTTTATCAACAAGCGGAGTTAAATGTTGAGGTTAGTAGTGAATAAAAAAAAGAGGATGACTCAATCAAAGAGTTATCCTCTTTTTTTGTTTAAATTTATAAGTGGCAGTTCATTTCCGGCGTAAAAAAGAAAACTGTATCAACTACACTATTACAGATTTTCTTTTTGTAATAATACAGATTGGAAATCAGTATTTTGATTTACATTTTTAAAAAGAGGTTTCTTTAAAAAATCCTTATACAAACTAATTGACGCAGATGAAATCATTAGTGTAAACTTGTAAATGAATTGTTAACGTGTATTAGTTTATTTAAAATTTAAACTAATACAGAATGGACTTTTTAAAGTTCATGCACCATACATAGAGAACGGTTTAGGCATCTCGTGAGTGGTTTAAAAGGTAAGAAGAGTTGAATTCAAAAAAATTGTGTCATCCAAATGATTTTAGGGTAACCTATTGCTGTGAATATTGGAATTCTCTTACTAAACTAAATGAAGTTCAATGTTGAAATTATGTCATGTTAATCAATATTGAACAACTCTTAAAACGGAAAGGAAGAGGTTATAAGATGGCTGCAAAAACAAAAAGCGCTGTTGTTGACAGTAAGAAACAGTTTGAAGCTATTTCGAAGCAGTTTGAAACATTCCAAATTTTAAATGAAGAAGGTAAAGTCGTTAACGAAGCGGCAATGCCTGAAATTAGTGACGAACAATTAAAAGAGTTAATGCGTCGCATGGTTTATACACGAATTCTAGACCAACGTTCTATCTCTTTGAACCGTCAAGGTCGTTTAGGTTTCTATGCTCCTACAGCTGGACAAGAAGCTTCACAAATTGCATCACAGTTTGCATTAGAAAAAGAAGACTGGATTTTACCAGGTTACCGTGATGTTCCACAAATCATCTGGCATGGTCTTCCATTATATCAAGCGTTCTTATTCTCTCGTGGACATTTCCATGGTAACCAAATGCCTGAAGGAGTTAACGCATTATCTCCACAGATCATTATTGGTGCACAGTACATCCAAACAGCTGGTGTTGCTCTAGGTCTTAAAAAGAAAGGGAAACAAGCTGTTGCGATCACTTATACAGGTGACGGCGGTGCTTCACAGGGTGACTTCTACGAAGGAATTAACTTCGCTGGTGCATATAAAGCTCCTGCTATTTTCGTTGTACAAAATAACCGTTATGCAATTTCAACTCCAGTTGAAAAACAATCTGCAGCACAAACTATTGCTCAAAAAGCGGTTGCTGCCGGAATCGTAGGTGTTCAAGTAGACGGAATGGATCCATTGGCAGTATTTGCTGCTGTACGCGATGCTCGTGAGCGTGCAATCAATGGTGAAGGGCCAACTTTAATTGAAACATTAACATTCCGTTATGGACCACACACTATGGCAGGTGATGATCCAACACGTTACCGTACAAAAGAAACAGAAAATGAGTGGGAAGCAAAAGATCCATTAGTACGTTTCCGTAAGTTCCTGGAGGATAAAGGGATCTGGAATGAAGAAGAAGAAAACAAGGTAATTGAACAAGCGAAAGAAGATATTAAAGAAGCGATTCAAAAAGCGGATAAATATCCAAAACAGAAGGTAACGGACTTGATGGAAATCATGTACGAAGAAATGCCTTATAACTTAAAAGAGCAATATGAAATTTACAAAGCAAAGGAGTCGAAATAATCCATGGCACAAATGACAATGATTCAAGCCATCACTGATGCATTACGCACCGAATTAAAAAATGATGAAAACGTCCTTGTATATGGTGAAGACGTTGGTGTGAACGGTGGGGTATTCCGTGCGACGGAAGGACTTCAAAAAGAATTTGGTGAAGATCGTGTATTCGATACTCCACTTGCTGAATCAGGGATTGGTGGTTTAACAGTAGGATTTGGTTTAACTGGATTCCGCCCTGTTATGGAAATTCAATTCTTCGGATTCGTTTACGAAGTAATGGATTCTTTAAATGGTCAATTAGCACGTATGCGTTACCGTTCAGGTGGCCGTTGGACAGCACCGGTTACCATCAGATCTCCATTTGGTGGATTTGTACATACACCAGAACTTCACGCAGATAGCTTAGAAGGTCTAGTTGCTCAACAACCGGGATTAAAGGTAGTTATTCCTTCAACACCTTACGATGCTAAAGGTCTATTAATTTCTGCTATTCGTGATAATGATCCAGTTGTATTCCTTGAGCACATGAAGTTATACCGTTCATTCCGTCAGGAGGTTCCTGAAGAAGAATACACAATTGAAATCGGTAAAGCAGATGTAAAACGTGAAGGTACTGATCTTTCTATTATTACTTACGGTGCGATGGTTCATGAATCATTAAAAGCAGCGGAAGAATTAGAAAAAGAAGGGGTATCTGTAGAAGTAGTTGACCTACGTACAATCAGCCCATTAGATATTGAAACAATCATTGCTTCTGTAGAAAAAACTGGTCGTGCAATCGTTGTACAAGAAGCACAGAAACAAGCTGGTATTGCAGCTAACGTAGTAGCTGAAATTACAGAGCGTGCGATCTTAAGTCTAGAAGCACCAGTATTACGTGTAGCTGCACCTGATACGGTTTATGCATTTACTGAAGCTGAAAATGTTTGGCTTCCGATTTACAAAGATATTATTGAAACAGCTAAAAAAGTAATCAATTTCTAATTTGAACCATTAATCATGAATGACATAAAACAATTACTAGGAGGTAGAATGATTTGGCATTCGAATTTAAACTGCCTGATATCGGTGAAGGTATCCACGAAGGTGAAATCGTAAAGTGGTTTGTAAAAGCAGGCGACACTGTTGAAGAAGATGATGTCCTAGCTGAAGTACAAAATGATAAAGCAGTTGTTGAAATCCCATCACCAGTAAAAGGGACAGTAACAGAAGTTAACGTAGAAGAAGGTACAGTTGCGACTGTAGGTCAAACAATTATTACGTTTGATGCACCAGGTTATGAGGACTTAAAATTCAAAGGCGACCACGGTGATGATGAGCCTAAGAAAGAAGAAAAAGCAGAAGAAGCACCAAAGCAAGAAGCTGCAGCTCCAGCTCCAGCTGAAACTGAGGTAGATCCTAATAAACGTGTTATTGCTATGCCATCAGTACGTAAATATGCTCGTGAGAAAGATGTTGATATTCGCCAAGTATCCGGCAGTGGAAAAAATGGTCGCGTATTGAAAGAAGACGTTGATTCATTCTTACAAGGTGGAGCAGTAGCCGGTACACAACCAGCAACTACGGAAGCACCAGCTGGACAAGAAGAAAAACAAGCGAAGCCAGCAGCAGCTCAAGCAATCCCTGAGGGCGATTTCCCAGAGACTCGTGAAAAAATGAGCCCAATCCGTAAAGCAATCGCTAAAGCAATGGTTAACTCAAAACATACAGCTCCACACGTAACATTAATGGATGAAGTAGATGTAACGAATTTAGTTTCTCACAGAAAACAATTCAAAAATGTTGCAGCAGAGCAAGGTATTAAGTTAACATATTTACCGTACGTAGTGAAAGCTCTTACTTCAGCGCTTAAAAAGTATCCTGTTCTTAATACATCTCTTGACGATAAAACAGAAGAAGTTGTTCAAAAACATTATTACAACATTGGAATTGCAGCAGACACTGAAAAAGGTCTTCTTGTACCAGTTGTAAAAAATGCAGAACGTAAATCTGTTTTTGAAATTTCAGATGAAATTAATGGACTAGCTACAAAAGCTCGTGAAGGCAAGCTTGCACCAAATGAAATGAAAGGTGCTTCATGCACAATCACAAACATTGGTTCGGCTGGTGGACAATGGTTTACACCTGTTATTAACCACCCTGAGGTTGCAATCTTAGGTATTGGTCGTATCGCAGAGAAACCAATTGTTCGTGATGGAGAGATTGTTGTAGCTCCAGTATTAGCATTATCTTTAAGTTTCGACCATAGAATGATCGATGGTGCTACAGCTCAAAATGCTCTTAACCACATCAAGCGTTTACTAAACGATCCACAATTAATTTTAATGGAGGCGTAATCGATGGTAGTTGGAGATTTCCCAATTGAAACAGATACTCTTGTCATAGGAGCAGGCCCGGGCGGATACGTTGCAGCGATCCGCGCCGCTCAATTAGGACAAAAAGTAACAGTAGTAGAAAAAGCAACACTTGGAGGAGTTTGCTTGAACGTAGGTTGTATTCCTTCTAAAGCATTAATCGCTGCTGGTCACCGTTATGAAACAGCTAAACACTCTGAAGAAATGGGAATTAAAGCTGATAACGTAACAGTTGATTTTTCTAAAGTGCAAGAATTCAAGCAGGGTGTTGTGAAAAAATTAACTGGCGGTGTAGCTGGATTACTTAAAGGTAATAAAGTTGATGTCGTTTCTGGTGAAGCGTACTTCGTTGACAATGAAACAGTAAAAGTTATGGACGAAACATCTTCACAAACTTACAAATTTAAAAACTGTATTATTGCAACAGGTTCACGCCCAGTTGAGATTCCAACTTTCAAATATACGAAGCGCGTAATCAATTCAACAGGTGCTTTAAACCTTCAAGAAATTCCTAAAAAGCTTGTTGTAATCGGTGGCGGCGTAATTGGAATTGAGCTTGGCTCTGCTTACGCTAACTTTGGTACAGAAGTTACTTTCATTGAAGCTGCGGATGAAATTCTAGCAGGTTTTGAAAAGCAAATGAGCGCAATTGTGAAACGTAACCTTAAGAAAAAAGGTGCTGAAATTCACACAAAAGCTTCAGCTAAAAGTGTTGAAGAAAATGAAAATGGCGTAAAAGTTACATTTGAAGTGAATGGCGAAGAAAAAACAATTGAAGCTGATTACTTATTAGTTTCTGTTGGCCGTCGTCCAAACACTGATGAACTTGGTTTAGAGCAAGTTGGAGTTGAAATGACTGATAGAGGCATTATCAAAATCGATAAGCAATGCCGCACAAATATCCCTAACATTTATGCGATCGGTGATATTGTTGAAGGTCCTCAATTAGCACATAAAGCTTCTTATGAAGGAAAAATTGCTGCAGAAGCAATTGCTGGAGAAAAAGCTGAAATCGACTACCTTGGCATTCCTGCCGTTGTATTCTCTGAGCCTGAGCTTGCATCTGTTGGTTACACAGAAGCAGAGGCTAAAGCGGATGGAATCGAAGTAACTGCTGCTAAGTTCCCATTTGCTGCTAATGGCCGCGCATTATCATTAAATGATACAGATGGTTTCTTAAAGCTTATTACTCGTAAAGAAGATGGATTAGTCATTGGTGCACAAATTGCTGGCCCAAGTGCATCTGATATGATCTCAGAACTTGGTTTAGCAATCGAAGCTGGCATGACAGCTGAAGATATTGCGATGACTATTCACGCTCACCCTACATTAGGTGAAATTACAATGGAAGCTGCTGAAGTTGCAATTGGTAGCCCAATCCATATTGTAAAATAATCATATAAAAAAGATGCTAACTCAAAAGTTAGCATCTTTTTTTGATCCTTTAGAAAAATTATTGAGACCAATAATTTAAAAAATAAGAGGCTATTTAACACTTACTCTAATAATGCATTAGAAACTGGTTCTAATATTTCTTCTTTTGATAAAACCGTTCCCTCAATTTGAACAAGAATTTCTTCCTTAGATACGACCAATAGGGAAGGGTATGTCTCAACCTCATATCTATGTTTATCTTTATTTTCGGATATCACTCTCATATTCTTAAATTCTTCTGGGAATTCTTCCTTGATATCTAATAGTGCATCATAGTAAATGGCTTCTTTATCAATATTTTTAACGTCAGAAAAAAATACAATTTGTTTATCTCGATTGATTGTAAAATCTGAGGGCCCCTCTGAAAATAAAATGTTTTTGCAGGAGGAAAGAACAACGACTGGAATAATGAAAATAATAAGAATTGATCTTTTCATCCATGTCCACCTCTTTTAAATAAATTAAATAGTTCAAAAATAGTATGTACAGTTGGGCTCAAAATAACTAGATTCGTACAATATGTTAAATTACTCCTATTTTATCATACATATTGATTGAACCTTCCCTTGTCATCTATTTGTTACACAAATGAAAAATATTACGTTTTACCTATACAAATACTTAAAATTCCCAATTGGGAGACCTAATTTTGTATGAAGAAATTCTATATTGCAAAAGGAAAACATATAGTTTGAAGAGGTGTATTGTGAAATGAAAATTACGTGGGGGTTATTGTCTTGTACACATCTTATATTATGGAGCAGCTACAGTGTTATTGAGTGGATTTCAAATAAAGACAGTTTATTAGCCAAAACAATCTTGCTGCTCATGTTTTTTTATCTCTCTTATTTGATTGCATTTTCAATGATGAAAACGAGGAAGGCTGCGATATTTTTTTCTATTTCATCTTTTATATCTTTCGTTATCTCCTACAAGGTGTTTCTACTTATAATATGACCTCTTCTTTTAATGGAGAATTTCCAAACAAGAAGAAAATGTCCAGCCTTAAACAGTCTGAATAAATGAAATTTACTTATATGATTTTTTTATATCTTGCTGCAAAGATTTTAGTAAGGAGAAAACCATTAAAATCATAATAACAGCAAAGGGCAATGCAGCAATAATAGCAGAAGTTTGTAAAGCTTCTAGGCCCCCTGACCATAGGAGAATGGCTGCTGAAGCTGATTGAATAAGCCCCCAAATTAACTTAATTCTATTTGGAGGATTTAACATTCCATTTGTTGTTTGCATTCCTAAAACAAATGTAGCTGAGTCTGCTGATGTAATAAAAAAAGTACTAATCAAAAAAATAGCGATATACGACATAAATGTTCCAAGAGGAAAGTGGTCTAAAGCAGCAAACAACGCAACTTCTTTACCTTGTTCATTCACAATTTCAACGATCGGCACATTTTGTAAATAGTCTAAATAAATTGCAGAACCGCCGAAAACCGAGAACCATAAAGCTCCAAATATCGTTGGAACAGCTAAAACACCAATTACGAATTCTTTAATTGTTCTTCCTCGTGAAATCCTTGCAATAAAGGTACCAACAAAAGGTGCCCAAGAAATCCACCATGCCCAGTAAAAGATCGTCCAATCCTGAACCCATGTGTTTCCACTTTGAAAGGGGGTCATCTTAAAACTCATAGATGGGAGATATTGCAGGTAACTACCGATTGTTGTTGTGAATAGGTCCATAATAAAATTAGTAGGACCAGCAAATAACAAAAAGAGCATAAGTGCAATTGCTAATATAACATTTAAGTTACTCAAATATTTGATCCCTTTATTTAACCCTGTTTGTGCTGAAATCATAAATAAAACCGTCACAATGATAATTATGATAAGTTGCGTTGAAAAGTTATTTTCAATCCCTTCTATTAAATAAGAAATACCTCCACTTATTTGTGCAGCACCAAAACCAACTGAAGTGGCAACCCCAAATACCGTGGCAAATACGGAAATGAAATTTATCAAAATGCCGATTTTTCCATCAACACGATCACCTAATATCGGTCGTAAAATATTGCTCATGACACCATTTTGTTCGTGTCGAAAAGTAAAATAAGCCAGCGCCAAAGCTATTGTTGAATAAATAGCCCAAGGATGCAAGCCCCAATGAAAGAATGAATAGCGCAGGGCATCTCTTCCTGCTTGATTAGTAAATCCTTCACCAGCAGGTGGACCACTATAGTGAAAGATTGGCTCTGACACGCCCCAAAAGACTAAACCGATCCCCATTCCTGCGCTAAAAAGCATAGCAAACCAAGAAAGATAACTGTATTCTGGTTCATCGGTATCCTTTCCTAGTTTAACATGACCGTATTTTGAAAAAATTAAACTAATCGCAAAGATAAGGAAAAATGTTGCTGTAAGTAAATAAAACCATCCAAACTTTTCAATAATAAATGCTTGAACAGTGGAAGTCACTACATTAATATTCCCATTAGGTAAAACATTTTGAGGTATTAGTCCCCAAATAATAAAGAGAGTTGTTACAATGACAGAAAGGATAAAAACCGGGGTGAAGTTTTTCATTTAGTTAAACACTCCTTTGAGCATCTTAGTGCACAAATAATACAATGTCTGACTTTATCGTTAGACAACTGTGTTTAATCTATACATAAATGAAGCTAATAATTTTGAATGTAACATAAATCTTCAAAATATGATGATTATTTTATAATGTGTTATACAAAATGGGTATTGACGAACTCAATGTGTTATATTATTATGATTATAAGAAATGTTAAACGCTTTCAAAGTTTTGGAGATTTTGAGAGTTAAAATTTGATTGAAAAGGGGTATGGAGATGGGAACAATCGTATGTCAGAACTGCAACTCTACAATTGGTCATGTTGAAGGGGAAAAAGTGACAACTTTGTATGGGAAATGTAGTCATCATGATTGTTGTAACCAAAGCCAAAATCTTGTAAAAGTTAAGGGCAAATAAAAGGGGTTCCATATATATTCCCATTGTTTTTTGCATAAAAATGAAGGGACAGTCCCAAAAAATATGAATATATAGTACTTCCTGGAAGAGGAAGATATATATTCTATTGGGGCTGTCCCTTATTGTTTGAAATATTATCCCCACTCTTAACGTGCAGTAATACCCACGTCAAGCTTTTAAGTTTACAAAGAAGATAACTTGGGGGATAACTGCCCGTAAAGGTCCGATTGGTTAAACTAACCATTAGTGGGGGATAAAGAAAATCCCCACTGATGGAGGATTCACTTTATCTAATTGCACGATGTTCTTTAATGACTCTAATTGTATCTAAAGTAGGATCCTCTGGCCCTTGAACAGGCAAGCCTACTTCTAAATTTTTAGTTATATAAGTTAAGTTTTCTTCCGTAATGATTTCTCCGGGAATAAAGATCGGGATACCAGGAGGATAAACCATAATAAATTCAGCAATTATTCTACCAGCAGATTCATTGAAAGGAACAACTTCTGTTTCAGCATAAAATGCATCTCGAGGAGTTAGTGCTAACACAGGTATATCTGGTAAAAAGATGCGTTCTTTTGATGTTGCTTGTTCATGAGCTGGTTGAAAATGATGTGACAATTCTTTTAAGGCACGAATTAACATATCAACATCTGCTTTCGTATCACCTGGTGTAATAATACAAAGAATATTATATAAGTCGGATAATTCTACTTCAATATTATAATTTTCGCGTAACCATTTTTCAACATCGTAGCCTGTAATACCAAGTTCATAAACAGGAACAATTAATTTCGTAGGGTCATAATCAAAGGTTGCTTTTGTGCCGAGAATTTCTTTTCCAATGCAAGAAATGTTTGGGATTTGGTTCACTTGCTCTCGTGTATAATTAGCTAAATCAATGGTTTTCTGAATTAATTCATGCCCTTCTGTTGCCAATCTTTTTCTAGCTACATCAAGTGAAGCTAATAATAAATATGAAGTAGAAGTTGTTGTCATCATACTTAAAATGGATTGAACACGCTGAGGTGACACAAGACCTTCTCTAACATTTAAAACTGAGCTTTGAGTCATTGACCCGCCAAGTTTATGTACACTTGTTGCAGCCATATCTGCACCCGCTTGCATCGCGCTTAAAGGGAGGTCTTCATGGAAATGTATGTGTACACCATGAGCTTCGTCTACTAATACAGGAACAGAGTATGAATGAGCAATCTCGACAATCTTTTGTAAATCAGCAGAAATTCCAAAATAAGTAGGATTAATAACTAAAACACCTTTTGCATCTGGATGTTGTTCTAAAGCCTTTTCGACTGCATCTGTTGTTATTCCGTGTGAAATTCCTAACCTTTTATCAATTTCAGGGTGTATAAAAATTGGTGTTGCCCCTGAGAAGACAATAGCGGACATGACGGATTTATGTACATTTCTTGGAACGATAATTTTATCTCCTGGCCCGCAAACGGCCATTACCATCGTCATTATGGCTCCGCTTGTTCCTTGTACGGAAAAAAATGTGTGGTCAGCCCCGAAAGCCTCAGCCGCTAAATCCTGTGCTTTTTTAATCATCCCTTTAGGTGCATGTAAATCATCTAATGGTCCAATATTAATTAAATCAATTGATAGTGCATTATCACCAATAAATTCTCTGAAATCAGGGTCAATTCCTGCCCCCTTCTTATGACCGGGGATGTGGAATTGGATTGGATTATTTTTTGCGTGTTCAACTAAACCTGTAAACAATGGTGTTTCAAATTGTGACAACGTTTTTCCACCTTCTTTTTCATTATTAATCGTATTTTAAAATGGTTTACATGACAAATACTTGCATTTGATATGTCATTAACCTAGTCAATTCAGTTTCAGATACATGTTCTATTATGTAGAGTTTGTGTCGAAATCTGACTATTTATTTAACATAAAACAAATGAATTATATCGTTATCAACTAGGTCAGTCAATAAAAATAATATGAAAATAGAATTCAAAATTTATTAGATATAATGTGTTTGAAAAATAAAGGAGATTTTTTAAAAAATCTAGAATAGCTATTTACATAAATGGTAAGGAGGGGAAAAGATGAATTGGAGGACGAGAATAACTGACATCTTAGGTATTCGTTATCCTATTATTCAGGGAGGCTTAGCATATTTAGCATATTCCGAGCTAGCTGCAGCCGTTTCAAATGCAGGAGGGCTAGGTCAAATTACAGCAATGTCATTAGATTCACCTGAAGCACTAAGAGATGAAATAAAAAGGACTAGAGCAATAACGGCAAATCCATTTGGAGTTAACTTTGCAATCGGGCAGCATGGTAAAGGTTATGAACAATTAGTAAAAGTAGCTATTGATGAAAAGGTTCCGGTCATTTCAATGACTGGTGGAAACCCCGCACCTATTTTTGAGATGTTACAAGGTGTGGATGTGAAAAAGTTAGTTCTTGTAGCTGCCAAAAGGCAGGCAATTAAGGCAGAAGAGCTAGGTGCAGATGCTGTTATGGTGGTAGGACATGAAGGGGGAGGTCATTTAGGCAGAACCGATGTTGGAACAATGGTTTTAATTCCTCAAGTTGTTGACGCTGTTTCCATTCCAGTTATCGCATCAGGTGGAATTGGTGATGGACGAGGCTTTATGGCAGCTTTAAGTTTAGGAGCTGAAGGTATTGAAATGGGTACACGTTTTATTGCAACAAAAGAGTGTGTGCACGCACATCCTCTATACAAGCAAGCCTTAGTAGAAAGTGATGAAAACCAAACCGTCGTCATTAAGAAAACGATAGGTGCTCCAGCGCGAGCTCTCGCAAATAACTGGACAGATCAAATTTTGAAGATAGAAAAAAATAACGGTGGATATAAGGAATTAAAGGATTATATAAGTGGTGTTGCTAACAAAAGATACATATATGATGGTAAGATAGATAATGGCTTTGCATGGGCTGGGCAAGTTATGGGGTTGATTACCGATATCCCTTCTGTTCAAGATTTATTAGAACGTATCATTAAAGATGCGGAAAGAATTAGAGCACATTGGTCCGGATAAAATGAGAGAGAGGTAAATGTTATGGATTATCAATATCCCATCTCCCTTGATTGGAGTACAGAAGAAATTGTAGATGTGATAAAATTTTTTGAATGTATTGAAAAAGCATATGAAAATGGAATTGAGAGGTCACTATTAATGGCTTCTTATCGAAGGTTTAAAGAAATCGTACCAAGTAAAGCAGAAGAAAAAACAATTTGTAACGAATTTGAAGAAGTTAGTGGGTACTCAGCTTATAAAGTTGTAAAAAAAGGGAAAGATTCTGATGAAATTTCAATCAAAATGTAATAAATATAAAAAGGTCTGATCCACTTTAGGAATCAGACCTTTTACGCGTTTATTAGGTTTATTAATAAGAGCTACAATCAAGCAATTAGCCAATTTAAATTTTACTTAAAGGAGAGTTTATATAATGGTGTTAATTCTTCAAAGGTTTCACGAATGATTTGATATAACTTCTTACCATTTTGAAGAACAGGATCATTTGCTTGAAATTGACGACCGATAAGGAATTCTGCTTTTTTTACATCCCTCAAGCGTTCTAATGAACGAGGTAGATCTATTTTCTCGATTGGCATTGCATCTTTTTTTGTATGATCGAGAGAGATGAAATAATCATTACTTGAAAATTTGTTAAATTCATCGATATTAGTTAAAAACGTTTTAGCAATACCGTTTTTATTTGGTAATTCATATATATAGGCTAACCAAATAAACAAGTGGTCATCAAATAAACCAACTTGAAAATGAGGATGCTGTTTATACCCCCTTTTATTGCCTGCAATTGCTAACCAAGTGTCCTTTGGTGGATTGACTGTCCTTCTCGCATGCTTGGCAATATGTAAAAACATTTCAGTTTGCAAGCTTGCTGAAAGATCGTCTGTTAAGGCTTGTCCAAGCTCTCTGAATTTAGGTTGAATGCGCTCGCGAATAGCTTCCATTCTTTCGTCAAGACCATCTATTGTAAATGTTTCAAAATCTTCTTTTGTGAATCCGTCAAAACTACTCATCTCATGTTTCCTCCTACTTAGATACATTCTCTTTTTATAATAATTATTAATTATAAACTAATCAGGGGCTTTTCTACAATGATTTGTACACGTATCTTTTGTTATTCTTTTCTGTTTATAAATAGGTAAACAACGTTTTGAACCTTTTTATAGGGGTATTAACTAGGTAAATACACAATTTCGTCTAAGCAGTTCCAACTTTTTTTATAAGCACATATTATATAAAAAAACTATTAAAACCTAAATAGACTCTTTGAAATCGCTTAGTTGGTACCTTTTTTAAATAACCACATGAATGAAAGGGGCGGTAAAAATGAAACAAATTGTAAAGACGAGTGGTCAGAAAATGATGAATAATCGTATTGGGGTGTTAAGGCTCGAACTTGATTACGAATTAGCCACCCTTTATGAGGCAATGCAAAATAAAGATCAAAAGAAAAAAATAGAATGTAAACAAAAATTAGAGAAGCTTAGAAAAGAGTGGATGAAGCTCCAGGCATAGGTGGAGTTAAGTTTATCTACAAACGAACCTAAAGATAAGGTTCGTTTTTATCTGCGCGACAAAGTCGCTCATACTTGATTTCAGTCAATTCCATACAGTATCCTACAATTAGAAGTGTGAGATTTTACATAGAAAAGAGGTCGCTTAATGACGAATTGGCAGGAAATTGATCAAAATGCAAAACAATGGATACAAGAAGCCGGAGAGATGATTAGATCGTCTTTTGAATCTACGCTTTCTATTCAATACAAATCAAATCCAAATGATTTGGTTACGAATATGGATAAGGAAGTAGAACAGTTTCTCATAGGGAAAATTCAAGAAACATATCCCAATCATCGAATACTCGGTGAAGAAGGATATGGAGACGACGTAACGAATCTTGATGGTGTTATTTGGATTATTGATCCGATTGATGGGACAATGAATTTTGTTCATCAACAACGTAATTTCGCCATTTCTATTGGTATTTACGGCGATGGAATTGGATACATAGGATTGATCTATGATGTTGTTCATAAAGAGCTTTATCATGCATTTAAGGGAAATGGTGCTTTCATGAATGAACTCCCGTTACCAAAGCTGGACCGAGTAAAGATCGAAGAAGCGGTTATTAGTATAAGCCCTGTCTGGGTAACCGAAAACAAACGAATTGATCATAATTTAATTGTCCCTATTGTGAAAAAGGTAAGAGGCACTCGTTCATATGGCTCTGCTGCAATTGAGTGTGCATATGTAGCTGCAGGCAGGTTAGATGCATATATAACAATGAGATTAGCTCCATGGGATTTTGCTGCTGGCATTATTTTAATTGAAGAAGTGGGAGGCAGCGTGTCTACATTAGATGGACAACCTCTTGATCTATTATCTAAAAACAGCTTCTTTATTGGAGAAAAGCACCTTCATCAACATATTATTGAGGAATATTTAGGAAAGTGAAGATTTTAAATGCTCGAGATTATCAATCGAGTGACCTTCCTTTTTTTCAGGAATTAATAAATAGCAGTTTAGAATGGCAGCAAGAGGAATGTACAAGTGACAAGCTGGAAGCTTATTTGCTTTCGTATAAAATGTATAATGGAAAATGGAGAATCTGGCATGATGGAGAAACCTGTATAGGAATTAGCTACTTGGTTGAGTGGTCGCCATCAAATGAAAAGCCTTGGATTGGAACAATACTAATCCATCCATCCAAATATCGCAGAGGATATGGAAAATTGATCATAGATCACTACAAGGAAGAATTATCACAAAAAGGCCATAAAGTTTTGTTTGCAGGTTGTCCCGTTCAGAGGGCTTCCTGGATTCAATTCCTTGGGAAATGTGGATTTGAACAATTTAAGGTAGAAAAAGACGAGGCTACACAAAAGGAATACATGATATCTGTTTTACCGCTGTAAATGAGAAGAAGGAATCGCTAAGATCCCTTCTTTTTTAAGTGTTTTTTTTCGTGTTAATTTGTTAAATTAACCCTTTTTCCCGCATTCTTTTTTTCAAAATAAAGCCTGCCGCCATAACGCCGTTTAAGGCGATAATAGCTAATAAAATGCCAATAATGCTTCTTTCACCTACTGCTATTCCAATACCGATCATACTAATAGCCGCTAAAATAGCTAAAAAGAGAAAAATCCACTTTACTTGTTTCATTCAACAGACAGCCCCCAACATACAACAAATATTTTACCTCTTTCTACAGTTTACTTAAAAACTTTCAGCTTTTCTAGATTGTTTATGGTATAATATCGAAGGTGATTTTGAAATACTGATGATATTCACTCGGAATACGGCAAGAATAGGGTTAGATCATTTATTAAATAAATAGTTATACTCATTCTTGTTATTATATATTTTTAGGAGATGAAATAGTGAAACTTCGAAATGATATTCGCAACATTGCTATTATTGCCCACGTTGACCATGGGAAAACAACTTTAGTTGACCAATTATTACACCAATCTGGAACATTCCGTACAAATGAGCAGGTTGCTGAACGTGCAATGGACTCAAATGATCTTGAACGTGAACGTGGAATTACAATTTTAGCAAAAAATACTGCAATTAATTATAAAGACACTCGCATTAATATTATGGATACCCCAGGACATGCTGATTTTGGCGGGGAAGTAGAACGTATCATGAAAATGGTTGATGGTGTTTTACTTGTTGTTGATGCATATGAAGGGTGTATGCCCCAAACAAGATTCGTTCTTAAGAAAGCATTAGAGCAAAACTTAACACCAATTGTTGTTGTTAATAAGATTGATAGAGACTTTGCTCGTCCATCAGAAGTAGTAGATGAAGTATTAGATTTATTTATTGAGCTTGATGCAAATGAAGATCAATTAGAATTCCCGGTTGTATTTGCTTCTGCAATCAATGGAACTGCCAGCACAAGTCCAGACCCTGCTGATCAAGAAGAAAATATGGCATCATTATTCGATGCTATTGTGGGTCATATTCCCGCACCAGTTGATAATCGTGAGGAGCCTCTTCAATTCCAGGTAGCATTGCTTGACTACAATGATTATGTTGGGCGTATTGGAATTGGAAGAGTGTTCCGCGGAACGATGAAGGTTGGACAACAAGTATCCCTTATGAAGGTCGATGGCTCTATTAAAAACTTCCGCGTATCAAAAATATTTGGTTTCCAAGGGCTGAAGCGTGTTGAAATTGAACAAGCTGTTGCAGGGGATCTAGTTGCTGTTTCTGGTATGGAAGACATCAATGTTGGTGAAACAGTGTGTCCTGTTGAGCACCAAGAAGCACTTCCGATTTTACGTATTGATGAACCGACACTTCAGATGACGTTTGCTGTTAATAATAGTCCTTTTGCTGGCCGAGAAGGTAAATTTGTTACAGCACGTAAAATTGAAGAACGTTTATTAGCTCAATTACAAACAGATGTGAGCTTACGTGTTGAACCAACTGATTCACCAGATGCATGGGTTGTTTCTGGTCGCGGTGAATTACATCTGTCCATATTAATTGAAAATATGCGTCGTGAAGGGTATGAATTACAAGTATCGAAACCTGAAGTAATTGTAAAGGAAATCGATGGTGTGAGATGTGAGCCTGTTGAGCGTGTGCAAATTGATGTTCCTGAAGAACACACAGGTGGTGTAATGGAATCAATTGGAGCTCGTAAAGGTGAAATGATTGATATGATTAATAACGGAAATGGTCAAGTTCGTTTAATCTTTAATGTTCCTGCCAGAGGATTAATTGGTTACTCAACAGAGTTTATGTCATTAACTCGTGGTTTCGGGATTATCAACCACACATTTGATAGCTACCAACCAATGCAACCAGGAAAAGTGGGTGGCCGCCGTCAAGGAGTTCTTGTTTCAATGGAAAATGGTAAGTCAACAACTTATGGTATACAAGGTGTTGAAGACAGAGGAGTCATCTTTGTTGAAGCAGGTGTTGATGTATACGAAGGAATGATTGTCGGAGAACACACACGTGAAAATGACTTAGTGGTTAATATTTGTAAAATGAAACAGCAAACGAATATTCGTTCAGCGACAAAAGATCAAACTAGCACAATGAAAAAACCGCGTATCATGTCATTAGAAGAAGCGTTAGAGTATTTAAATGATGATGAATATTGTGAATTAACTCCAGAATCTATACGATTACGAAAGAAAATTCTCGATAAAAATGAACGTGAAAAAGCAGCTAAGAAAAAGAAATTAGCTGGAATGTAATAGAAGAAAAACATATAAAAGGCTGATTCTACTAGAGGATTCTTTGGTTTTGAATCAGCCTATTTCTTTAAAGTTAAGGAGGATAAGGTAATGGATGTTTCAGAAAGGCTCTCGTTTTTTCCAAGCTTATATCGTGTTATTGATCATCCTGAATTAGGAATGTGGATGCTATATTTGACGATTTTGTTTCTATCGATTTTAGTTTATAAACTAGGATTTGCTAAAAAACTACCGATTTTAAAGTCCGCTGTTATCTATATTTTTTTAGCGTTAGGTTGTACGGTGTTGACTTTTTTAGGAATCTTTTTACCTGTTGCAGAAGGATTAGTTGTAGCTGCACTTATCCTTATTATTTATAAAATTCGTCTTCATCAATCTAAAAAACAAGAAACAGAAGATATTCGATAATAAAAAAAGGGTTAGACTTGTCAATCGGTTGACGATTGAATCAATGTCTGACCCTTTTTCGAAAGGAAAAAATGTATAAGATTTTGTACGTAGTTTTAGTGTCTAGCTTAACGCCACACATGCGAAGCAGAGGACGTACAAGTGCAGTTATGGAGATTAACGTTTCGCTTGTTTAGACTGCCTCTAGGTCTGGTCAAGTAGGAATAGAAGGTGAAAAACACCTTCTATTCCTACTCGCTTTATGCTTGCCGCAGATTGCTTAGATCCTGTGCTTTTCTTACCAGGTATCTTCAGTCTTTTTATCACGATACAAACGAAATCTTCCAGTTGCAATTCTTGCATTTGTTTTCTCAGTAATACGTTCCTGACATGCACTGCACATATATGTATGAATTGGACGGTTTCTTAATCTTTTCGCGACTATTGTCTCATCTTCAATTGATTCCACAAGATCACATATGACACATTTAACTCTCATAAAACACCTCTATTATATAATCTTCTGCGTTTTGTAGACTATCGTATATAAACGAATAAGGCCCTAATTTTGGTCAATATACATAAGATATTATACCACAGAAGAAATCTAAAAGATTTACTTGAATTTTTTAGTTGGAACAGAGCAAAAAAACAGGTATGATGATTGTATAAAGTGGAAAGGAAGGGTTGAAATGCCAAACAAAGTAGAAACAGTACTCATCGATCCATTGTTTAAGGAATTGCAAAAAGAACGATTTGTTACAATTTCTACAATTGATCATGAAACAGGCTCACCAAATGTTAGTGCAATCTCATGGGTGTATGCGCCAGATCAAAAACATATATTATTTGCGATTGATCAAAGGTCAAGAATTGTTGACAATATTAAGAAGCATCCTGCTGTTGTTTTAACTTTGATCGCAAATGAATCAACATACTCCATTAATGGAAATGCACATCTTAAAGTTGAAAAATTAGAGAATGTTCCTTTAAAACTTACATTAATAGAACTTTCGATTTTAGATGTCCGAGATGTCATGTTCTATGGTTCAAAAATTTCAACCGAACCTCAATACGAAAAAACCTATGACGAAAAAGCAGCAGCTAAACTTGATAAACAAGTATTAGATGCATTGAAGAATTATCATATATAACAAAGACTGCCGTTTCATTACCATCATGAGATCATTATATCAACTAAATGATAATAGAAGATCCGAGGGTATTTATGGCAGTCTTTTCATTATTTATTTATTTAGATGATCATTTGATTGATCGTGTTGTTCTTTTTCTAAATTTTGCTGTTCTTTTTTATTTAGTTGATCATTATTTTGCTCAGTAGGTTGTTTTTGTTGATTATCAAGGACCTCACTTGGTATTTCTGGAACAATTCGCCCTACAATTGCAGCTAATTCATCAAGTATTCCAACAATTGGCCGACCTTCTTGAATATCATTGGCCATTTCACGTAATCTTACATTTGTATCTGCATCAGCAATCACGATCGCCCTAGAACCATATGGATCATGCATAAGACTTTCTGCAACTGTATATTTAATTGATTCCACTTTATTACGATCTAGATTTGAATTAACATCAATACCGACTACAGCATATGGGCCTAAAACAACAGCGGTAGCATCATTTACTTCAGGAACCTCATTTGCAATATCAACAAGGTGCTTTGAAATATCTTGTCCAGTTTTACGATCGACATGTTCTTCAACACTGTTTTTCACATTAATAGGTTGGCTACCATTTTTATTTTCTTGATCAGTTTTAGGAGCACCTTGATTAGCTGTACATCCGGTAAGGGTTATAATCAACAATATCGTAAGTAAGAATTTCATGTTATCACTCCTTTTTTCTTATGAAAATCTTGGTTGTAGAAAATGGTGTAGTTCTTACAGGAATCCTAAAAAAATAACACTTTTGTCTCTAGAATGAACATTATGAAAGTGCTGAAAGATGGTTTTTTTCCTGCTTTTTAATTTTATTGTCTAATAAACCTTCTATCTTTATTCATTCTTTCATATATTTTAGCAACGCTTCATTCACAGCTTGACTTTTTTCACCCTAATTGTTTCACTCCATAAAAAAATAGCAACGGAGTAGGAGGCGGAGGTTTGAGGAAGATTTATGTTCTAGACACAAATGTATTATTGCAAGATCCGAATTCCATTTTTTCATTCGAAGAAAATGAGGTTGTCATTCCTGCAGTGGTTTTAGAAGAGGTTGATTCAAAAAAACGTTATATGGATGAAATCGGCAGAAATGCAAGACAAGTTTCTAAATTAATTGATCAACTTAGAGAAACGGGAAAATTACATGAAAAGATACCATTGCCAAATGGTGGCACATTAAGGATAGAACTTAACCATCGGTCATTTCATCAGCTCCAAGAGATTTTTGTTGAAAAAACAAACGATAACCGTATATTAGCGGTAGCAAAAAACTTATCATTAGAGGAGCAAACAAAGGAAGATGGCCGAGCTGTTATTTTAGTTAGTAAAGATACGTTAGTTCGTGTCAAAGCAGATGCAATTGGGTTAATAGCCGAGGATTTTCTGAGTGATCGTGTCGTTGAAATTGATCATATTTATTCAGGTTTTCTCGATCTGTATATTAGTGGAGAAAACTTAAATCGATTTTATGAAAAAAATGAATTGATTTTATCTGAAATAACCAATCATCCTTTTTATCCAAATCAATTTGTTGTTATGAAGGATGCTCTTGGTGGATCTTCTTCCGCAATAGGAAAAGTAGATCATACAGGTAAGAAAATACAACGTCTTGTTTTTGATCATGACCATATTTGGGGAATTAGACCAAGGAATGTTCAACAAACAATGGCATTTGAGCTCCTGTTAAGAACGGACTTGCCTTTAGTTACTTTAATTGGAAAAGCCGGGACTGGGAAAACATTGCTTGCATTAGCAGCAGGTCTTATGCAAACGGAAGATTTAGGCACATATAAAAAGTTGCTTGTTGCACGCCCGATTGTTCCGGTTGGAAAAGATATAGGATTTCTTCCTGGAGAAAAAGAGGAAAAACTAAGACCCTGGATGCAACCGATTTTTGATAATTTAGAATATCTTTTCAATACAAAAAAACCAGGTGAGCTGGATGCCCTTTTGGCAGGTATGGGATCTATAGAAGTAGAGGCGTTAACATATATAAGAGGAAGAAGTATACCTGATCAAATTATCATTATTGATGAGGCGCAAAACTTAACAAAGCACGAAGTGAAGACGATCTTAACTCGAGTAGGGGAGCGAAGTAAAATTGTCTTAATGGGAGACCCAGAGCAAATTGACCATCCATATTTAGACGAATATAACAATGGTCTTACTTATGTGGTGGAGAAATTTAAAGAACAACCAATTGCAGGACACGTAAAATTAGTGAAAGGTGAGCGGTCAGGTTTAGCTCAGTTAGCAGCAGATTTGCTCTGATTGCGAACTGTCTCACATGAAAATAGAAAATGAGCTAACAAATTGTTAGCTCATTTTCAGGCGGATATTACTGTACAATGATTTCTTTTACTTTTTTAATTGGATTTTCAACATTTGAACCATCCCCATAATATACATGTATGGGTCCATCTTCTTTTAACGGCTTACCTTCTTTACTGAATCCGAAGATCAAATTGGTAGCTTTAGATAGAGGAACAGTTATTTCTCGTTCTTCTGTTATGAATTTTACTTCTGTCGCGTCGTCTTGGATCTCAGCATTTAAAAGAAAAGGCTTAAATGGTATACCAAAAGTTCCAGTTAATACTTTTTGTTTTTCATACTTTCGTTCAGTTTTTAGTGTTGGTGGAAAAATAGCACCTTCTCTTATTTCTCTTTCCCAATGTTTAGAAACTGCTTTTGTGTATTCTTCCAGTTCATTTTGTTCTTCTTGTTCTTGTTGAAAATAGGTTGTTAAATCAATTTTTCTATCATCAAAAATCCAAACTCCAGGATCTAAGGTAATTTGATAATCTACCTTGCCTTTCAACAAAATAATTGAGTTCATTTAAAGCACACCCCTTTTCACGATAAGTATAAGCTTTTATGTAAACTTTGTCACATATTATGGAGAAAAAAACACAAATATGAGCAAAGTTGCTTCTTTAGTCGGTTTGTCCTTGCTTTTTTCTCTTATTGGCTTTAATATTAATACATAGAATAGGGTAATCGCTCGGAAACGGAGGGATTAATTTGGCGTCTGAGATTGCTGTTAATCATCGAGATAAAGCACTTGCGGTACTAAAGGCAGATGCTGACAAGATCATGAGACTGATCAAGGTTCAAATGGATAATTTAACAATGCCTCAATGTCCACTGTATGAAGAGGTTTTAGATACTCAAATGTTTGGTTTATCTAGAGAAATAGACTTCGCTGTAAGACTAGGCCTTGTTGAGGAACGTGAGGGTAAAGCATTGCTCGATACACTAGAGCGCGAGTTGTCTGCATTACATGATGCATTTACAACAAAATAATAAACTAAAACTCAAACTTATTTGATTAGTTTGAGTTTTTTTATCTTACGCCAATGTTTAATTTAAAATATATGTGAATATAGTAATGTTTTTAAAGGATTATGCTCATTTATAGTAGAAGTTATAGTAAAATGAAAACAACAAGATTAACGTTATGTTTCTAAGTAAGGAAGAGATACTAATGGTGAAGAAGGTATTAAAATCATATGATTATTCATTAATATTGGCCATCATCTTATTATGCTGTTTTGGCCTTGTGATGGTTTACAGTTCTAGCATGATTACTGCAGTTGCACGTTACGGATATGAGCCTGATCATTTTTTTCAAAGGCAAAAGCTTGCTCTCATAGCAGGAGGAATTGCTTTTATAGCTATGATGATTTTTCCATACCGGGCATTTCTAAATAGCAAATTATTAAAAATGATCGTATTTGGATCTATCGGGCTCTTGATTTCATTGTTTTTTATTGGACATGTTGCTGGGAATGCACAAAGTTGGATTAAAATTGGCGGTTTGAGTATGCAGCCAGGGGAGTTTGTTAAATTAAGTGTGATTATCTATTTGGCAGCTGTTTATGACAAAAAGCAAACATATATTAACGAATTTGGACGAGGTGTTTTGCCTCCGATCATTTTTACTGGAATTATATGCTTTTTAATTGTCATTCAGCCTGACTTTGGTACTGCTTTTATAATAGGTATGATTTCATTATGTATGATTGCTTCATCAGGAATGAATTTAAAAAGTATGCTTAAACTTGTTTCTCTTTTTCTAATATTTGGTGTATTAATGTCACCATATATTATTTTGAAGGGGTTCTTTAGTGAAGTGCAATTAAATCGATTTGTTGGATTTTCAGATCCATTTGGCCACGAAGATGGTTTAGGCTATCAACTCGTTAATTCTTTTTATGCCATAGGGGCAGGGGGATTAAAAGGCCTGGGATTAGGACAAAGTGTACAGAAATATGGATACCTCCCAGAATCCCATACAGATTTCATTATGGCAATAATTGCTGAAGAGTTAGGGATTTTTGGTGTGTTATTTGTGCTTGTCCTATTAACGTTTATAGTCTTAAAGGGGTTTGCAGTTGCGCGTAAATGCCAGGATCCCTTTGGAACTTTATTAGCTGTAGGGATCTCTAGTATGATTGCTATTCAGTCAATGATAAATCTGGGAGGTTTAACCGGATTAATACCTATTACAGGTGTTCCACTACCATTTATTAGTTATGGTGGGTCTTCCATATTATTATTGTTAATCTCAATGGGACTCCTAGTTAATGTTTCAATGTTTACAACATACAGAGACACGTATCAAAAACCAGTTCAAACCGAACAGCCAGCACCAGCTACTCTAAAAACAGTTCAAGTTAAAAGGAACACATCAATTTAATTATAAAAGAAATGGACATATTCTCATGTGAATATGTCCATTTCTTTTATTGTTATAAGTGATGTAAGTATTAAGTAAAATGTTGATCATTTGTCGAGCTTATTTCAGCATTAATATTACTTCTGCTAACAAGTAACAGGAAGTAGCTAAGTAGGCCAAATAAACAAGATATGATTAGGGCGTGAGCGAGTGATACATATAAATTTAATCCAGTAAGGACGACCAACGCACCTGAAGTAACCTGCATAGAAACTAATATGAAAGCTATGATCCAACCCCAATAAATAACCTTTTGGTTTTTATGATATTTAATGGCACGCCAGGCTGTATATGTGATCCAAATAAAAATGACAGCTGCAGCCATTCGGTGTCCCATTTGAATCCATTCATGTAATGTCGTAGGAAAACCACCAGCTCTATTGCTGCATACAGGCCATTTAGGACATGCAAGGCTTGCCCCTTTATGTCTTACATAGGCACCGGTATATACGACAATATACGAATAAACAATAATCCCCACCATATGGAACTTCATAGTTTTGTCAATTATAAGCGCTTTCGAATCAAATTTTTTATCAACCTCAAAAATCAATAATGTCAAAAGCAACACAGATGCAAAGGAAATTAGTGATATACCGAAATGGAGAGCGAGTACAGCATCAGATTGTCCCCACATAACAGCAGCCGCTCCAATCAATGCTTGTAATACTAAGAAAAAGATAGATAGAACAGCTAAAAATTTCGTTTCTCTTATATGGCCAATTTTGCGCCATGACCATATTGAAAGTATGAGAACGGCTATCCCAGCAAGTCCACTAACAATTCGATGACTCAGTTCTATTACAAGTTCAAAAGTAATATTGCTTGGAACTAACTCACCATGGCATAATGGCCAAGAATCTCCACATCCTGCACCTGACTCAGTTTTTGTAACAAGGGCTCCACCAATTAACACTAACAACATGACAATTGTTGTGAAAACGGCGAACCAGTTAAGAGCACGTTGCAAAATGTTCACCTACTTATATAATTGGTATAAATAATAGTAAATACTCATCCGTATAGTACACAATGTAGAAGAAAAAGACAATAAATTCATGAAAAAGTTCACAAAGTTATTAGATATTTTTGTTAAGCGCTTTAAAATATTTGAATAGTTAATAATAAAGAAGAGAAAACATTATGAAAATTTATCAAAAATTTTACTTTATTGAACAGAAAGGGTTGAATATTTAAAAGGAGTTTGCTAGAACTAGATATGTGTTCGCTTTTCGACAAAAACTATTTATTTTTAAAAGATTTGACTGAGAAAATATGTTAAAATAGGGTAGCTTAAGGATATGGCGATCATTTGAGAAGAATGGTGCCTTTCACAATTTCGACAAAAATACTTCATAAATTATTCACAATTGATGGAAGAATTATGTTTTAATATCAAGTAGACCGTTTTTAAATCATCATTTTTTTAGTATCATAAGATGTAGAAAATTAGTATGTTGGAACCGCCTTCATAATGGCTGTCTTCTATAGTAAAGCACCATCAAAATATGTAGTAGGATAGTTTTTGTATTGAAAGAATTCACTTCATAGGAAGTGGATTGTGAAGGGGTAAGGAGGTAATAAGTTGGCTGATACAAAAATTTTGGATGATGCAGCCGTCAAGCAGCATTCAAATGATATACACGAAACAACCTTATGGAAAGATTTCCTTGCACTTATTAAGGTAGGGATCGTAAATTCCAATGCAATTACTACGTTTACTGGTATATGGCTAGCCCTTTACTTTAGTGGTAAAGGATTTTTAGCAAATATAGATATTGTATTATTTACTTTGATTGGTTCTTCTCTTGTGATAGCTGGTTCATGTGCGATCAACAATTATTATGACCGCGATATAGACCACTTGATGGAAAGAACAAAGGAAAGACCAACTGTCACCGGAAAAATGAATCCATTACATGCATTGTGGATAGGGATATTTTTGTTAACAGTTGGATTCGCTCTCATGCTTATGACTACATTAACCGCTACTATTATTTCGATGGTTGGAGTGGTCACATATGTATTCCTCTATACAATGTGGTCAAAACGACTTTATACAATCAATACGGTAATTGGTAGTGTATCAGGTGCTGTACCGCCATTAATCGGTTGGGCGGCAATTGATTCTAACTTAAGTGTTATGGCTTGGGTGCTGTTTTTAATTATGTTTATCTGGCAACCACCGCATTTCTTGGCATTGGCAATGAGAAGAACAGAAGAGTATCGTGCTGCCAAAATCCCAATGCTTCCTGTTGTACATGGGTTTGATGTAACAAAACGTCAAATTATGGTATGGATTGCTTGTCTTTTACCTTTACCGTTCTACTTATATGAATTAGGTATTGGTTTTTTAATCCTTGCTACTGTGTTAAATCTAGGGTGGATTGTTCTAGGTATAAAAGGTTTTAAAAACAAAGAATTAGAATTAAAGTGGGCTACAAAAATGTTTGTTTATTCTATCAACTACTTAACAATTTTGTTTGTATCAATGGTTCTTTTTACCATTGTTTAATTATTAAATTCTTTCTTAATAAGAATTTATTTATAAAGAGTTCCTGTATTTCTAAAATGATAGGAATTTTAAATTACTGAAAGAGGGGTTTGATTTAGCTATGAGAAAATGGCTGACAAAGTGGCGTCTATTTTCATTATTTGCATTAATGACGCTTGTCTTGGCCGGCTGTGGTGAACCGTTTCTTTCCACGCTTAAGCCTGCTGGTGAAGTAGCGGATATGCAGTATGACCTAATGGTGTTAAGTACACTGATTATGGTCGTTGTCATTGCAGTCGTAACAGTAATCTTCATTTACGTTGTCGTTAAATTCCGAAGACGTAAAGGGGAAGAAAACAACATTCCTGTACAAGTTGAAGGGAATCATAAGCTAGAAATCATTTGGACTGTTATTCCTATTCTATTGCTTATTGTCTTAGCTGTTCCAGTTGTTTCTGCAACTTTTAAACTTGCGGAAGTGGATGCTATTGATGATGAGAACCGTAAACCTGAAGATGCGGTCGTTGTTAACGTTCGTGCTAATCTTTATTGGTGGGAATTTGAATACCCTGACTACGGAGTTATTACGAGTCAAGATTTAATTGTTCCAACTGATGAAAAAGTTTACTTTAATTTAATTGCATCAGATGTTAAGCACTCATTCTGGATTCCATCAGCTGGTGGTAAGATGGACACGAACGTAGATAATGTAAACCAAATGTGGTTGACATTTGACTCTGAAAGAGCTGACCAAGCTGGTGAATATTTCTACGGTAAATGTGCTGAACTATGCGGTCCTTCACATGGACTTATGGACTTTAAAGTAAAAGCCGTTTCAAGAGACGAATTTGACCAATGGATCTCTGATATGGAAAATGCGCAAGCAGTTGCGTCAACTGACTTAGCAGTACAAGGCGAGCAATTGTTTGAGGAAAAAGGATGTATCGCATGTCATGCTGTTTCTCCAACAGATGAAAGACCTGCTGCAGCAAGAACAGCTCCAAACTTAGCAACATTTGGAGAACGTGCCCGTGTAGCTGGTGTACTAGAGCACAATAAGGAGAATGTTCGTGCATGGTTAGAAGATCCTGAGACATATAAGCCGGCTAATAAAATGACAGGAACTTATCCGGAATTAACTGATCAAGAGCTTGATGCTTTAACTGAATACTTAATGGGATTAAAAGTCTCTGACAACTAATTTTTGAGCAAAATGAAAAGGGAGGTAACACTGTGAGCACGTTAACTCAGAAAAAAGGGGTTGGCGCGACAATCTGGGACTACTTAACAACAGTAGACCATAAGAAAATCGCCATCCTTTACCTGATATCCGGTGGCTTCTTCTTCCTTGTTGGTGGATTAGAAGCAATGCTGATCCGCATTCAGCTAGCTGTTCCGAATAATGACTTTGTTAGTGCTGGATTATATAATGAAGTACTAACAATGCACGGAACAACAATGATTTTCCTAGCTGCAATGCCTTTATTATTCGCATTAATGAATGCGGTTGTACCATTACAAATTGGTGCTCGTGATGTAGCATTTCCATTCTTAAACTCTTTAGGTTTTTGGTTATTCTTCTTTGGAGGAGTTTTCTTAAACTTAAGTTGGTTTTTAGGCGGTGCACCTGATGCAGGATGGACTTCATATGCATCGCTTGCTTTAGAATCACCTGGCCATGGGGTAGATTTTTACTTGCTTGGTTTACAGGTTTCAGGTTTAGGTACGTTAATTGCGGGGATTAACTTCCTTGTAACCATAATTAATATGCGTGCACCTGGAATGACGTATATGCGTATGCCATTATTTACATGGACGACATTTGTTGCATCTGCACTTATTTTATTTGCTTTCCCTGCATTAACAGTAGGTTTAGCATTCTTAATGTTTGATCGTTTGTTTGGCACAGCCTTCTTTGATCCGGCATTAGGTGGAAATACAGTTATATTTGAGCATATCTTCTGGATTTTCGGACACCCTGAAGTGTATATCTTAGTTTTACCTGCATTCGGTATCTTCTCAGATATTCTTCCGGTATTTGCCAGAAAGCGCTTGTTCGGATACTCATCAATGGTTTTTGCAACTGTTTTAATTGGATTCCTTGGATTCATGGTTTGGGCACACCACATGTTTACAACTGGTTTAGGTCCAATCGCAAATGCTATTTTTGCTGTAGCTACAATGGCTATCGCAGTTCCAACAGGAATTAAAATCTTTAACTGGTTATTTACTATCTGGGGCGGTTCAATCCGTTTCACATCACCAATGGTATGGTCAGTCGCATTTATCCCTACATTCGTAATGGGTGGTGTAACAGGAGTTATGCTTGCTGCCGCTGCTGCTGACTACCAATACCATGATAGTTACTTTGTAGTCGCTCACTTCCACTATGTAATCGTAGGTGGGGTAGTATTCTCATTATTTGCGGGTGCTGTTTATTGGTGGCCGACAATGTTTGGAAAAATGTTAAATGAAAAATTAAATATGATCATTTTTGTCCTATTCTTTACAGGATTCCATTTAACATTCTTTATTCAACATTTCTTAGGACTTATGGGTATGCCGCGTCGTGTATTCACATTCCTTCCTGGTCAAGGTTTAGATACAGGAAACTTTATCAGTACAATTGGTGCATTCTTAATGGCAGCTGCCACAATACTTTTATTAATTAACATTGTTTACACAGCTGTTAAAGGTAAAAAGGTTGGCAGAGATCCATGGGGAGACGGCCGTACTTTAGAGTGGGCAATTTCATCACCGCCACCTGAATATAACTTTAAACAAACTCCATTGGTTCGTGGACTAGATGCATTATGGATTGAAAAAATGGAAGGTAATAAAGAAATGACACCAGCTGAGCCACTTGGTGACATCCATATGCCAAACGGTTCGATCTTACCGTTTATTATGTCATTTGGTTTATTCATTGTTTCTTTCGGATTAATGTACCGTGAAGACTACGGATGGGCATTTCCTGCAATTATTGTAGGCTTCCTTATCACTTTTGGATGTATGTTCCTACGTTCAGTTATAGATGATCACGGTTATCATATCCATAAAGAAGATTTACTTAACGAAGATAAAGGAGGGAAAGCATAATGGCATCTGTTGAAGAAAAATTAACAGCTGAAAATTTTCCGGCTGCGCCTGAAAAAGCTACCCTCGAAGGAAAGAACAAATTTATTGGTTTCTGGTTATTTCTAGGTGGAGAAACTGTGTTGTTTGCTACTCTATTTGCAACATTCCTAGCATTAAGAGAATCAACTGCGGGTGGAGCAACAACACAAGAACTTTTTGAGATACCACTAGTATTCGCAGCAACAATGTTACTTTTAACATCAAGTTTAACAAGTGTGTACGCAATGTATCACATGAAAAACTTTAATTTTGGAAAAATGCAATTGTGGTTGATTATTACAGTTCTATTAGGATTAGGATTCCTAATCTTAGAGATTTATGAGTTCAATCACTATGTTCATGAGTTTCACTTTACAATTACTGATAGTGCATTAGGTTCATCCTTCTATACATTAGTTGGAACACATGGACTTCACGTTGCTTTTGGTTTACTTTGGATCACGACTTTAATTGTAAGAAACGCCAAACGTGGACTAAGCTTATACAATGCACCTAAATATTATGTTGCTAGCTTGTACTGGCACTTTATTGACGTAGTTTGGGTGTTTATCTTTACAGTTGTATACTTAATGGGAATGGTGGGATAAACTGATGGCAAATAATCATAATTCAGCAAACCCAAAAGTAGACTTAGCCTATCGACGTAAAAAAAATGCAGAAGATATGAAGCACCAAGTTGTTACATTTGGGATGATGATCTTCTTGACAATTATAGCTTTTATAGCAGTAGGTTATGATGGAATTGGTGAATGGTTTAAGATTCCATTTATTATTACCCTTGCTGTGATACAGGTTATTTTTCAGCTTTATTATTTTATGCATATGAGCCACAAAGGTCATGAAACTCCAGCATTATTTCTTTTTTCAGGAGTTGGAGTTGCAGCCTTAACAGTATTAGCGTTTGTTACTATTGTTTGGTGGTAATTAATTTAGAGGAGCAATTGGCAAATGGGTGCTAATTGCTCCTTTTTATGTCAGTAATACTCTGTCAATGTTAACATTTTAATGACTAACAGATTTGTCATAGAACGTTCATTGATACAAAATTAGTGGAAGTGTATAATAATTCAGAAGGACTAGCTTAAGGAGCTGAATTTACATGAGCTTTGATATATTTGGATTTCGTGCTTTATGGAGTCCTTATTTTATTGTCGTGATATTAGTCATCACTGCGCTTTATTTTATGATTATAGGACCTTGGAGAACTAAGTTTAAAGAAAGCTCACCAGTGCCATTAAAACAACAGATATTATTTGTTCTGGGTGTTCTATTTCTTTATATAAGTAAAGGTAGCCCTATTGATCTTTTAGGTCATATCATGTTTAGTGCTCATATGTCACAGATGGCCGTCTTATATTTGGTTGTTCCACCATTACTTATTTTGGGAATTCCGGATTGGTTTTGGAAAGCGATGCTATATCGGAAAATAATAAAACCAGTTATAAAAGTTTTTACCAAACCAATTGTTGCACTAATATTTTTTAATGGAGTTTTTTCCTTATATCATGTGCCATTAGTCTTTGATTTTGTGAAGACAGATCCTCTTTATCATTCAATCATCACAACGCTTATATTCTTTGGAGCTATGTGCATGTGGTGGCCATTACTTACTACACTACCAGATTGGAAATCACTTTCCGGGATTAAAAAAGTTGGATATATCTTTGCTGACGGTGTCTTGTTAACACCAGCATGTGCACTTATTATTTTTGCAAAAGATCCACTTTATTTAACTTATTCTGAGCCACAAGCATGGTTAACTGCCTTACAATTATGTGTACCTGCTGATATGCTTTCAGGGTTGAATTTAACGGGACCCGAAATGTTTAATACATTACCGCTTGTTGAAGACCAACAATTAGGTGGTGTGCTAATGAAAATCATTCAAGAAATTGTATATGGATCAATTCTTGCTTATATTTTCTTTCAATGGGCCCGTAGAGAAAGGGAAAAGGATGAGATTGATTTAAAAAAGACCTTTTCACCAGATCCGATTAAATAGGAAAAATATTGAGGGGCTGACTACAAAATCGTCAGCCTTTACATATGAAAATACATTTAATATTAACAGTACAGAAAGGATCCAAATATGAATACATCATTACCTATTTTACCGACTATAAGTACAACATTTATTGTACTGAGTGCAATATTAGTTGCAATTGGGTGGTATTTAATAAAACAGCGAAAAATCGAAGCGCATATGAGAGTGATGTTTTGGGCTGCTATTGCTGCAATTATCTTCTTTATAATTTATGCTTCTCGCACAATTTTTATAGGGAATACAGCATTCGGTGGTCCGGATGATATCAAAGTTTACTATACAATTTTTCTTATTTTTCATATTACTTTAGCAACTGTAGGAGCTGGATTGGGGATTATTTCTTTAATCACTGGTTATAAAAAGAATTTTCAAAAGCATCGTAAGCTTGGGCCTGTAACAAGTATTGTATGGTTTTTTACTGCTATAACAGGAGTAGCTGTATATTTGCTTCTATATGTTTTTTATCATGGTGGCGAAACAACTTCAGTTATCAAAGCAATCTTAGGGTTTTAAACATATTTTCAAGGTGGTTTAGAATAAAATATTCTAAACCATTTTTTTATTTTCTTGATAATATTCATGATGCATCATAGGATATCTAATAGCAGCATGGATTTTTTTGTGTATTGGATCGTGAATTAGTTATGATCAATGAATACGAAGGAAGTATTATTTTTAAATTTCATATGAACGGTAGGAATTCACCATTTGTAAATTTAAGGATGGAAATTGCTTGATCTATTTTTTGAGCTTTCTTTATAGAATGCTCCAATTACGAAGAGGGGAGAGGATGGCTTGATTGAAATTTTAACAAATCGGTTAATGATTATTCCCTGTTCTCTTGATATTGCCAAGTCGTTAGTATTCCATCGAAAAGAGCTAGATAAACGTTCTCCTATAGAAATTCCAACATGTTGGCCGTCTGCTTTTGTACGAGGATTCTTGCCATATTATATTGAGAGCTTAGAAAAAGAAGAAAAGGATTTAGATTGTGGAGTATGGATGATTATTTTATATGAGGAGAAGAAAATTATAGGAGATATTGTCATGCAAGGAAAGCCAGTTCAAGAACAGAATGTTAGACTTACGTATCATATTGAAGAAAAGACAACAGATGAAACAATTGCATATGAGGCAATTGATGCATTTATTGACTGGTTAACATATCAAATGGCTGTAAAAAAAATAGTGATGGAATGTGAAGTACAAGACAAAGAATCAGTACGTTTGTTTGATAGACTGGGATTTATTTGTACAAAAAAGGATGGTGAATTTTTTACTTGGGAAATTCAAAAGGGAGAGGAATAAAAAAGAAAGAGATATTTCTCTTTCTTTTTTAAAATAAACTCGCTAATATGGAAGCTAGTCTAGATCTTAAATTTGATTTTAATTAACCCTGCCTCTCGTGCAGAATTATAAATAATAAGAATCATAGGGCCAATAAAAAATCCAAGGACACCAAATAGCTTAAGGCCTAAGTACATAGAAATAAGTGTGGCTAAAGGGGAAAGTCCAATATGGGTTCCCATTACCTTTGGTTCAATAGTTCTTCTTATGACTAACAATACAACTGTTAATACACCAAGTTTTGCCGCTAGTGCAACGTCACCTGTTATTAGGTGATACAATGTCCATGGCCCCATAATGATAATTGAACCGATTAATGGAATGACATCAATTATCCAAATGATTAGTGACATAAAAAGCGCAATTTCAGGTGTGATAAATAATAACCCAATTAAGGAAGCCACAAAAATAATAATACTGACTAAAAACTGAGCTTTAATAAATCCGACCACAACAAAAGTTAATCTTGATATCATAAATGAGACTTTTTCAGCCGTCTTATCTGTTAAATAAGAAAAAGCTTTAGTTTTTAATCTCGGTAAATCAATCATAAATAAGAAGAGAGCTATTAAGTAGACGATTAAATTAACTAGATAGTTTGGAATATTTGTAAAAAGAGCTTTAGCATTTTCAATATTCACATAGCTAGTTAATTCAGACCTTGTTTTTTGAAGAAAGTTTGTCACTTGGTTACTAATTTCTTCTACAAAGATAGGGGGAAGATCTTGTGTTGTGTTTGCAATATCGTCCTCTAAGTTTTCCCAAACCTTTGTTAATTCATTAATATAAGTTGGTGCATTTTCTGCAATTTGAACAACTTCACCAACAACTTTAGTTGTTAAAATATAACCACTTACACTTATTAATATCACAAACATGAGAAAGACAATTAATACAGAAAGCTGTCGTTTCATATTTCCTCTGCGCTGAAGCAATCGAATTGCTGGTTCAAGAAATAGGGCAGTGATAAAAGCGACTATAAGTGGAACTGATATTGGTAAAATGAAAAATAAAATAGCACCAATAATAATAATTGATAGGATAATAAGTAGAACCTTTTTGTTTAAAATGCTGGTCAATATTGTGCCCCTCTCTAATGAAACATCTCTAATTTCATTATAGTATGAAACATACAGAAAACAAAGAAATTTCATCCAATTTATCAAGTATAAAAAGGATGAAAAAGTCACGAGATTGACAAAAACCAAAAATAAAAAAGCAGGAACAAGTCCTCTGCTTTTTTACTTTGTTAGGTATAAGAACTATTTACTTTAAGATTGTACTTTTTTTAGTTCTTCTGCTACTTGTGCAAGTAAGTTCTTACTAGTATTCACTACTGCCGCAGGAAATTCTTCACCTTCTCCATACTCAACACCGTGTGGATAATAATGCTTTCCTAAAAGAGGTGTAATAAGTTTTACAACAGCATGCCGTCCTCCAACATCCCCTTCAACAGCAAATGCTTGAACACGTAGGTAGAAAACATCACCTTTTGCCTCAATCTTACGGTCATATGTAACTCGTTCATAATCCCACTGCCCGGCACGCACTAATCCAATATCATCCATAATCTCATCTAAACGTGATAGATCTATCGTAATACCCTCTATTCCTGTACCTTCCATTCTCATATGTAATTTCCCTCCTAAAGCCTTTTCACGTAATTTATTATAGCTTAAATCAATACAAAAGTTAAAGTGAAACTTCTATGATTGGGAAATGTTTTCCTTCCCAATCATAGTTAGTTGAACTTATCAGACCAATACTGGCAGTTTTAAGCAGAGGAAACAAAGTCAAAAAAAGAAAAAAGATAAAAAATAAAGACCATAAAAAAACCTAAAAATTACTGCCAGTTATGAGTGTGGAAAGTGAAACTTCTATGATTGGGAAATGTTTTCCTTCCCAATCATAGTTAGTTGAACTTATCAGACCAATACTGGCAGTTTTAAGCAGAGGAAACAAAGTCAAAAAAAGAAAAAAGATAAAAAATAAAGACCATAAAAAAACCTAAAAATTACTGCCAGTTATGAGTGTGGAAAGTGAAACTTCTATGATTGGGAAATGTTTTCCTTCCCAATCATAGTTAGTTGAACTTATCAGACCAATACTGGCAGTTTTAAGCAGAGGAAACAAAGTCAAAAAAAGAAAAAAGATAAAAAATAAAGACCATAAAAAACCATAAAACTTACTGCCAGTTATGAGTGTGGAAAGTGAAACTTCTATGATTGGGAATGTTTTCCTTCCCAATCATAGTTAGTTGAACTTATCAGACCAATACTGGCAGTTTTATGCAGAGGAAACAAAGTCAAAAAAAAGAAAAAAGATAAAAAATAAAGACCACAAAAAAACCTAAAACTTACTGCCAGTTATGAGTGTGGAAAGTGAAACTTCTATGATTGGGGAATGTTTTCCTTCCCAATCATAGTTAGTTGAATTTATTAGTCTATCCTTATGATTACTTTCTGCATTTTATTTATTCGATTTTTATCATAAGTTTATTTCAATCACCATTCATTCAGAAATCTGGTACAATAATAAGTATTAAGACTCTGGCAGCATGTACTTGTTTTAATCAGTGTTTTTATCTAAATGTTTTAGATTTATTTAACGTGGTAATAATGATTTAAAAAAGAGAGCCTATGATTTTATTTAAAACGTGACGGTATGGGATATATAGAATATCTAATCTACCGTTTCATATAATGATAAAACAACAGAAGGTTAATTTGAGGAGGTGGCCAAGCTGCGAATTATTTTTAGGACTATTATTATTTTTGTAAGTTATACATTATTCATTTATTACGGACAGTATACTCCAAATGAAAGACATGAAGAAGAAAATGTTCGGATATCAAACGAGGAATTAACTAGCCCTAAAGAAGATATTTCAGAGGGCGGTAAGGGTTCAATACCTAGTGAAGGTGTCTTGTCATTGATGGAAAAATCATCAGAAGAAATTACAGCACTGCTAGGTGAACCTGATCGAATTGACCCTTCTGCTTATGACTATGATTGGTGGATCTATGAAAAATCCGATAAAGAGTATATTCAAGTTGGTATACTAAATCAGAGAGTTGTTACAGTTTATGCGATTGGTGATGAAGTAAATGTTAAGCCTTTTGAAATTGGACAATCTGTTCAGGAAGTGTTTAAGATCCAACCTGTATCATCTAGCCTCTCATTAGAGCTGGAAGGCAACTCCTATAGATTTGAATTTTCAGAAGAAGACATGAATACTAGGCCGACGATAAAGATCGGTGACTTATATGTTCAATTATATATTGATAAATTTGATGGCATTTTATCAAGTATACGTGTTTTGGACGCTGAAACGTTTATAAAACAGCGGTCTTATGAAGTGACATATCGAGGAGAGTTAATTGTGCCGCAAGAAATATCCGAAGATAAATGGGAGAGAATTGAGAAAGGCGCAGAACAACAAATATTATCTATAACCAATATGCTCCGTACTAGACACGGTCTAGAAAAAGTGAAATGGGATGAAGAAACGTCTGAAGTCGCATTTTTGCACAGTAAGGACATGAAAGAGAATAACTATTTCTCACATGAATCTCCAACAGATGGAAGTCTTGTCAACAGGTTATCAAAGCTGGATATTAAATATCAAATGGCCGGTGAAAATATTGCTGCACAGTATGTTGATGGTATTGCGGCAAGTGAAGGTTGGTTGAATAGCAAAGGACATCGTGAAACGTTATTGAATGAAGAGTTTTCTCATTTAGGTGTTGGAGTAGATGGTCTTTATTACACTCAAAATTTTATAAAAACCTGGGATCCGAACTAGGTATGTAATCAAAGAGGTGCCAAAATCATCTCATATCTTAAATAGATATGGGTAGATCTGGCACCTTAGTTTATATTATGGCTATTTTACCGCAGAAAATTATTCCAAATCGTTGTATTGCTCTGACCAAAACTGTTAGTCTAAAGCAGAAGTTCACCCTTTTCTACGAAAATTCACCTATGATGTTTGAGCTTTTCTTATTGTCTATTAATAATAAAAAAGCTCGCTGTACTATGAGCAATAAGAGTTCCATCATCTCTGAAGACCTTACCTTCTGTTACCACTGTTTTATTCCCTTTATGAATGACATTTGAAATACATGATAATTCTTTGCCAACACCAGGTGCAACGTAGTTGATTTTAATTTCTGTTGTAACAGCAGCCTTATCAGGCGGAAGGATGTGATGAACAAGTCCGCCCATTGCTGAATCCAGAAGTGTTGCTGTAATTCCTCCGTGAACTATATTTAAAGAGTTTTGAATAATAGGGGTATTCGGGATTGTTATTTGAAATTGCTTGTCTTTAAATTCTGTAGTTGCATGAAGGAGAGCGCCTATATAAGATCCTTTTTCGTGATATTGTTTTTTCTTAAGACCATTTAATAAAAGTTCGATTACATATAGATTTTCTTCATTTGATTGTTCAATAACCTCTCTGGTTAACTGCAACAATTTTTCTTTATTCATTGTTTACCCTCTCCTTTTTGGTTAGTGCTATTTTACCAAATATTTCTTTTATTACGCAATTGCTCTTAGGTAAATTTAAAGAAGTGTCTGTATAAGAAAAGATTGGGCGAACAGTATTCCTCCTTACTCAATAAGATATTATAGGCAAATGTATCAATGAGGTGAGGAAATGGCATCGAAAAAAACGCATCCATCCGTTCAGCAGTTTAAAGATTTTGTGAGAAAGCATCCGAAACTTATTCAAGAAGTGCGAAAAGGAAATAAAGATTGGCAGGAAGTGTTTGAAGATTGGTATTTACTTGGAGAGAACGATTTGATGTGGCAACAATATAAAGAAGACCAGTCTAGTGACACCAAAGAAAAAGAAGCAACTAGTAAAGCAGATTTTATGAATCAGCTGTTCACAGCTGTAAAGAAAATGGATATGGACACAGTCAATCATCATCTTACTAATATGAGTAGTACAATTTCTACACTGCAAGGGTTATTCGATCAATTTGGTTCAAAAGGATCTGGCCAAAGCTCTTCTTCCTCAAGTCAACACCCTTTTTCATTTAGAAAGGATTAGAGAAGAGTTTTTTGCTCTAGTAGGAGGGAACTATGAGAAAGGATGTTCAAGAATACATTTTGGCGAACGAAGAACGTATACGATTTATTAGAGAACAGCCCTATTGGTATAGAAAATTGTCTAGAAATCCAAATGAGCTTGATTCAATGGAAATAGAGATGATGAATTATTACCAAAAAACGATCCCGCATAAGGTTCAACAATTTTCTAACACAATTCAAATGGCATCTATGATGATCGCAATGTTTCAATCAATGAAACAACAAGATTAATTCAGTTTAAGGATCTTTTTGTATTACAGTATGTTTTCTGAAACGATTCATGTTTTTTAATGTCTCTGTAAACAATAGTCATAAAAGGAGGCAGATTGATATGTATCGTTTCATTTTATTTTTTACATGTTTTGTTTGGGCTTTGACCGGATGTGTTGAGGATAAGCCTAGGCCGGAAGGAGGTATAAGTGTTGTACCACTTCAAATTATCGACACATCACAATCAGCAATTGAAGTGGTTAGTCAAAAACAACCTAGAAACTTAGTGGTTAATCACCATGTAAGAGGGCAAAATGTTTATGTAGAATGTTTTGTTCCATCCTTCACGTTTAAGGAAAAGGGCGGAATGAAAGTGAATGGAGAGGGCCATGTAAATGTGTTTGTTGATGGAAAAAGAGTAGAAGAGATCTCTACTGCTGCATTTATTATTAAAGGGTTAGAAAAAGGTAATCATCAACTTAAGGTTGAAGTTGTTCACAATGATTCATCAAGTTATAATTTGAAAAAATCATGGAATGTTTCTATTAAATAAAGCAGATCGTAAGTTACTATAATTTTTCATTTTCTGTTATTCGTGTTAAAATGAATAGCGGAGGTGTTTAAACTCTATGTTTGCTACACTTGAAAGCACGATAATAGTAGATCATGCAGAACAACTAGCTAACTGGGTACTTCAATCAGAAGTTGTAAAGGAGTATCGTCAAAGTTATCATATATTAAAAAACGATAAGGAAGCACAGCAACTAATTCGTGAATTTACGAAAGTTAAGGATTTATACGAAGATGTTCAGAGGTTTGGAAAATATCATCCAGATTATCGTAAAATTACTAAAGAGTTGCGAGATGTTAAGAGAGAATTGGATCTGAATGAAAAAATCGCTAATTTTAAGAAAGCGGAAAATGAAGTTCAGTCTCTACTGGATGAAATTAGTGTTCAAATAGGTCAAGCCGTTTCTGTTCACATAAAGGTCCCAACGGGAAATCCATTTTTTGAATCAAGCTGTGGTGGGGGCTGTGGTTCCGGCGGAAGCTGTGGCTGTAAAGTATCATAACGTGACTAATACTCGTTTTTATTGGAAATGTATCTAAGCCTCTGATTTAAAATATGTGGAGGATGATTAGACGAACTAAGGTTTTCGTCATTTGGACTTGACGACAAACCTTAGTTTTTCTAATTATTTTTGTCAAAATATTGTTTGAAATGAAAAAATTTGCTAGACTTTTAATGGTTAGCCATTTTTATATTTTTTGTTTATAACATTAAGGGAGAATGAGTATGTTTGAAAAGCGTCAAGGTATTGTGGTTTGGCTTCATACATTAAAGCAGTTAAAAATGCTTAGGAAGTTCGGAAATGTCCACTATGTCTCAAAGCGATTAAAATATGTTGTATTGTATTGCAACATGGATGTTGTAGAGCAAACGATTCAAAAGCTGTCATCGTACTCGTTTGTTAAACATGTTGAACCATCCTATAAGCCGTTTTTAAAGCTCGAGTTTGAATCAAAGGTCGATAAAGCAAAAGAATACGATTATAAGATTGGACTATAAAGTAAAAGAGAATGAATGAAGGATAGATCCCTTACATCATTCTCTTTTTTTGGTTTCTATCTGTACTCTAGCTGTTCACTGTAAAGGCGGTATCAAATGGTTTAATCGAAGAATTCCGATTATATATTGATAATATAGTTCCTTTTCATTAAACATAGATGAAGGCTTCACATCAATTTCGATAATCTGCTTTTGTAAATATCCGGAAAGTTCCTTGAATAACTCGAAACGTTTGTTTTCAGTAAATTTTGGATTAGGGATCCCTTCACGGCATATATAAAGAGCTTGAAATTTACCAGGGTCTGTTGGCTGCATTATTACAACAAGTGAGGTAACCTCTTTTTCTTTTACTTTCGTATGTAATGCAAGTAACTGTGTTACTCTATGCTTATTAGCTTTTGAGATTTCTATTAATTCATAAATATCTGAGTAGCCTTCACCAAGTTCAATAAAGCGTTGAATCATACATATCCCCCTATTTTTTTGATTTAACTTTTTGCGTTAATCGAATAACAATATAGCATGAACCAGATTAAAAGTTAAGAGTACAGTGCAAATTGCTTTAATACAGCTGTTATGAAATTTATAAATAAAAAAAACCCTGCAGATATCGACCTGCAGGGTCCTTCAATACCTTTTTCCTAAAGGCTGAAGGCAAAGGGAGAGGAGAAACCGGAGGAAGAACTTATGGGGAAACGTAAGTCTTCTCCGCGGTTGGCAACAACATCAACGAATCGATGTTGTTAATACTCATTATCACCAATTCACCTATCAGTATACATAAATGCGAAAATTTTCTTTGAAACAATTATTTAGCAAGTTGTTTACATACTAAATGAAAGACCTTTATTTCAAATAAGGAAAGGATTGTATCATATAGAATGGCTATGGTAGGATAAAGTGAAACTTGAAAGAGGAATTTCTCAACTTTGTAAAGTAAAATTTAGAAGTAGTGGTGAAACAGATGAGAATTGTATCGGGAAACTATAAAGGTCGACAGTTAAAAGCTGTACCAGGTGTGACAACAAGACCGACTACCGACAAAGTGAAGGAAGCTATATTTAATATGGTAGGTCCTTATTTTGAAGGGGGAATTGCCTTAGATCTATTCGCCGGAAGTGGTGGCTTAGGAATTGAAGCGCTTAGTAGAGGGATAGAAAAATGTGTGTTCGTTGATCGCGAACCTAAGGCAATCCAAACAATACATAAAAATTTAGAAATATGTCAAATAGAAGCAGATCACTTCGAAGTATATCGGAATGATGCAGACAGAGCTTTAAAAGCAATTATAAAAAGAGGAATTCGATTTCAATTAATCTTTTTAGACCCACCGTATAAGCAACAAAAATTGAAAGCGCTTATCAGTGTGTTGAGTGAAAATAATGTCATGAATGAAAATGGCTTTATCATAGCTGAACATGGTTCAGATGTTAAGCTTGATCGAGAAATTGGTCATTTTACACAAGTAAAGCATGAAACATATGGGATGAGTTCCATTTCAATTTTTAAGTATAAAGAAGTTAAAGGGGAGGAATAAGGAATGAGCAGCATTGCTGTATGTCCAGGGAGTTTTGATCCAATTACGTATGGACATCTAGACATCATTAAACGGGGAGCAAAGGTTTTTGATCAAGTATATGTTTGTGTATTAAATAACTCATCAAAGCAACCCTTATTTTCAGTAGATGAGCGTTGTGAACTCATTAGGCAAGTAACAAAAGACATCCCAAATGTTGTCGTTGAATCTTACAAGGGACTTTTGATTGATTATGTTCGGGAAAAAAATGCTCAGGCCATCTTACGTGGTTTGCGAGCTGTTTCGGATTTTGAATATGAGATGCAAATTACGTCTATGAACCGGGTACTTGATGAAAATATTGAAACGTTTTTTATGATGACGAATAATCAATATTCCTTCTTAAGTTCGAGTATTGTAAAGGAAGTAGCTAAATACAAAGGGAACATTTCTGAATTAGTCCCAGAAGTTGTTGAGGTAGCGTTGAAAAATAAATTTTCTAACTAATAAAGGTGAGGGGATTCCTCACCTTTTTAACTTGCTTTCGTAAATACGTTTCTTTTTCCGTAAAGTATTACATATAGAATGAGAGAAATAATTGTGACGAGTGGACCATTATGAACAATCATTTCCCAATATTCTTTAGCCCAGCTTGGCCCATGTTTCATTAACATAACAGGTATTTCGTAAGTGTTATAAGATTGTAGGTTTAAATATAGTGGATTAAATAGTAAGAAAGCGATAAAAGATGAATAAATCCCCTGTAAAATCCTTGCGATAAAAAAAGGTTTAAAACGAATATCTGTATCAGCTAAAATACTTGCCACTTGAGCCTGAATTGATAATCCACCAAATGCTAAAATAAAGCTCGCAATCATGATTTTATCAAGTAAATTTGCATCAGACTCGCTCACAAGTTGATTCCCAAGCGTAATTTCAAATATTCCTGTAATTAAAGGAACACTTAGGTCTGTAGCGATATGCAATAATGCCAAGGCACCTGAAAAGACCAAACCGATTAATTGGGTAACATGAATGATGGCTAATATTTTATTAAATACTGAAAAAAGAATGATAAACCCGCCGATCATCAATAAAGTTTGGATAGAAGAAATAACAGCATCTCCAAGCATTTTTCCTAGTGGTCGTGTCTCCTTGATTCTTGTCGAATGAAGCTCTTTAAATGCCTGTACAAGCGAAGGGAAAGTTCTTTTTTTCTCTGAATCAAATGATTCATCTGATTTTCCATAGAACCTCATTGAAAGGCCAACACAGAGGTTACCTAAATAATGTGCAGAAGCCAATAGGATTCCAAGTGCGGGTTTATCAAAAAAGCCTACAGCCACAGCACCGAAAATAAATAATGGATTTGAAGAACTTGTGAATGATACTAATCGCTCTGCTTGAATTGAAGTTAGTTGTTTTTCTTGTCTTAATCTTGCAGTAAGCTTTGCACCAGCCGGATTTCCTGAAGCCATTCCCATAGCCCATACAAATCCCCCAACCCCAGGTACACAGAATATAGGTCTCATTAATGGTTCTAATAGAACACCGATAAATTTTACTACACCAAATCCGATGAGAAGTTCTGATACAATAAAAAAGGGAAGCAATGATGGAAATACAACTTCCCACCAAATGGTTAATCCTCTAAGAGAAGCATCAAGTGATTCTTTTGGATTTAGAATAATCGCGATCGTTAAACCGCTAATAAAAATGGCTATGAACATTGTTTTTAGTTTTGATGAAAAACTCAAAATATGACGCCTCCTAATTTAAGCACTATCTTTTAAGCATCTAGAACTAAAAAAACAGAGTTCAAGTACTTGTACATCCTCATTAATTCAATATACGTAAATAGGTATAGAATTTAGACCATAAGAATCTCATACATGTTTATTCATTAGTTTGAAAATGCTTGAATACTATAGTCGTAACAAAAAGTTATAATGATAAAAAAGGTGAGAATTGTTAAAGACATTTCGGTGATGATTGGTAAGGAGGGATTCTCCTTGGAACGAGAACCTAAAATAGGACTAGCGCTTGGTTCGGGTGGTGCAAGAGGGCTTGCTCATTTAGGAGTTTTAAAGGTTTTAAAAGAGAACGGGATTCCTATTGACCTAATCGCAGGTAGCAGTATGGGGGCATTAGTAGGAAGTTTCTATGCTGCTGGGATAAGTTTAGAAAGGCTATACCAATTTGCTTTGGCTTTTAAACGAAAATATTATCTGGACTATACGGTTCCAAAGATGGGGTTTATCTCAGGGAATCGAGTGAAAGAACTCATTCGATTATTCACCCATCAAAAAAACTTTGAAGAGCTAGATATTCCTGTTGCAGTTGTTGCGACAGATTTATATGATGGAAAAAAGGTTATATTTAATAGTGGACCTGTTGCAGATGCAGTACGAGCAAGCATCGCTATTCCAGGAATCTTTGTTCCGGAAAAAATTGATGGTAAACTATTAGTGGATGGTGGAGTAGTAGACCGTGTACCTGTGTCTGTTGTGAAAGATATGGGGGCAGATATTGTGATTGCAGTGGATGTATCACATGTTAAGAAAAATGAAGATATTACTTCAATCTTCGATGTGATTCTTCAAAGTTTAGATATCATGCAGGATGAGCTTGTACATCACAGAGAGATTGCTTCTGATGTTATGATCCGACCTCATGTTGAGCAATATAGCTCAAGAGCTTTTACAAACATTAAGGAAATTATAGAAATTGGAGAATTGGAAGCGAGTCAACATATTCCTAAAATAAAAGAATTAATTGAGAAGTGGAAGGAGAATCACTCTGATGAAGAGTAGAACTATTTTTCGATCTGGTTTAGTTTTAGCAATCATTTTGCTAATTATGTCATTTATAAAACTTCCATTCTATATTACGCAACCTGGTATGGCTTCAGAACTAGAGCCCATTATCAAGGTTGAAAATGGATTTGAAGATGAAGAAGGGAGTTTTTCCTTAACTACTGTTCGATTTGGCAGAGCGAATCCTTTAACATATATGTGGGCAAAATTAAACGAGTTTTATTATATTCACCCTTTAGAAGAAATAAAGAGAGAAGATGAGTCTGATAAAGAATACATGAACAGACAATTACATATGATGGAAGTTTCTCAAGAATCAGCTATCTCTGTTGCTTATCAAAAGGCAAATAAGAAAGTAGAATATACGTTTCATGGTATCTATGTAGATGGTGTTATAAAAGAAATGCCTGCTGCATCGGTGTTAGAGGTAGGGGATCGGATTTATAAAGTAGATTCTATAGAGTTTCAAACTGCTGAAGAATTTATTGAGTATGTAGGAACAAAAAAACAAGGAGAACAAGTCAACATAAAGTTTGAAAGAGATGGGAAGCAGGATGAAGCTCAAATAACATTAGCCCCATTTCCAGATCATCCGGAAAAAGTAGGGCTTGGCATTTCATTAGTAACTGATCGACAAATGAATGTAGAGCCTAAAATTGAACTTCAGACAGAGGAAATAGGCGGCCCATCTGCTGGGCTTATGATGTCACTTGAAATTTACAACCAATTAACAGAAGGGGATTTAACAAGAGGGTATCAGATTGCTGGAACTGGTACGATAAATGCTGAAGGGGAAGTAGGTCCGATTGGTGGTATTTCACAGAAAATTGTTGCGGCTGACAAAGAGGGAATCGATATTTTTCTTGCACCAAATGAAAAGGGGAATCCAATATCTAATTACAAAGAGGCTGTTGAAACAGGGAAAAAGATCGGTACGGACATGAAGATTATCCCGGTTGATACGTTTGATGAAGCTGTTGAATACTTACAGAACCTAGAAACAAAAAAAGCATAAAATTGGAAAAAAAGGCTTTCGCAATAAAGATATAGCGAAAGCTTTTTTTAAAAGGAAAGTTAAATTTAGTACTGAGTTTTTGTGTTTAGACACGAAGCACAGGGTGTGCAAGTCCTACAGCCAGCGATGCCGGTTTTGTAACTCCTCTAGGATCAATTTGGAAATGAAACTATTCCAAATCGACTTAATTGCCCAAGGCTTCAAAGCTCTTGCATATTTCTAATCTAATTAATCCGAATAGGCGGAGTTGCAAATTCTTTTTGGAGCAGGCTAGACCGATAGGGTTCAGGTGTAATCATATAATATGTATTCGCTGCCTTTATATCAAGATCTAATATCGGATGATGAAAGGTTGAAAGCTTTGAGATTATTGGTAATTTCACCTTTTTTTTATGTTCTCTTAGATACTCTTGACCTGTAGATGACATCCCTAACAGCCTAATATAAGGAGCTTTTTTGGTGATATTACCATCCATTTGACTTTTTGTAGTATTTGTTAAAATATGAGTACATAATCTTTGAAGTCTTGTCCAGGTATATCTCTTTGTTTTAATTCTTTCCATAAAATCATGAAAACTTGTTGCTTTTTGGATATGCTGCTTTAATCTATTTTCAAGTCCTTCCTCTGCCTCATAAATTGCGTTCATTTCATCTAAGCTCATTGTCAAAATTCGATATTTTAAAAATTGAAAATAGCATTCCCATTGATGAAGAGCATGGTGTTTTTGTTCATAGTCGTTTAGAAGTTGGTGTGTGTGATTAGGAACATAGGCACCTATATCACGATTACCTGAAAAAATGGCTTTGCGAATACTAGTTGCACTGGCAATTGTTGAAGAATTGAAATGAAGATCATGGTATCCAGCAGATGTTCGCTTTATTGTCACTGGTTTTATCGTTGAATGCTGATCGTGTATAGCTTTCACATAATGAAACCCTAAAATGTTGTTTGGTAATGAAAGATCTAATGGAGAAGTTTTAAATTCTCCAAAACTAAGGTTTTGGAATGCTAGAGTCAGTGCCTTAGGATAACTGACCCCTGTTTTTACATACTGATGAATGAATTCTTCGTATTTGTGATTCGATTCAGTCAAAAGCTCGTTTGTTATCAAAAACGGCTCTATGTCTCCTGTTTCACTCCCAAAACAAAGGGAATCACAGAAAAGGGCATCTAGTATAGAAACAGCCCCATTTGCAAATGTTTCAGCCTTTTGGGTGGCAAATGCATAAGGCAATTCGACTACAAGGTCAACACCAGATGCAAGTGCCATCTCAGTTCTCGACCATTTTGATACAATTGCCGGTTCGCCACGTTGTAAGAAATGTCCACTCATGACGGCTATGACAATATCAGCATTCGTTTCTTTCTTAGACTCATTTAAATGGAATAAATGGCCATTGTGAAAAGGATTATATTCTACAACGATTCCTAATACATTCATTTTCTCACCACATTTAACAATTTGTTCTAAAGATTAGTTACTATCACGTTAACCAATTCTTTAACATTATATCTCATTTGTTAAAATGTTTTTCTAAGAATGAAAATTAATTAATGGAATTGTGAAAAATATCCAAAGTTTCATCATGGATCAGAAGTGTGTTTTAAGTATTTACCTTGTGAAAAGTCTTGATTTTATTTTGAAATAATTAGATTATCATGTATACTTACACTGTAAAGAAAAAATATTGACAAATATTATTGCGAAGGCTATAATTACCTTTGTTGCCTTGAGGTGATATGTATTGAAATGGACAATTAGTCAGCTACATCAATTGCAAAGCAAGGGTTTAAAGATTGATGAGGAAATTGATCTAAGCGATTTAGTCAGAACCCATCCGGATATTCGAGACATTTCGCCTGTGAATGTTAAAGGTAGAGCTGATATTAGCTCGACCAAGGTTACATTCCACTTATCAATTTCAGGTTCAATGGTTTTACCTTGTTCTCGAACTTTAGTGGATGTTCCGTATCCATTTTCAATTGATACAACGGAAACTTTCTTATTAAAACCAGCAGACTATGAAACGGAAGAGGAGTTATATCTTCCAGAGGGTGATGTAATTGATCTAATCCCTATTATTAAAGAGATCATAGTTGTTGAAATTCCTATGCAGGTGTTCTGTGATGATGTAACAAATGAAGAAGGTGCTGCTCCACAAGCGGGAAAAGACTGGGAAGTGATCTCAGAAGAAGATCAGAACAATAAAGTTGATCCTCGGTTGGCTGGACTAGCTAAGTTCTTCGAAAATGAAGAAAGCTAATTTTTTTTCTATAGCTTATAACAACAGCAATTGAACCGGTGCTTATCGGTTTCTTTATGCGCAATGCTCTTTAAGGAGGTGGGAATAATGGCTGTACCTTTTAGAAGAACTTCTAAAACGAAAAAACGACTACGTCGTACACATTTTAAACTACAAGTACCTGGTATGGTAGAATGCCCAAACTGCGGTGAAAGCAAACTTGCTCACCGTGTATGTAAAGCATGTGGAACATACAAAGGAAAAGATGTTGTTAGCAAATAATACATTTCTAACAGCTTAAAAAGCGTAAGAATCTTTGATTCTTGCGCTTTTTTTATAGCAATAAGTTTTTTTGCAAAAATAAGAAAGGATTATGTTTATGAATAAAGTGATCATTACTGAACCTATTAAAGGTGTCATTGAGCTTAAGCTTAGTAGACCTTCAAAGTTAAATGCTATTGATTTTGAAATAATGGAAGAATTGACTGAAAATTTACATAATTTGCAATCAAATAAAGAATTAAGGGCCATTGTTTTAGTTGGGGAAGGAGAAAAAGCCTTTTGCTCTGGCGGGGATATTGAGGTTTTTAAGAACATAAAAACAAGAGATGAAGCATACGAAATGTTATCGAAAATGGGAGAAGTCTTATACCAGCTTATGACATTTCCGCTTCCAACGTTTGCGTTTTTAAATGGATTAGCTTTTGGCGGCGGCTGTGAGATTGCGGCTGCATGTGATTTTAGGGTTGCCAAACAAGGGATTACTGTCGGTTTTATCCAAGGGAGATTATCTATTATAACTGGCTGGGGTGGCGCAACAATATTACATGAAAAATTAACCTATGACAATGCGATGTCTCTCTTATTCTCAGCTAAAACCATATCAGCTGACAAAGCAAAAGAAATAGGTTTCATCACTGAAATAGTTTCTGAACAATCTTTTATCCAAAAAGCCTATGAATTCATGGATCAAGCCTTGATTAAAAATTCGTCTGTTTTAAGAGCTTACAAAGCAATTAAGGTCGATCAATGGATAAGATCAAATCTTTACTCACGGATGATGACTGAAATTAACAGTTGTGCTGAATTGTGGGCATCTGACGATCACCATCTAGCTGTGGAAAAATTTCTTTCTAGGAACAAATGAAACTAAATAAATTGAAAGTAAATTTCTACCATTATAAGCATGCTGCCAAAAGAACGGTATGTTCAAAGGGGTGATAATGTCCTTCTCATTTTCTTACATAATAGAGTGTAATGTAGTCTACTTAATCTATTAGCTGCATATGTATAGAAAAAAGTAATTAATGGAGGGAGATTATCATGACAACTACACGTCAAGATGCATGGACACATGATGAAGACTTATTGTTAGCGGAAGTTGTGTTGAGGCATATTCGTGAAGGGGCTACCCAACTTGCGGCTTTTGAGGAAGTAGGTCGCAAATTATCAAGAACACCTGCAGCATGTGGATTTAGATGGAATTCTTATGTTCGAAAACAATATAAAACTGGTATTGAACTTGCGAAGAAACAAAGGAAAGAGCTTAGAACTCACACTTCTCAAGAAACAAAAGATGAAACAGAATCTAAAAAAGAAGTATCTGTTGAAGTTCCTGTTACAGAATCTGTAGGTTCACATTCAAAAAATACAATTAGAGAGCTTATTTCATTCCTCAAGCAATATGAGGAAGCTCCCTCTCTTCAAGTGGTCCAAGAAGAAAATAGTCAATTGAAAATGAAAATCCAAGGTTTAGAAAGAAAAGTAGCTGAGTTACAACAGGAAAAACAATCTCTTGTCAATCATATCCAGATCGTTGAAGAGGATTACCGGGCCCTAATTGAAATCATGGATCGGGCAAGAAAAATGGTAATCCTCCAAGAAGATGAAAGAAGCAGAAAGGTTAAATTCCAAATGGATAAGAATGGGAATTTAGAAAGAGTGGAAAAATAAGCTTATAAAAATACAGCACGGGAAAGATTATAATCTTTCCCGTGCTGTATTTTTATCCTATCAGTTCGATAGATAAGCATGGAGGTATGTGAATACAATTCTATTTCATTACTTATTTACTGCTGAGTAGTTCCTGCCGGATACCAAACTAATGGGTTTTCTCCTTTATCCCGGTCTAAATCATATTTGACAGGCTCAAAGCCCATCTTCGTCCAAAACTCACTTGATTTTATTCTTGGGTTTGTTTTGATCGGAAGTTGATACGATTTAGCAAAATCTACAAGAGCACTTCCATAGCCTTTTCCTTGATAATTAGGTAGAACCTCCAGTTTCCAAAGTTCAAGGTAATCTTGCTTGGGTTGAAAATAATGATCAAATTTTTTGTCAATTCGATAAAGGCTCATCCTAGCTACAAGCTTATCACCATAGTAAATACCATAAAACGGAGAGTCGCTGTCATTTTCAATCATGTTTGATTGAAGATCTTCAAGCATTGAAAGTTCCTGTATTCCATATTCTTTAAACTTTTTAAATTCCTCTAAGGTCTTATAATTGACTAATAATCTTTCAACTTTTAACATAGTTTTTCCCCCTTGGTGCCATAATCTAAAAATAAAGATCATGTAAAATAGATGAAAGTAATTAATAAATTCATTATATCATGGAGAGAGAAGTCTATGGTACGCAAAAGAATAAACGCTTACAGTTTAAAAAGACAATGAAGTAACGTAATTGATTTTTATTAGATAATATAGGCAAAATTCTAGTATTCATGTTGTTATTTTTGATATGATTGTGCTGATTAATGTTTAAAACGATTAATTAACAATATGCACGAAAGCCTGGAAGATTGTTTAAGTAATAGTGGGTGACATTTATGGAAATTGGAATAGTGGGTGCAGGATCATTAGGTCTTCTTTATGCGTACTATCTTTCGAAACAGCATAAAGTAACGTTGTATACAAACCGGCAGGAACAAGCTGACCAAATTAATAGCTTAGGAATACGGATAGTTAAAGGGGATTTTCAAGATACTGCGATTGTTCAAGCAACAGCAATAAAAACGTATACGGAGTCTTTACTGATTATAACCGTAAAACAATATCATTTGGATTCAATCATAAACGAACTAAAAACACTTAGTCCTAGAACCATCGTTTTTCTGCAAAATGGCATGGGACATATTCGTCGCTTGGCTTCCTTGTTACATCATCATGTTGTAGTAGGGATTGCAGAGCATGGAGCATTAAAGGTAGAAGACCATATTGTTCATCATACAGGAGAGGGTACGACAAAGCTTGCTCTTTATCAAAATCATGAAGGGCTTAAATGTGATATAGGTGAATTGGTAAACAGTCAACCACATCATTTTCCAATCGAATTCTTGACTGATTGGGAGGCGATGTTAAAAAGGAAATTGATTGTAAATGCTACTATTAATCCGTTAACAGCTGTTTTACGGGTCAAAAATGGAGATTTAATGACAAATATATATTATAAAAAGTTATTCTATGACCTTTTCGAAGAAGTCATATCAATTCTTGGGATGGAGGGAAAAGAAGAGCTTTGGGACCATGTGAGCAATATTTGTTCGAAAACGGCTGAAAATGAATCTTCCATGTTTCGGGATATTCAACAGGGAAGGCCAACAGAAATTGATTCGATTTTAGGGTATCTAATTTTGAATGCTAATGAAAAGAACATCCCTAATGTATCATTTCTATATCATGCGATTAAAGGGATTGAAGGTAATTAGAGGGGTGTGCATATGGGTGGTTTCTTAAACTGGATTATTTCAATTTTAATTACTTTACCAATCATCAGTTTGTTTTTGCTGTATATTATCATACGTATTTTCAGTGATAACAAAAGAAAGTCATTAGTTTTAACAATTGATTTTTCAACCATTTTTTTTATTATCTCAGTACACTTCCATTTTATTACTATTTTTAAACAATCATTTTTACTTTTCATTTTACTAGTTATAGGTTGTTTATTATTGTTTGTCTATTTTGTTGAGTACAGAAAATCCAAAAGTCTTTCCATAAAAAAGATCACAAGAAAAACATGGAGACTAACATTTTTACTTTTTGTTACAAGCTATATTGTATTAACCGTCATTGGCTTTACATCTGGGGTCATAAAAAACATCTTTCCTTTATAATGCATAAGGAAATGAAAAGTGTTAAAGTACTCGAATTGAGCCAACATAAGATTTTAATCGAGAAAGGAAGTTTTATATGGAGATTGTTGAACTCTCCCTGCGCTCTTCTAACCAATTAGTAAATGACTTGAATGATCAAACCTTAAACAACGAACTATTTTTCGATTATAATGTTCACTCTCCTGAAGTATATCAAAGCAGAGCAGCGGAATTGAAAAATCGCTCTTTTCAGCGTGAAGAGTTGTCAGCATACTTAAGGGATTACACAAACCGATGTTTAAATCAAAATGAGAAAACTCTAGAAAATATTGAAAGACTAAAGGATCCAAACAGTTTAGTTGTGATTGGCGGTCAGCAAGCTGGCTTATTAACAGGTCCTTTATATACAATACATAAAATTATTTCGATTATAAAACTTGCAAAAGATGAAGAAAATCAATTAGGTGTGCCAGTTATTCCTGTATTCTGGATAGCAGGTGAAGATCATGATTTTGCAGAAATTAATCATGTTTTTATTAAGAAAAATAAAATAGCAAAAAAATTAGCTATAAAAGATTATCCTTTAAAGAAACAATCTGTTGCTGAACTGCCAATAAATCGACAAAAAACAATCGAATGGGTAGAGCAGGTTTTTGAAGCTTATGGAGAAACAGATTACTCCAATAACTTAATCAGTAGTATGAAAGAATGTATTGAACAGTCGAATACGTATGTTGATTTTTTTGAAAAGCTCATCCTAACACTATTTGGTCAAACAGGACTTGTGCTCATTAATTCTGGAGACCCCCAATTAAAATCGTTAGAGAAGGCTTGTTTTCGATCAATCGTTGATCGTAATGAGGAGATTTTTCATGCTGTACAATCACAACAACTAGAAATGAAGGATCATCAATATCGCCCAATAATTGAAATGGCTGATAAAAGTGCGAATTTCTTTTATCACCATAATGGTGAACGATTTTTATTGGAAAGACGAGCAAACGATGAGTTTCATATATCAGACATAGGTTTATCGCTTTCAAAAGCTGAGTTAATCGACTTAATTGAAACATCTCCTGAGAAGTTTAGTAACAATGTCGTAACAAGACCCATCATGCAAGAGTATTTATTTCCAACATTAGCGTTTATTGCTGGGCCAGGGGAAGTAACGTACTGGGCAGAATTAAAAAAGGTGTTTTCCCTATTTGAAATGAAAATGCCGCCTGTATTGCCAAGACTACAAATAACTTTTGTGGAAAGAGCAATTGAAAGAAATATTGAAGAAACAGGAGTTAGTATAGAAGAAGTATTATATGAGGGCGTAGAGAAAGCAATTGAGCGGTTCCTTCAAAAAGAAACACCAATAGACATGAATCCTCTCATTGAAAAAGCGAAAAATGATATCTCAGAGATTCATGCATCATTAATTGAGGAAGCCCTTAAAATTGATCCTAGCTTAAAGCCGTTGTTAAAAAAGAACGGGGAATTTATTAAAGGTCATCTAGATTTCTTTTCTAAAACAGTTGAAAAAAGAAAAAGACAACAGCACGAAGTTTTACTATCAAAGTTTCAATCGATTGAATTAGAGTTAATGCCAGGCTTGCATCCACAAGAAAGAGTTTGGAATATATATTACTATTTAAACAAGTTTGGCCCGGAATTTGTTGGAGAATTGCTAAACTTGTCATATTCTTTTAATGGAAAACATAAAATTGTCAAAATTTAAATAAAAGTTTTTTGAAAATCCTGTGAATACAGGGTTTTTTTTTTGTGGAAAGAAATGTAGAATAGAAGTGGAGATAAGTGGGGGGAAGTGGTGAGTTAGGGAGAGAAAGTGGGGACATCGAGCATGTTTATGGGAGAATACCATCACACCATTGATATAAAAGGCAGAATGATCGTCCCTTCAAAGTTTAGGGAGGGCCTTGGAGATTCATTTGTGATCACTAGAGGCTTGGATCAGTGTTTATTTGTTTATCCAATGAGTGAATGGAAAGTAATTGAAGAAAAGCTAAAAGCACTCCCATTGACGAAAAAAGATGCTCGTGCATTTACTCGTTTTTTCTTTTCAGGTGCGACTGAATGTGAAATTGATAAACAAGGTCGTGTTAATATCGCCACACCATTACTGCAATATGCAAAACTAGAGAAAGAATGTGTTGTTATCGGCGTTTCAAATCGGATTGAGTTATGGAGTAAGTCCATTTGGGAAAACTATGTTGCTGAACAGGAAGATTCTTTTGAGGAAATTGCGGAAAATATGATTGACTTTGATCTCTAATCTTCACTTTAGCAATAAAACAAATCATAAAATGGACAAGCTAAAGGTAAGCCAAGAATAGGGATCGTTAACAACCCTATGTTTTGGTTTCTAAAGTAGGAAACTGATTTGATGAGGTGGTACAACTTATGTTTAAACATACAACTGTGTTATTGAAAGAAACTGTAGATGGCTTAAATATTAAAGAAGATGGCGTTTATGTTGATTGTACTCTAGGGGGAGCGGGCCATAGTAGTTACCTTCTCTCAAAGCTATCACAAAAGGGTCATCTATATGCATTTGATCAAGATGATGTAGCACTTAAAAATGCAAAGGAAAAGCTTTCAGAATATGAAGGTCAAGTAACGTTTATCAAAAGCAACTTTCGGTATTTAACAGAAAAATTGGCGGAATTAGGAGTTGACAAGGTTGATGGAATTTTATTTGATCTTGGAGTTTCATCACCTCAGCTGGATACTCCTGAGCGTGGATTTAGCTACCATCATGATGCACCTTTAGATATGAGAATGGATCAGCAATCAGATATATCAGCTTATGAGGTTGTTAACAGCTGGTCATACGAGGAATTAGTGAAAATCTTTTTCCGGTATGGAGAAGAGAAATTCTCAAAACAAATTGCCAGAAAGATTGAGTCTCAAAGAGAGGTACAGCCGATTCGTACGACAGGGGAATTGGTGGACATTATTAAAGAAGCAATTCCTGCGCCAGCTAGAAGAAAGGGTGGACATCCTGCAAAAAGGATTTTTCAAGCCATAAGAATTGCTGTTAATGACGAATTAAAAGTTTTTGAAGAGGCGATAGCTCAATCCATTGAGTTGTTAAAGCCGCAAGGAAGAGTGAGTGTTATTACTTTTCATTCCCTTGAGGATCGAATTTGTAAAACCGCCTTTAAAGAAGCTGCTACACCACCTGAACTTCCTAGGAATATGCCTTTTATACCAGAAGGGTATGAACCTAAGGTAAAGCTTATTACGAGAAAGCCTATATTGCCAAGTGAGCAGGAGCTAGAAGAAAACAATCGAGCAAGATCAGCAAAGCTACGTATTGCTGAAAAAATATAAAAAAGTTGGTACTTAAAAACAAAGGAGGTTGCAAAAAATGAGTAATTTAGCAATGAAATTAGAGCAACAACGTCAAGAACAGATCCAACACATACCAAAACAGGAACCAATAATTGTTAAAAGAAGAGCCACTATTACACCAGGAGAGAAATTTCTCATTTTAGTGTTTGTTTCTTTATTTGTTATTGGAGCAATTGCGATTGTGTCGAATTCGTATTCTGTTTATCAAGCAAATATTGAAATACAAGAAATTGAAGCTCAGATTGAGAAACAAACAAAGTTAAACAGTGACCTCCATGTTCAGGTAGAGGAATTAAGTACATATGACCGTATATGGGAAAAGGCAAAAGAGCTTGGGTTGACATTAGACCAAAATAACGTAAAGAGTGTACAAAATTAATAGTGATATAAACCAAGAGGATGACTCTAAAGTCATCCTCTTCATTCTATCCTACCCAAATCATATTCCAAGGTGGTATGATACACCATAGGAGGTTTAGTATGAAATTGACACAGAAAAACAAGAACATGAATAGAGGCGCTGCATTTTTAGCGTTACTATTTGGTGTGCTATTTTTCACTATTTTTATTCGTTTCTTTTATATTCAATCAACTGGATCAGTTCATGGACAAGCCCTAGCTGCTAGAGCAGAAGAGCTGTATGAAAGTCAACGAACAATTGAAGCGAAAAGAGGTTCAATCTTAGATCGAAAAGGTGAAGTAATTGCTGAAGATAAGTCATCCTATAAACTCGTTGCCATTTTGGATGATAAAATTACAACTGATCCTGATAACCCTCAACATGTTGTTGATGTAGAAGAAACGGCTGAAAAAATTGCACCATTGATTAATTTGGAAGTAAACGAAGTCAAAAAAATTCTCTCGAAAGATTTGTATCAGGTTGAATTTGGTACAGCTGGTCGTGATATTAGCCACACATTGAAAGAAAAGATTGAAGAATTAGAGCTCCCGGGAATTACTTTTATTCGTGATACACAACGTTTTTACCCAAATGGATTATTTGCTTCTCACCTAATTGGATATGCTCAAACCAAAGAGGACACAGGAGAAACAGTTGGAATGATGGGACTTGAAAAAACATTAGAAAAATATCTTCACGAAAAAGATGGGTATATAAAATTTGAAAAAGATCACTATAATTGGAAGCTTCCGAATAGTAATGATAAAATTGTTGCTCCAAAGAATGGGAATAATGTCTATTTAACAATTGATCAAAAAATACAAACTTTTTTAGAAGATTCTATGAATCAAGTTGTAGAGGAATATTCACCGGAAAAAATAATCGCTGTCGTGGCAGACCCTAAGACAGGAAAGATTCTTGCGATGGCTCAGCGTCCTAGCTTCGATCCTAATAAAAGGGACATTACCTCATATTATAATGATGTAATTTCATATCCTTTTGAACCGGGATCGACAATGAAAATCTTTACGCTAGCATCTGCTATTGAAGAAGGAGTATATAATGGAAATGCAACCTTTCAATCTGGTTCATATGCTGTTGGTCCTTCTGTTATTCGTGACCATAAACGTGGAGGCTGGGGTTCTATCACTTTTGATGAAGGTGTTCAAAAATCATCAAATGTTGGATTCTCCATTTTAGCGAAGGAATTGCTAGGAACAGATAGATTATATCAATATTTAGATAAGTTTGGATTTACGAAAAAAACGGGGATTGATTTACCGAACGAAGCGGAAAGCAAAATTAACTACAATTATGAAATTGATAAAGTATCTACAGCATTCGGCCAAGCTTCAGCTATTACACCGATTCAACTAGTTCAGGCAGCAACTGCAATTGGAAATAACGGAAAAATGATGAAGCCATATGTTATTGAAAAAATAGTTGATCAAGATACAGATGAAATAGTAAAAGAAAACAGTCCAAAGGTTGTTTCTCAGCCAATATCTGAAAAAACAGCTAAGGAAACCCTCGATATTTTAGAAACAGTTGTAAGTGCAGAGGGAGGTACTGGTAAACCGTATAAAATTGACGGATATGAAGTAGCAGGGAAAACAGGAACAGCTCAAATTCCAAATCCAAATGGAAAAGGTTATTTAACTGGGCATGATAATTATATCTTTTCTTTCTTAGGAATGGCGCCTAAGGAGGATCCTGAGCTTGTTGTCTATGTCGCGGTTCAACAGCCTGATTTAAAAGGTAAAGCAGGATCAGTACCTGTATCCATGATCTTTAATACTGTCATGAAAAATAGTTTACAATACTTGCAAATAGAACCAACTGAAGAGGTTAAATCAAATAACCAGTCTAAGACAACTTCAAATGGGATTAAACTTCCTGAAATGGTGGATTTAGCTCCCGCTGATGCGATAAATCGTTTGAAAGAGTTAGGCTTAGAACCAATTGCACTTGGTACTGGAAAAGAAGTAATCTCCCAATATCCAGCTGCTGGATCAGAGATGATGACAAATGAAAAAATATTCATTCAAACCTCTGAAAATGCGAAAATACCTGACTTAACAGGCTGGTCTAAACGTGATGTGATGAAGCTAGGAAATTTATTAGGTTTATCAATAAAAGCAGAAGGTTCTGGGTATGTCACAAAACAAAGTATTAAGAAGGATACCATCTTGAAAAAAGGAGACGTCCTAACGGTAACACTTAGTTCTAATGAAGTAAAAAAAGAAAAAAACAGTGAAGCAACTGAATAACGAAAAATAAGTAGGATAGGGCTCAAATAGATTCTGATATAGATGAATTCTAGTAGATAGAATTGCTATATTGGCATGTATTTGGCCTTTTTTTGTCTACTATAAACCCTAAATAGGTCAATTAAAAATGAAGAAGTAAGAGTCAATGTTAAAGATCAAATAGGTGGATGTATCTCTGGCTACTCGTTTTCTGTTCTACCTTTCTTAGTACAAGCATATATATGTGAACGAGCCTAGACAAGGAGGAATAAAGGATATGCGGGTATCTAATGTGACCGTTCGAAAACGTCTTGCTTTGACGTTACTTTTCGGTTTTCTCATTTTCTTAGTGATTGATATACGTCTAGGATATGTTCAATTCTTTCTTGGTAATACACTGACTTCAGGTGCAAAGGATTTATGGAGCAGAAATATTCCTTTTGAGCCTGAACGTGGGGAAATCCTAGATCGTAACGGTGTGAAGCTCGCGACAAATATGAGTGCACCAACGATTTATGTTGTACCAAGGCAGATTGAGAATCCGGCAGAAGCTGCAAAACAATTAGCAGCGGTATTAAATATGTCTGAGGAAAAAGCGTATAACCATATTACGAAGAAGGTATCAATCGAGAGGATCAATCCTGAGGGTAGAAAAATTTCACATGAAAAAGCAAATGAAGTAAGGGATTTAAACATTAAAGGAGTCTATATAGCCGAAGATTCTGTGAGATATTACCCTTATGGAAGCTACCTGTCCCATGTGTTAGGTTTTGCTGGTATAGATAACCAAGGGCTATTAGGTCTTGAAGCTTATTATGATGAACAGTTAAAAGGGCAAAAGGGATATGTGAAATTTTACTCTGATGCCAAAGGAAAAAGGATGCCAGATGAAGCTGACGATTATACAGCACCTGTTGATGGGAATAATTTAAAGTTAACGATTGATTCAAGGGTACAAACGATTCTGGAGAGAGAATTGGATAATGCCCAGGCTACCTACAATCCGGATGGCATTATAGCAATTGCTATGAATCCTAATAATGGGGAAATCTTGGCTATGTCCAGTAGACCTGATTTTGATCCTGCTAACTTTAAAGAAGTAGATCCAATGATCTATAACCGAAATTTGCCGGTTTGGAGTACGTATGAGCCAGGATCTACATTTAAAATTATTACATTAGCCGCAGCTTTAGAAGAAGGAAAAGTAGATTTAAAGAAGGACGAATTTAATGATTCTGGGTCTGTCGAAGTTGATGGTGCAAGACTAAGGTGTTGGAAAAGAGGAGGACATGGACATCAAACGTTTTTAGAGGTTGTCCAAAATTCCTGTAACCCGGGTTTTGTAGAGCTTGGACAAAGGTTAGGTGAAGAAACACTCTTTAAGTATATTAAGGACTTTGGGTTTGGGCAAAAAACAGGAATTGACTTACAAGGTGAAGGGACAGGTATTATGTTTAAGCCTGAACAGGTTGGTCCTGTTGAACTAGCGACAACTGCATTTGGCCAAGGGGTTTCGGTTACTCCGATTCAACAGGTTGCAGCTGTGTCAGCTGCGATAAATGGAGGAGTTCTTTATACTCCATATATTGCGAAAGAATGGGTAGATCCTGTTACAAATGAAGTGATAAGAAGAAATACACCTGAAGCAAAAAGAAAGGTTATTTCAGAAGAGACATCAAAAGAAATTCGTTATGCGCTTGAAAGTGTTGTAGCACTTGGATCTGGTAGAAATGCATTTGTTGATGGGTACCGCGTTGGAGGTAAAACTGGTACTGCTCAAAAAGTAAAAGATGGTCGTTACATGGAAAACAATCATATCGTTTCTTTTATTGGATTTGCACCTGCAGATGATCCGCAAATTGTCGTGTATGTCGCAGTTGACAATCCAAAAGATACCATACAATTTGGTGGAACGGTAGCTGCACCTATCGTTGGTAATATTATGAGAGATGTTTTACCTGAGATAGGTGTAAAGCCTAGAGAAGGTCAAATTGAAAAAGAATATAAATGGCTCGACACAAAACTTGTCGAAGTACCGAATATTATAGGGCTATCAAAACAAGAACTGGCTGAACAATTTGTGAATTTGAAGCTTGATGTATCTGGTGAAGGAGATGTTGTTGTGCAACAATCCCCAAATAAAGGTGTAAAAGTGAAGGAAGGGTCCACACTTAGAGTATATTTAGGTGAGGAAAAGGAAATGAAACAAAGCCAATAAACGAAGAAAGCTTGCCTTTTGCAAAAAAATTGCATAGGCACGCTTTCTTTTTGTTGGTTTGTCAAAGCATCTTGACAATATAACAGCATAAAATAAATTTCTTCATCTTTTTCTTAAGAAAATGCAAGGAAAGATAGCTCTTTTTACATAAGTAAGATAAAATAAGTACGGAGAAAAAATACATAACTGATGAAAGTATGGTTTGACATTGTCTTAAACTTAGGCAGTTAAAAACCAGTAATGAAAGTAGGAATATTATATGAAATTAAATGAATTACTAACATATTTGCATGATGATTTATCAATATCAGAAGCAAATCCAACTATCAGTTCTATTGAAATGGATTCTAGGGAAGTTAAGTCTGGTAGTTTGTTTATTTGTATAAAAGGCTATACAGTTGATGGTCATGATTTTGCTCAAAAAGCAGTTGAAAGTGGTGCTGTGGCAATTCTTGCAGAAAGAGAGCTGGATGTTAAGGTTCCTGTTATTCTTGTAAAGGACACGAAACGTGCTATGGCTGTACTTGCTGATATTTTTTATGGCCAACCTACACATTCGATGCACCTTATCGGGGTAACAGGAACAAATGGTAAAACAACAACTACACATATCATTGAAAAGATTCTAAATGAGGCGAACAAAAAAACAGGCCTGATTGGAACCATGTATATGAAAATTGGAGATCAACAAAAAGAGGTAAAAAACACAACTCCAGAGAGTTTGACACTTCAAAAGACATTTAGAGAAATGAAGGATGCTGATGTTACGCATGCAGTAATGGAGGTTTCATCTCATGCCTTACATCTTGGGAGAATCCATGGTTGTGACTTTAATGTAGCTGTATTTACGAATCTAACACAAGATCATTTAGATTATCATAAAACAATGGAGGCCTATAAATATGCCAAGGGTCTATTGTTTGCGCAACTTGGAAATCGATTTGATCATGATCGTATGAAATATGCGGTATTAAATGAAGATGAAGAAGCATCAGAAGAATATAAAAAAATGACATCCGCTAAAATTGTCACTTACGGAATTGATCGTAACGCAGATATTATGGCGAAGGAAATAAAAATGACGTCAAAGGGGACTACATTCCAGCTTATTACCCCAGTTGGAACAAAGTTAGTCACGATTCAAATGGTTGGAAAGTTCAGCGTCTATAATGTTTTAGCTGCTGTTGCTGCTACACTCTGCTCATCAATTCCATTAGATACAATTGTGAATGCTATCGAATCATTGGAAGGTGTAAGAGGTCGCTTTGAATTAGTTGATGGAGGTCAGGATTATACCGTAATAGTGGATTATGCCCATACACCAGATAGTCTTGAAAATGTCCTTCATACTATTAAGCAATTCGCAGAGGGTAATGTTTTTTGTATCATTGGCTGTGGTGGGGATCGAGATAAAACGAAGAGACCTCTTATGGCTAAAATTGCTGTAGAAAATAGTGATGAACCGATCTTTACCTCAGATAACCCAAGAAGTGAAGATCCAAAAACGATCTTGCAGGACATGGAAAAAGGAGTAGAAGGCCGCCATTATACATCAATTGTGAATAGAGAAGAAGCTATTTTCCATGCAATCAAAAACGCCCGAAAAGGTGATGTTATTCTCATTGCTGGAAAAGGTCATGAAACGTATCAACAAATAGGAACAGAGATTATTGATTTTGATGATAGAGAAATTGCTCTAAAAATGATAAAAAATCGAATTTAGTTGTGAAAAATTAAGACCTTTCATAAGAATAGGTAACAAAGGTAGAAAGAGAAGTTGATAAGATGATGAAAAAAATCCGTTTAGAAAAACATAATCAAAAAAATACCTCATATGATATTGTCGTAAAAGATAAGCTTGTATATAATAAGGAATCAGTTTTCCATGGGGAGGTGTACGCATGTTAGAACAGGTGATCTTAATTACAATTGTTATGGGATTCTTAATAAGTGTATTGCTATCCCCCATCATTATTCCGTTTTTAAGAAGATTGAAGTTTGGTCAGAGTATAAGAGAAGAAGGACCAAAATCACATCAGAAAAAATCTGGAACTCCTACTATGGGAGGCGTAATGATTATTATTTCAATCATCATTACAACGATTGTAATGACAGGGAAATTTTCTCAACTAAGTGTTGAAATGTACTTACTATTATTCGTGACGTTTGGATATGGTTTACTAGGCTTTCTAGACGATTTTATTAAGGTTGTCATGAAACGAAATCTTGGTTTAACATCAAGACAGAAGTTGCTTGGCCAAGTGATCATTGCGGTCATTTTCTATTTAGTTTTCACCCAATATGGTTTTTCAACAGAAATCTCCATACCTGGCACAGCCTTTACATTTGATTTAGGTTGGGGATATGTGATTTTAGTTGTGTTTATGTTAGTAGGGGGTTCCAATGCTGTTAACTTAACAGATGGATTAGACGGCCTATTATCAGGTACAGCTGCCATAGCCTTTGGTGCTTTTGCCGTACTAGCTTGGAATCAATCACAATATGATGTTGCAATATTCTCAGTAGCTGTTGTAGGAGCAGTTCTAGGATTCTTAGTCTTTAATGCACATCCTGCAAAAGTATTTATGGGAGATACAGGCTCTCTAGCATTAGGTGGGGCGATTGTAACAATTGCAATCCTAACTAAACTTGAGATTTTACTTGTACTAATTGGTGGAGTTTTTGTTATCGAAACACTATCAGTTATTATTCAAGTTATCTCATTTAAAACAACAGGAAAAAGAGTATTTAAAATGAGTCCTCTTCATCACCATTATGAACTAGTGGGATGGTCAGAATGGAGAGTTGTTGTAACGTTTTGGACGGTAGGTCTTTTATTTGCAGTACTTGGAATTTATGTTGAGGTGTGGTTGTAATTGAAAAATGTGAAGGATTATTTACATAAAAATGTGTTAGTTATCGGTTTAGCAAAAAGCGGCTTAGCGGCCGCTAAATTATTACATCGGCTTGGGGCAAATGTAACGGTTAATGATGTAAAAGCAACAGAAGAAGATGTAATCGTAAAAGAATTAAAAGCTCTGGGGATAGATGTAGTCGGTGGTGGACATCCATTATCGTTAATAGATGAGTATCCGGTTGATTTGATTGTAAAAAACCCCGGGATTCCATATTCAAACCCTTTACTAGTTCGAGCAAAAGAGAAATTTATTCCGATCATAACAGAGGTCGAGCTTGCCTATAAAATTTCAGAAGCAGATATTATTGCAATCACTGGTTCGAATGGAAAGACGACGACAACAACGCTCATTTATGAAATGCTGAAAGAGGACCACAAACAGCCATTAATTGCTGGAAATATTGGTACTGTTGCCTGTGAAGTAGCACAAAGGGCAACGAGTGAGAATGTCATTGTCATGGAGTTATCATCATTTCAATTGCTCGGAACCATTGAATTTAAACCTGCAATTGCCATGATTCTTAATATCTTTGACGCACACTTAGATTACCATGGAACGAAAGATGAATATGTACGTGCAAAAGGGAAAATTTATGAAAATCAAACATCTGAGGATGTTTCGATAATAAATAGAAATGACAAAGAAGTCTGTTTTCTCTCAGAAAAATCTAATGCACAAAAAATATACTTTTCAACATCAATGATCTCTGAAAATGGAGTATACATTCAAGATGAATTCATTTGGTATAAGGGTGAAAAAATCATCAAGTTGCAAGATATCGTATTACCAGGAGAGCATAATGTAGAGAATATTCTTGCAGCGATAGCAGCTGTCAAATTAAGAGGCGTGTCAAATAAGTCAATATACAAGGTGTTAACAACCTTTCAAGGAGTAAAACATCGACTTCAGTATGTAGATTCTGTCAATGGTCGCCGCTTTTATAATGACTCAAAGGCTACAAATATCCTTGCTACAAGCAAGGCACTTCAAGCTTTTTCATCACCTACAATTTTGCTGGCAGGCGGGCTTGATCGAGGAAATGAGTTTGATGAATTGAAACCATTTTTGAAAAATGTAAAAGCAATGATGCTTTTTGGTGAAACGGCTCCAAAACTAGAGAGAATTGCAAAAGAAAGTGGAATAGAACATATTAAACGTGTCGATAATGTAGAAAAAGCAGTATCTACGGCGTTTGATGTTTCTGAAAAAGATGATGTTATATTGTTATCCCCTGCATGTGCTAGTTGGGATCAGTATAAAACTTTTGAGGAAAGAGGAGACATTTTTATTCAAGCCGTGCATAAGCTTAAATAAGGGCTTGTACGAATGAATCAACCATACTTCTGATGTGGACATATTAAACATTTGTTAGGCATGCGTGTTGAATTCTGTTTATAATGCCATGGTTTTTAGCACAGGTTGTGCAATTGTCTATGGTGCCATACAGCCCTTAATAAACTGATACAGGGGTGTTGGGCGTTGACAGCGAAAAGGTCTACTCCAGATTTTATCTTAGTTATCCTTACTTTACTACTCTTAACGATTGGCCTTATTATGGTATATAGTGCAAGTGCTGTATGGGCTACGTATAAATTTGATGATTCGTTCTTTTTTGCTAAACGTCAGCTGTTATTTGCTGGAGTTGGTGTCATCGCGATGTTTTTTTTGATGAACGTCGATTATTGGACATGGAGAACATGGGCAAAAATGCTTATTATTATCTGTTTTTTTCTTTTAATTGCTGTGTTAATTCCGGGAATTGGAATGGAAAGGAACGGGTCTCGTAGTTGGATTGGTGTTGGTGCATTTTCAATACAGCCTTCAGAGTTTATGAAATTGGCCATGATTGCTTTTTTAGCAAAATTCCTATCTGAAAATCAAAAAAAAATTACATCGTTTAAAAAAGGATTATTGCCTTCGTTAGGCCTTGTTTTTACCGCTTTTGGTATTATAATGCTTCAACCTGACTTAGGAACGGGTACAGTTATGGTAGGCACATGTATAGTGATGATCTTTGTATCAGGTGCAAGAGTCGTTCATTTTGTATGGCTGGGCCTTCTTGGAATTGCTGGATTTGTTGCACTAGTATTATCAGCACCTTACAGAATCAAAAGGATTACCTCATTTTTAGACCCATGGGAGGATCCGCTAGGCAGCGGTTTTCAAATTATTCAATCTCTTTATGCTATTGGGCCAGGAGGACTGTTTGGTCAAGGATTGGGACAAAGTCGACAAAAGTTCTTTTATCTACCAGAGCCGCAAACTGATTTTATTTTTGCGATATTAGCAGAAGAGCTAGGCTTTATTGGAGGATCTTTAGTCATTTTGTTATTTGGCTTGCTTCTCTGGAGGGGAGTAAGAATTGCACTTGGAGCTCCTGATTTATATGGCAGCTTTTTAGCCATTGGTATCATAACGATGGTTGCGATACAGGTGATGATCAATATTGGGGTTGTAACTGGTTTAATGCCTGTTACAGGAATTACCCTTCCATTTTTAAGTTACGGAGGGTCATCTCTCACATTAATGTTAATGGCAATAGGTGTTTTATTAAATGTTAGCAGATATTCAAAGTATTAGTGTAAAAGATGTTTTAACATAGGTTGTTTATCATATAAAATAAAAGGTATTGAGGCTGACGCTAGGTAAGTGACAGATCATGAGGTTTCTTTTTAATCTCTGGCAGTCCTTAATGGTCAGCCTTATTACATTTACATAGTAGTTTTATTTATAGGTTTAAAAATACCCGACCTATGTTTAAATTAAATATTATTGGGGGAAAGAATATGAGAGTTGTAGTAAGTGGTGGAGGAACTGGTGGACATATCTATCCAGCACTAGCATTAATTAATGAAATAAAAAAACATCATTCTGATGTTGAATTCTTATATATTGGTACCGAAAATGGCTTAGAGCATAATATCGTAAAACGAGCCGGCATTCCGTTTAAATCTGTAGAAATTTCAGGTTTTAAAAGAAAGCTCTCATTTGAAAATGTGAAAACAGTTACTCGTTTTGTAAAAGCTGTTTCACGTAGCAAGCGTTATTTAAAAGAGTTTAAAGCAGATGTAGTGATAGGCACAGGAGGTTATGTATGTGGACCTGTTGTATATGCTGCATCAAAAATGAAGATCCCGACTGTGATTCATGAACAAAATAGTTTACCCGGTATTACAAATAAATTTTTATCTAGATATGTTGACAAGGTTGCCATTTGTTTTGAAGAGGCAAGAAAACACTTTCCAGAAGAAAAAGTAGTTTTAACTGGGAATCCACGTGCATCTGAAGTGTTAGGACAAAATGCTGCCAAAGGTCGCGAATCGCTTGGGCTTGACAAAAACAAAAAAACAGTCTTAATTTTCGGCGGTAGCCGTGGAGCAAAAGCAATAAATGAAGCTGTATTACAAATGATCCCATCTTTAGATGGTAAGCCGTATCAGGTAGTATATGTAACAGGAGAAGTTCATTATGATAAGGTGATTGAGGAAGTGAAAACATTAAATCAATCAGCACATGTCATCATAAAACCATTTATTCATAATATGCCTGAAGTATTGGCATCAGTTGACTTAATTGTCTCTAGAGCTGGAGCAACATCATTAGCTGAAATTACGGCATTGGGCTTGCCTAGTATTCTTATTCCAAGTCCTTATGTAACTGCAAACCACCAGGAGGTAAATGCAAGGTCGTTAAGTGATCATGATGCTGCTATTATGATCAAGGAAGTTGATCTTAATAGTCAAAAGTTATTGTCTCAAATTGATGATCTTTTATTAAATGAATCTAAACTAAATAAAATGAAGAAAGCATCAAAGGATTTAGGTATTCCAGATGCTGCAAGCAGGCTTTATAATGTGTTAACTAAAATTTCTAAATAAAAAACGAGTCGGTCATTCCGCAAGTCAACAAGATTAGGGAGGTAAAGTATGAAAGCTATATTTGATGAATTAATAGAAGCTAAAATTGGAAAGGTTTTAGAAAATGAACCTTTAGCTAAACATACAACTATAAAAATTGGTGGTCCTGCCGATATATTTATAGAACCAAATAGTACAGATAGCTTGTGTAAAGCGATGGAAATTATTAAAAAACATGATGCAAAGTGGACGGTAATTGGTAGAGGTTCCAATTTACTTGTTGCCGACAAAGGAATTGAAGGCGTCGTAATTAAGTTGGGAGTCGGAATGGATAACTTTGAACTGGATGAGGAAACCCTCACTGTTGGGGGAGGTTATTCAGTTATTAGACTAGCTACGATTATTAGTAAAAAGGGGTTATCCGGATTAGAGTTTGCAAGTGGAATTCCTGGTTCAATTGGCGGAGCAGTGTATATGAATGCAGGTGCTCATGGCTCCGATATGTCAAAAATTTTAGTGAAAGCACGTATCTTATTTGATGATGGTACAATAGAATGGTTATCTAATGAGGAGCTTGGTTTTTCTTATCGAACATCCATACTCCAGGAAGAACGACCTGGTATATGTATAGAAGCGGTTTTAAAATTAACAAAAGGTGATAAAGCAGATATCGTTGCAGTCATGCAAAAAAATAAAGATTATAGAAGAGATACACAGCCTTGGAACTATCCATGTGCAGGTAGTATCTTCCGCAACCCCCTGCCGAATTATGCTGGTCAATTAGTCGAAGCTGCAGGGCTTAAAGGGTACCAAATCGGTGGAGCAAAAATATCTGAAATGCATGGTAACTTTATTGTGAATGCTGGAGGAGCGACAGCTCAAGATGTACTTGATTTAATTGCATTTGTTAAAAAAACAATCCTTGAAAAATATGATGTATCGATGGAAACTGAAGTAGAAATAATCGGTCGTAATTAGTCACAATACTCCCCATTATTTCCTTTTATTGTGTTATAATGACTAATGTAAAAATGGCAATATGATCTTCTATTGATTAATAAACGGCATTTTAAATGCCGTTTGTTTTATCGTTAGGAAATGTTAAAGTTATTGTAGGTTGAATTCAAAAAAATTTAACAATTCTAACATAAGATAAAAGCTAAATACTTAACTAGAAGTAAAAGAAAGCTACCTAGACTCTTACCTAGGGTGGGGTGAAACAGATTGGAAAAAAAAGTTGTTTCGTTAGAAGACCGCATACCAAAATTACAGCAACAGCGAAAACAGAAAACTAATCGCAGACTTATTTCATTCTTATCTATTTTCTTTCTATTAATATTACTTGTTATCTACTTTCAATCTCCATTAAGTAAAGTAGGCAGTGTTAAAGTAGAAGGAAATGTCCTCGTGGACTCCAAAGAAATTATCAATTTGAGTGAAATAACTACCTCATCAGGCTTTTGGAATATTGATACAGAGGAAGTTCAACAATCTATCCAAGAACATTTACAAATAAAAAAAGCCATCGTTGAAAAAAAATTCCCAAATCACATTGTGTTGGTTGTTAATGAATATGAAAGTATAGCCTATCTCGAGGATAAGGGAGGATATAGGCCAATTCTAGAGAATGGACAAGTCCTTAAAGAACGAACAGTAAATATAACAGCAGATGCGCCAGTTTTAATTAATTGGAAAAAAGAAGAGGATATTAAAGAAATGATAAGTGAATTAAAAAAATTATCTCCAAGTATTTTTAATTCAATTTCTGAAATACATCATACCCCTGATAAAACCGATCCTTGGTTAGTCCATCTGTATATGAATGATGGCTATGAAGTAATGGCATCAGTTCGTACTTTTTCTAAGAAAATGAATTCTTATTCTAAAATTGTCAGCCAGCTAGATGAAAATAGTAAGGGAATCATTCATTTTGAGGTAGGTACATACTTTGAATCTTTTACACCATTAACAACAAAGGAGGAGGATGAGATATTAAATGAAGATGAGAGGTAGCTATGTCATTTTTTCACTCATTCTTCTTATTCTTGGATTTCTTATCTCCTATTCGTATCAGTTAACAAAAGAGAAAAATCGTGATAGTACAATTACCACAGAACAATGGGAGCGAGAGTATGAAATAAGATCGCAACTCATTGCAAAAGAAGAAAAAAATCAAGAACTTCAAGAGGAACTTTTCAAAAAACAAGATGAAGTAAAAAAAATAGAAGAGTCATTAAAAGATCAGAAGCAAGTATACTATAATCTTGTTGAAGATGTCGAAAAGTTTCGTATGTATGTTGGAGACCTGGCAGTTGAGGGAAAAGGAGTTCAAATTACATTAGAGGACGCCTCATATGTACCAGAAGGTGAAAACGTAAATAATTATATTGTTCATGAAAGTCATCTTTTCAATGTTATAAATGAGCTCTATATCTCGGGAGCTGACGCCATATCGATCAACGGACAAAGATTATCTAGCCATTCATATATATATTGCAATGGCCCGGTCGTAACTGTTGATGGAAATCAGTATCCTGCACCTTTTGTGATTTCGGCTATAGGTGATCCTAGTGTGTTATTACCTGCATTAAATATAAATGGAGGAATTGTCGATCAACTAGCCTATGATAATGTGGTTGTTACATTAGAGAAAAAGGACAAAATTGTGATGGAGCCTTTGCTTCAAGATCAAAGATCTTCCTAGTGCATGTCTTTTGAAGAGGTGTGCTTGAATTTTCATTTAGACAGATAGGTGGTAGGGGTGAAGCAATCGAATGGGAAAAAGGCAATTAGTTTTACGCTTTTAACAATGATTTTTGGGTTAATGCTTGGTATTCAATATCAAACAATAAAAAACCCTATAGAACGAGACACACGTGATATGTGGCAGTTAAGAGAAGATTTAAAAAAAGAGCAGCAGCTTCAATTAGAATTATTGAGTGAAATTCGAAAATATAATGAAATCATTGAGTCACACGAAAACGAAAACAGTGTAAACCCAGAAAATGCTCTAAAGGAAACATTGTCTGTTTTAAAGGAAGAAGCTGGACTCACGGAAGTAACAGGCTCGGGTATTACCATAACGATTGATAAATTATTTTCTGAGGAGCTATTAGGGATCGAAATAAAAGATATTTCACCTGATTTATTAAAACGCCTAATTAATGAATTAAACTCTTATGGTGCTCAAGAAATTTCCATTCAAGGCAGGCGTTTAATAAATTCAACAGTGATTAGAGATATCAATGGACAGACAAAAATAGATAATTTCAGCTTGCACAGCTATCCAATTGAAATAAAAGTAATCTCAGATAATGTGGACAAACTTTATAATCGTATGAATGCCTCCACAACAGATGAAGACTTCGCGATCGATAATTTAAGTTTAACAATCTCAGAGCCAATTGAAGAATTAACAATTCCAGCTTATGAAGATTCGATCCGTGTTCGAAATATGAAGCCTGTAGAAATAGTAGAAGGGGGAGAATAATATGTGGCTGCCAGTTCTTGGTCTCATATTAGGTGTGTTTTTGGGATTAGTTTCAGAATTAAGAATTCCCCCGGAGTATTCTAATTATTTATCAATTGCTATTTTAGCAGCTCTTGATACATTATTAGGTGGAATTCGAGCACATTTGCAAGATATTTATGATGAGATGGTTTTCGTATCTGGTTTTTTCTTTAACATCATTTTGGCTGCAAGTTTAGCTTTTCTCGGTGTCCATATTGGTGTAGACTTATATTTAGTAGCTGTGTTTGCATTCGGAGTGAGACTTTTTCAGAATATTGCTGTTATCAGGAGAATATTGATTTCAAAATGGTCAATTTCTCGCGGGAAATTGAAAAAAGTTGAATAAATTAAAGGAAATATTAAGTATTTGACGAATAAACACTAGTGAAGCAAAAATTCAAGATTATATAAAAAAAATAATTTGTTTTGTAACAAACCTGTAAAGCTAGATTCATTGTCATGTTGTTCTATAAAGAATAGAATAGAAAGTATTGATAGATAGGGAGGTGCCTTAGAATGAACAACAATGAATTATTTGTAAGTCTTGACATCGGTACATCCAGTGTTAAAGTAATTATTGGTGAAATGACGAATGATGCTTTAAACATTATAGGTGTAGGTAATGTGAAATCAGAAGGATTAAGAAAAGGATCTATAGTCGATATAGATGAAACGGTTCATTCTATTAAAAAAGCGGTAGAGCAGGCCGAGAGAATGGTTGGAATCTCCCTAAAACGAGTCGTAGTAGGAGTAACAGGAAATCATGTTCAACTACAAGACTGCCATGGGGTAGTAGCGGTTTCTAGTGAAAATCGTGAGATATCCAATGAGGATGTTAGACGGGTGATTGAGGCTGCTCAAGTTGTTTCTATTCCACCTGAAAGAGAAATCATCGATGTCATCCCAAGACAATTTATTGTGGATGGGTTAGATGAAATAAACGATCCAAGAGGGATGCTCGGTGTACGCTTAGAAATGGAAGGAACAATCATAACTGGATCAAAGACGATTTTACATAATTTGTTACGATGTGTAGAACGTGCTGGTTTAGAAATTACTGATATTTGTTTACAACCATTGGCAGCGGGTTCTGTCGCTTTGTCAAAAGATGAGAAGAACCTTGGCGTTGCATTAATTGATATTGGCGGTGGCTCAACGACAATTGCAGTCTTTGATCAAAACCATTTAGTTGCAACGAGTGTACTTCCAATTGGCGGTGAAAATATCACAAAAGATATTTCAATTGGACTACGCACGACAACTGATGAAGCAGAGCGTCTTAAACTAAAGTATGGACATGCTTTTTATGATCATGCATCAGAAGATGAAATTTTTGATGCATCAGTTATTGGGTCAGATCAAAAAAGAACATTTAATCAATTAGAGCTTGCAGATATAATTGAAGCAAGGTTGGAAGAATTATACGAACTTATTTTGTATGAACTAAGAAGACTTGGAATTCAAGAACTGCCAGGAGGATTTGTATTAACTGGTGGAACTGTTAAAATGCCGGGAGTCTTAGAGCTAGGACAAGCAGTCCTCCAAAATAGTGTGAGAATCGCAAGTCCAGATTATATCGGAGTTAGAGAGCCACAGTATATGACAGGAGTCGGTTTAATCCAATTTGCATATAAAAATGCTAAAATTCAAGGTAGAAAAATAGGTTCAAATGTTACGGTTGATGCAGTAGAGGTTGCTGCAACGAAAGAGCCTCAGCAGCAGCAGAGGATAAAACCTCAAAAGCAACAAGAAGATAAAAAAGTAAATAAAGTGAAGAAATTTTTTGGCTACTTCTTTGAATAGTAAACATCAATTAGAAGTCATTTGATGGATTAGGAGGATTTTGCATGTTGGAGTTTGATACAAATATTGACGGCTTAGCTACCATTAAGGTCATCGGAGTTGGTGGCGGTGGTAATAACGCCGTTAATCGAATGATAGAACATGGGGTTCAAGGTGTAGAATTTATTGCAGTTAATACGGATGCTCAAGCACTAAATTTATCTAAAGCTGAAGTGAAAATGCAAATCGGTTCAAAATTAACAAGAGGATTAGGCGCAGGTGCTAATCCGGAAGTTGGGAAAAAAGCTGCTGAAGAAAGTAGAGAGCAAATCGAAGAAGCGTTAAAAGGCGCAGATATGGTATTCGTAACAGCTGGAATGGGTGGTGGAACAGGAACAGGTGCAGCACCTGTTATCGCTCAGATTGCAAAAGATCTTGGTGCATTAACAGTTGGTGTTGTTACAAGACCTTTCACTTTTGAAGGCCGTAAACGTCAAATGCAAGCTGCTGGCGGAATAACATCAATGAAGGAATCGGTTGATACATTAATTGTCATTCCGAATGATCGACTACTTGAAATTGTAGATAAGAACACACCAATGCTTGAAGCATTTAGAGAAGCGGACAATGTATTACGTCAAGGTGTTCAGGGTATCTCAGACTTAATTGCAACACCTGGTCTAATTAACCTTGATTTCGCTGATGTGAAAACAATTATGTCTAATCGAGGATCGGCATTAATGGGGATTGGTGTAGCAACTGGAGAGAATCGTGCTGCAGAAGCTGCTAAAAAGGCCATTTCAAGTCCATTATTAGAAAAATCAATTGATGGAGCACAAGGTGTTCTTATGAACATTACTGGTGGAATGAATTTAAGCTTATATGAAGTTCAAGAAGCTGCTGATATCGTTGCAACTGCTTCAGATCAAGATGTAAACATGATTTTTGGATCTGTTATTAATGAAAATTTAAAGGATGAAATTATAGTTACAGTTATTGCAACTGGTTTCACTGAGCAGGAAATGAACTCTTTAAAGCCCCAAAATACTCGTTCATTTGGTAACGCTGGTACAATGTCTAAACCTGCTCCAAAGCGTGAAACTCATCGAGAAGAACCAGTTCAAGAGACAATTAATCGCGGTAATGTTCAACAACAAACAGATGAAGCATTAGATATTCCAACGTTCTTGAGAAATAGGAATAAACGCAGATAAAGAAAGAGTGCCAAAAGGCACTCTTTCTTTTCTATTCTATCCTCTCATATACCACTGCAAATAAGAAAATTTTTCACTTAATCAATATTACAGTCATCTAAAAATTTCCTCTTTTAATTAATTATTGGGTTAATTTAAATAGATTTAGTCGTTCACTATTTATCCCCTTTTAGTCCGGTCGACAAAAATTCTAATAATCTTTCAAAAATACTTACTGTTTCTCGGCAGTAAGTGACAGACTTCCTATTTGATTGGATTTATACTATTTCCAACAGCTGCTCATCTATTGATCTACTTTTTAGTGGGCTTGATAATAGGAGGGATTTGTATGCCAGAGGGGAAAGGGGTAGCAGATGTCTATATATTTAGACGTTATATGGTTTTTGAACTTTTCCTTTGATTTACTTCTGCTGGTTTTAACTGCAATCGTGTTAAAAAGGAAAATAAATAAATTTCGATTGGTCTTAGCTGCCCTGATAGGGTCAAGTATTGTAATCATGATGTTTACTCCGCTTGCATTTATTGCAACTCATCCGTACGGGAAAATGTTAATCTCCTTTTTGATGGTTTTATCAGCTTTTGGGTTTAAAAGATTTCGTTTTTTCTTTCAAGGACTGCTTACCTTTTATTTCGTAACCTTTTTGGTTGGCGGAGGAATGATTGGAGTTCATTATTTTTTACAACAAGAAATGACCTATCTAGATGGGGTTTTAATGACAAATTCTACTGGATTTGGACATCCAATTAGCTGGTTGTTTGTTCTAATTGGTTTTCCAGTTCTATGGCTGTTTGCTAGAAATAGTTTAGAAGGTATTGAAGCTAAGAAAATTCATTATGATCAGATAGTTAATGTACAGATCAAAGTGGATGATATTCAGTTTACACTAAAAGGACTAATTGATAGTGGCAACCAGCTGTTTGACCCTATAACAAGAAGTCCTGTAATGATTATCGATACTTTAAAAGTACAGGAATTTCTTCCGAAGCTTCTTGTTCATCAAGCAACCCAGGATGATGTGATGAAAGCGATGAGTGAACAGCCAACTAACGAGAGTCATCCGTGGGAACATAGAGTTCGTCTTATTCCTTATCGAGTAGTAGGAAGTGAGCATCAGTTTTTACTAGGTTTCAAACCTGATGAAGTATGGATTGAAACCCAAAATGAAACATTCAAAGTTCATAAAACAATTATTGGTTTGAATCGAACGACACTATCCTCAGAGGACGCTTATGAGTGTATAGTTCATCCTAAAATGCTACAAGGACCATCGATCCAACAAGTGTCTTAGTGGTGCTACTTCTATCTTACTCTGTTCCGAATCATTTAGTACGTTAGAGTATATTTTCTTTTCATATTTTTTAGAATTTACTTTGTATATGAAATACAATTAAGAACTTGAGGGGGAGGACAATGAAAAAATTAAAATTACATCTTACTTATTTGTGGTATAAGCTATTAATTAAACTAGGGATCAAATCTGATGAGGTTTATTACATAGGTGGAAGTGAAGCATTACCACCACCTCTCTCTAAAGAAGAGGAAGAAATACTACTTCAAAAGCTGCCATCGGGGGATCAAGCTGCAAGATCAATATTAATTGAGAGAAATCTTCGCCTAGTTGTTTATATTGCACGAAAATTCGAGAACACAGGCATAAACATTGAAGATTTAATCAGCATAGGAACAATTGGATTAATTAAAGCAGTGAATACGTTTAATCCAGAAAAGAAAATCAAGCTTGCTACATATGCATCACGCTGTATTGAAAATGAGATCTTAATGTATTTGCGTAGGAACAACAAACTTCGTTCTGAGGTATCGTTTGATGAACCACTAAACATTGATTGGGATGGGAATGAATTATTGTTATCAGATGTACTTGGAACAGAGGATGATATTATTACAAAAGACCTTGAAGCAAATGTAGATCGAAAATTGCTCTTAAAAGCTCTTCAACAATTAAATGATCGTGAAAAACAAATAATGGAACTTCGTTTTGGATTGCAAGGAGGGGAAGAAAAAACTCAAAAAGATGTTGCAGACATGTTGGGTATTTCACAATCCTATATTTCAAGGCTTGAGAAAAGAATTATAAAAAGGTTGCAAAAAGAATTTAATAAAATGGTGTAAAAAAAATTTTTATTTGTTGAATACTTGATATATCAATAAAAAGAGGATATCTACTTCATGTAACGTAGATAGCTTGTGCATATTTTTTCCTGTCGAGGAGATACTTAACTCTGTACAGCAACTCCTGTTAGGAGGGAAAGATGTGACAAGAAATAAAGTCGAAATTTGTGGAGTAGATACCTCAAAACTTCCAGTTCTTAAGAATGAGAAAATGAGAGAGCTATTTAAGCAAATGCAAAACGGAGACTTATCAGCAAGAGAAGAGCTGGTAAATGGCAACTTAAGATTGGTACTTAGTGTAATCCAGCGATTTAACAACAGAGGAGAATTTGTTGACGATTTGTTTCAAGTTGGCTGTATAGGATTAATGAAATCCATAGATAATTTTGACTTAGGCCAGAATGTCAAATTTTCAACATATGCTGTACCAATGATAATCGGAGAAATCCGTAGATACTTAAGAGACAATAACCCAATCCGAGTCTCCCGCTCACTCCGAGACATTGCTTATAAGGCGCTTCAAGTAAGAGAACGTCTGATGAGTGAAACATCTAGAGAGCCTACAGCAGAGGAAATATCTAAGGAGCTTGATGTGCCTCACGAAGAGATTGTATTCGCACTTGATGCTATTCAGGACCCTGTATCACTTTTTGAGCCAATTTATAATGACGGAGGAGATCCTATCTTTGTCATGGATCAGTTAAGTGATGAAAAAAATCGGGATATTCAATGGATAGAAGAATTAGCATTAAAAGAAGGTATGAGACGATTAAACAGTCGAGAAAAACTAATTTTAAGAAAGCGTTTCTTCCAAGGGAAGACTCAAATGGAAGTTGCAGAAGAAATTGGAATATCTCAAGCTCAAGTGTCAAGACTTGAAAAAGCTGCAATTAAACAAATGAATAAAAATATCCAAAATTAGGGCTGCTCATAATGAGGAGCCTTTTTCCATTCCTTAGAAAGAAAAAGTTTCCTTGTTTTGAATAGTTAGGCTACATACCAACATAGATATGTAAGAGGGGAGTTAGTGAAGTAACGACTGACAAAAGATATTGGAGGGAAAGTTATGTATATTTCTGAGTTCCAAACAAAAGACGTAGTCAATGTATCTGATGGAAAAAAGATGGGGAACATAGGAGACTTCGATATTAATGTTACAACAGGGAAGATTCAAGCTATTATTATTAATGGGAATGGCAAAATGCTTGGCTTTTTTGGGAGAGATGAAGAATGTATCATTCCTTGGAGAAATATAGTGAAAATAGGGGAAGATGTCATTTTAGTTAGAATGAATCGACAAATTGATCTACAAGAAGAATAATTTCTCATGAATGCTAAACGTTAAGGGGAAATTGTGGTAAAATAAAGAGCGATAGAACACATTAAATGTCGAATAAAAGGGTTGAACATATTATGATAGCTAACGTTTTTGAGCGAAGGGACAAAACCCACTTAACTTTAACAGCTTGGAATGACTTAATAGACGGTTTGACAGTTGGCTTTTCCACGAAATCTGGTGGTGGAAGTACTGGGAACTTTAGTTCTTTAAACCTTGGCCTTCATGTTAAAGATCAACCAGAAATTGTTAGGGAAAATCGAGAAATTCTTGCTAGGGAACTTTCATTTCCATTAAAAAAATGGGTCTTTGCTGAACAGGTACACTCAAACAAGATTATGAAAGTGAACAAATTTAGCAGAGGGAAGGGAATTCACACTTATGAGGATGGATTAGCAGGGTGTGACGGTGTATATACTTCTGAAAAAGGCATTATGCTATCCCTTTGTTTTGCAGATTGTGTCCCATTGTTTTTTATTGCTCCTAAGCACTCCTTGATAGGGTTGGCGCATGCTGGCTGGAAAGGAACAGTAAAAGATATAGCAGGAAAGATGGTGAAAAAATGGCAGGAAGATGAAGGTGTAGATGCCAAGGATATTTATGTTGCCATTGGCCCTTCAATTGGAGGATGCTGTTATATCGTTGATGAAATAGTGATATCATCAATAGATAAACATGTGGTAAAAAATTATCCATTGCCATATAAAACATTATCTAATGGAAAATATCAGTTAGATTTAAAGCTTCTTAATGAGCATTATTTACGTAATGTAGGGATTGCAGAAGACCATATACTGATTTCAGGGCTTTGTACAAGCTGTGAGGAAGAATTATTTTTTTCACACCGCAGAGATATTGGGCATACAGGTAGAATGCTAAGCTTTATTGGAATAAATGAGGAGGTTACCCTCTAAAAGATGAACGTACAGGAAAATTACCGAAAAATTAAAAAAACAATACAAAATACTTGCCAACGAATTGGCAGAAATCCAGAAGAAATAAACGTAATAGCAGTTACAAAATATGTTAGTGTTCAACGTGCTAAAGATGCGCTTGAAGCTGGAGTTCGTCATCTGGGTGAAAATCGGGATGACGGACTAAATGAAAAGTTAAAAGAACTAGGGAATACTCCAACATGGCACTTTATTGGTTCGTTACAGACAAGAAAAGTAAAAAATATCATAGATAAAGTGGATTATATCCATTCTCTCGATAGACTGTCTTTAGCGAAAGAAATTGATAAACGAGCTATAAAACCAATGAAATGTTTTGTTCAAGTTAATGCCTCTGGAGAAGAATCAAAACATGGATGTTCACCAGAGGACCTCGTTGACTTCGTTCAACAGTTAACTCAATACCGGAATATTCAAGTCGTTGGTTTAATGACAATGGCACCATTTACTAATGATAAAGATGCCATAAGAAGTTGTTTCAAAAAGTTAAAACAACTTAAGCATGATGTACAAGCTTTACAGTTACCTTCAGCTACTTGTCATGAATTATCTATGGGAATGTCAAATGATTATGAAATAGCTATTGAGGAAGGCTCAACGTATATAAGAATCGGGACTTCACTTGTTGGAAATGAAACTGGAGGTGTTTAATATGTCCATAAAAAATAGATTTAAAAGCTTTTTTGCTTTAGATGAAGAAGAATATGAATACGAAGAGCCTGAAACGAAACAAGAAGAATATGAGGCTCCGCAGCAACAAACTTTTCCACAAAAATCTTCACAAACATCAAAACAAAATGTGGTAAGTTTGCAAAGTGTTCAAAAATCATCTAAAGTGGTTTTAAGCGAACCAAGAGTTTATGCAGAAGCGCAGGAAATAGCTGATCAATTAAAAAATCGTCGTGCTGTTGTTGTCAACCTTCAAAGTATACAAAGAGATCAAGCAAAACGGATCGTTGATTTCCTTAGCGGTACAGTATATGCGATCGGTGGAGATATTCAACGTATTGGAACGAATATTTTTCTTTGTACTCCTGATAATGTGGATGTATCAGGAGCGATATCTGAATTAGTAACAGAAGATGATCATCAAAGGTGGTAGGCAAACATGAGTATATTATTAAGTTTAATTAACACCCTAATCACGTTTTACTCGTATGCGCTTATCGTATACATATTACTTTCATGGTTTCCTGGAGCTAGAGAATCAGGTTTTGGTCAATTCTTGGCTAAAATCTGTGAACCTTATTTAGAGCCATTCCGAAAAATCATTCCTCCATTAGGAATGATTGATATTTCACCAATTGTCGCAATCTTAGCTTTACGTTTTGCACAATATGGTGTTGCATCAATATTTAGAATGATTGGCTAGGGACTATTTATATAGTCCCTCTTTTTTCATATTTTAAAACGGAGTTGTATTATGGATCAAATTTACCAACATTTTCGTCCTGAAGAGAGACAATTTATCGATCAAGTAGTGGAATGGAAGGAAAAGGTTCTAAATCAATATAGCCCAAAGCTAACTGATTTTCTAGACCCACGTGAACAAGAGATTGTTTCTTCTGTTATAGGGGAACATTCAGAAGTCAAAGTGTCTTTTTCTGGAGGGGGTAAGGATACAGAAAGAAAGCGTGCACTATTGTATCCGGAATATTATCAGGTAGAAGAAGAAGATTTTCAACTAACATTGTTTGAAGTTCAATATGCCTCGAAATTTATTACATTACAGCATAGGCAAGTGTTAGGATCTTTAATGAGTCTTGGATTAAAGCGCAATAAGTTTGGTGATATTCGCTTTCACCATGATACGGTACAATTTATTTGTGCAAGCGAGACCTCTGATTATCTTCGTGCGAATTTTTATGAAATAGGTCGTGCTAAAATATCTTTAAATGAACTGGAAGTTAATCAATTTATCCCAAATATTGAAGATGTACAAGAGATCATCACGACAGTTACCTCTTTACGACTTGATGTAGTAGGAGCAGCAATCTATAATCTATCACGCCAAAGAGTTCAACCTCTCATCGCAAATGGACTTGTGAAGGTGAACTGGAAGGTTGTTGAGTCTACTTCGTTTGAGTGTCGTGAAGGTGATACCTTGTCAATCAGAGGATATGGAAGAAGTAAATTGACTTCGATTGAGGGAAGAACAAAAAAAGATCGAATAAAAATTGTCGTGAGTAAGCAAAAATAGAAAAAATTAATAGTCATGTTAGGCATGAAAATCAAAATAATTTAAAGAAATAGCAGGATTTTCAACAAACCTGTCGAAATATGATTTATAATGTTGTCAAGGATTAACTATTTCACTACATATTGGAGGTGGCATCCATGCCTTTAACACCTTTAGACATCCATAATAAGGAATTTAATAAAGGGTTTCGTGGATACGATGAGGATGAAGTAAATGAATTTTTAGATCAAGTCATTAAAGACTACGAGATGATTATCCGCGAAAAGAAAGAATTAGAGTCTCGTGTATCAGAATTAACTGAAAAACTAGGTCACTTTACCAATATTGAAGAAACATTGAATAAATCAATTGTGATCGCACAAGAAGCAGCAGAAGAAGTGAAGCGCAATGCTCAAAAAGAATCAAAGCTTATCATTAAAGAAGCTGAGAAAAATGCTGATCGAATTATTAATGAATCATTATCAAAATCGCGAAAAATTGCGATGGAAATTGAAGAACTGAAAAAGCAATCGAAAGTATTTAGAACACGTTTCCAAATGTTAATTGAAGCTCAGCTAGATCTTCTTAAAAACGATGATTGGGATCATTTACTAGAATATGAAGTTGAGCCTATTTTTGGTGAAGCTGAAGAAACAAAAAGCTAAACTTGACTTTTTGTTTTTTTATCGCATATAATACGGAAACGTAGATGTTTTTTAAAATTCAAAACACAAATAATAAACGGTGAAAGGGACAGTAGTCTTTTAACAACCTTATTTAAGCGAATCGAGGACGGTGGAAGCTCGACATAAGGATAAAAGATGAACATCACCCTTGAGTTCCATGCTGAACATTTTTATAAGTAGGCAATGGCGATACATTCACGTTACGAATGCTGGAGTGGATTAAATGATTGATTTAATCTAATAGGGTGGTACCGCGAGATAACCTTCTCGTCCCTTGTAGGGATGAGAAGGTTTTTTGTGTTTTCAGGAGGCATAATCAAATAAATGGTTTACCTCATGAGAAGGAAAATAAAAAATAGCTAAAAGAATCATTAATTATTGGAGGAATAAAGATGGATTACAAAGATACCCTTCTGATGCCCAAAACAGATTTTCCGATGAGAGGGAACTTACCAAAAAGAGAGCCATTAATTCAAGAAAAATGGGAAGAAATGAAGATTTATGAAAAGGTGCAAGAACGTACGAAAGACCGTCCTCTTTTCGTTTTACATGATGGACCTCCATATGCGAATGGTGACATTCATATGGGGCATGCTTTAAACAAAATCTTAAAGGATTTTATTGTTCGTTACAAATCTATGAGCGGATACTGTGCTCCTTATGTACCTGGTTGGGATACACACGGTTTACCAATCGAGACGGCTTTAACGAAAAATAAAAAAGTAAAAAGAAAAGAAATGTCGGTAGCTGAGTTCCGTAAGCTTTGTGAGGAATATGCATGGGAGCAAATCAATGGTCAACGTGAGCAATTTAAGCGTCTTGGTGTACGTGGAGATTGGGAAAACCCATACGTTACACTAAAGCCTGAATATGAAGCACAACAAATTAAAGTATTTGGTGAAATGGCGAAAAAAGGATATATCTATAAAGGGTTAAAACCTGTTTATTGGTCTCCATCAAGTGAATCAGCTCTTGCAGAAGCAGAGATTGAATATGCTGACAAACGCTCACCATCAATTTATGTAGCCTTTCCTGTTAAAGATGGAAAGGGTGTCCTTTCAACTGATGAAAAAATTGTTATCTGGACAACAACTCCATGGACAATGCCAGCTAATTTAGGTATTTCTGTCCATCCAGAGCTTGAATACAGTGTGGTGGCAGTAGAGGATGGAAAATTCGTTATTGCTTCTGAGTTAGTTGAATCTGTCGCTTCAACAATTGGTTGGGAAAATTATGAAGTAAATCGTACAATAAAAGGTTCAGATCTTGATCGAGTTGTTGCAAAGCATCCAATTTATGATCGTGATTCACTTGTTATGCTTGGTGAACATGTTACCAGTGATGGTGGAACGGGGTGTGTTCACACAGCACCTGGTCATGGGGAAGATGACTTTATTGTAGGTCAACAATATGGCCTAGACGTTTTATGTCCAGTCGATGAAAAAGGATATATGACAAAGGATGCACCTGGCTTTGAAGGATTATTCTATGATGAAGCGAACAAACCAATCACAGAAAAACTTCAAGAAGCGGGAGCATTATTAAAGCTTCAATTTATTACACACTCTTATCCACATGACTGGAGAACAAAGAAGCCAACTATTTTCCGTGCAACAGCTCAATGGTTTGCGTCTATTAAAGATTTCCGTGATGATTTATTAAAAGCTGTTAATGAAACAAAATGGGTACCAGCTTGGGGTGAAACTCGCCTTTATAACATGGTTCGCGATCGAGGAGATTGGTGTATTTCTCGTCAACGTGCTTGGGGTGTACCAATTCCGGTATTTTATGCTGAAAATGGTGAGCCAATTATCACAGATGAAACAATTGAACATGTTTCAAGCTTGTTCCGTGAGCATGGTTCAAATATTTGGTTTGAACGTGAAGCAAAGGATCTATTACCAGCAGGATTTACGCATGAAGGTAGTCCAAACGGTAAATTTACAAAAGAAAATGACATTATGGATGTTTGGTTTGATTCCGGTTCTTCTCATCAAGCTGTTTTATTAGAAAGAGAAGATCTCCAAAGACCAGCTGATTTATATTTAGAAGGATCAGATCAATATCGTGGATGGTTTAACTCTTCTTTATCAACTGCTGTAGCTGTGACTGGAAAAGCACCTTACAAAGGTGTTCTATCCCATGGATTTGCCTTAGATGGTGAAGGTCGTAAAATGAGTAAATCTTTAGGGAATACTGTTGTTCCTGCAAAGGTTATGAACCAACTTGGGGGAGATATTCTTCGTTTATGGGTAGCATCAGTAGATTATCAAGCAGATGTTCGTGTGTCTGATGCCATTCTTAAGCAAGTGGCTGAAGTATACCGAAAAATTCGTAACACGTTCCGTTTCTTGTTAGGAAACTTAAGTGATTTTAATCCCGCAACAGATACAGTAAGCTTAGAAAATCTAAGAGATGTTGACCGTTATATGCTTGTAAAGCTTAATAATCTAATTAAACGTGTGAAAGAAGCTTATGATCAATATGAATTTGCAGCAATTTATCACGCAGTACACAATTTCTGTACAATTGAATTGAGCTCTTTCTACTTAGATTTTGCCAAAGACGTACTTTATATTGAATCAAAAGAAAATCAAGAACGTCGTGCTATTCAAACCGTTCTTTATGAAACACTGCTTTCACTAGTTAAATTAGTAACACCAATCCTTCCTCATACAGCTGATGAAGTTTGGGAACAAATTGAGTCTGTTGATGAAGAAAGTGTTCAACTTGTTGATATGCCAGAGGTAAAAGAATATGAACAAGCAGATGAGCTTGAGAAGAAGTGGGATTCTTTCATGACATTGCGTGATGATGTGTTAAAAGCTTTAGAAGTAGCCCGTAATGAAAAAGTCATCGGAAAATCCTTAACAGCTAGTATTTCACTTTACCCAAATGCAGAGGCAAAAGCATTACTTGAATCTGTTAAGGAAGATTTAAAACAGCTATTTATTGTTTCTGGTTTTGAAATCGCCGGAGATTATGATGCTGCACCTGAGAATGCTCAAGCGTTCGATTCAGTTAAAATAGTTATTTCGCAAGCAGAAGGTGAAACTTGTGACCGTTGTTGGATTGTTACACCTGAGGTAGGTCAAGTTGAAGACCATCCAACATTATGTCAACGCTGTGCGACTATTGTTAAAGAACATTATTAATGTGAAAAAAGTCATATCCATAGGATATGGCTTTTTTGTGTTTCAAAACAATATATAAACGCCCATTTTTTCACAAAACTGTTTGGAACGAGTTTTAGCAGGGTAAAAATAAATAACTAATAAAAATTGGCCGAAAAAATGAAGTTAACAGCCATTGCATGCACAGGAAAATTCTTATCAGGGTGAGTCATCAAACTTTCGGGCAAAACTATATTAACATCATGAGCAGGATAAGGAGTTGTCCATCTTGAATAAATTTTCTGGTATTCGCTATGAATTGCAAGTGATGAAAGAGGAGCTGCGAGCACGTTTATTCGAACACAGTTTGTTTGAAATGACTTGTGATGATCATCAGGGCAAAAGTCAAACATTGATCCATCATATAAAAGAAGAACTTCAAGATGTAGAACATGCCTTAATGAAAATTGATAAAGGCCTTTACGGGTATTGTGAAGAAACCGGTGAAGAAATTCCTTTTGAAAAATTAAGGATACTCCCAACAGCTAGAACAAAGTACGATTTCTTTTTCCAAGAATTATTTGAACGAAAATCCCTTCCACACCATGATTATACTCATGAAGAAACATATATTACAGGTAGTGATTTTTAAGCAAAAGCTCGAATTACTTACTATTGTGAGTAATTTGAGCTTTTTTATTGAAGGAAACGATAAAATGCATCGATTGTGGATAAGCGCTTAGGCATCCGCTTCGAAACACAGGATGTGTAAATGCAGTTGTTTAGGACGTCGCGTTTTTAGACTGCCTCTAGGGGTCTAGCCAATTTAGAATTGAAGGCAAAGAACGCCTTTTATTCTAATTCGTTTTATTTGCCCTAGGCTGATCAAGACGATTGCGCTTTTGTTCTCAAAAATGAACAAATTATGTTCGATTTCGTAACTTCTTTACGCTTTCTTTTTTGTTATGGTACAATTCATAAGGATAAACCTTGTACAAATTGAACATAGAAAGTTGGGGAAAAACGTGTATTATTACATAATTGCCGCTTTGATCATCATCATTGACCAACTAACAAAATGGTTAATTGTAAAAAATATGGAGATTGGTGATCATATTCCTGTTATTGAAAATTTCCTTTACATTACATCTCATCGAAACAGAGGAGCAGCGTGGGGAATTTTACAAGGACAAATGTGGTTTTTCTATATAATTACAGCGGTTGTCATCGCAGGATTAATTTATTATATCCAAAAACATACAAAGCAAAATAAGGTTATGGGTATTGCACTAGGTTTTATGCTAGGTGGGGCAATTGGTAATTTCATTGACCGTTTATTCCGGAAAGAAGTTGTCGATTTTATTAATACATACATCTTTTCATATGACTTCCCGATTTTTAATATAGCTGATTCTGCTTTATGTATTGGAGTTGGATTACTATTTATTCATATGTTGTTTTTTGAAGGGAAAGAGAAGGAGCAAGCTTAATGAATACGTTTGAATTACAAGTAAATGAAGAGTATAAAAATGAAAGAATTGATAAGTTTTTATCCTCAGTTAATGAAGAATGGTCACGTACACAAGTACAGCTTTGGATTAAAAACGGACTAGTAAAAGTAAATGACCGCTTAATAAAAACGAATTATAAATGCCAAGTAGATGATAATATTACTGTTGAAATACCGGAACCTGAAGCATTAGACGTTAATGCAGAAGAAATGGATTTAGATATTTATTATGAAGATCAGGATGTTTTAGTTGTTAATAAACCTAAAGGGATGGTTGTACATCCTGCACCAGGACATATGAGCGGCACTCTTGTGAATGGTTTAATGGCACATTGTAAAGATCTTTCAGGTATTAATGGTGTACTAAGACCTGGAATTGTTCACCGTATTGACAAAGATACGTCTGGATTACTCATGGTTGCGAAAAACGATATGGCTCACGAATCATTAGTGCAACAACTCGTTGACAAAACCGTTACTCGGCGCTATAAAGCTCTTGTTCATGGGGTGATTCAGCATGACCATGGTACAATTAATGCTCCAATTGGACGTGATAAGGTTGATCGTCAGAGTATGACTGTTACGAATGTCAGCAGTAAAGAAGCTGTAACCCATTTTCATGTATTAGAAAGATTTGACCAATATACATTTGTTGAGTGTCAACTTGAAACAGGTAGAACACATCAAATTCGTGTTCACATGAAATATATCGGATATCCACTAGTAGGAGATCCTAAATATGGACCAAAAAAGACTCTGCAAATTAATGGACAGGCGCTTCATGCGGGGATCCTTGGCTTTGAGCATCCTAGAACAAAGGAATACCTTGAGTTTGAGGCACCATTACCAGATGAGTTTGTCAGTGTTTTAGAACAAATTAAAAATAATCGTTGACACATTTCTACATGTTTGTCATAATGTAAATAACTTAAGAAGAACCTTTAACACAGTCCCGTGAGGCTGAGAAGGAAAACGGATAAGACAACAGAGTCTATTATTGACTCGGTCTAATTATGTCTTCGTTAACCCTCTCACTGTAAACGGTGAGAGGGTTTTTCGTTTTCAGAGGTTAAGAAACGAAAGGAGAATGAGGATGTCTCAAAAAGCAGTTTTATTAGATGAGCAAGCAATCCGCAGAGCACTAACAAGAATCGCTCATGAAATCATCGAGAGAAATAAAGGAATTGAAAATAGCATCTTAGTCGGGATTAAAACAAGAGGCATTTATCTTGCGAATAGACTAGCTGAAAGAATCGAACAGATTGAAGGGAAAAAGATTGCCATAGGTGAGTTAGATATTACTCTTTATCGAGATGACCTGTCAAAAAAGACAGAGGACCAAGAGCCTTTGGTAAAGGGATCTAATATTCCAGTTGATGTAACTAATCAAAAAGTCATCTTAGTTGATGATGTTTTATATACAGGCAGAACAGTAAGAGCTGCTATGGATGCTCTTGTTGATATAGGAAGACCCGCCAATATTCAACTAGCTGTATTAGTTGATAGAGGTCATCGTGAATTACCAATTCGGGCAGATTATGTTGGCAAGAACATTCCAACATCAAGCTCAGAAAAAATTGTTGTTGAACTGAAAGAAGCCGACCAACAAGATCAAGTAACAATCCATGAAAATGAATAATTTTACCCTTTAAAGACTTGTCCAGAGAGGCAGCAAAGGGGACATAAAGATGTGGTCAACATATAGACTGCTTATCTTTTTGTACCTCTTTGCACTCAAACAAGCAAAGAGGTTTTTTGTTTAAATAAAAACTTTTCTTTCAAACATACTAGCTACCAAAGAATGAATTCACACCGGAGGTTTAAAAAATGAAAGAAGAACAGATCGTATTAGATGTAAAAGATGCACCTAGGCCATTTACCTGGCTTGCTCTAAGCTTTCAGCACTTATTTGCAATGTTTGGTGCGACAATCCTTGTACCGTTTTTAGTTGAGTTAGATCCTGCAGTAGCGCTAATATCAAGCGGTCTAGGTACTATAGCCTTTTTACTTATAACCAAAGGTCAAGTACCAGCCTATCTCGGATCATCCTTTGCCTTTATTACACCAATTATCGTTGCGAAATCATCAGCCGGCATAGGGGCTGCAATGGTCGGAAGCTTTTTAGCTGGCCTAGTATATGGAATAATAGCACTCCTTATCAAAGGAACGGGACATAAATGGATTATGAAGATTCTCCCGCCGGTTGTTGTCGGCCCTGTCATTATTGTTATCGGCTTAGGCTTAGCTGCAACAGCGGTTGGAATGGCAACAAACGATCCTGCAGGAGAATATAGCTTAAAATACTTTTCAGTAGCTTTAGTAACATTATTAATTACCATCTTATGTTCCATCTTCCTAAAAGGGTTTTTCAACTTAATCCCAGTCCTAATCGGAATTGCGGGTGGTTATATATACTCTCTAGTAATTGGTATTATTGATTTTACAAGTGTTATCGAGGCGAAATGGCTTCAATTGCCAAACTTTGTTTTCCCTTTTGTTGACTATACACCAACCATCACACTTGACATTGTCCTGCTGATGGTACCGGTAGTAGTCGTAACAATCTCAGAGCATATCGGACACCAGTTAGTGTTAGGAAAAGTAGTAGGCAGAGATTATATCGAAAAACCAGGTTTACACCGCTCGATATTAGGTGATGGTGTAGCGACAATGATTGCGGCACTTATCGGTGGCCCTCCAAACACAACTTATGGTGAAAATATCGGTGTGTTAGCTATCACAAGAGTTTATAGCGTCTTTGTAATTGCAGGCGCGGCAGTATTAGCTATCCTTTTCGGATTTATCGGTAAAGTTTCAGCTCTGATTAGTTCGATCCCTACTCCTGTCATGGGAGGGGTATCCATCCTGTTATTCGGGATTATCGCTTCTTCTGGGTTGCGAATGATGATTGACAGCAAATTAGACTTAGGAAATAAACGAAATCTTATTATTACATCTGTCATCTTGGTCATTGGAATTGGTGAAGCAACTCTGAAAATAGGTAATTTCGACTTGCATGGTATGGCATTAGCTGCAATCATCGGAATCGTGTTAAATTTAGTACTACCTTCTGAAAGTGACGAAACAATAAATAAAGAAACAGCATAAGATTGGCTTAGATCTTTTAAAGAAAAGTCCAGAGAGACTTAAAAGGGTGTAAGGCAAACAAAGGTATATCTATACCTTCATTTGCTCTACCTAAAAACACCCTGATGTTCAAGTTCAGGGTGTTTTTTTTAAGAGAAGGCAAACTAGAAAAAAGCTTTTCTCTAAAAATAGGAATATAGGAGTGGTTGGGCATGTCAAACCTACTTATGATGAACCAGCTTTCAAATGAAGAAATACACGCAATTTTAGAAGATGCAGAACAATATCGACTTGGTAAAGGGTGGAAACCAACAAGTGCAGTATTTGTCTCAAACTTATTCTTTGAGCCGAGTACAAGAACACGCTTTAGTTTTGAAGTAGCTGAAAAGAAATTAGGACTTCAAGTTTTGAATTTTACAGCAGAACATTCGAGTGTTCAAAAAGGTGAAACCTTGTATGATACGGTAAAAACACTTGAAGCGATCGGAGCAAATGCAGTTGTGATAAGGCATCAACAAGATCACTTTTTTGAGGATTTGATTGATAAAGTTTCCATCCCGGTTATCAATGCTGGAGATGGCTGTGGCCATCATCCAACACAATCACTTTTAGATCTACTCACAATAAAACAAGAATTTGGTCATTTTGAAGGTTTGAATGTATCGATCCACGGTGATATAAGGCATAGCCGTGTTGCAAGATCCAATGCAGAAGTCCTGACAAGATTGGGTGCAAAAGTACTGTTCTCTGGCCCTGAGAAATGGCAAGATCCAACAAATACTTATGGTGAATATGTGGATGTTCATACAGCCATCCAACAATCAGATGTTGTGATGCTTCTAAGAATTCAACATGAAAGACATGAAGAAAAGGATCATGCAGAAGATTATTTAAAAGAATATGGATTAACGAAAGAAAGAGAAAGACAAATGAAAAAGCATGCGATCATCATGCATCCAGCACCAGTCAATCGTGGAGTTGAGATTGATGGAGATTTGATAGAATGCGAGCGTTCTAGAATCTTTAAACAAATGGAAAATGGCGTATTCACTAGAATGGCTGTATTAAAAAGAGCTTTACAACAAATTGAGCAAACTCAGGAGGTAATGAAACATGTTATTTGTTCTTAAAAATGGATTTATTTTAGATGAGCTTGGTGAGTTGAAAAAATCTGACGTAAAAGTAGAAGAGGGCAAAATTGTTGAAATTGGAGAGAACCTTTCGACAGATGGTTGTAAATTAATTGACGCAGATGGGCAACTTATCTCAGCAGGTTTTATTGACCTGCACGTTCACTTAAGAGAGCCGGGCGGAGAGCATAAAGAAACAATTGAAACAGGAACAAAAAGTGCAGCTCGAGGCGGCTTTACAACGATTGCGCCAATGCCAAATACTCGCCCGGTACCAGATACAAAAGAACAAATGGAATGGCTTCAAAACCGAATTAAAGAAACAGCAGTTGTAAAGGTACTACCTTATGCGTCTATTACAACAAGACAATTAGGGGAAGAACTAACAAACTTTAAAAGCTTAAAAGAAGCAGGTGCTTTCGCTTTTACTGATGATGGAGTAGGGGTTCAATCCGCTGGTAAAATGCTCGAGGCTATGAAAGAGGCAGCTTCGATTGGCGCAGCTATTGTTGCACACTGTGAAGATAATACATTAATTAACAAAGGATCTGTCCATGAAGGAGAATTTTCAAGAAAGCATGGAATAAACGGTATCCCATCAGTTTGTGAGTCTGTTCATATTGCAAGAGATATCCTTCTTGCTGAAGCTGCAGGCTGTCATTACCATGTGTGTCATATTAGTACAAAAGAATCTGTTCGTGTTGTAAGAGATGCTAAACGTGCCGGTATCAAAGTAACTGCAGAGGTTACACCACACCACTTGTTACTATGTGAAGATGATATTCCGGATCTTGATCCGAATTTTAAAATGAATCCACCTTTAAGAGGAAAAGCAGATCAAGAGGCGTTAATTGAAGGTTTACTAGATGGAACAATTGATTTTATTGCAACAGACCATGCTCCACACGCAGCAGAGGAAAAAGCAGAAGGCATGCAGCTTGCACCATTTGGTATCGTTGGGCTAGAAACAGCATTCCCACTATTATATACACACTTCGTGTTAACGAAAAAATTAACATTAAAACAACTAATTGACTTTTTAACTATTGAACCTGCAAAAGCGTTTGGATTAGCAGGAGGCTCACTAAAAGTTGGTGAAGCAGCTGACATAACTGTACTTGATTTAAACAATGAAGCAAGCATTGATCCAAATGAATTCTTATCAAAAGGAAAAAATACACCGTTCACTGGCTGGAACTGTAAGGGCTGGCCAACATTAACAATCGTAGATGGAAACATTGCATGGGAAAAGGGAGGCATCACAGTATGAAAAGACAATTAATATTAGAAGATGGAACAGTATTTCTAGGTGACGCATTTGGAAGTGATAAAGAAAATTTAGGTGAGGTTGTCTTTAACACAGGGATGACAGGCTACCAGGAGATTTTATCGGATCCATCATACTGTGGTCAAATCGTAACATTAACATACCCGTTAATCGGAAACTATGGGATTAACCGAGATGATTTTGAAACAATTACACCTTTTATTAACGGATTTGTTGTAAAAGAATTTTGTGATTATCCTTCTAACTGGAGAAGTGAATATACAATTGATGAATATTTTAAAATGAAAAATATACCTGGTATTGCAGGAATTGATACTAGAAAGCTAACGAGAATCATTCGTATGCATGGAACGTTAAAGGGAGCAATCTGTTCAGCTGATGCAAACCCTGAAGAAGTGATTCAAAAATTAAAGGGAACGGAACTACCGACAAACCAAGTTCAAGTTGTATCAACAAAAACAGCATATCCTAGCCCAGGTAGAGGTCATCGTGTTGTATTAGTTGATTTTGGGATGAAACACGGTATATTACGAGAACTGAATAAAAGAAATTGTGATATCGTCGTTGTTCCACATAATATTACCGCAGAGGAAGTATTACAGTTAAATCCTGACGGAATTATGCTTTCAAACGGACCTGGAGATCCAAAGGATGTACCAGAAGCTATTGAAATGATTAAAGGTGTTTTAGGGAAGGTACCTTTATTCGGAATCTGTTTAGGTCACCAGCTATTTGCTCTAGCTTGTGGAGCTGATACAGAAAAAATGAAGTTTGGTCATCGTGGATCAAATCACCCTGTCAAAGAGTTAAGCACAGGTAAAGTGGATATCACTTCTCAAAACCATGGATATACAGTGAGGGAAGAATCTATTAAAGCAACTGATTTAGAAGTTACTCATATTGCCTTAAACGATGGAACAGTTGAGGGATTAAAACATAAACAATCACCTGCATTTACGGTTCAATATCATCCAGAAGCTTCACCTGGTCCAGAGGATGCGAACGGATTATTTGATCAATTTTTAACTATGATTGAAGCTAATAAGAAAGAAGGGGTTCTATAATGCCAAAACGTACAGACATCAATAAAATTCTTGTTATCGGTTCAGGTCCAATCGTTATCGGTCAAGCAGCAGAATTCGATTATGCGGGAACACAAGCGTGTATCGCGTTAAAAGAGGAAGGCTATGAAGTTGTTCTAGTAAACTCAAATCCAGCAACGATTATGACAGATACGGAAATTGCAGATAAAGTCTACATCGAGCCCCTTACATTAGAGTTTTTAAGCAATATTATTCGTAAAGAACGTCCAGATGCTCTTGTTCCAACGCTTGGTGGCCAAACAGGGTTAAATCTAGCAGTTGAGCTTGCTGAATCTGGTGTACTTGAAGAATGTGGAGTAGAAATTTTAGGAACAAAACTTTCAGCGATTAAGCAAGCAGAGGATCGTGATCTTTTTAGACAATTAATGAATGAATTAAATGAACCTGTACCTGAAAGTGAAATCATTCATAATTTAGAGGAAGCAAAAGCGTTTGTTAATCAAATTGGTTATCCAGTTATCGTTAGACCAGCTTATACATTAGGTGGAACTGGTGGCGGAATTTGTGAAAACGAAGAAGAACTTATTGAAATTGTGACAAGTGGTTTGAAAAACAGCCCTGTCACACAATGTTTATTAGAAAAAAGTATTGCAGGTTTCAAGGAAATCGAATATGAAGTGATGCGTGATTCAAGTGACCATGCGATCGTTGTTTGTAATATGGAAAACTTTGATCCAGTTGGTGTTCACACTGGTGACTCGATTGTATTTGCACCTAGTCAAACGCTAAGTGATCGTGAATATCAATTATTACGCAATGTCTCATTAAAGATCATACGTGCGTTAAAAATCGAAGGTGGATGTAATGTTCAGCTAGCACTTGACCCTCATAGCTTCAACTACTATATTATCGAGGTTAACCCGCGTGTAAGTAGATCTTCTGCACTTGCTTCAAAGGCAACAGGTTACCCGATTGCCAAGCTTGCGGCGAAAATCGCTGTTGGTCTTACACTAGATGAAATGAAAAACCCTGTTACAGGTCGAACATATGCATGCTTTGAGCCGGCATTAGATTATATTGTGTCAAAAATACCTCGTTGGCCATTTGATAAATTTGAATCAGCAAACCGTCACTTAGGTACACAAATGAAAGCAACTGGAGAAGTTATGGCCATTGGTCGTACACTTGAAGAATCACTATTAAAAGCTGTTCGTTCATTAGAATCAGATGTTGATTACCTACGTTTAAAAGATGCTGACCAGTTCACGGATGAGTTAATCGAAAAACGAATTCGTAAAGCAGGAGATGAACGATTATTCTACATCGCAGAAGCATTTAGAAGAGGTGTCACAAAAGAAACGATCAATGAATGGAGTAAAATTGATCTATTCTTCTTAATGAAAATTGAAAAGATCATTTCTCAAGAAAAACATATACAAGAAAATCCATATGAACTTACAACACTACAAACAGCCAAGGAAATGGGCTTTGCAGATTCAGAGATTGCAAGACTATGGAATACAAATGATCGTGAAGTTTATGAGCTACGTAAACAGGCTGATATTATCCCAGTCTACAAAATGGTTGATACATGTGCAGCAGAGTTTGAATCTGCAACACCTTACTTCTATGGTTCTTATGAGGATGAAAACGAATCGATTGTTACTGATCGCGAAAGTGTTGTTGTCCTTGGTTCAGGTCCAATCCGTATCGGGCAAGGTGTAGAATTTGATTACGCAACGGTTCACTCAGTATGGGCAATCAAAGAAGCTGGTTATGAAGCGATCATCGTAAATAACAATCCTGAAACAGTATCAACAGACTTCAGTATTTCAGACAAGCTTTACTTTGAACCACTTACAATTGAAGATGTGATGCATATCATCGATCTTGAAAAGCCTAAAGGTGTTGTTGTCCAATTTGGCGGTCAAACAGCAATTAACTTAGCTGATGAACTTCAAGCTCGAGGGGTTAAAATTCTTGGTACATCACTTGAAGACTTAGATCGCGCTGAAGATCGTGACAAATTTGAACATACACTAGCAACATTAGGTATTCCTCAGCCGCTAGGTAAAACAGCTACTTCTGTGGAACAGGCTGTTAAAATAGCTGAGGGAATTGGTTACCCGGTATTAGTTAGACCTTCTTACGTACTAGGCGGTCGTGCGATGGAAATTGTTTACCAAGAAGCAGAACTTTTACACTATATGAATAATGCTGTAAAAATTAATCCGCAGCATCCAGTATTAATTGATAAGTATTTAACAGGGAAGGAAATTGAAGTTGATGCTATTTCAGACGGAGAAACAGTATTAATCCCGGGAATTATGGAACATATTGAACGTGCAGGAGTTCACTCTGGAGATTCAATTGCAGTATATCCTCCACAATCTTTATCTGAAGAAATTAAAAACAGCATCATTGATTATACAATTAAATTAGCAAAAGGTTTAAACATCATTGGACTCTTAAACATCCAATTTGTTTTATCAAAAGGTGAGGTTTTCGTCCTGGAAGTTAACCCGCGTTCAAGCCGTACGGTACCATTTTTAAGCAAAATTACTGGAGTGCCAATGGCAAACCTAGCAACAAAGGTGATCCTTGGAGCAAAGTTGACCGATCTTGGCTATGAAACAGGCTTATACCATGAGAGTGAGGGTGTATATGTAAAAGCTCCTGTCTTCTCATTTGCGAAATTACGCCGAGTTGACATTACATTAGGACCAGAAATGAAATCAACTGGTGAGGTAATGGGGAAAGATGTGACCCTTGAAAAAGCTCTTTACAAAGCTCTAGTTGCTTCTGGTATCCAAATTAAAAATCATGGCTCTGTTTTATTAACAGTAGCGGACAAAGATAAAGAAGAAGGCTTAGAGATTGCAAGAAGATTCCATCAAATTGGCTATCAAATTCTAGCAACCAACGGTACGGCAAGTTATTTAAAAACATATAACATTCCAGCAAAAGTAGTAAACAAAATTGGAGCAGAAGAACCAAGTTTATTAGAAGTTATTCGAAAAGGTGAAGCCCAGTTTGTGATCAACACGTTAACAAAAGGAAAACAACCAGCAAGAGACGGCTTTAAAATTCGCCGTGAATCAGTAGAAAATGGTATTCCATGTTTAACATCCTTAGATACAGCTGTAGCGATTTTACGAGTTCTTGAATCCATGACATTCTCTACAGATACAATGCCAAAGATCAACAAGCAGCTAGAGGTGAGCTTAACGTGATAAAAAAAGAACAGATGGTTGTGACAAAGCATGAAAAAATAGCAGAACAGATTTTTCAACTAACACTACAAGGTGATCTTGTGTTAGAAATGGGAAACCCTGGTCAGTTCGTACACTTAAAGGTATCAGAAGGAGCTACACCACTCTTAAGAAGACCGATTAGCATCTCTGAGATTAATAAAGAACAAAAGCAATTTACGATGATTTACCGTGCTGAAGGAGCTGGAACACAGCTCCTCTCTAAAAAAACAGTAGAAAATGTAGTCGATGTACTAGGTCCATTAGGAAACGGTTTTCCAATTGACCAAATGGAAAGTGGTCAGACTGCGTTGCTAGTTGGCGGTGGAATTGGAGTTCCTCCATTACTAGAATTATCGAGACAATTGGTAAAAAAAGGTGTTAACGTACAGCATGTTTTAGGATTCCAATCCAAACAAGCAGTTTTTTTAGAAGAAGAGTTTTCTAAATTGGGAGAGACAATCATTACAACTGACGATGGTTCCTATGGTTATAAGGGATTTGTAACAGATGCTATTAAAGATCATAGCCTAAAGTTCGACACGATGTATACATGTGGGCCTACACCAATGCTAAGAGCATTAGAAAAACTTCATGGACATAAACCACTATTTTTATCTTTAGAGGAACGAATGGGTTGTGGTGTTGGAGCATGTTTCGCTTGTGTATGTCACACAGGTGATGATCCAACAGGAACAACATATAAGAAAGTATGTAGTGATGGGCCGGTATTTAAGGCTGGAGAGGTGGTTTTATCATGCTAGACATCCAATTACCTGGTTTATCATTAAAAAACCCAATTATGCCAGCTTCAGGTTGCTTCGGCTTTGGAAGAGAATACAGTCAATTTTATGATTTAAGTCAGCTTGGCTCTATCATGATTAAAGCTAGTACCCAAGAGCCTCGCTTTGGAAACCCAACTCCTCGTGTAGCTGAAACAGAAGCTGGTATGTTGAATGCGATCGGGCTTCAAAATCCAGGTGTTGAAAAGGTCATGTCAGAAGAACTAACTTGGCTTAATCAGTATGATGTACCAATTATTGCGAATGTAGCTGGCTCACAAATAGAGGATTATGTATATGTGGCAGAAAAAATTAGTCAGGCTCCAAATGTTCATGCACTTGAGTTGAACATTTCATGCCCCAATGTAAAAACTGGTGGAATTGCATTTGGAACAATTCCTGAGGTAGCGGCACAGCTTACGAAAGCAGTAAAAGAAGTGTCTGCTGTCCCTGTATATGTTAAGCTGTCACCAAATGTTTCAAATATTGTTGAAATGGCAAAAGCAATTGAGCAAGCTGGTGCAGATGGCTTAACAATGATCAACACACTTATTGGCATGAGACTTGATCTAAAAACAGGCAGACCAGTTATTGCAAACAAAACCGGTGGATTATCAGGTCCTGCCATTAAGCCAGTTGCTATTCGTATGATATATGAAGTTAGCCAGGCTGTTAATATTCCAATCATTGGGATGGGCGGCGTACAAAATGTGGACGATGTCATTGAATTTTTATATGCTGGAGCAAGTGCAGTTGCTGTTGGTACAGCTAATTTTGTTAACCCTTATGTCTGTCTGGAGATTATCGAACAGCTGCCTGCAAGGCTGCAAGAACTTGGTTTTGAGCATGTAACAGAATGTGTAGGAAGGAGTTGGAAGGTGAATGGGAAGACCCCTCATTATAGCTCTTGATTTTCAAGATCGACAAGAAGTAGATCATTTTCTGCAACAATTTGAAAATGAAACACTATATGTGAAAGTAGGCATGGAATTGTTCTATCAAGAAGGTCCATCGATTATTTCACATATCAAACAATTAGGACACAAAATCTTCCTTGACTTGAAACTCCATGATATCCCAAATACTGTTAAACAGGCGATGCGTGGATTAGCTAAGCTTGAAGTTGATTTAGTCAACGTTCATGCTGCAGGTGGAAAAAAGATGATGCAGGCAGCAATTGAAGGCTTAGAAGCAGGTACACCTGAAGGAAAAAAACGTCCTTTATGTATTGCTGTTACTCAACTAACAAGTACTTCTCAAACAATGGTAGAAGAAGAGCTTTTGATTAAAGAAGATATAAATGATGTTGTTCTTCATTATGCTCAAATGGCGAAGGAAAGCGGGCTAGAAGGGGTCGTTTGCTCAACACATGAGGTTGAACGTCTTCATCAGAAGCTAGGAACTTCTTTTATGACAGTTACCCCAGGTATTCGGATGAAAAATGATTCGTCAGATGATCAAACTAGAATTGCAACACCTGATCATGCGCGACGTTTAGGGTCAACAGCCATTGTTGTAGGTAGAAGTATTACAAAGGCAGCGAATCCTTATGAAGCATATGTAAATGTAAAAAAAGCATGGGAGGAAATCGGGGAATGAAACAAACAATCGCAAAACATCTATTAGAAATCAAGGCAGTATATCTACAACCAAATGATCCTTTTACATGGTCAAGCGGGTTAAAATCACCTATCTACTGCGATAATCGCCTAACTCTCTCATTCCCTTCTATAAGAACAGATATAGCAGAAGGTCTTGCTTCTTTAATCAAAGATTATTACCCTGGGGTAGAGGTAGTAGCTGGTACTGCCACAGCAGGTATCCCACATGCAGCTTGGGTAAGTGATAAATTAGATTTACCAATGTGTTATGTACGTAGTAAGGCAAAGGGACATGGTAAGGGAAATCAGATTGAAGGTAAAGTTTCAGAAAATCAAAAAGTTGTAGTTGTCGAAGATTTAATTTCAACTGGTGGTAGTGCTATTACAGCAGTAGAGGCTCTTCGTGCTGCTGGCTGTGAAGTCCTTGGGATCGTATCGATCTTTACATACGATCTTGCCCTAGGAAAATCTAAATTAAATGAAGCGAATATAAAATCTCACTCTTTATGTGACTACGATACCCTTGTTGAAGTTGCTGCAAAAGAAGGGTATGTAACAGAACAAGATATTAACAAGCTAAAAATGTGGAGAGAAGATCCATCTTCAGAAAAATGGCTAGAGGCATAATTCTAGCATATATTATAAAAATAAGCGTTTTGTCGTGTGAACAAAACGCTTATTAAAGTTATGCTTAATTGTTAATGGTTAAGGCTAAAAAAGCAAAGGAGCTTGCGGCACATAATAAAAAAATAAAATTATAGATCGAATGAAGCCACTGTTTTGGCGTGTTTATTTTATTCAATACATACAATAAACCTATTCCTAATACTGAAAATACAAACGAGCTCCTAATGGTTTTAAGTTGATACAAAATTGCAGGATCTGGCTTGTACATTAAAACATGTGCCATGAAAAGACAAAAGAAATAAAAGGAAATCATTACAAAGATCAAATCTATGACAAACATCCTCATATAACTCCTCCTTCTTATCTTCAAAAGATATGATGTTTCATATGAAAACATGCAATGAAGAATAAAAGTTGATAAAAAAATTAATCCGATCAATAAACTCGGGTTGACATTTGTTAAAATTATGCTAAAATTTTGAATTAATATGATATCTTAAAAAGGTCTTATGCGCTTTTGTCCCAGGATCTTATAAAAAGGCTAAAAATATTTATAAATTGATTATGCAAATGTATTGTCAAATCACAGAATAGGTGTATAATTCATACTATGTTGATAGGTTTTACACATAATCCCGAGTATTAATGTGTGAATAAAGGGGATTTAAATCCGAGTTTAATAGTATGATAGAAAGAGGTGAATCGTATGTTAACATATGAAAACTGGACTGAACCAAATAATGATTTTGAGGTTGATGAAACATATAAAGGTGCTCTAAATGTAATTAATTGGGCGTATGACCAATACGGTGAAGAGGTTGTGTATGCATGCAGCTTCGGTATTGAGGGAATCGTATTAATTGATTTAATTTCAAAAGTAAAACCGAATGCCAAAATTGTATTCCTTGATACTGATGTTCATTTTAAGGAAACATATGAACTAATTGATAAAGTGAAAGAAAAATATCCTTCATTAAATATTGAGCTAAAGAAACCTGAATTAACCCTTGAAGAACAAGCTGAGCAATATGGAGATAAATTGTGGGAGACGAACCCTAATCAATGCTGTAATATCCGTAAAATTGTTCCATTAACGGATACTTTAAAGGGTGCAACTGCATGGATTTCAGGTCTGAGACGTGAACAGTCTGAAACAAGAAAGCATGTAAATTATATTAATAAGGATGAACGCTTTCATTCAGTAAAGATTTGCCCGCTCATTCATTGGACATGGAAAGATGTATGGAGATACGTGCATAAAAACGATCTAACATATAATCCATTACATGATAGAGGATACCCTAGTATCGGTTGTTTTCATTGCACAAAGCCAGCATATGATGAAAATGATTTAAGATCTGGAAGATGGTCAGGGCAAATGAAAACAGAATGTGGCCTCCACCAATAGGAGGATAAATCAATGTTAGAGATCATTGCCATCATTATTAGCTTCTTTTTTGCAATGAATATTGGGGCTAGCGGTGCTGCAGCCTCAATGGGTGTTGCATACGGCTCGGGAGCAATTATTCGACCAAGAAATGCTTTAATTTTATGTGGGATCGGAGTCATATTAGGAGCTGTTATTGGCGGTGGAGAGGTTGTCAAAACAATTAGTGGAGGAATCATTCCTTCCTCATTAATTTCAATAAAATTGGTGATCATCATCCTTTTTTCAGCAACCTTCTCCTTGTTTTTATCAAACCTATTAGGTATTCCGCTTTCTACGAGTGAAGTAACTGTAGGTGCTGTTGTAGGTGTTGGAATTGCATACCAAGCATTATACGTTAATAATTTACTTTATATCGTCATGTTCTGGTTTATTGTTCCTATCGTTGCTTTTGGCATCGCCTATCTATTTATTAAGATTCTTCACAAATTCAAACTTAATAAAAAGTTGAACTTTCAAGGAAAGCTGATCACATATTTACTTATTTTTGCAGGCTTTTTCGAGGCTTTTTCTGCAGGTATGAATAACGTAGCAAATGCTGTGGGACCACTTGTAAGTGCAGGAATTCTGACAGTTTCAAACGGAACCTTATATGGAGGAGTGTTTGTTGCACTTGGTGCGTTATTATTAGGACGTCGGGTGCTTGAAACGAATGGAAAAAAAATTACGAATTTTTCTAAAATAGAAGGTGTGCTCATTTCAGGTACAGGAGCAACACTTGTTATTATCGCATCTATTTTTGGAATTCCAGTTCCATTAACTCAAATTACAACTTCATCTATCCTAGGAATTGGTATTGCAAAATCAGGTGCAAATGTTTTTCAACAAAAAATTGTTAAAAATATGTTGATGGTTTGGTTAATTTCCCCACTTGTTTCACTAACAATGTCTTATTTCTTAGTGAAATTGTTTTTAGAAAGTGATTTATATACAATCTTTGTGTTAGGTAGTTTATTACTCGCAACTATTGGTGCAAATAGTCTTATGAAGGCGAGTAAACAGGAAAAGCGTGCCGTTCATGAAGAGGGCGGGGGAATTTAATGGTATAATCCCTATTATTCATATTGGTTTTATTAATTTTGAAGTATGTTAAAGATAATAGGGGTTTATACGGTACCATTTTCACAAATAATACATTTAAATTTGGAGGAATTGAACAATGAGCTTACTTCCACATGGAGGAACATTAATTCAAAAATTATCTTTAGGAGCAGATGTATCACATATTCAAAAAGAAATTGAATTAGATGCCATTTCGTTAAGTGATCTTGAACTTATTGCAATTGGTGGATACAGCCCAATTGAAGGCTTTTTATCACGCGAAGATTATCAATCTGTTGTTGAAAATATGAAATTGAAAAATGGTGTTGTATGGAGTATTCCAATCACCTTGCCTGTAAATGAGGAAAAAGCTGCTTCATTAACAATTGGAGAGGAAGTACGACTTGTGTCAGATCAAGTTACATATGGCACAATTAAAATTGCGGATATTTTCACACCTGATAAACAAAAAGAAGCAATAAATGTTTATCGTACAGATGATTTAGCACATCCTGGCGTGAAAAAAATGTTTGAACGTGGAAACGTCTATGTTGGTGGAGAAATCACATTAGTGAAACGTCCAGAAAAGAAATTTGCTGATTTTTATTTAGATCCAAAGGAATCAAGAGCGAAATTTGAAGAGTTAAATTGGAACACAATTGTTGGCTTCCAAACTCGTAATCCAGTTCATCGTGCTCACGAATATATTCAAAAAACTGCATTAGAGACAGTTGATGGCTTGTTTTTAAATCCATTAGTAGGTGAAACAAAATCTGATGATATTCCAGCACATATTCGTATGGAAAGCTATCAAGTATTGTTAAAGAATTATTACCCTGAAGATCGTGTACACCTTGCTGTTTTCCCAGCTGCAATGCGCTATGCTGGTCCACGTGAAGCCATTTTCCATGCATTAGTTCGTAAAAACTATGGTTGTACACACTTCATCGTTGGTAGAGACCATGCAGGTGTTGGTGATTACTATGGAACATATGATGCACAGAAAATTTTCTCTAATTTTACAGCTGACGAACTAGGAATTACACCAATGTTCTTTGAACATAGCTTCTACTGCACAAAATGTGAAGGAATGGCTTCTTCTAAAACATGTCCACATGGTAAAGAGGATCGTGTGATTCTTTCAGGTACAAAGGTTCGTGCAATGCTTCGCAATGGGGAACTGCCACCAAGCACGTTCAGTCGTAAAGAAGTTGTAGAAGTATTAATAAAAGGTATGAGAGAAACTGTTAATTCATAAGGAGGGTGACTTAAGCATGGCAGCGAATAATATTGTGTGGCATGATGCGTCTGTAACAAAAGAAGAAAGAAGAAAAAAGAATAACTACCAGAGCTATGTTTTATGGTTTACTGGCCTTTCGGGATCTGGAAAATCAACATTAGCAAACGCACTTGCAAGGTATTTGTATGAATCAAATATTCAAGCATATGTTCTTGATGGTGATAATATCCGTCATGGATTAAATAAAGATCTTGGGTTTACGGATGAAGACCGAAAAGAAAATATTCGCCGTATAGGTGAGGTTTCAAAGCTTTTTGTCGATAGTGGGCAAATTGTGCTAACAGCATTTATTTCACCTTTCCGTGAAGACAGACAACAAGTTAAAGATATTCTTTCTGAAAATGAATTCTTTGAAGTTTATGTAAAATGTTCGTTAGATGAATGTGAAGTTCGAGATCCTAAAGGATTATATAAAAAAGCACGAAATAACGAAATTAAACATTTCACTGGTATTGATTCACCTTATGAAGAGCCGGAAAATCCTGCTATTACAGTTGATACTGAAGCTCAAGGTATTGAAGAATCAGTGAAGCAAATTGTAAATTTCCTAGTAGAAAAAGGTTTAATTCATCAATAAAATAAATTGAAAATCGTTTATGATAATAGCAATTGGTATATACCAATTGCTATTACTTTCATTTTCGAAAAAAATGATCTCTTGCTATTTCATTTAGGTAGGGAGGAGGGCTTTCATGTCAAAGGTTTATTTAGTTGGAGCAGGTCCAGGAGACGAAGAGTTATTAACGATTAAAGCACTAAAATGTATTCAACAATCAGACGTAATTTTATATGATCGTTTAGTGAATAAAGAGATTCTTAAACATGCAAAGAAAGATTGTGAGCTTGTTTATTGTGGGAAGCTGCCAAACTATCATACAATGAAGCAAGATACAATCAATCACTTTTTAATAAAGTACGCAAAAAGCGGGAAAACAGTGACAAGACTTAAAGGTGGAGATCCATTTATTTTTGGACGTGGAGGAGAAGAGGCCGAAGCGTTAAGAAACCACCATATACCATATGAAATTGTACCGGGAATTACATCGGGTGTTGCAGCTTCAGCTTATGCTGGAATCCCTGTAACCCATCGAGACTTAAGTGCAAGTGTTGCTTTTATAACCGGACATAGAAGAGAAGGCATTGATGAGGAAATAAAATGGGGAGCCTTAGCAAAAGGAATTGATACCATCGCTATTTATATGGGTGTTAGCAATTTGCCATATATTTCTGAACAGCTTATCAAACATGGGAAAAATAGACATACACCAGTCGCTGTTATACACTGGGGCACTACAAATGTACAAAGAACCGTGACAGGAACTCTTGATGATATTTATGATCGAGTCATCAAAGACAATGTCACAAATCCAAGTATGATTATTGTTGGTGAGGTTGTTTCGTTAAGAGAAAAACTCAGTTGGTTTGAGGAAATAGTTGTAAATAATGAACAAAGTGAGGCTCTAATACTATGAAGCAAGCTGTTTTATATGTTTGTCATGGAAGTCGAGTTCCAAAAGCACGTGAAGAGGCAGTTGAATTTATTGAAAAAGTAAAACCAAGAATTCAGGCTCCCATTCAAGAAGTATGCTTTCTAGAATTAGCAGAACCTTCGATCGAAAAAGGCTTTAAAATATGTGTGGAGAAGGGGGCTACGAATATCGCGGTTATTCCGCTTTTACTATTAACAGCTGCACATGCTAAAATTGATATTCCGGAAGAGGTTGCACATGTATCAGGCGCTTTTCCGAATGTACAAGTTACTTATGGTAGACCTATTGGGGTTGATCCGATCCTTGCCGATATGTTAATTGATAAAATGAGTGAGAAATCACCTATTACGAATTCTTCCACAGCAATTCTCGTAGGTAGGGGAAGTAGTGATATGGATGTTGTTCGGGACTTAAACGAAATTTCTTCTTATTTACAAGAAAAATCAAATTTGAAACAAGTGCGAACTTGCTTTTTAACAGCTGCAGAACCTCGTTTTAAACAAATAATTGTGGATGTTCATCAATCAAATGAGAAATCTATTTTCATCATTCCTTATTTAATTTTTACGGGTTTATTAAAAAGAGAGATTGATCAAACAATAAAAGAATTTAAGTGGGGAGATCGTCATATCGAGGTATGTTCGTATCTTGGACCACACCCTATATTACTTGATCTATTTACAAATCGCGTGCAAGAAGCAATCGAAAATAAAAATGGATCCTATTCATTTGATGGGGGAACATTCAATGCTGCCTCTTCACATTAATGTAAAAAATCGTCCTGTATTAGTTGTTGGTGGAGGGAAAATAGCGTATCGCCGTCTTATACTTTTTTTAGAAGAAGGGGCAAAGGTGACCGTTGTTAGCCCTAACATTATCAAAGATATTGAAGACTTATATTATAAAAAGCTAATTTCTTGGCAGCAAAAAAAGGTCGAACTCTCAGACCTGCAAAATGCCTTTATTATTATCGCAGCTACTAATGATCCTGCCATAAACGAGTGGGTGGCAGCAAACGTAAATGATTTTCAACTGGTAAATGTTGCAAGTAATATGACAAAAGGGAATTTTATTGTTCCAAAATCAGTGAAAAAGGGGAGGCTTTCTATTTCTGTTTCAACGAATGGAGCAAGCCCTAAGCGTGCAAAAGAAATTTGTGAACAGCTTGCAAGTCAATTTGATGAAGAACAAATTGAAGAACTTGATCGATTATTTGAACAAAGACAACAAAAAAAGCAACAAAAATAACGAGGGTATGAATGTTTTAGATTCATGGGTTCCTCGTTTTTTTGTTAAATCACTTCTTTTTTGGTAAAAAGCCTGTTATCTTTATTTGTCTTCTGTTTTTCTTGAACAATAAATACTGCTAATATAACAGCTATAATTCCGATATATTGCCATAAGTTTAAGGTTTCATGAAAGACAAAAAAACCAACTAAAGTTGCAACAACAGGTTCGACTGTTGCCATGATTGATGCGCGGCTTGATTCAACACTTTCTAAGCCTTTTGTGTAAAGCAAAAACGCTAATAGAGTTGAAAAAAAACCTAACCCAATAATAGAAAACCAAACTTCTAGTTTTGTAAAGAGAATTCCAACATGCCATAGACTACTATAAGGGGTTATGGCAATAGCTGCAAAAACAAAAGTATAGGTCGTGACAGTAACTGATGAGTATTTTGCTAAAGCAAATTTGCCAAAAATACTATATAAGGCATAAAAGAAACCTGAACCTATTCCAACAAGCAGACCATATACAGACACTGCTTCTTTTGTATTAGGGAAAATTCCAATGACGAGTATACACCCAATAAATGTGATAATGAGCGCTGAAACTTTTTTATAAGTTAAAGGTTCCTTAAAAAAAATTTTTGAAAAAATCATAACAAATGCTGGTGCAGTATAAAGTAAAATACTTGCTATTGAGATGGATGTTTCATTAATTGCCTCAAACATACACCAATTAAAGAAAACAATACTAATTATACCTGTTCCTACAAAATACTTACTATCAGAAAGCTTAATCTTTATCGCCTCTCTCTTTTTCCAGGAAACGAAGATGAAAAGAAATATAGAGGCGGATATGGCACGAACAGCAACCACTTGCGTAGGGGTAAAGCCAGCCTCATAAAGAAACATAACAAATAAACCGATCATTCCCCATAAAGCTGCACCAGATAGGATATATGCATAAGCAATCTTTTTGCTCAATCTAGATTTCCCTCCTTTTCGTAATTTGTTTTGTTAACTCTGTATTTTTGTATGAATTGTAGTTATTGAATAGTCTTAAATTTGATCTTTCCAGACGAAAGAATGAAAAAAATAAATATACATAAAACACCGTTTTTAATTAAAAACGGTGTATATACTTTAAGCCTTTCGTAAACGAAAGACAAGATCTTCGTTTGGAGTTACATATACAGTTTGCTGATGATCATAAATGACATATCCAGGTTTAGATCCACTAGGCTTTTTAACATGTCTTATAGCAGTATAGTCAACAGGAACTGAACTGGAATTTTTGGCTTTGCTAAAATACGCTGCGATATTCGCAGCTTCTGCAATTGTTTGTTCAGAAGGGGTGCTGCTGCGAATAACAACATGAGAACCTGGAATATCTTTTGTATGTAGCCAAATATCATCACGAGCAGCAAGTTTATTAGTTAAGTACTCATTTTGTTTATTATTTTTACCTACGATCATTTCTGTCCCATCTGAGGAGAGGTAATGTTCGAGGGTAGGCTTAAGGCTTTTTTTCTTTTTAAAGTTTCTAGACTGTCTTTGTTTTAAATATCCACCTTCGATTAATTCCTCACGAATCTCCTCAATATCTTTTGGAGAGGCTGATTCAATTTGTTGAATTAACCCTTCAAAATAATCGATTTCGGCTTGTGCTAACTGGATTTGTTCATGAACTACCTCAACTGAATTTTTTGCTTTTTGATATTTTGAAAAATATTTTTGGGCATTTTCAGAAGGAGTTTTTTGAACATCTAGCGGAATCGTAACCGTTTCGTTATCTTCATCATAATAATTAATGACTTCAGCGACTTTATCACCTTTTTTGATCGCATAGATATTGGCAGTTATTAACTCACCATATAGTTGAAATTCATTTGCCTTTTCAGCTTGATCTAATGTTGCCTTTAATTTTTTAATTTTCTTTTCATTTTTTTTCTTTTCATTTACCATAAATCGTTCTAAATCATTGCCTTGTTGCTTTACACGGTCTCTTTCTGCTTTACCATAATAATAGCGATCCAATAATTCGGAAATCGTTGAAAAGTTTTTTTTGTTTGCGTTTGATAAATGAGAAAGGTGAATCATATAAAATAGTTCTTTTTGATTTTGCTCATAGATGCCAGGAGATATTGTGTTTTCCTTAACTTCCCTTATTAGGGATAAAAAAGCGTCTGGAATCGTTTTACGATTAACAAGACCAGCGCGGTGAATAACTTCACGAGCAAATAATGGAGAAATACCAGAAAATTGCTGTACAATTTGTTGGTCGATTTTCCCCGAATTAAAATCCAATTTCCTAAGTACAAGCTCTTCGTCTGCTTCAAATGGATTTGTTTTTCCTTGTTCCGGTGGTAAAACATAGGGGTGACCTGGTAATACTGTTCTATGTCGATTAACAGCTGGTGACAGATGTTTCACACTATCTAATATCATATCCCGTTCTTTATCGACCAAAATAATATTACTGTGTCTCCCCATGATTTCGATCATTAAACGTTTAATAGTCACATCACCTAGCTCATTACGGCTTCTTACATCGATGATCATGATTCTTTCTAAGCCGGGCTGTTCAATACGTTCAATCACACCGCCTTCTAAGTGCTTTCTGAGCAACATACAAAACATAGGAGGCTCACTAGGGTTTTCGTAGCTTTCGTTCGTTAAATGAAGCCGGGCATAACTAGGATGTGCCGAAAGGAATAGTTTATAATTTTTTCCCCCAGATCTCACCTGAAAAATCAGGTCGTATTTGTATGGTTGATGTATTTTTGTTATTTTTCCATTTAAAAGAGATTTTTTCAATTCCTCTGTAATTGTATATGTAAATAGACCATCAAATGACATGGCAATAACTCCTTCTGTTAACAGGCATAATGTTGATAGAAAAGTCATGAACATGTATAACCTGCTATTTGCGGTGCATTGAATAGCTAGGATTCATAACTTTTCTACATGATTATAGCATGTTTTAGGACGAGTCTGAATAAATTGTCTTATAGGCTTGGCAACTACAAGGTCATTCAAAGAAAAAAGAATCCTTGCAAGTAAAAATCTTCGTTTTAAAAGGGGTGTGTAGGTGATTCATGAAGTGGCATGAAATGAGATCAGACGAAGTAATGGATACCATTCATTCAGATCGTGATGTTGGATTAACAAATAAGGAGGTACTAAAGAGAACGGAGAAGTTTGGATTAAATGAACTGAAAGAAGCTGACCGGCCTTCAGCTATGATTATATTTCTTAGTCAATTTAAAGACTTTATGGTGCTTGTTTTATTAGCAGCAACATTAATTTCTGGTCTTTTAGGTGAATATATTGATGCCATTGCGATCATAGCTATTGTGATTGTGAATGGTGTTTTAGGTTTTTTTCAGGAGAGGCGTGCTGAGCGGTCCTTAGAAGCGTTAAAAGAACTATCTGCTCCACAGGTAACAGTATTACGTGAAGGAAAGTGGGAAAAAATTCTCTCAAAGGAACTAGTTCCTGGAGATATCGTTAAGTTTACGAGCGGTGACCGAATTGGAGCAGATATGAGATTAATAGATACAAAGAGTTTAGAGGTAGAAGAATCAGCTCTTACAGGAGAATCCTTGCCTGTTCAAAAATCAACGCAGCCTATAGCAGGAGAAAATGTTGGCCTTGGTGATTTAACAAACATGGTTTTCATGGGAACATTAGTTACAAGAGGTTCCGGTATTGGGGTTGTCATTGGAACAGGAATGAATACGGCCATGGGTCAAATTGCTGATCTTCTTCAAAATGCTGAAGCAATGGAAACACCGCTTCAAAGACGTCTAGAGCAATTGGGGAAAATATTGATTGTTGTTGCACTGTTTTTAACTTTACTTGTTGTCAGTATTGGTGTACTTCAAGGGCATGATCTATATAGCATGTTTTTAGCTGGAGTATCATTAGCAGTTGCAGCGATTCCGGAAGGACTTCCAGCTATAGTAACAGTGGCTTTATCTCTTGGTGTTCAGAGAATGATTAAGCAAAAATCCATCGTACGAAAATTACCTGCAGTAGAAACGCTAGGATGTGCCTCCGTTATCTGTTCAGATAAAACAGGTACAATGACACAAAATAAAATGACAGTTACACATGTATGGGCGGGAGAACAGATTTGGAATGTTACGGGAACAGGATATCATCCTCATGGAGAATTTTTGCGAAATGGTGAGACTGTTGAAGTCGCAAAAACTAAAACCTTGCAACAAATCTTAACCTTTGGCTCTTTGTGTAATACAGCAACTATTAAAGAGACAGATGGGCAATACCAACTTGATGGTGACCCTACTGAAGGAGCTCTATTAGTTGCTGCAATGAAAGCCGGGTTAAGAAAAGAATCATTACTGAAAAATTTTGAAGTAATTGAAGAATTTCCGTTTGATTCAGCACGAAAAATGATGAGTGTGATTGTTCGTGATAAAACCGGAAATCGATTTGTCGTGACAAAAGGAGCACCAGATGTTTTAGCGGGGATTTCAAAATATATCTTATGGAATGAACGGCAGGAGAATTTTGATAACAAGTACGAGGCTAAAGTAAAACAAGCAATTGAATCACTAGCATCACAAGCATTACGGACAATTGCTGTTGCTTTTAAGCCGCTTAAGTCCACTGAAAAAGTAAATACAAGCTTTGAAGCGGAAAAAGACTTGGTATTTATAGGATTGCAAGGTATGATTGATCCACCTCGTCCTGAGGTAAAACAAGCTGTTAAAGAATGCCGTGACGCGGGAATCAAAACGGTGATGATTACTGGAGATCATATTATTACTGCCAAGGCAATTGCACAACAACTTAATATCATTCCTCAAAACGGAAAAGTAATGGAAGGTAAAGAACTATCAAACCTTTCTGTTGATGAGTTAGAGGATATTGTAGATGATGTATATGTGTTTGCCAGAGTTTCGCCTGAACATAAACTAAAAATTGTAAAAGCACTTCAGAACAAAGGTCATATTGTTGCCATGACTGGTGATGGTGTCAATGATGCACCGGCAATAAAGGCTGCAGATATTGGAATTTCTATGGGAATTACCGGTACAGATGTGGCAAAGGAGGCATCCTCATTAGTATTAGTAGATGACAACTTTGCGACAATAAAATCAGCCATTAAAGAAGGTAGAAATATTTACGAAAATATTCGTAAATTTATTCGATATCTTCTCGCATCTAATGTTGGAGAAATTTTGGTGATGCTTTTCGCTATGTTGCTAGCCCTTCCGTTACCGTTAGTTCCTATTCAAATCCTTTGGGTTAATTTAGTAACAGATGGTCTTCCTGCAATGGCTTTAGGATTGGATAAGCCTGAAGGGGATCTAATGAAGCGGAAACCGAGACATCCTAAAGAAGGGGTTTTTGCTAGAGGATTAGGTTGGAAAGTCGTATCTCGTGGATTCCTCATTGGAATCGTCACATTAGCGGCGTTCATGATTGTCTATTATCGAAATCCAGATGAACTTGCTTATGCTCAAACCATTGCTTTTGCAACATTGGTTATGGCACAATTAATTCATGTTTTTGATTGTCGGAGTGAGAAGTCAATTTTTGAACGGAATCCATTTGGCAATTTGTATTTAATTGGTGCGGTTATTTCGTCAATCTTACTCATGCTTGTTGTGATCTATTATCCGCCGCTGCAACCAATTTTCCATACGCTTCCAATATTAGCTCGAGACTGGTTGTTAATTCTTGGGTTATCAGCAATTCCAACTTTTTTACTTGCGGGATCACTTTTAACAAGAAAAAGCTAAAAGACTATGATATAATCCTAAAGGGGGTGACCCAAAAAGTCATCCCCTTTGCTTGTTTGCCTTCTTACATGCTATTTTATATATTACAAACATGTTGCTTCCGCCTTTTTAGAAAGAGAGTGATACATAATGGTACAAAGTATGACTGGCTTTGGCCGTGCTAGCGAGCATATTCATTCCTGTCTATTTACAGTAGAAATGAAATCTGTTAATCATCGATTTTTAGATATTCAGTTGAAAATGCCAAAACAGCTTACGAATATGGAAGATAAAATTAAAAAGCTCATATCAAAGTCCATAAGCCGAGGTCGTATTGAGGTATATCTTAATATAGAAGGTGAATTTCTTACAACAAAATCGATACATGTTGATTGGAGTTTATTAGATCAATATATTTCTTCCCTTCAACAAATTAAAAAACGTTTTTCATTGAATGATCACCTTTCATTACATCATATACTTGCTTTAGACGGTGCTATCGATATAAAAGAAGAAGCAATTTCTAGTCATACTTATGAAAATGGTATTCTAGAGCTGGTTAGCGAAGCGGTAAAGGAATTGTCAACAATGAGAAATGTTGAAGGTGAGCAATTAGTTGCTGACTTGAACCAAAGATTAGCATCGCTTAGTCAGATAAATCATCAGCTGGAAAAATTGGCTCCAATCGTTGTTGAAAATTACCGTGAGCGAATAACCAAACGTGTATCAGAATTCGTATCAGGAAAAATAGATGAAAATAGAATTCTGACTGAAGTAGCTCTTTTTGCTGATAGAGCAGACATAAATGAGGAGATTACAAGAATACATAGCCATATTCATCAATTCATAGATACGCTAACATCAAATGAACCCATTGGTCGTAAGTTAGACTTTCTTGTTCAAGAATTAAATCGGGAAGCCAATACAATTGGGTCAAAAGCAAATGACAGCGAGATTGCGAAAAATGTTGTTGAATTAAAAAGTATTATTGAAAAATTGAAAGAACAAGTTCAAAATATTGAATAAGCATCAAAAACCATTGATTATAAAAGAGCTTATAAGGCAAAAATAGTTTTGTCCTGACTAGGGGGAGCATTTGAATGAGCATTAAATTAATCAATATCGGTTTTGGGAACATTGTTTCTGCAAACCGTATTATATCTATTGTTAGTCCTGAATCAGCTCCAATTAAGAGAATCATTCAAGACGCAAGAGATAGAGGAATGTTAATCGACGCTACATATGGGCGTCGTACAAGAGCAGTTGTAATTATGGACAGCGATCATATTATCCTATCTGCTGTTCAGCCAGAAACAGTTGCTCAAAGGCTTTCAAATAAAGATGAGCTATCAGATGAAGGGTAGGGAACAGAAGCATTGATAAAAGAAAGAGGATTATTAATCGTCCTATCAGGACCTTCAGGTGTAGGAAAAGGAACAGTTAGAAAAGAGCTATTTTCACAAGAAGATACAGCATTTGAATATTCCATCTCGATGACAACTAGAAAACCGCGTGAAGGTGAAGTCGACGGTGTTGATTATTTCTTTAAATCAAGAGAAGAATTTGAAGCTTTAATTGAACAAAATAAATTGTTAGAATGGGCAGAGTATGTAGGGAATTATTATGGCACTCCTGTTGACTATGTTGAAAAAACGTTAAGTGAAGGAAAAGACGTTTTTCTTGAAATCGAAGTACAAGGTGCTCTTCAAGTAAGAAATGCATTCCCGGAAGGACTTTTTATCTTTTTAAGTCCTCCTAGTTTAAATGAACTGAAAAATCGAATTGTAACTAGAGGAACTGAGTCAGAAGAATTAATAAATAATCGTATGAAGGTTGCTAAAGAAGAAATCATTATGATGGATGCCTATGATTATGTTGTAGAAAACGACAATGTTCTTTTAGCTTGCGAACGTATTAAAGCAATTGTAATGGCGGAACATTGCCGCCGTGAACGTGTTGCACCAAGATACAAAAAAATGCTGGAGGTTGAATAAGATGTTATACCCTTCTATTGATGTACTTATGAATAAATTAGATTCTAAATATACACTTGTAACAGTTGCTGCAAAGCGTGCCCGTGAAATGCAGGAACTTAGTGATCAACAAATTCAGAAGCCTGTATCATACAAGTATGTAGGTAAAGCACTAGAAGAGATCAATGCTGGCCTTCTAAATTATAAACGTGCTGAAAAATAATGTGCAGTATTAGAGGATGACTAGTAGCTTAAGGGTCAGATCCCACTAAGACAATATATAGAATTTCCTTTAGGAAAAAACCTATATATTCTTGTGTTATGTGGGGTCTGACCCTATTGTGTCATCCTCTTTCTTTATAGTTTCAACAAATTAGTAAAAGTTTATGAAAGTTGGTGGGGAAAGAGTGATATCAGGTAAGAATATATTATTATGTGTGAGCGGTGGAATTGCTGTTTATAAAGCAGCGGCACTAACAAGCAAACTAGTACAAGCTGGTGCAGAGGTAAAAGTGATCATGAGTGATTCAGCGATGGAATTCGTTTCACCATTAACCTTTCAAGCACTTTCTCGTAACGATGTTTTTTTTGATACCTTTGATGAAAAGAACTCAAAAGTCATTGCACATATTGATTTAGCCGATTGGGCTGATCTTGTTTTAGTAGCACCTGCCACAGCAAATGTCATTGGAAAACTAGCGAACGGAATTGCAGATAATATGTTAACAACAACATTGTTAGCTACAACAGCGAAAGTATGGATTGCTCCTGCTATGAATGTCCATATGTATGACCATCCTGCTGTTCAAAAAAACATTAAAACACTATATGAATATGGGTACGAATTTATTGAACCAAGTGAAGGGTTTTTAGCATGTGGTTATGTAGGAAAGGGACGGTTAGAGGAGCCTGACAAAATTCTATCTCTCGTAACAAATTATTTTGAAAAGCTAGAACTTGGTGAACCACTTAAAAATATTAAAGTGTTGATTACAGCTGGACCAACTCGAGAAAAGCTGGACCCTGTCCGTTATTTTACAAACCATTCATCTGGCAAAATGGGGTATGCCATTGCTGAGGAAGCAGCGAAATTAGGAGCAACTGTGACATTAATAACTGGTCCAACATCTATTTCTCTACCTGATTCAGTTCATGCCATCACTGTTGAATCTGCTGAAGAGATGTATCAGCAAGTAATGAATTATTTTCCTAAAGCTGATGTTGTCATAAAGTCTGCTGCAGTAGCGGATTATCGTCCAATTACAACATATGAACAAAAGATGAAGAAGAGTCATGATCACTTAGTCATTGAAATGGAAAAAAACATAGATATCTTAAAAGAATTGGGAAGGCAAAAAACAAACCAAATTTTAGTAGGATTTGCTGCAGAAACGAATAATCTTGAGCAATACGCTAAAAAGAAAGTTGAAAATAAAAATCTAGATTTGATCGTTGCCAATAATATAACAACTGAAGGTGCAGGTTTTGGAACAGACACAAATATTGTGACAATTTATGATCGGAATTTAAATAAATCTGAGCTTCCTCTTATGTCTAAAAAAGAAGTCGCAAGGAAACTTCTTAAAAAAGTTCATAGCATGTTAAAGGGTGTTAAAGAATGAAGTTTGCAAGTGTCATTGTCGATGTACCTTCTATGCAAACAGACAGGACCTTTGACTATAAAATACCTGAACAGTGGCAAGACTTTTTACAACCTGGTATGCGTGTTATAGTCCCTTTTGGCCCTAGGAAAGTACAAGGCTTTGTTATAGAGACGAAGGAATCTTCTGAATTTGATCGTTTAAAGGCTATATCCGAGTGTTTAGATTTAACTCCTTGCCTTACACCTGAATTATTAAAGGTTGGTCATTGGTTAACGGAAAAAACACTTTGCTTTAAAATTTCAGCATTTCAAGCCATGCTTCCAGCAGCAATGAAGGCAAAATATGAAAAAGTCTTAACGCTTATTTCTGAACAATACCTAGACAATATTTCTGATCAACTTAAGCCTTTTTTTAACAAGAAAAGTCAAGTCGAAATGAAAGAGATTGAACAATCTGTATCACTTCGAACGATTCAAAAGGACATTGAAAAAGGTTATTTAGAACTGATTTATAAGGTGAAGCAAAAAGGGAATAAAAAGAAAGTTAGAATGGTGAGGCTTGATTGTTCATTTGAGCAGTTGGCAAAGCAAATAGAAGGATTTAATGCGAATGCTAAGAAACAGCTAGAGGTAATTAAATATTTAAACGAAAATCAAATTTCTGTTATATCTGTTGCTGATTTATTAGCGGTGACGAATACATCAGATGCATCAATAAAGGCATTGATTTCTAAAGGAATATTAGTGGAAGAATACAAAGAGGTGTATCGAGATCCTTATCAGGATCGGCACTTTGAAAAAACAAAAGCCTTAACTTTAAATAATGAACAGCAGAAAGCAATAGCTCCTATCCTTTCATCAGTTGAAAATAAGGAACATCATGTCTTTCTTATGTATGGAGTAACAGGTAGCGGGAAAACAGAGGTATATCTTCAATCAATTGAAGCTGTTTTAAATAATGGGAAGGAAGCAATTGTGTTAGTACCTGAAATTTCTCTTACTCCGCAAATGGTCAATCGCTTTAAAGGACGTTTTGGTTCAAAGGTTGCAGTCCTTCATAGCGGTCTATCAACAGGAGAAAAATATGATGAATGGCGGAAAATTCAACGAAAAGAAGTTCAATTAGTTGTTGGAGCAAGATCAGCAATATTCGCACCATTTGAAAACCTGGGAATGATCATTATCGATGAGGAACATGAATCTAGCTATAAACAAGAAGAAAATCCACGTTACCATGCCAGGGATGTGGCTATATATAGAGCTAAGCTTCATCAATGCCCTGTTGTTTTAGGAAGTGCAACCCCTACTTTAGAAACATTTGCACGTGCTCAAAAGGATGTGTACAAGCTCTTAACATTAAAAGAACGTGTGAACAAAAGGTCAATGCCTTCTGTTGAAATTGTTGATATGAGAGAAGAGCTAAGAAGCGGAAACCGGACAATGTTTTCGACCTCATTAATTGAAAAGCTAACAAATCGATTAGAAAAAAGTGAACAATCTGTCTTGTTTTTAAATAAACGAGGATATTCATCCTTTGTTATGTGCCGGGATTGCGGGTTTGTTATTCAATGTCCTCATTGTGATATTTCATTGACATATCATCGTTTTGGCCAACAGCTGAAATGTCACTATTGTGGACATGAGGAACATATGCCAAATGTATGTCCAGAATGTCAAAGTGAACATATTCGTTTCTTTGGAACGGGAACACAGCGTGTTGAAGAGGAATTACTAAAAGTATTACCAGAGGCACGAATTATTAGAATGGATGTTGACACGACCGGCCGAAAAGGAGCCCATGAAAAGCTGTTAACGAAGTTTGGAAATAAAGAAGCAGATATCTTACTTGGAACACAAATGATTGCCAAGGGACTTGATTTCCCTGATGTTACATTAGTTGGTGTGTTAACTGCAGATACAATGCTTCATTTACCTGATTTCCGAGCAGCTGAAAAAACATTTCAACTTCTTACACAAGTAAGCGGAAGAGCAGGAAGACATGAATTGCCAGGAGAAGTTATCATTCAAACGTATACTCCTGAAAATTATAGTATTCAATTAGCAAGTATGTATGATTATGATGCTTTTTATGAACAGGAAATGTTTTTAAGAAGGTCACATTCATACCCACCCTACTATTTTCTTGCCCTTGTTACTGTTTCCCATCCTGAAATAACAAAAGTGGTGTCAGTTACTGACAAGATCGTTCAATACTTGAGAAGAAATGTTTCCAATGAAACGAAAATTCTTGGACCAGTCGCATCACCTATTCCCCGTATCAAAGATAGATATCGTTACCAATGCATGGTAAAATACAAACGGGAAAAAAACTTACATGAAACGCTAAGAAAGATTATTGAGCATTTCCAGCAAGAAATGAGCTCAAATGATTTGATGATTACCATTGATTTAAGTCCTAATACAATGATGTAATTGGTTAATTAATATAGAAGTTATTTGTTTGGAGGAATTTTTTTGGCAGTAAAACCGATTGTGATGTATCCGGCTGAAGTTTTAGAGGTGCCATGTGAAAAGGTCACTGTATTTGATAAAAAGCTTTCAAAACTTTTGGCAGACATGTATGATACGATGATTGAGAATGATGGTGTAGGATTAGCAGCTCCGCAAATAGGGCTTTCTAAGCAAATCGCCATTGTTGATATTGATGATCATCATGGAACGATTGAATTAATAAATCCTGTTATCCTAGAACAGCGTGGGAAACAAACCGGCCCAGAAGGCTGTTTAAGCTTTCCCGGTTTATATGGTGAAGTTAGCAGGGCTGATTATGTAAAAGTAAGAACCTTTAATCGCAAAGGAAAAGTGAGAATAATAGAAGCTGAGGGATTTTTAGCAAGAGCCATTCAGCATGAGATTGATCATTTAGAAGGTATTCTTTTTACATCTAAAGTAGAAAGGTACATAAAGGAAGATGAACTAGAAAGTACGGAAGGATGACACACATATGACAAAGATTGTGTTTATGGGAACACCAGATTTTTCAGTTCCTATTTTAAGGAGCCTTATTGAAGAAGGCTATAATATTGTCGGGGTAGTAACACAACCCGATCGCCCAAAAGGAAGAAAAAGGATACTAACGCCACCTCCTGTAAAGGTAGAAGCGCAAAAACATAACCTAAAAGTGCTTCAACCTGAAAAAATTCGTCATGAAATTCAAGATGTATTGGCGTTAGAACCGGATCTAATTGTTACAGCGGCGTTTGGACAAATTTTACCATTAGAGCTTCTAGAAGCCCCAAAACATGGTTGTATTAATGTTCATGCTTCCCTTTTACCAGAATTAAGAGGCGGTGCACCAATTCATTATTCAATCCTTCAAGGGAAGACTAAAACAGGTATCACCATTATGTATATGGCTGAAAAGCTTGATGCAGGTGATATTTTGACGCAAATCGAGGTTGAAATTGATGAAAGAGATACGGTTGGTACTTTACATGACAAGTTAAGTGCAGCAGGCGTGAAATTATTATTAGAAACGGTGCCTGCATTATTAGATGGCAAATTAATACCTCAAAAACAAGATGATGCAAAAGCAACATTTGCTTCAAATATTAAAAGGGAACAAGAACGAATCGATTGGTCTAAGTCTGGTGAGGAAATATACAATCAGATTAGAGGACTAAATCCTTGGCCAGTTGCTTTTACAACCTATCAAAATCAATTGATAAAGATATGGTGGGGTGAAAAACTACAAAGTAATCAAGATGCCCCTTCAGGTGCGATTCTCCGCTTTGACGATGATGGAATAGTTGTTTCAACTGGGAATGCTACGGCAATCAAAATTACGGAACTTCAGCCCTCAGGTAAAAAGAAGATGACGGGAGAAGAATTTCTGCGAGGTACAACCATGAATGTGGGTGAAAGATTTGGCGATGAAAATGAAAAAACAAATGACCGTACGTGATGTTGCGGTAGAAATATTATTGCAAATAGAAAAAAACCAAGCCTATAGTAACTTGTTATTAAATTCTATGATAAAAAAACATCAAGTAAATGCAAAAGACATTTCTCTCTTAACTGAGATTGTGTATGGAACACTTCAAAGAAGAGATACACTTGATTTTTATTTAGAGAGTTTTTTGAAAAAGGCAAAGAAAATTGAGCCTTGGGTAAGAGTATTGCTTCGGATTTCGATTTATCAAATGGTGTATTTAGATAGAGTTCCAGAGCGTGCTATTTTCTTTGAAGCAGTAGAAATTGCTAAGAAGAGAGGACATAAAGGAATTTCATCCTTTGTAAATGGAGTGCTAAGATCTGTTCAACGAGAAGGGATTCCTGATATCAACCAAATTAAGGACCCGGTAGAAAGACTGTCAATTAGAACTAGTCATCCTAAATGGATGGTAGAAAAATGGATAAATCAATTTGGTTATGATGAAGCTGAAAAGATGTGTGAGACAAATTTAATTCCACCTTCTCAAACTGCCAGAGTCAATCAAATGAAAGCATCGGTTAATGAAATAATTGAAGAGTTACAAAACAGCGATATAAGCGTTGAGCATGGAGATTTAGCTGTTGATGCTATTAAAGGATTGAAAGGAAATCTTGCCCTTACAGAAGCTTTTGCGCAAGGATTTTTAACGATTCAAGATGAAAGTTCTATGTTAGTTGCTCGTGCCCTTAATCCTAAGGTTAATGAAACTATTTTAGATTCCTGTGCAGCACCAGGTGGGAAATCCACCCATATTGCGGAATTAATGAATGGTACCGGCACTATCCATTCCTTGGATTTACATGAGCATAAAGTGAAGTTAATTAAACAGCAGGCTGAGCGTTTAGACCTAACAAATATTCAAGCAGAACCACTAGATAGTAGGTTGGCAGGGGATCGATTTGCAAAAGGGAATTTTGATCGAATACTAGTAGATGCACCATGTTCAGGATTTGGTGTCATTCGAAGAAAGCCAGACATTAAATACACAAAATCACCAGAAGATGTATTAAAGTTAGCGGAACTACAAAAGAAAATTTTAACATCTGTTGCGCCTTTATTGAAATCTGACGGTGTGTTAGTTTATAGTACATGTACTGTAGATATAGAAGAAAATCAAATGGTAGTTGAAGCATTTTTAAACGAAAACCCTGAGTTTGAACGAGATGAATCAGCAAAAAATAATTTTCCTGAAAAACTTCATTCTTATGTACAAAATGGAGAGGTACAATTACTCCCACATTACTTTGGAACGGATGGATTTTTTATAGCATGTTTACGAAAGAAGGGTTAAAATGGAACAGATAAAAACAACAAGAACAAAAAAAGACAGCGTGGAGACGGAAACGAAACCCTCCATTTATTCATTAGAGCTACATGAACTTGAGAACTGGCTAAAAGAACAAGGAGAAAAGGCATTTCGAGCAAATCAAATCTTTGATTGGCTCTATTCAAAGCGTGTAACTAGCTTTGAAGATATGTCTAATTTATCCAAAAGTCTTCGCACACTCTTAAATAATCATTTTACATTAACAACACTGAAGACGATTATTCAGCAAACATCTAAGGATGGTACGATTAAATTTTTATTTGAACTCCATGATGGATATTCGATCGAAACTGTTTTAATGAGGCATGATTATGGCAATTCTGTATGTGTAACCACTCAAGTAGGCTGTCGAATTGGTTGTACATTCTGTGCTTCAACACTAGGTGGACTTAAAAGAAACCTTGAAGCAGGAGAAATCGTTGCACAAGTCGTAAAGGTACAGCAAGCACTTGATGAGTTTGATGAGCGTGTTAGTCATGTTGTTATTATGGGAATCGGCGAACCGTTTGATAATTATGATGAAATGATGTCTTTCTTGAAAATTATCAATCATGATAAAGGTTTAAACATTGGGGCAAGACATATTACCGTATCGACAAGTGGAATTATTCCGAAAATCTATAAATTTGCCGATGAAAAGCTCCAAATCAATTTTGCGGTTTCATTACATGCTCCAAACACAGAATTACGATCAAAGCTAATGCCAATAAATAGAGCATATAAACTTCCAGACTTGATGGAAGCAATAAAATACTATGTAAACAAGACCGGAAGACGTGTTAGTTTTGAGTACGGTTTATTTGGTGGAGAAAATGACCAAGTCGAGCATGCTGAAGAGCTTGCAAAGTTAGTAAAAGGTTTAAAGTGTCATATTAATCTTATTCCAGTGAACTATGTACCTGAAAGAAACTATGTGCGTACTCCGAAAGAACAAATTACATTATTTGAAGATACGCTTAAAAAGCACGGTGTAAATGTCACGACAAGAAGAGAACAAGGGCATGATATAGACGCTGCGTGTGGGCAACTTCGAGCGAAGGAGCGAAAAGAGGAGACGAGGTGACCAAGTTGGAGTTTGTTTATCTGTCAGATAGGGGAAAAGTTAGGCAGCAAAACGAAGATTCTGTTGGTGTATTTGAAAACAAATCCGGATTACTAGCCATTGTTGCAGATGGAATGGGTGGTCATTTGGCAGGTGAGGTTGCTAGTCAAATGACAATTTCAACCTTTAAGAAATTCTGGGAGGAAGGTCCAGTTATTAATGGGCCGAGTGATGCAGAAAACTGGTTGACTGAGAAAGTAATTGAAGTAAACAAAGCTGTTTACGAGCACTCTTTATCCCATCCAGAATGCCAGGGGATGGGGACAACAATTGTGACTGTATTAGTTACATCAACGTATGCCACAATTGGTCATATTGGTGACAGCCGCTGTTATCTATTTAATAATAGTGGCTTCAACCAAGTCACACAGGATCATTCTCTGGTTAATGAACTTGTTAAATATGGACAAATATCTAAGGAGGATGCAGAGCATCATCCTCGTAAAAATGTCCTTATACGATCACTGGGAACAGAGGAAACTGTTGAGTTGGATGTAAGGACAATAGAATTGGACGATCATGATCTATTATTGTTATGTTCTGATGGATTGTCGGATAAAGTTTCTGATGAAATACTAGAAAAAGAGCTTGTATCAGCAAATAACCTTGAACAAACAGCTAATAAATTGGTGCAGCTAGCAAATGATAATGGTGGAGAAGACAATATCTCTTTAATCATGATAAAAAAGACAGCACATGAATTAGGTGAAGACTCGTGCTAATAGGTAAAAGAATTAGTGGCCGTTATAAAATTCTAGAAGTAATCGGTGGAGGCGGGATGGCGAATGTCTACCTTGCACGCGATATGATTCTAGAAAGAGAAGTGGCAATGAAAGTATTGCGCTTTGATTTTTCTAATGATGATGAATTCATTAAGCGGTTTAGAAGAGAGGCCCAATCAACAACAAGCTTGGCTCATCCCAATATCGTAAGTATTTATGATGTAGGTGAGGAAGATGGCATTTATTATATCGTCATGGAATATGTAGAGGGTCAAACACTAAAGCAATACATACAGCAATTTGCTCCTGTTCACCCTAGAAAAGCTGTTAGCATTATGGTCCAAATTGCATCTGCCATTCAACACGCACATGATAATCAAATTGTTCATCGTGATATTAAACCTCATAATATTTTGATTGATCATCATGGGAATGTAAAAGTAACAGACTTTGGAATTGCTATAGCATTAAGTGCAACAACCATCACACAAACAAACTCTGTTTTAGGATCTGTCCATTACCTATCACCTGAACAAGCAAGAGGCGGTTTAGCAAATAAAAAATCTGATATCTATTCTATCGGAATTGTGTTATTCGAATTATTAACTGGAAGATTGCCTTTTGACGGTGAGTCTGCTATTTCTATTGCACTAAAGCACCTGCAATCTGAAACACCATCACCTAAGAGATGGAATCCGGATATCCCTCAGAGCATCGAAAATATTATTTTAAAATCAACAGCTAAAGACCCTTTTCATCGGTACGATTCTGTTGAAGAGTTGGAAAAGGATTTGGAAACAGCTTTTGATGTTAATCGAATTTCAGAGCCGCGTTTTGTTATTCCTGATGATGATGAGGCAACAAAGGCTATTCCAATCATTACAAATGAAAATATGGAAAACTACAAGGTCGATGATACGATTATAAGAAATACTGCAAGTGAACCTGTTCTTACCCAACAAAATAATGATTTTGAAAAAGGAAAAAAGGGTAAAAAAGAAAAAAAGCCAAAAAAGAAAAAGAGCAAACTTGCTACTTTTATTATTACCACTTTTATCATAATCATTATGGCAATAATTGCTGCATTTACAATTGTTCCTTCCTTCCTATTACCGAAAGATGTTGAAGTGCCGGACCTAACAGGAGAATCATATGAAGAGGCTGTTACAATCCTGCTTGAACAAGGTTTTGATGTAGGAGAAGAACCAATTCTACTATCTGACGAGGAAATAGAAGAAGGTCATGTTATTAAAACGGAACCAGAAGCAAATTCTGTTGTCAAAGAAGGTTCTGTTGTTACAATTTATGAGAGCACTGGTAAAGAAAAAATTGTTTTAGACGACTATGTTGGCCGTTCAATAGATCGGGTTCGAACAATTCTTCAGTTAAAGGGATTTAAGAATATAAAGGTGACAGAAGAAACACATGATACTGAAGATCCTGGTAGGATCTTATCTCAGGATCCAGAAGTAGGTGAGGAAGTCGTTCCTTCTGAAACAGAGATTGAATTCATTGTTAGCAAGGGCCCTCCTCAAGTGAAAATTGAGGACTTAATTGGGAAAAATAGATCTGAAGTTGATGAATATGTATCAAAATATGGCTTTATTCCAAACGTATCAGAAGAAAATTCTGACACAGTTCCAGAAGGAAAGCTAATTTCTCAATCACCAGAGCCAGGGACTGAAGTTGTTCCGAAAGATACAACATTAAAATTAGTCTATTCATCTGGTCCAAAAGCTAAACCGCCAAAAAAAGTAACAAAAACAGTTGAAATTCCATATGAACCAGAAGTAGAAGGAGAAGAATTAACAGTAGATATTTTGATTGATGATGCAACACATTCAATTTCCGACGTGTTTGCTTCATTCCAAATTACAAGTTCACAAGAGAGAACTTTAGAATTCACCATCAATCCAGAAGATGTAGCATATTATCAAATTATTGTTGATGGAAAAGTACGCTCATCTGAAAAAATTGAGTACCCTGCTGATGAGTAACATACAATTCCTAAAACTCTATTTTAAATAATGAACGATTAGTTAAGTAAAACTCCCTAAATGGGAAAAATAATGAGAAATTTGATGACAATCATCAAGGAGGTTTTCCATGCCACAAGGGAAAATTGTGAAGGCTCTTAGTGGTTTTTACTATGTGCAAGACGATGAAAAATTGATTCAATGCCGAGGAAGAGGTGTGTTTCGAAAAAATAAAATTACACCTCTTGTAGGCGATGAAGTTGAGTATCAAGCAGAAAATGATCTAGAAGGTTATATTTTAGAGGTTTTTGAACGCAAAAATGAATTAGTTCGACCGCCGATTTGTAATGTTGATCAAGCAATTCTTGTTTTCTCAGCTGTTGAGCCTGATTTTAGTCCAACTTTGCTAGACCGTTTTTTGGTCCTAATTGAAGCAAATGAAATTAATCCTATTATTGTCATTAGTAAAGCGGATCTTATACCTTCAAATGAAATACGAGAAAAGGTTGACTCTTATGCAAAGGACTATCAAAATGCAGGATACACGGTTCTTTTAACATCAACTGTTGAATCAACAGTTGAAAAGGACTTGTTACCTTATTTAAATGATCATATCTCGGTTTTTGCTGGACAATCAGGAGTTGGGAAATCTTCGTTATTAAATGTCTTAAGGCCTGATCTGGAATTAAAAACAAATGATATTTCTTCCCATCTTGGTCGAGGAAAGCATACAACAAGGCATGTAGAACTCATTCCGGTAGGCACAGGATTTGTTGCAGATACTCCAGGTTTTAGCTCTTTAGATTTTACTGGAATAGAGGTTGAAGATCTTACATATTGTTTCCCGGAAATGAGGGAAAGAAGTGGAGATTGTAAATTCAGAGGATGCACTCATGTAAAAGAGCCGAAATGTGCAATAAAAGAAGCCGTAGAAGCAGGAGAAATTCCTCAGTATCGATATGATCATTATTTAACGTTTGTTGAAGAAATTAAAGATAGAAAGCCGAGGTATTAGTATGATAAAAATTGCTCCATCTATTTTATCGGCAGATTTTGCAAAATTAGGAGAGGAAATTAAAGATGTAGAGAACGGAGGCGCAGATTACATCCATGTTGATGTAATGGATGGACACTTTGTACCAAATATTACAATTGGTCCTTTAATCGTGGAGGCCATTCGTCCCATTACAAAGCTTCCTCTTGATGTTCATTTAATGATTGAACAGCCAGATTTATATATTAAAGAATTTGCAAAAGCCGGTGCAGATATCATTACTGTTCATGTTGAAGCTTGTACACATTTACACCGAACATTACAATTGATCAAATCAGAAGGGATAAAATCAGGTGTTGTATTAAATCCGCACACCCCAATAGAAACGATTGTCCACATTCTTGAGGACATTGACATGGTTTTATTTATGACCGTAAATCCTGGATTTGGTGGACAAACATTTATCCCTCAAGTTTTACCAAAGATCAAGCAATTATCAAACTTAGTGAAAGAGAAACAGCTTACAATTGATATTGAAGTTGATGGTGGAGTAAATGAAGAAACAGCAAAATTATGCGTTGAAGCGGGCGCAAATGTCCTTGTTGCAGGATCATTCATCTACAACAATCCTGATCGACATCAAGCTATTCAAAGTTTAAAACAAGCTGTTCTTTCCTAACTTATTAATAAATTCATTGAAAATAAACCATCCTATTTAATGTAAAGATGTAAAGTAAATAGGGGGTTAAAGCCATGAATTTTTCAAAGGAAGATATGGCCATCATTGAACAAGCACTAAAAACTGTTTCGAAAAATAGCTCTGATTATCAAGAGATTGAACAATATGAAACAGTCCTTCAAAAGTTTAAAAACATTGGGGAAAACAACCAACTAGATGGCTTTAGATATGATTATGATGATAATATGTAAGAAGATGAAAGTTCTGACATGGTGATTGTGTCAGGCTTTTTTCTTATTTTTACTGCTTTCATTCATATATTAATTAGCTATATTGATAATATTATTGGGAGAAGGAAGAACGTATGACAATAATTGCTCTTGTGGCAGGTGGTCCAAGGGAAAACCTTGCCAACTTAACTAAATATCATACAGAAGAAATGATTTGGGTTGGAATTGATAGGGGATCTCGCTATCTATTAGATCTTAATTTACCTTTACATTATGCATTTGGTGATTTTGATTCAATATCAGAAAAAGAACATGAAAATTTAAAGGCGAAAATTCCGGATTTAAATACATTACCTTCTGAAAAGGATAAAACGGATACTGAAATCGCATTAGATTGGGCAATTTCTCAAAAGCCGGATCAGATATTTATTTTTGGTGCAACAGGTGGAAGGCTTGATCACTTATTAGGGAATATTCACCTTCTTACGAAATCCACTTTAACTTTATCGAAAATTGACTTAATTGATCAACAAAATCGAATCACGCTCTATACACCAGGTACATATACAGTTAAGAGGCAAATGGAGTGGAACTACATTTCATTTATTGCCATAAGTCCTGATATACATGGCTTAACTTTAGACGGATTCAAGTATCCTTTGAAAAACTGTCATATCAGGCTTGGGTCCACATTATGTATTAGTAATGAACTCATTGGTGATGTAGGTACTTTTTCTTTCCAAGATGGCATATTATTAATGATAAGAAGCCGTGATTAACTTGCTAACAATGAACAAGATAGCGTCATTTTTTTAAAAGAGACTGAATATAATTCTAAAGAACTGATTCATACCATTTTTTGACGCTTCTAGCACCTTTGAACAAGCTTTTATCCTTGTTTAATGATTTGGTTGAGGAGGGAAATAATGAAATTTTATACAATTAAGCTACCGAAGTTTTTAGGAGGAATTGTTCGAGCAATGCTCGGTTCGTTTAAAAAAGATTAAGAAAAAAGCACCGATATATCGGTGCTTTTTCCTATTGTTTCGCTTTATAAGAATCTATATTCTCGAAGGTAAGAGAATAAGTTTTGAGTAAGCTTAATAAAAATTAAACTCGCTCAACTTTACCTGATCTTAAAGCGCGAGCAGATACATATACTCTTTTTGGTTTTCCGTTAACTAAGATGCGAACTTTTTGAAGGTTTGCGCCCCAAGTACGTTTGTTAGCGTTCATCGCGTGTGAACGAGAGTTACCTGAGCGAGTTTTTCTACCAGTAACAACGCATTTACGTGCCATGTTATTCCCTCCTTACTACAAAAAAACACTACATATTTTACGATAATCATGTACATAGCCATGAGATACTTTAATAATTTATCATAACTGCCAATAGAATGCAATACTTCTACAATAGTCTTTCAAGAATTTTTCCTTGACATAGTATTTTATGTATTGTTGTATATAATAGTAGTACTTGTATTTTACCTCGGACTTATAATCGCTTTTAAAATGTGTAGGCTTATAGTAAAATAACTATAGCCAGTGCGAACAATTCCAAAGGGGGAACTAATATGTCCATTGAATTAAAAACAATGTACGGACAAATCGATATTTCCAACGAAGTCGTTGCTACTGTTGCAGGTGGTGCAGCCATTGACTGCTATGGTATTGTTGGAATGGCATCAAAGAATCAAATAAAAGACGGTCTTACCGATATCTTAAGAAAAGAAAACTTTAGCAGAGGCGTAATCGTTCGCCAGGATGACGATTCGATTAATATAGATATGTATATCATCGTCAGCTATGGTACAAAAATTTCTGAAGTCGCACATAACGTTCAAACGAAAGTGAAGTATACGTTAGATCAGACGGTTGGACTTGCTGTTGATTCTGTAAATATTTTTGTACAAGGAGTTCGTGTTGCGAACCCGTAGTAAGGAGGAAACTACCTGTGTCTAATACAACCTTAGATGGTAAGCAGTTTGCGGAGATGATTTTGCAAGGTGCGAACCACCTATCAAATAATGCGAAATTTGTCGATGCACTCAATGTGTTTCCAGTTCCAGATGGAGATACTGGTACAAACATGAATTTATCAATGACATCAGGCGCAAATGAAGTTAGAAATAATCATTCCGACCACATAGGGAAAGTTGGGAATGCGCTTTCAAAAGGGCTCTTAATGGGTGCAAGAGGAAACTCTGGTGTTATTCTTTCACAATTGTTTAGAGGGTTTTCTAAATCGATTGAGGCTAAAGCAAAAATAAATGCAACTGAGTTCGCAGCAGCTCTTCAAGCTGGTGTAGATACAGCTTATAAAGCTGTTATGAAACCAGTTGAAGGTACAATTTTAACAGTTGCTAAAGATGCCGCAAAAGCTGCAGTCCTTGCTGCTGATACGGAGACATCGATCACAAAGGTTATGGAGTTGACATTAAAGGAAGCGGAAGCATCCTTAAAACGGACTCCTGAGCTGTTACCTGTTTTAAAAGAAGTTGGTGTAGTGGATAGTGGTGGTCAAGGCTTAGTGTTTGTGTATGAAGGCTTTTTATCAGTTCTAAAGGGAGAAAAACTTGATACAACACATGTCAGAACACCATCAATGGATGAGCTCGTAAACGCAGAACATCATAAGAGTGTCCAAGGCCATATTAATACAGAAGATATTGAATTCGGATATTGTACGGAATTTATGGTTCGCTTTGAAGCTGACAAAACACCATTTCATGAGGAAACGTTTAGAAAGGACCTTAGTCAATTCGGTGATTCATTATTAGTTATTGCAGATGATGAGTTGGCAAAAGTACATATACATGCAGAGCACCCTGGTGAAGTTCTATCTTATGGACAAAAATATGGAAATCTTATAAATATGAAAATAGAAAATATGAGACAGCAACATACAGATATAGTTGGAGAAAAAGCTCAGTCGACTCCATCTGTGAACACAGAAGAGAAAAAGGAAAAAAGTAAGTATGGCATTGTGACTGTTTCTATGGGTAAAGGAATTGCTGAATTATTTAGAAGCATTGGAGCAAATGAGGTCATTGAAGGCGGTCAAACAATGAATCCGAGTACAGAGGACATTGTTAAGGCGATTCATGACGTTAATGCTGAAAATATTATCATCCTTCCAAACAACTCTAATATTGTGATGGCTGCTCAACAAGCTGCATCTGTTGTAGAAGAAAATGTGATTGTAATCCCGTCGAAGACTGTTCCACAAGGAATGGCGGCATTACTAGCGTTCAACCCTACTGTGGAATCAGAAGAAGTTGAGGGGTTGATGAATGAAGCCTTACAACATGTGAAGAGTGGTCAAATCACATACGCAGTACGTGATACAAATATTGATGGACTCGACATTTCAAAAGGCGATTTTATGGGAATTTCAAATGGTAAAATCGTTATTACAGATAGAGAACAATTAGCAGCTTCTAAAAGGCTTCTCACAGAAATGATTTCAGATGATGATGAAATTGTCACTATTATTCAAGGAGAAGATGCATCAGACGAGGAAACAGACCAGCTGCTGCAATATGTTGAAGAGATGTTTGAAGATGTTGAAGTTGAAGTGCACAAAGGTGACCAGCCTTTATATTCATATATCTTTTCAGTTGAATAACAAACAACAAAAACCCAGATTTTCTGGGTTTTTTGTTGTTCATAGATATATATCTACAGTAAATTGTTTGAATAATTCCTCAATTCTTCAAATCATGCTGTTTCAGCTGAAATCTGTTAAACTAACATTGTAGGAAACGAATGTTCCCTAATCATTAGTTACTAGCATATAATAATGAAAAATCTTTATCTATAATAACATACAGCGGGTTCAGAAAGAATTGGAAGGACGGCAAATGCTATGATTGCTGCAAATATGGCTTTGACAGGTATTAGCTAGTAGAATTCCATGTGATGAAGAGATAGAGGTTATGTTTAAAAAAGGCCAAACAATGTATACCGTACTGAAAGAAACTGCACAAGGAGGGGGAGCTGCGACTCCAACAGGTCAACAGCAAAAGGCTCGGATCTTTGGAAATACGCAAAAATGATGGTGGAAAATAAATTATTAGAACCAATTTCTGTTTTAAAAGGTGTAGGAAGTGAAACCGAAGAATCATTGAATGATGTTGGAATCTACACAATTCAAGATCTTCTGGAATATTTTCCATACCGTTATGATGATAATAGCTTGCGAGATTTGGAAGATGTAAAGCATGAAGAGCGTGTAACCGTAGAGGGGAGGGTGCACAGTGAACCTTCTCTTACCTTTTTTGGGAAAAAGCGTTCTCGTTTAACTTTCAGATTGCTAGTAGGGCGATATCTATTGTCAGTTGTTTGCTTTAATCGTCCATATTTTAAAAATAAACTTGCTATTGATTCGACTGTCACTGTTACTGGAAAATGGGACAAGCATAGACAAACTATTACCGTCCAACAATTAACGTTCGGACCTAAGCAAGAATTATCTGGCATAGAACCGATTTACTCTGTAAAAGGAAAACTTACAGTAAAGGGAATGCGAAAATTTGTTTCACTGGCACTATCAAATTATTTACAGGATATCGAGGAAATCCTCCCAATTGATTTATTACAAAAGTATAAGTTGATGACAAGGAGAGAAGCACTTCAAACGATTCACATGCCAGAAGAAAAAGAATACTTAAAATTAGCTCGCAGGCGTTTTGTGTACGAAGAATTTTTATTATTTCAACTTAAAATGCAAGCGCTAAGGAAAGTACAACGTGAACAATCCAAAGGTGCTGTACATCAATACTCAAAGGAGAAACATCAAAAATTTATTGATGCATTACCATTTCCACTCACAAACGCTCAATCAAAGGTAGTGAATGAAATTTTACAGGATATGACGTCGCCTTATCGAATGAATCGTTTATTACAGGGAGATGTTGGATCGGGTAAAACCGTTGTAGCAGCTATTGCTATTTATGCAGCGGTGCTATCTGGTAATCAAGCTGCACTTATGGTTCCAACCGAAATTTTAGCGGAGCAGCATGCCGATTCACTTTTTAGACTTTTTGAGCCATTTGATGTAACAGTTGCATTGCTGACAAGTTCAGTAAAAGGGAAAAAGCGAAAAGAATTGCTTGAAAAAGTAGCAAACAATGAAATTCATCTATTGATTGGTACTCATGCCTTAATCCAAGATGAAATAAAATTTCATAACCTTGGCCTTGTCATAACAGATGAACAACATCGCTTTGGTGTGGAACAAAGACGAATGCTCCGCGAAAAAGGCGCGTATACGGATGTCTTGTTCATGACTGCAACACCTATTCCTAGAACATTAGCGATTACAGCATTTGGAGAAATGGATGTATCGATTATTGATGAACTACCTGCCGGAAGAAAAACAATTGAAACATATTGGGTTAAGCCTACAATGCTCGAGCGGATCTTAGCTTTCATTGAAAAGGAATTATCAAAAGGCCGCCAAGCATATGTTATTTGTCCATTAATCGAGGAATCTGATAAATTAGATGTTCAAAATGCTCTTGATGTTCATAGTATGTTAACTCACTATTATCAAGGTAGATTTCAAGTCGGACTTATGCATGGACGTCTCTCATCAGAAGAAAAAGATTCTGTTATGAGAGATTTTAGCCAAAATGAAATTCATGTATTAGTTTCAACTACTGTTGTTGAAGTTGGGGTAAATGTACCAAATGCAACAACAATGGTTATTTACGATGCAGAACGATTTGGCCTTTCTCAACTCCACCAATTAAGAGGACGTGTAGGGCGAGGCAGTGAACAATCATATTGTATTTTACTTGCAGATCCTAAATCAGAAACAGGAAAAGAACGAATGAAAATCATGACAGAGACAAATGATGGATTTGTCCTCTCAGAACGTGATTTAGAGTTAAGAGGACCTGGAGACTTTTTTGGAAAAAAACAAAGTGGAATGCCAATCTTTAAAGTTGCTGATATGGTGCATGATTATCGTGCATTAGAAGTGGCAAGACAAGATGCAACAGAACTAATTCAGTCGAATGCATTTTGGCATGACGAAAAATATGAATTATTAAGAGACTACTTATATCAATCAGGCATTTTAGATGGTGAAAAACTAGATTGATTATATGCCTTTTTAATAGAATTAAAACATTTTCTAGAAAACAGATGGCAATACAGTTGCAATCTGTTTTCTTTATCTATATACTACTATTAGTACCTAGTCTTAATAGTTCGGACGGTGTCATTGAAATCATGAGAAAAAATAAAAAAGAGAGACAGCTGTTATTACAGGAAACAATCGCTAACACACCATTCATAACCGATGAAGAACTAGCTGAAAAGTTTCAAGTTAGTATTCAAACGATACGCTTGGATAGGTTAGAATTATCTATTCCTGAATTAAGAGAACGAATAAAACACGTAGCTGAAAAGAAACTAGATGATGAAGTAAGGGCATTACCGATAGAAGAAGTAATAGGAGAGATTATTGACTTGCAACTAGATGAGTCGGCTATCTCTATTTTAGAAATAAAAAAAGAGCACGTTTTTAGTAGAAATCAAATTGCCAGAGGTCACCACTTATTTGCACAAGCAAACTCATTGGCTGTCGCGATGATTAATGATGAATTGGCGTTAACTGCAAAGGCTAATATTCGTTTTACAAGACAAGTAAAAGAAAATGAGCGGGTAATCGCTAAGGCCAAAAAGGTGAAAACTGACTCTGAACCTAAACGAACTACTGTTGAGGTAAATAGTTATGTCGGCAATGAATTAGTTTTTTCTGGTGAGTTTGAAATGTATCGCTCAAATCAAACACAAAGGTAGGTTACATAATGAAGCTAGCGATCGATGCAATGGGCGGAGATCATGCACCGCAAGCAATTGTTGAAGGTGTTATGAAAGCTATTTCCGCTTTTCCTGATTTAGAGGTTACACTAGTTGGTCAAGAAGAGAAAATAAAAGCCTATTTAACAGATGCAACTAGAATTACAATTATACATACTGATGAAGTAATTGAAGGAACAGATGAGCCTGTTCGTGCAGTTAGACGTAAAAAAAATGCGTCAATGGTTTTAATGGCAAATGAAGTCAAAGAAGGCAGAGCAGATGGGTGTATTTCAGCAGGAAACACGGGAGCACTTATGACTGCTGGATTATTTGTTATAGGAAGAATTGAAGGAATTGAAAGGCCTGCATTATCCCCAACATTGCCAACTTTGGATGGGAAAGGATTTTTGTTTTTAGATGTCGGAGCAAATGTTGATGCAAAACCAGAACATTTATTACAATATGCCATCATGGGATCGGTATATGCAGAAAAAGTTAGAGGTATTAAAAATCCTCGAGTAGGCCTATTGAATGTCGGGACAGAAGATAAAAAAGGGAATGACTTAACAAAGCAAACCTTTGAACTATTAAAAGAAACAAATCTTAATTTTATTGGAAATGTTGAATCACGGGATTTGATGGAATCTGTGGCAGATGTTGTTGTAACCGATGGATTTACAGGAAATATAGCCCTCAAGACAATCGAAGGTACAGCTCTTTCTGTATTCTCTATGTTAAAGTCTGCTTTAACAAGCAATTTTACTTCAAAGCTTGCTGCAGGGATATTAAAACCTCAATTAAAGGTTATTAAACAGCAAATGGATTATTCAGAGTATGGCGGAGCTGCTTTATTTGGGTTGAAGGCTCCTGTAATAAAAGCTCACGGTTCGTCCGATGCAAATGCGATTTATAATGCTATCCGTCAAACAAGAGAAATGGTATCGAATGATGTATCCGGTACAATTCTTTCTTCATTAAATGGTTAGGAAACGGAGGAATTCTAGATGACAAAGATTGCATTTTTATTTCCTGGTCAAGGCTCACAGATTGTTGGCATGGGAAAGGACTTCTATCAAGAAATTGTAGAGTCAAAAGAAATCTTTGATAAAGCCGACAAAAAATTAGGACAAGAACTAAAAGAACTAATTTTTGAAGGACCGCAAGATACATTAACTTTAACTTATAATGCACAACCGGCATTACTAACAACAAGTATGGCTATATTAGAATATGTAAAAAAATTCAACATTCACGCTGACTATGTTGCAGGTCATAGCTTAGGTGAATACTCAGCACTTGTCGCAGCAGGAGTATTGAATTTTGAAGATGCAGTTTATGCTGTGAAAAAGCGTGGAGAGTATATGGATGAAGCTGTACCAGCAGGTCAGGGGGCAATGTCAGCTATTTTAGGTATGTCCGCTGAAGAATTAGAAAAAATCACAAATGAAGTGACTGAAAATGGTGATTCTGTTCAGTTGGCGAATTTAAATTGTCCAGGACAAATTGTTATTTCTGGAACAGCTAACGGTGTTGAAAAAGCATCAGCGCTTGCAAAAGAAAATGGAGCAAAAAGAGCAATACCTCTAGTTGTAAGTGGTCCATTTCATTCTGAATTAATGAAACCTGCCGCTGAAAAATTTGATCAGGTACTATCTGAATTAAGCTTTAAGGATGCAGCTATTCCGGTGGTTGCAAATGTAACAGCACAGCCAGTACAAAGTCACCAAGAGATTAAGGATTTACTTGTAAAACAGTTATACTCACCTGTAAGATGGGAAGAATCGGTAAGAACAATGATTGAAAATGGTGTGACAACTTTTGTAGAAATTGGACCTGGTAAAGTATTAACTGGTTTAGTGAAAAAAATTAACCGTTCTGTAACTGTTCATAATATTTTCGACCTTGACTCCTTAAAGGGTACGGTAGATAAATTGAAGGGGGAAGCCTAATGTTGAGCAATAAAGTAGCTCTAGTGACTGGAGCATCACGGGGAATTGGAAGAGCAATTGCTTTAGATCTTGCAAAGAATGGTGCAAGTGTTGCGATTAACTATGCTGGAAATGAAGCAAAGGCAAATGAGGTCGTAGATGAAATTAAAGGAAATGGCGGACAAGCTATAGCGATTAAAGCAGATGTGTCGGATAGTGATGATGTTCAGCAAATGGTAAAAGAAGTGATCAAGGAATTTGGTCAGTTAGATATTCTTGTAAACAATGCGGGAATTACAAGGGATAATCTCCTAATGCGGATGAAAGATTCGGAATGGGATGATGTCATTGATACAAATTTAAAGGGAGTATTTCTTTGCACAAAAGCAGTTACAAGGCAAATGATGAAGCAAAGAAATGGTCGTATAATTAACATTACATCTGTTGTTGGTGTAAGTGGAAATCCAGGCCAAGCAAATTATGTAGCAGCAAAAGCGGGTGTGATAGGATTAACAAAAACGACAGCAAAAGAATTAGCATCAAGAAATATTACCGTAAATGCGGTTGCTCCTGGTTTTATCACAACAGATATGACTGATGAGCTAAATGACGAAATCAAAGCAGATTTGCTTAAACAAATTCCGTTAGCAACTTTGGGAGAACCAAGTGATATAGCTAATATGGTCACATTTCTTGCTTCAGAGAAAAGTAAATATATTACAGGTCAAACGCTTCATGTTAATGGCGGAATGGTCATGTAAGTTTCTTTCTTTTTGTATTTCCTTTAACCATTTAGGAAAACTAGTAATAAAATAAGATTTTTAAAGAAAATACTAGAATGAAACCTAGTTTTTCACAATGAAATCATCTATAATACTTGAGGGGAGGTGAAGGAAAATGGCAGATGTTTTAGAACGTGTAACAAAGATTATCGTTGACCGCTTAGGTGTTGATGAAGCTGAAGTAAAGTTGGAGTCTTCATTTAAAGATGATCTTGGAGCAGATTCCCTAGATGTAGTTGAGCTTGTTATGGAACTTGAAGATGAGTTCGATATGGAAATTTCTGACGAAGATGCAGAAAAAATCGGTACAGTGGGTGACGCTGTTAACTACATAAATAGCCAACAGTAATGTTGCTGATAAAGTCCCGTATGTATTACGGGACTTTACCCCTTTTATTTAGCCTTTTCAAACTCAATATTTTTACGTAATATTAGACTTCTATGCTTAATTATAAGCATACTGTATACTAGAGAAAACAAATTTGGAATAACATAAGCTACTTCATAATTCAAGGGAACAAAAACAATTACCTTCAATTATGAAGTGTCTTATATAAGGTTAAACAAGGAGTTACTTTCGCATCTAAATTGGAGGTACCAAGCTATGGCAAGACATATTAATTATAAAGAGAGACGTTCTTTTGCTAAAAAAGCGGAAGAGTTTAAAAAATTTCAAGAGAATATTGGTCATACGTTCGCGAATGAAAAACTCTTGTATCAAGCTTTCACTCATTCATCATATGTTAATGAGCATCGAAAAAAACCATATGAAGACAATGAGAGGTTAGAATTCTTAGGTGATGCTGTTCTTGAATTGACAATTTCTCAATACCTATATAAGAAATATCCTATGATGAGCGAAGGAGAACTAACGAAACTACGCGCTGCAATCGTGTGTGAACCATCACTTGTTGGTTTTGCTAATTCCCTATCATTCGGTAATTTGGTGTTATTAGGAAAAGGAGAAGAAATGACTGGTGGGCGCACTCGACCTGCATTACTTGCTGACGTTTTCGAAGCATTCATTGGAGCACTATATTTGGATCAAGGACTTAATGCGGCAGTCCAATTTTTGGAAAAGTTTGTCATTCCTAAAGTAGATGAAGGAGCTTTTTCACATGTGATGGATTTCAAGAGTCAACTTCAAGAGCTTGTTCAAAGAGATACAAAAGGGACATTAGAGTATAAAATTCTCCATGAAAAAGGGCCTGCACATAACCGTGAATTCGTCTCAACTGTATCGTTAAATGGTGAGGTGTATGGAACAGGAAGCGGCAAATCAAAAAAAGAAGCCGAACAGCATGCTGCACAAGAAGCTCTATCAAAGCTCCAACAAATCAATAAATAATGTCTAGTTTAAAGGACAACCTCATGATCGTATGTGATGAAAAAACACACGAAATGAAGGAGTTGTCCTTTTTTAAGGTTTATCTTTCTATAATCATGCAAGGTTTAAAAAAACTATCAGTTATATCGACATATTATGATAAAATATGAAATAGTTTGTCATAAATATGAAGCATAAAGAAAGTCGTTTACAACACAATTGACGATTACATCATAAAAAGAAAAAGTAAGGAGGATCACAATGTTCCTCAAACGTTTGGATATTGTTGGATTCAAGTCCTTTGCTGAACGAGTCACCGTAGATTTTGTCAAAGGTGTTACCGCAGTAGTAGGACCTAATGGCAGTGGAAAAAGTAATATTACCGACGGTATAAGATGGGTGCTTGGAGAACAGTCGGCAAAATCTTTACGCGGTGTAAAAATGGAGGATATTATTTTTGCAGGTAGCGATTCTAGAAGGAGTCTTAATGTTGCAGAAGTAACCCTAACATTAGATAACGAAGACCATTTTCTTCCAATTGATTATCATGAGGTGAGTGTTACTCGCCGCGTGTACCGTTCAGGAGAAAGTGAGTTCTTTATCAATAAACAAAGCTGTCGATTAAAGGATATAGTAGACCTGTTTATGGATTCGGGTTTAGGAAAAGAAGCATTTTCAATCATAAGCCAAGGGAAAGTAGAAGAGATTCTTAGCAGCAAATCAGAGGAACGACGTACGATTTTTGAAGAGGCTGCAGGAGTATTAAAATATAAATCTCGAAAAAAGAAGGCAGAATATAAACTTGCTGAAACCCAGGAAAATCTAAATCGTGTCAATGATATTCTTCATGAATTGGAAGGGCAGGTTGAACCATTAAAGATACAAGCTTCAATTGCCAAGGACTACTTGGAAAAAAAGGAAGAACTTGAACAGATTGAAGTGGCTTTAACAGTATATGAGATAGAGGAGCTTCATCAAAAGTATGAAACTCTTTCTAAATCTGTTGAAAAAAATAAGGACCTTGAGGTAAACCTTTCTGCTACAATGCAGAAAAAAGAAGCTGCTGTTGAACAAATGAAAGATCATGTGAGTGCATTAGACGACTCTATAGATGATCTTCAACAGGTTCTTCTCTTAGCAAGTGAAGAGTTAGAAAAGCTAGAAGGTAGAAAAGAAGTACTTAAAGAAAGAAAGAAAAATGCTCATCAAAATAAAGCGCAATTAGAAAAGACAATTGAAGAATTAACAACACAAATTTCTCAATTACGTAATGAAAAATCAGAACAGGAAATGCTTCTTGAAGTCTATACAAACGAATTAGAGATTATAAAAAAAGATTTGTCAGAAAAACAAAAGATGGCATTGTCATATGATCAAAATATCGACGAGCTAATTGAAGAATTAAAAAGCGAATATTTTGAACTACTAAATGAGCAAGCAACTGCTCGTAATGAGATTCAATATTTAAATGAACAATTATCTCAGCAAGAAAGAAAAAATGAGAGATTGCTAGACTCGAATAAACGTTATGTGGAAGAGCGTCAAGAAATCTTAGAGAAAAAATTAAAGATTGAAGCTAATTATTCTCTTGTAGAAAAACAATTATCAGATCAAATCAAGAGTTTTCGCGACACATCTAATAAACTAGAAAACCTTAAAAATTCTTTTCAAAAAAAGGAATCTGCATTATATCAGGCATATCAATTGTTACAACAAACTCGTTCACGAAAAGAAGTATTAGAATCAATGCAAGAAGACTATGCAGGTTTTTTCCAAGGAGTTAAAGAAATCCTTAAAGCAAAAGATAAGCTCGGAGGAATTCATGGAGCTGTCGCAGAATTAATTACAACAGACAAGGACTTTGAAACAGCAATTGAAATTGCGTTAAGCAGCTCCATGCAGCATGTGGTTGTTGAAGATGAAGGAGCTGCAAGAAAAGCGATCCAATTCTTAAAGCAAAATTCTTATGGTCGAGCTACTTTTCTCCCTCTGTCTGTTATAAAAGAGCGTGCCATCAACCAGCATGACTTAAATTTGATTCAAAATCATCCTGCTTTTATTGGGATAGCCAAGAATCTAGTGAAATACGAACCTATGTTTAAATCCATTATCGCTAATCTTCTTGGAACAGTCATTGTTACCTCTGATCTTAAAGGAGCAAATGATATCGCAAAGTTAATGAATTATCGTTATCGACTTGTAACACTGCAAGGAGATGTTGTAAATCCTGGAGGCTCGATGACTGGTGGAGCTGTTAAGCAAAAAAACAATTCTTTATTAAGTCGACAACGAGAAGTTGAACAAATTGTGGAAAAATTAGCGGTGATGGAAGAGAAAACGGAAGAGTTAGAAAAAGATGTGAAGGCAACGAAGAGCATGATAGTAGAGCAAGAAAATTTGCTTGAGAAATTACGATCTAAAGGTGAAACCCTCAGGTTAGAAGAACAAAGAATTCGGGGCGAAATTCGGGAAATCGAATTGAATGAAAAAAATGTAAATGATCATTTAACTTTATATGATGCAGAACGTGAAGCATATGACGCTGAAAAGGATCGAATGGAACGGCGCAAAAAAGAGCTTGAGGTCAAACTACAAGAAGTGTCAACAAAAATAGTTGAACTAGATCAAAAAATTGAAGAAATGTCTAAGAAGAAAAGTTCACAGCAAACCTCAAAAGATGAACTGCAAGGTAAACTAACGGAATTAAAAGTTGTGCTAGCAGGCAAACAACAGTTATTTGAAAATCAGAAGGAAAAAGTAGAAAGAATTAATGCAGAACTAATACAGGCACAACAAAAACATGATGAGGCAGCAGAAGATTATTCTCTACTTTCGAATGAAATGTCATCAAGCTCATCAGGAGAAGAAAAACTAGAAGAAGCAGCAACAAAAAAGCTTCAAGATAAGAATAAAACAATTGAATTAATTGCAAGCAGGAGAGAGGAACGTTTGCATTTGCAAGGAAAACTTGAATTTGAAGAAAATGAGCTAAAAGAGTTGAAACGTCAGGATAAACAATTGCAGGATATCCTAAAAGATGAGGAAGTGAAGCTAAACAGACTTGACGTCGAACTTGATAATCGCTTAAATCATTTACGTGAGGAATATCTCTTAACCTATGACGGAGCAAAAGAGAAATACTCACTTGAGGTTGAAGTAGAGGAAGCGAGAAAGCGTGTTAAGCTGATCAAACTTGCAATTGATGAATTAGGAACGGTAAACTTAGGGGCGATTGATGAATATGAACGTGTTTCTGAACGATTCACCTTTTTGACAGAGCAGCGTGATGATTTATTAGAAGCAAAAGATACACTTTATCAAGTGATCGATGAAATGGATGACGAAATGAAAAAAAGGTTTGAACAAACCTTTAATGCGATTCGCTCACACTTCGAATCTGTATTCCAAGCACTATTTGGCGGGGGAAGAGCAGAGCTTAAACTAACGGATCCTAGTGATTTGTTAAACACAGGTGTAGAAATTGTTGCACAGCCGCCAGGAAAAAAACTGCAAAATCTTGGCTTGCTTTCCGGGGGAGAACGTGCGCTAACAGCTATTGCTTTACTATTTTCCATCCTGAAAGTCCGACCTGTTCCGTTTTGTGTACTAGATGAAGTAGAGGCAGCTCTTGATGAGGCCAATGTACATCGATTTGCCCAGTATTTAAAGAAGTTCAGTCATGAAACTCAATTTATCGTCATCACACACCGGAAAGGCACAATGGAAGAAGCTGATGTATTATATGGAGTAACGATGCAAGAGTCAGGTGTTTCAAAACTTGTGTCAGTTAGACTAGAAGAGACAAAAGAATTAGTTCAATCTTAACCGAAAGGACGATTTATTAGAATGAGTTTTTTTAAAAAATTAAAGGAAAAAATCACCCAACAAACAGATGCAGTAACGGAAAAATTCAAAGAGGGCTTAACAAAAACTCGAGATTCATTTGCAGGTAAAATGAATGATTTAGTTGCAAGATATCGAAAAGTAGACGAGGATTTTTTCGAGGAGCTTGAAGAACTTTTAATAAGCGCGGATGTTGGTGTCGCTACTGTAATGGATTTAATTGATGAGTTAAAAATGGAAGTGAAAAAACGCAATATTCAAGATACAAAGGAAGTTCAATCTGTAATCTCAGAAAAGCTTATCGAAATCTATGAAGGTGACAGTGATGAAGACCTCATTAACAAATTAAATCTTGAACAGGGCAGACTTAATGTCATTTTATTTGTTGGTGTTAATGGTGTTGGAAAAACAACTACAATTGGCAAATTAGCTCACAAGTTAAAAAGTGAAGGAAACACTGTTCTTTTAGCAGCTGGGGACACATTTAGGGCAGGAGCAATCGAACAACTAGAGGTTTGGGGTGACAGAGTCGGAGTGGATGTGATTAAACAATCAGAAGGCTCAGATCCTGCAGCAGTCATGTATGATGCTGTACAAGCTGCAAAAGCAAGACAGGTTGATGTTCTATTATGTGATACAGCTGGCCGTCTGCAAAATAAAGTAAATCTCATGAAAGAGCTTGAAAAGGTAAAACGTGTGATTGAACGTGAAATCCCTGGGGCGCCACATGAGGTATTACTTGTACTTGATGCAACAACAGGTCAAAACGCGATGACACAAGCCAAACAATTCTCACAAGCAACAGATGTTTCAGGTATTGTTCTCACTAAGTTAGATGGTACGGCGAAAGGTGGAATTGTTTTAGCCATAAAAGGCGAACTAGATATTCCGGTAAAGTTCGTTGGTTTAGGTGAAAAAATGGATGATTTACAAGAGTTTAATACAGAGCAATATGTTTACGGGTTGTTCTCAGGAATTATTGAGGAGCAAGAAACGGAATAAAGTGAAACTTCCATCAGTGGGGGAGTTCTTCATCCCCCAGTGATGGCTAGTTGAACCAATCGTATCTTTACGGGCAAACTATCTTGTTTGTAAACTCAGAAGCTTAAGTTGGGGGTTACTGCCCGTTAAGAGTGGGATAAATCAGAATGAAAGCTAACCTCATATTGGTTAGCTTTTTCAAATTACTATTCTTTACCTTTATACTACTTGACAAGAAAATACTTCGTATGTAGACTTATATGTTGTAAAGGTAATTCACTTAACAAAGGGGTGGATCGGCATGATGCTTGAAAAAACGACGAGGTTAACGTATCTTTTTGATTTTTATCAATCGTTGTTAACCCCTAAGCAGAAGAGCTATATGTCCTTATACTATCTTGATGATTACTCCCTTGGTGAAATTGCGGAAGAGTACAGTGTTAGTAGACAAGCTGTTTACGATAACATTAAACGGACTGAAGCAATGCTGGAGCAATATGAGAAAAAGCTACTATTATTTCAGAAATTTCAAGAGCGCCAGAAGATCATGACACAGCTGCGCGAATTCTCTGCTGAAGTGGATAATCGTAATCAGTTTGATGTCTTGCTTCAAGAGCTTGAGAAATTAGATTAGGAGGCGGCATTTATGGCTTTTGAAGGATTAGCCGACCGACTGCAGAATACAATGGCCAAAATTCGCGGCAAAGGAAAAGTAACGGAAGCGGATGTTAAGGAAATGATGCGCGAAGTGCGCCTTGCCCTTCTAGAAGCAGATGTTAACTTCAAGGTCGTAAAGGATTTTATTAAGCGCGTAAGTGAACGTGCTGTTGGTCAAGAGGTTATGAAAAGCTTAACTCCTGGTCAGCAGGTCATTAAAGTAGTTAAAGATGAGCTAACCGAATTAATGGGTGGAGAGCAAAGTAAAATTGCGGTATCAAATCGACCACCTACAGTGATTATGATGGTTGGGTTACAAGGTGCAGGTAAAACAACAACTACTGGTAAGCTAGCGAATCTCTTAAGAAAAAAGCATAATCGAAGCCCATTGCTTGTTGCGGCAGATATTTATCGTCCTGCAGCTATTAAGCAGCTTGAAACATTAGGTAAACAGTTAGATATGCCTGTTTTTTCGATGGGAGATCAAGTAAGTCCAGTTGAAATCGCAAAGAAAGCTTTAGAGCATGCAAAACAAGAGCACCATGATTATGTGATCATTGATACAGCTGGTCGACTTCATATTGATGAAAATCTAATGGAAGAGCTTGAACAGGTAAAAGAAATTGCTAAACCTGATGAAATTTTCCTTGTTGTCGACGCGATGACTGGTCAAGATGCTGTAAACGTAGCCAAAAGTTTTAATGAACAGCTCGGTTTAACAGGTGTTGTTTTGACAAAGCTTGATGGGGATACACGTGGCGGAGCTGCATTATCTATTCGCTCTGTGACAAATACACCTATAAAGTTTGTTGGTTTAGGAGAAAAGCTTGATGCATTAGAAGCTTTTCATCCAGAACGAATGTCATCAAGAATTCTAGGCATGGGTGATGTGTTAACACTCATCGAAAAAGCCCAAACAAATGTTGATGCTGAAAAAGCAAAAGAATTAGAACAAAAAATGCGCACAGCATCTTTTACATTTGATGACTTCCTTGAGCAGCTTGGACAAGTGCGTAATATGGGTCCCTTAGAGGATCTTATAGGCATGTTACCCGGTGCGAACAAGGTTAAGGGATTAAAAAACCTACAGGTTGATGAAAAACAAATAAGTCATGTTGAGGCAATTATTAAATCCATGACTAAGGCTGAAAAACTCAACCCTGAAATGATGAATGCTTCTCGTAAAAAACGAATTGCGAAAGGCAGCGGTACCACTGTCCAAGAAGTGAATCGCTTATTAAAGCAATTTGAAGACATGAAAAAAATGATGAAGCAAATGACAAACATGACAAAAGGAAAGAAAAAAGGTGGAATTAAATTTCCATTTATGTAATGGAGTAGATGGGTTAAATTCCGCAAAATAAAGAATTTACTTTGTTTTTTTAAGTTTTTTTTAAACTGACAAGAAAAAAACCTTTACATCATATAACTTATTTGATAATATACTATCTTGTTGAAACATTTTCGGAGGTGCTTTATAAATGGCAGTTAAAATTCGTTTAAAACGTATGGGAGCAAAAAAATCTCCTTTTTATCGTATCGTAGTAGCAGATTCTCGTTCACCACGTGATGGACGTTTCATTGAAGTTGTAGGTACTTACAACCCAGTTGCTCAACCAGCAGAAGTTAAAATCAATGAAGAATTAGCTCTTAAATGGATGTCAAATGGTGCAAAACCATCTGATACAGTTCGTAACTTGTTCTCTAAAGAAGGCATTATGGAAAAATTCCATAACGCTAAAAACAGCAAGTAATGACTGCTGAGATGAAAGAGTTAATCGAGGCAATTGTGAAGCCGCTTGTTGATAAGCCAGAACAAATTGAGATCACTGAACATGAGCAGGAGCATCAAATGATTTATCGCCTTTCAGTTCATAAAGATGATGTCGGTAAAGTAATTGGCAAGCAAGGACGGATCGCAAAAGCCATTCGAACTGTTGTTTACGCAGCGGGATCTAATTCATCTAAAAGAATTCAACTAGAGATTAATGACTAAAAAAAGGGTGAGGAGGTTCCTCCCCTTTTTTTGTACTATTAGAACATATAAATATTATATGGATGATCATATATAGTAACCATTCGCCAATAGGACCTGGTTATAAACAAAGTTTTTCTAATACATCTTCTATTTATAAAATGGAGTTGGTGTGGCTTACTTTTTTATACGTATTAAGCTTGAATAGGGGAGGAACAATAATGAAGATACTCCACCGTGTGACTGTTAAACAAATGATAACGGAAACTAGTAAGCAATCATTAATAAAAGAATTTTCTTCACGGAAAAAAATGATCGAGCAAGAATGTGATCAATTGTATTTTGAATACAAAAAGGTGGAGAAAACAAGTAAACAACTCTCTACGCAATTTTTAAAAGAAATAGAAAAACGTCGTGAAAAAATCAAACTAGTTGAGTTTCAATTAGAACAAGTACATACATTACCAATTGGTAGTGAAATAAAAGAAAAAGAAGTAGATGCAATAGTAGACATAACTGTTGGTGACAATTGGGATGAATTAATGAAGGAGAAAACCATTGTCATAAAAGACGGTATAGTGGATCAAATACGCCTGAGGTGATAAATATGGCCGAGAAATGGTTTAATGTTGGAAAAATTGTCAACACACATGGAATTAAAGGAGAAGTGCGCGTAATTTCAAAAACGGATTTTGCTGAAGAAAGATATGAGCCTGGAAATACATTATATATTTTCAAGGAAGGCTCTGCTGAACCAGTTGAAGTTGTTGTTGATAGTCACCGTGTACATAAAAATTTTGACCTCTTAACTTTTGAGGGAATGCACTCTATTCAAGACGTTGAGCCATTTAAGGGTTCTTTATTAAAGGTATCTGAATCTCAATTATCAGAACTTGAAGAAGGTGAATATTACTTCCATGAAATCATAGGATGCAAAATGTTTACAGATAGTGGGGAAGAAATCGGAACAATTCGTGAAATTCTGGCAACAGGGGCAAATGATGTTTGGGTTGTCAAAAGAAAAGAAGGAAAAGACTTGCTCGTTCCATACATTGATGAAATTGTAAAAGAAATCAACATTGATGAAAAGAAAATCATCATTACACCAATGGAAGGGTTACTAGAATAATGAAGATTGATTTTTTAACACTATTTCCAGAAATGTTTCATGGAGTATTAAATGAGTCAATTCTTAAAAAAGCTCAGGAGAAAGAGGCTGTCACATTTAATGTGATAAATTTTCGTAAGTATTCCTCGAATAAGCATCAAAACGTTGATGACTATCCATATGGTGGAGGAGCCGGAATGGTGTTGACACCACAGCCGATATTTGATGCTGTTGAAGATATTCGTAAACAAGGAAATTCAGAGCCGAAAGTGGTATTGGTATGTCCTCAGGGTGAACGGTTTACACAAGCGAAAGCAGAAGAATTAGCTAGAGAGGACCACCTTCTTTTTATTTGCGGTCACTATGAGGGCTATGATGAAAGAATTAGAGAACACCTTGTAACAGAAGAAATTTCTATAGGTGACTTTGTTTTAACAGGTGGAGAGCTTGCATCTATGGTTATAACAGATAGCGTTGTTCGGCTGCTTCCTGGTGTTCTAGGAAATGAAGATTCACCTATTTTAGATTCGTATAGTTCTGGCTTGCTTGAACACCCGCACTACACAAGACCAGCCGATTTTAGAGGGTTTAAAGTCCCTGAAGTACTTTTATCAGGAAATCACAAATTAATTGCTGAGTGGCGTGAGGAACAGTCTTTAAAAAGAACCTATGAACGACGTCCGGATCTATTAGAAAAGTACCCATTATCTGATAAACAAAAATCTCTCATAAAAAAGTGGCAAAGTGAAAACTAGCTATTGCACCCAATGATGCGTTATGGTAAGATAAATCTCGTGACTTGCTGATGTATAAGATGCAGTCTTTTAAAACGATGTTCCGCTGCAATGAATAAATATTGGAATGAGCATCTGTTGGAAGGAGTTGAAAACGATGCAAAAACTAATTGAAGAAATCACAAAAGAACAATTAAAAACTGATTTACCTGCTTTCCGTCCTGGTGATACTGTACGTGTACACGTAAGTATCGTTGAGGGTACTCGTGAGCGTATTCAGGTATTTGAAGGTGTTGTGATTAAGCGTCGTGGTGGTGGAATTAGCGAGACATTTACAGTTCGTAAGATCTCTTACGGTGTAGGTGTTGAACGTACTTTCCCTGTACACACACCAAAAATCGCGAAGCTAGAAGTTATTCGTCGCGGTAAAGTTCGCCGTGCTAAACTTTACTACTTACGTCAATTACGTGGTAAAGCCGCGCGTATTAAAGAAATTCGATAAGACAGCTTAGTTTTTACTAAGTCTCAAATATATGGGTCAGCCGTTCTGTCCGTATAGTTGAAAAGGAGCTTGTTGCTTAACAAGCTCCTTTTTCAATAATATGGTCAAACTTATGATCTTCTTAACTAAATAAGTGTATATCAAGAAATAGTCAATGGACATAATGATTGCTAGAAGCAGGTGATAGTATGACAAAAAAGAAAAATGAATTTCTAGAGTGGATAAAAGCTTTAGCTATTGCGGTCATTTTAGCAGCAATCATAAGATCCTTCTTTTTTGCACCTATTGTAGTTGATGGATATTCAATGATGCCAACACTACATACACAAGATAGAATGATTGTGAATAAATTTTCTTATAAAATTGGTGAACCGGAACGGTTTGATATTGTTGTTTTTCATGCTACTGTTGATAAAGATTATATTAAACGTGTAATAGGTTTACCGGGAGATCATGTTGAATATAAAGACGATACCCTTTATATAAATGGCGAAAAGTATGAAGAGCCCTATCTTGATGAATATAAAAAAGAACTAATAGACGGCCCATTAACAGAGCCCTTTGATTTAGAAAGCATTACAGGGCAATCTACGGTGCCTGAAGGACATTTGTTTGTTATGGGTGATAATAGACGGCAAAGTAAAGATAGTAGACATATAGGAACGATACCAATCGAAGAGGTTATGGGGGAAACAAGTTTAGTTTATTGGCCATTCTCTAGTATTCGTATCGTTGAGTAAGAAAAAAAGAAGGTGTTATTATGACAATACAATGGTTTCCAGGACATATGGCAAAGGCAAGAAGACAAGTCACAGAAAAACTTAAACTAATCGACATTGTCTTTGAACTGGTTGATGCTAGAATTCCAATGTCATCGAGAAATCCAATGATTGATGACATTGTTTCGTCAAAGCCAAGAATTGTGTTATTAAATAAAGCAGACAAGGCCGATGAGGCAATTACAAAAAAGTGGATTGAATATTTCAAAGATCGCGATATTCCTGCAATTGCGATTGATGCTCAATCAGGAACAGGATTAAAGCAAATTACGTCCTTATCAAAAACTCTTTTGAAAGAGAAATTTGATAAAATGGCTGCAAAAGGAATTAAACCTCGTGCAATTCGAGCTTTAATTATTGGTATACCAAATGTCGGTAAGTCAACGCTAATTAACAGGCTTGCAAAGAAAAACATTGCAAAAACAGGAGATCGGCCAGGTGTCACAACTGCTCAACAATGGGTTAAGGTAGGGAATGAGCTAGAGCTATTAGATACACCTGGAATTCTTTGGCCTAAGTTTGAGGATCAGTTAGTAGGTCAAAAACTTGCAACAACAGGTGCAATAAAGGATGCTATTTTGAACCTGCAAGATATCACCGTGTTTGCTTTGTCATTTTTAAAAGAACACTATCCAAACAGATTGCTTGAACGATTTCATTTAGAAGAGCTGCCGGATGAAATTGTCCCTCTATTTGATGAAATAGGGAAGAAACGCGGTTGCATGATGTCTGGTGGATATATTGATTATGATAAAACATCTGAGCTTATTTTAAGAGAAATTCGAACAGATAAATTAGGAAGATTATCGTTTGAAACACCAGAAGACTTTTTAAATGATTAATAAACCATCGACTCGCTAATTAAACGCGAGTCTTTATTTATTTCATTGAGAACCGATATAATATATATATAATTTGTACATACAAAATCAAATATGTAGCAGAAATAGGGAGAAACAGCAAATGCAATTAACGACAAATGAAATTAAACAAAAGCTTTCTACGATTAAAAACGAAAATGATCCATTTCTCAATGAGTGCCTGACTGATCATAGAAAAGGAGTTCAGCAATTAGTTGAAAAGTGGTTCAAACAGTATGAACATGAGAAAAAACTTCAAAATCAGTTTTACAGCATGCTTCGGTTTGAAAGAGAAGCCAAAAAAAATGGCTTTCATCTTATTGCAGGTATTGATGAAGTTGGCAGAGGACCATTAGCAGGACCGGTTGTTGCGGCTGCTGTTATATTAAAAGAGGAATGCTATATACCAGGATTAACTGATTCTAAGAAGCTCACGTCAACAATGAGAGATCGTTTCTATGACATGATTTATGAACAAGCAGAAGCAATAGGGGTTGGAGTTGTTTCTCCTTCGATAATTGATGAGATAAATATTTATGAAGCAACGAAACTTGCAATGACAAAGGCTATTAAAAAACTTTCCAAAGCTCCGGCTTATTTATTGTTAGATGCTATGAAACTTGATTTGCAAATTCCACAAACATCAATTATTAAAGGTGACTCGCAAAGTATATCTATAGCAGCAAGTTCAGTCATCGCAAAGGTTACTAGAGATCGATTAATGGAGGATATTTCGGAGCAGTACCCGGAGTATGGATTTGATCAACATATGGGGTATGGAACAAAACAACACTTATCAGCTCTAAAAAAATATGGAGTTACAGAACATCATCGGAAAAGCTTTGCACCGGTTAAGGAACTTTTAATACCTTGAAATAAAGTGGGGAAAGAAAATGATACAATTGTCAGCAATGGAACGCTTGTTTCGTGATTCTATCACACAAATGAATATGACTACAAATAAGTTGGCATTAGTCGATAATCAAGTGATTCAAGGACAAGTTCTTAAACTCTTTCCTGATCAAAAAGCACTTATTCAAGTTGGCCAAACAAAGCTTGTTGCTCAGCTCGAAGCTTCAATAAATGCTTTAGATCGCTATTGGTTTCGGGTAAAGGGATTTGAACAACAAGGACTTCATCTAAAAATAATGAAGCAAGTAGACGTTGGTCCTTTAACAAAGCAATCAGTCGCAAAAGATTTGCTTACGATGTTTCAACAAAAAACGTCGAAAGAAAATATATTATTAGCAAGTGAACTTGTAAAAGACCATATTCCCATTTCAAAGGAGCAGCTGCTAACAGCACTAGAGTTGCTGAAGAATACCTCTAAAAAGGACATACCGCTATTAATAGATGCGACAAAATTTGCAATTAAGCAGCAATATCCGTTATCAGAAAATGTGATAAAGTCCCTTGTTCAAACACAATCCAATATCCCTTTGGCACAACAAATTGATAGTCTATTTCATTTACTACAAGGTTTGAATGAACCAACAAGTTTGGTCAAACAATTGCAACAATCATTATTAAACATTATATCAAGAAAGCAATTTAAATTAGATTCTGCCAATGGTCTGACGTTAAAAGAAGTTTCACAGGAGTTACAAGCACTAAGAGAAATGCTGTTAGTAGTAAGTAAAGAAGGAGTAGTTGAGGGAACAGTAAAAGATCAGATTGATTCACTTAGACTTCGTATAGACGGTCAACCATTGCTTCAACAAGATTTTGGACCAACATCACAAATGATCACTCAGATTCCGTTATTTTCATTAAACAATACTGATTTAATAATTCAGTGGAACGGAAAAAAACAAGAAAATGGAAAAGTTGATCCATCCTTTTGCCGGATTATTTTCTTTTTGCAGCTACCAATTCTCGAAGAAACTTTTGTTGATGTTCAAATACAAAACAGGGTGATGACAATTACCATTACAAACAATCTTGAGGCTTTAAAACCATTAGTCATCGAACATACAGAAAAGCTGAAAGAACATTTACATAAAATGGACTATCATTTAACTTCAATCAAAGTTAAGTCTTTTGAACTACCAGCAAATCAAAAACATCCCCAAAAGCAATTTAACATAACAGGTAGTATTGAATCTTATACAGGGGTTGATGTAAAAATATGATGGAAAAGGATTCTATAAAAAAAGTGATTGCTTTAAGATATGATCATGTTAAGGAACAAGCTCCAAAGGTTATTGCAAAAGGTAGTGGATTACTAGCTGATGAAATACTTGAGGCAGCAAAACATCATGATATTCATGTTCATGAGGACAAGGCCCTTGTTGAGCTCTTATCAAAATTGGAGGTGCATCAGCAAATCCCTGAAGAATTATATGAAGCAGTAGCTGAAATATTTTCTTTTGTGTATAACATAGAAAAAGAATTAATCTCGAAAGAACATCGTAATATATAAGCCTATTGTATGAGGTAATTTCTTGTATTCTCTCTACTAGTGTTTTTTTGATTTTTCTAAGTTAAAAGTCCTGAGTTTTATTATTTTCTTTTATACTAAAAAAATAAAAATTAACTTGAATTTTACTATTTTATGTGTAAATGTAGACAAGGTTCAAACTATTATATAAAATGAAAGCGCAGTCTAATTTTTATTCATGCAAATTGGTTAGGAGGATGGCAAATGAATATCCATGAGTACCAAGGAAAAGAACTCCTTCGTAAATACGGAGTTTCTGTACCGAATGGCCGAGTTGCTTTTTCTGTAGATGAAGCAGTTGAAGCTGCGAAAGAACTTGGAACAGATGTAGTAGTAGTAAAAGCTCAAATCCATGCAGGTGGACGCGGGAAAGCAGGCGGGGTAAAAGTTGCGAAAAACCTTGACGAAGCACGTACATATGCAGAAGAAATTTTAGGGAAAACGCTTGTTACACACCAAACTGGCCCAGAAGGTAAGGAAGTAAAACGTCTACTTATCGAAGAGGGCTGTGATATCAAGAAGGAATATTATGTGGGTCTTGTATTAGATCGCGCTACTTCTCGAGTGGTTCTAATGGCTTCTGAAGAGGGTGGAACAGAGATTGAGGAAGTAGCGGAAAAGACTCCTGAGAAAATCTTTAAAGAAGTAATTGACCCAGCTGTTGGTCTACAAGGCTATCAAGCTAGAAGAATTGCATTTAACATTAATATTCCAAAAGAATTAGTTGGACAAGCAGTTAAATTCATGATGGGATTATATCAAGTATTTGTTGAAAAAGATTGTTCAATTGCTGAGATTAACCCATTAGTAGTAACTGGTGACGGAAAAGTTATGGCTCTTGATGCAAAACTAAATTTTGATTCAAATGCATTATATCGCCATAAAGATATTGTAGAATATCGTGATCTTGATGAAGAAGATCCAAAAGAAATTGAAGCTTCTAAATATGACTTAAGTTATATCTCGTTAGACGGTAATATTGGCTGTATGGTAAATGGAGCTGGTCTTGCTATGTCAACAATGGATATTATTAAGTATTATGGCGGCGAACCTGCTAACTTCCTGGATGTTGGGGGCGGTGCAACGGCAGAAAAAGTAACAGAAGCATTCAAGATTATTCTTTCTGATCAAAATGTAAAAGGAATTTTTGTTAATATCTTTGGTGGAATCATGAAATGTGATGTTATTGCTGAAGGTGTAGTAGAAGCTACAAAGCAAGTTGGCTTAGAAATTCCACTTGTTGTACGTCTTGAAGGTACAAACGTTGAATTAGGTAAGAAAATTTTAAATGAATCTGGATTAAATATTACTTCTGCAGAGTCTATGGCTGACGGCGCACAAAAAATCGTTTCATTAGTGAAGTAAGAAAGGCAGGGGACAAACATGAGTGTATTTATTAATAAAGATACAAAAGTTATTGTACAAGGTATAACTGGATCAACAGCGTTATTCCATACAAAGCAAATGCTAGAGTATGGGACTAATATTGTTGGTGGTGTAACACCTGGTAAAGGTGGTACAGAAGTAGAAGGTGTACCTGTATTTAATACAGTTCAAGAAGCAGTTTTAGCAACTGGTGCAAATGCATCTGTTATCTATGTGCCTGCTCCTTTCGCTGCTGATGCGATTATGGAAGGCGTAGACGCGGAACTAGATTTGGTCATTTGTATTACAGAGCATATTCCTGTAATGGATATGGTAAAAGTGAAACGCTACATGGAAGGGAAGAAAACTCGCCTAGTAGGACCGAACTGCCCAGGTGTTATTACTCCTGAAGAGTGTAAAATTGGTATAATGCCTGGATATATTCATAAAAAAGGACATGTGGGAGTTGTATCTCGTTCTGGTACTCTTACGTATGAAGCAGTTCATCAATTATCACAGGCAGGTATTGGCCAATCAACTGCAGTAGGAATTGGTGGAGACCCTGTTAATGGGACAAACTTTATCGATGTACTAAAAGCATTTAACGAAGATGAAGATACGTATGCTGTTATCATGATTGGAGAAATTGGTGGTACAGCCGAAGAAGAAGCTGCGGAATGGGTTAAGGCAAATATGACAAAGCCTGTAGTAGGCTTCATTGGTGGTCAAACTGCACCTCCAGGTAAACGTATGGGACACGCTGGTGCGATTATTTCTGGTGGTAAAGGGACTGCGGAAGAAAAAATTAAAACGATGAATGCTTGTGGAATTAAAGTGGCAGATACTCCATCAGTGATGGGAGAAACACTTATTTCTGTATTAGAAGAGCAAGGCTTACTTGAAAAATGTAAAACACATTAATCAATATAATAGTAGGAACAGGTGCTAACCTGTTCCTATTTGTCATGTGAAAATGGAGGAAGCTATGAAAAAAGATACGACGAAAAGATTGTTTCTATTAGCACATTGCAAGGGGATTAGTCAGCAGATTCTACGAAAAATCATGAATGCAGACGCTACACTTGAACTTTTTTTTCATTTGAAAGACCATGAATGGGAAACGTATTTTCAAGTAAAAAAAGAAAAGATTCAAGCTATAAAAGAAGAATATCACTCATTGTCATTCCACTACCTTAATAAAATGTATCAAAAAGATAATATTAAGTTCCTGCCTCTTTTTGACCATGAGTATCCTCCTTTGTTAAAAGAAATACCTGATCCGCCTCCTTATTTGTTTTATAAGGGTGATATTAAAATGTCTCATTCTCCCCAAATTATCAGTATTGTAGGCACTAGGAATCCGAGTCAATATGGTCAATTAGCACTAGGTGATATAATAAAACCATTAATCATTAATGATTGGGTAATTGTAAGTGGATTGGCAAAAGGAATTGATGCATTAGCCCATACTCATACAATTAATCAAAAAGGGAAAACCATCGCAGTGATTGCTGGAGGTTTTTATCATTTATACCCTAAGCAAAATTACACTTTAGCAGAACAAATCATGTCCTCACATCTTATCTTTTCTGAACACCCTCCCTCAACTCCTCCTCAGAAATGGCATTTTCCACTGAGGAACCGAATCATTAGCGGTCTTTCCATGGGAACGATTATCATACAAGCTAAGAAAAGAAGTGGATCTCTAATTACAGCCCAGCAGGCCCTTGAACAAAATCGAGAGGTATTTGCGGTTCCGGGCTCCATATTTGATGAATGTTGTGCTGGTACAAATGAGTTAATTCAAAACGGGGCAAAACTAGTTCAAGATGCTTCACATATTATTGAAGAATTTCCTATCTTTCACAATAAGAACAGTATAAGGGAAACAAAATAACGAAGAAAATGCTAATTCAGTAAAAATATTCATGTTTTTTCTTAAAGAATTAGTATATGATTAGGGTAATTTATTTCTAATATGTTTGACAAACCTTATAGGAATATTTAATAATAGTGGAGATTTCAGTATAGGATTAGCGAATTTTACCGCTCTAAACATTTAGGCGAGAGCTTTTTACCCACATATTGAATAAAATTCATTTATATTTATAAACAATTTAAATAAAACGTTAAAGTGAAGAGAGATATTAAAGAGAGAATACCTCTTAAGGAGGATACCAGGTATGTCGGACTATTTAGTGATTGTGGAATCGCCTGCAAAGGCAAAAACGATCGAGCGTTATTTAGGGAAAAAATATAAAGTAAAGGCCTCAATGGGACATGTACGTGATTTACCAAAGAGTCAAATTGGTGTAGATATCGAGCATAACTTTGAGCCGAAATATATTACAATTAGAGGAAAAGGCTCTGTACTAAAAGAGTTAAAATCAGCTGCAAAAAAGGCGAAAAAAGTCTATTTAGCTGCTGACCCGGATCGTGAAGGGGAAGCGATTGCGTGGCATTTAGCACATAGTCTTGATGTGGATATTAACTCCGATTGTCGAGTTGTGTTTAATGAAATTACAAAGGATGCTATAAAAGAATCTTTTAAACATCCTCGTTCGATTAATATGGATTTAGTTGATGCACAACAAGCAAGACGTGTGTTAGATCGATTGGTAGGCTACAAGATTAGCCCAATATTATGGAAAAAAGTAAAAAAAGGTCTAAGTGCTGGTCGTGTACAATCTGTAGCAGTAAGACTAATTATTGATAGAGAAAACGAAATAAAAGAATTTGTCCCTGAAGAATATTGGTCCATTGAAGGGCAATTTTTAAAAGGACAAAAAGAATTTGAAGCATCATTTTATGGCGTAAATGGTGAGAAAAAAGCATTAAATACAGAATCTGAAGTAAAAGAGATCTTAGAAATTATAAAAGAGAACAAATTTAAAGTTGAGAAAGTAACGAAGAAAGAGAGAAAAAGAAATCCAGCAGTTCCGTTTACGACTTCAACTTTACAGCAAGAGGCAGCTAGAAAATTAAATTTTAGAGCAAAGAAAACGATGATGATTGCTCAGCAGCTTTATGAAGGAATTGATTTAGGAAAAGAAGGTACAGTTGGATTAATTACGTATATGAGAACTGATTCAACTAGAATTTCGGATACTGCACAAACCGAAGCAACTCAGTATATTACAGATAAATATGGTAAAGAGTATATTGGTACTACCGCAAAGTCAGCTAAAAAGAATACAAATGCTCAAGATGCCCATGAAGCGATTCGCCCAACATCAACCTTACGAGACCCAGCTAGCATTAAAGAATATTTAAGTAGAGATCAATTAAGATTATACAAGCTGATTTGGGAACGCTTTGTATCCAGTCAAATGGCTTCGGCAGTATTAGATACAATGAGTGTGGATTTAGTAAACAATGGCGTATTGTTTAGAGCGAACGGTTCAAAAATTAAGTTTCCTGGTTTTATGAAAGTATACGTTGAGGGTAACGATGATCAGGTAGAGGAAAAGGATCGTTTGCTACCAGATTTAAAAGAAGGTGATGAGATCTTTTCTAAAGATATTGAACCATCACAGCACTTTACACAGCCACCTCCGCGTTATACGGAAGCAAGGCTTGTAAAAACACTTGAAGAACTTGGAATAGGTCGACCTTCAACTTATGCGCCTACACTTGATACGATACAAAAAAGAGGCTATGTAACATTAGATAATAAACGGTTTATTCCAACTGAGTTAGGCGAAATTGTGTTGGAGTTAATCAGAGAGTTTTTCCCGGAAATTATCAACGTTGAATTTACCGCTAATATGGAAAACAGCCTAGATGAAGTAGAAGAAGGACATATTGAGTGGATCAAAATCATCGATAATTTTTATAAAGATTTTTCTCCAAGGCTTGAAAAAGCAGAAAATGAAATGGAGAAAATTGAAATTAAAGATGAGCCAGCGGGTGTTGATTGTGAGGAATGCGGACACCCTATGGTATACAAAATGGGTAGATTTGGGAAATTTATGGCGTGCTCTAACTTTCCAGATTGTCGCAATACAAAACCGATTGTAAAAGAAATTGGGGTGAAATGCCCGAACTGTGAGGAAGGCATGATCGTTGAGAGAAAATCTAAAAAACGCAGAATTTTTTATGGTTGTAACCAATACCCAGAATGTGAATTTCTCTCATGGGATAAGCCTATTGCAAGAAGCTGTCCAAAATGTGACAACATGCTTGTAGAGAAGAAGTTGAAAAAAGGTGTTCAAGTACAGTGTATGGAATGTGACTATAAAGAGGAACAACAACAATAGGTGAGCGACATACCGCTCACTTTTTTTAGGGAAAGAATGAGAATACATAAAGATAACATGGATGATTACAGCAACCTAAATGGAAAATACATATAGATAGATTTTATTGTCACTTAAGTGTGGAGGGTTAGATAAAATGAGTCAGGAAGCAGTTGTAAATGTTATAGGTGCTGGTTTAGCAGGTAGTGAAGCAGCATGGCAGTTAGCGAAAAGAGGAATAAAGGTTAACTTATATGAAATGAGACCTGTTAAGCAAACACCGGCACATCATACGGATAAATTCGCAGAGTTGGTATGCAGCAATTCATTAAGAGCCAATATTTTAACAAATGCTGTTGGTGTATTAAAAGAAGAAATGCGGATATTAGATTCAGTCATTATAAAAGCAGCTGACGAATGTGCAGTACCAGCTGGCGGTGCACTAGCAGTTGATCGACATGAATTCGCAGGTAAAGTAACGGAGCTAGTTAAAGGGCATCCCAATGTAACGGTAGTGAATGAAGAAGTTGAAGAAATCCCAACTGGTCCAACAATTATCGCTACAGGTCCTCTTACATCAAAAAATCTATCCGAGAAATTAAAGGTATTGACCGGTGAGGAATATTTGTATTTTTATGATGCAGCAGCACCTATTGTTGAGAAAGATAGCATTGACATGGATAAGGTTTATTTAAAATCTCGATATGATAAGGGAGAAGCAGCTTATTTAAATTGTCCAATGACAGAGGAAGAATTCGATCGATTTTATGAAGCGTTAATTGCTGCCGAAACAGTTCCATTAAAAGAATTTGAAAAAGAAATTTTCTTTGAAGGTTGTATGCCAATAGAAGTTATGGCACAAAGAGGAAGAAAAACGATGCTTTTTGGACCCTTAAAACCAGTCGGGTTAGAAGACCCTAAAACGGGGAAAAGACCATTTGCAGTTGTTCAACTGCGTCAAGATGATGCAGCTGGGACTTTATATAACATCGTTGGCTTCCAAACGCATTTAAAATGGGGACCTCAAAAAGAAGTGCTTTCTCTTATTCCGGGACTAGAGAATGTTGAAATTGTACGATACGGTGTAATGCATCGTAACACGTTTATCAACTCTCCGAGACTTTTAAAACCAACATACCAATATATTGATCGTAAAGATCTGTTCTTTGCAGGGCAAATGACAGGTGTTGAAGGTTATGTAGAATCTGCAGCATCAGGATTAGTTGCAGGAATAAATGCAGCACACCTTGTTTTAGAAAAAGAATTAATAGAATTTCCAAATGAAACAGCAATTGGAAGTATGGCGAAATATATCACATCAACAAATGCTGATAATTTTCAACCAATGAATGCTAATTTTGGAATATTTGCTCCACTTCCAAAACAAATAAAAGGTAAAAAAGAACGAAATGATATGCATGCAAAGCGAGCGTTAGAAACAATTCAAAAGATTTCGAAAAATTTATAGAAATAATTTGCAAGGGCTACTACTGTTGTGATAACATTTAGTAGCCCTTTTGTTGTAGTGAGGTGTAAACTGTGACAAATGTTAAGAATTATTTAAATTTGTTTATTGAATATTTACAAATTGAGAAAAATTATTCAAAATATACAATTGTGAATTATTCCAAAGACATTGAAGATTTTTTTTCCTTTATGAAAGAACAAGCAATCCTACATCTAGAAGAAATTACATATAATGATATACGGTTATATTTAACGCAGTTACATACAAGAAAGTATTCTAGGAAAACAATTTCAAGGAAAATTTCTTCATTGAGAAGCTTTTATAAATTTCTTATTAGGGAAGGAATTCTTCATGAAAACCCTTTTTCACTTGTTTCGATTCCTAAGAGGGAGAAAAAAATTCCTCAGTTTCTTTATGAAGATGAGGTTAAGCAATTATTCACCGTATCGGATATTCACACTCCTTTAGGACAAAGAAACCAAGCACTAATTGAAATTTTATATGGCACTGGAATTCGTGTTAGTGAATGCTGTGAGATTAAGCTATCTGATATTGACTTTTTTATCGGTACAATTCTTGTCACCGGAAAAGGTGGAAAACAACGTTATATTCCATTTGGTAGTTATGCTCATAATGCGATTGATCAATATATAAATGATGGTAGAAAGGCCTTGGTGAGCAAGGTGAAGGAAGACCATTCTTATTTATTTGTTAATCACCGTGGTGCAGCGCTAACTGACCAGGGAGTTAGACATATCCTAAACAAGATGATAGAAAATGTTTCTTCGGTCCTACATATTCACCCGCATATGTTCAGGCATACTTTTGCTACTCATTTATTAAATGAAGGTGCTGATATGAGAAGTGTTCAAGAATTGCTAGGTCATGCACATTTATCATCGACACAGGTTTATACACATGTAACGAAAGAGCATCTAAAGAAAATGTATATGACCCATCATCCTCGAGCTTAATGCTTAAAACAGGAGGTAGAAAAATGTCTCAATTTCACGCGACAACAATTTTTGCTATACATCATAATGGAAAAGCTGCTATGGCAGGTGACGGACAAGTAACATTAGGTAATGCTGTTGTGATGAAACATACTGCTAAAAAGGTAAGAAAATTATTTAATGGAAAAGTAATTGCAGGATTTGCCGGATCAGTTGCAGATGCTTTTACATTATTTGAACTCTTTGAAAGCAGACTGGAAGAATATAATGGGAATTTACAACGTGCTGCAGTCGAACTAGCAAAAGAATGGCGAAGTGACAAGGTGTTAAGACGTCTTGAGGCAATGTTGATCGTCATGAATGAGAAGGATTTATTATTAGTATCTGGAACAGGTGAAGTGATTGAGCCGGACGACGGAATCCTAGCTATTGGCTCTGGGGGAAATTATGCTTTATCTGCAGGCCGTGCTTTAAAACGTTTTTCGGGTGATCAATTAACAGCAAAGGAAATCGCAGAGGGTGCTCTAACAATTGCTGGAGAAATTTGCGTTTATACCAATCTAAATATTATTGTTGAGGAACTTTAATTTAAGGGAGGCAGAGCCAATTGAATAACCAGCTAACACCAAAACAAATTGTTGAACGCTTAGATCAATATATTGTGGGACAAAAGGATGCCAAAAAAGCGGTAGCGGTTGCATTAAGAAATCGTTATAGAAGAAGTTTATTAAGTGAGAAGCTCCGTGAAGAAGTTGTTCCAAAAAACATTCTTATGATTGGACCTACAGGTGTTGGGAAAACGGAGATCGCTAGAAGGATTGCAAAGCTTGTTAATGCACCATTTATTAAAGTTGAGGCAACAAAGTTTACTGAAGTTGGATATGTAGGTAGAGACGTTGAGTCGATGGTCAGAGATTTAGTTGAAACAGCAGTACGTTTAGTGAAGGAAGAAAAGATTGCCGGGGTAAAAGGGCTTGCTGAGGAAAATGCAAATAAGCGCTTAATTGAACTCCTTGTTCCCGGTAAGAAAAAAAATAGCACTGCTAAAAACCCCCTTGAAATGCTTTTTGGTGCAGCGAATCAGCAACAGGAGCAAGATGAACAGGCTTTTGATGATACATCAATGCAAGAAAAACGACGTCGTATTGCCCATCAATTAGCATTGGGTGAGCTTGAAGATCATTATGTTACCGTAGAGATTGAAGAACAACAAGCATCAATGTTTGATATGCTTCAAGGATCGGGTATGGAACAAATGGGCATGAATATGCAGGATGCATTAGGAAGCTTAATGCCAAAGAAAAAGAAAAAAAGAAAATTAACAGTTCGCGAGGCAAGAAAAGTATTAACAAATGAGGAAGCAAGTAAGCTGATTGATCTTGATGAAGTGTCTCAAGAAGCTGTCATTAGAGCAGAACAAACAGGTATTATCTTTATCGATGAGATCGATAAAGTTGCTGGGAAGTCAAAGGGAGGATCTGCTGACGTTTCCCGTGAAGGTGTACAAAGAGATATTCTTCCTATTGTTGAAGGATCAACAGTTGTAACAAAATATGGATCAGTGAAGACTGATCATATGTTATTTATTGCAGCTGGTGCATTCCATATAGCAAAACCATCTGATCTCATACCGGAGTTACAAGGAAGATTTCCAATTAGGGTTGAACTAACAAAACTTAGTGTTGAAGATTTTGTTAAGATTTTAGTAGAGCCTGATAATGCACTGATTAAGCAATATAAAGCTTTAATTGAAACTGAAGGTATAGAATTAGAATTTTCTGACGAAGCTATTCGTAAAGTAGCTGAAGTGGCCTTTGATGTAAATCAGGACACTGATAATATTGGTGCGCGAAGATTACATACGATACTTGAACGACTTTTAGAGGATCTATCTTATGAAGCACCTGATATTAACCTTGAAAAGATTGTGATTACACCGCAATATGTAGAAGATAAACTAGGGAAAATATCGAAAAATAAAGATTTAAGCCAATTTATATTATAGTATTTACAATTTCATATGTTACAGGAGGAACCATTATATGTCTTTATTACAAAAAACTCGTAAGATTAATGCCATGCTCCAAAGAGCAGCAGGAAAACCAGTAAATTTTAAGGAAATGTCTGAGAAACTAAGTGAAGTGATTGAAGCGAATATATTTGTTGTAAGCCGTAGAGGAAAGCTTTTAGGCTTTGCGATTAATCAACAGATTGAAAATGAACGCATGAAAAAAATGCTTGAAGATCGTCAATTCCCTGAGGGCTATACAAATAACCTTTTTAACATTACTGAAACATCATCAAATATTGATGTTTATAGTGAATATACCGCTTTCCCTGTTGAAAACCGTGAGTTATTTAAAAATGGTTTAACAACAATTGTCCCGATTATCGGCGGAGGGGAACGCCTTGGGACACTTATATTAGCAAGGGTCCAAGAGCAATTTGCTGATGAGGATTTAATTTTAGCAGAATACGGTGCTACTGTTGTAGGTATGGAAATCCTTCGAGAAAAAGCAGATGAGATTGAAGAGGAAGCTCGTAGTAAAGCGGTCGTCCAAATGGCGATTAGCTCACTGTCTTATAGTGAATTAGAAGCAATTGAACATATCTTTGAAGAATTAAATGGTAATGAAGGTTTATTAGTTGCAAGTAAAATCGCTGATCGTGTAGGGATTACAAGATCTGTTATTGTGAATGCATTACGTAAATTAGAGAGTGCTGGTGTTATTGAATCTCGTTCCCTTGGTATGAAAGGAACATACATTAAGGTATTAAATGCAAAATTCTTAGTTGAATTAGAAAAAATAAAAACAAATTAATGATTTAGTAAAAAGAGGATGATCAATATTTGATCATCCTCTTTTTTGTTGAACCAAATGGCATTTATAAAATGGGAAGATAGGAATATGTAGAGATTTGTCGATTTGTGTGTTGCTTTGCTTATTGTCAAAAGTGGTAAGCCTCATCTTTATACTAATTTACGCTAGAATACGGTAAAACCAGCATAGTAAAATAGTCCTGTTTATAAATTAGGGAGAAAATCCGACTTTTTTTTACAAAGTCTTAATAGACTTTAAGACTATTATTTCATACAATTAGAGATGGAATTAACACATTTCGACATTATACGATTCGCAACTACGTTTCATTTTGTGGGGGGATATTATGAATTTTTTTTCAAATACAATCACAAGTTTAGAAAAAGCTATTTCTCAATCAACAGCAAAACAAAGAGTTATCTCTAATAATATTGCAAATGTTGATACCCCGAATTATAAAGCTCAAGATGTTCGGTTTAATACTGCATTAACAAATGAAATGCAAAAGCTTCAAGCAAAAAAGACAAACAGTAAGCATTTAGAGTTTGGTGGTTCAAATTCTTCTAGTTATCGAATCGTAACGAAGAATAATACAAACTACAACCATAACGGAAATAATGTTGATATAGATCAAGAAATGACCGAAATGGCAAAAAATCAAATTCAATATAATGCATTAATTGAAAGATTAAGCGGGAAATTTAATTCATTAAAAACGGTAATAAAAGGTGGCAATTAACAATGTCTATTTTTCATTCAATCAATACATCGGGTTCGGCATTAACAGCTCAACGAGTAAGAATGGATGTTATTTCCTCAAATATGGCGAACATGGATACAACAAGAGGAGAATATGTGAACGGTGAATGGCAACCATATCGTAGAAAAATGGTTGTGACCCAACCACAAGGAGGTCAGTTTTCTTCTTTTTTAAGTAAGGCTATGGGCTCAAAGGAAATGTCAGGTGGGGTAAAGGTAACTGAAATTACTGAGGATGATACTCCCTTTGAACTCATATATGATCCAGAACACCCGGATGCTAATAATGAAGGTTATGTAGCAATGCCTAATGTTGATCCGTTGAAGGAAATGGTCGACCTCATTAGCAGTACAAGGTCATATGAAGCAAATGTAACGGTTATGAATGCATCTAAAGGAATGCTAATGAAGGCATTAGAAATAGGGAAATAGGTGATAGAGATGATTAATAGTGTGAATCCTTTCCAGTTAACAAATCAACCCGTTCAAGTACAGCCCAAGTTTACGGCTGGTAACATAACTCAATCAGAAAACAAGGCAAGCTTTGGAGATGTGTTAAAGAAAGCAATTGATCATGTTAATAAAGCACAAATAGAATCAGATAAAATGACAGAAGCATTGGCGAGTGGGAAAAATATTGAACTTCATGATGTTATGATTACTGCCCAAAAATCTAGTATCACACTTTTAACAGCAGTGGAAGTGAGAAATAAAGCAATTGAAGCCTATCAAGAAATGATGAGAATGCAAGTATAGGCATTTTGAAATTTTACAGAATTTATTTAGAAAAGATCAGGAAGGATAAAAGACTTAAAGAAGATCATATAAAGAAACGGAGACTTTCGCCATTAGGATTAGGTGACAGTCCAAGTCTTTCTAATTAGTGAACAGCAAATGTATTGTTACCGGGGGATTTTATGGAATGAACGAAAAAATACTGAATGTTAAAGATAAACTAACCGGGTATTGGAAAGAAAAAAGTAAGATACAAAAAATAATCATGATAACTAGTATTATTTTGTTTTTTGTAGTGGTTGGGACCGCCACTTACTTTATGTCCAGACCGAATTTAGTTCCTCTTTATTCTAATCTTTCTCCAGCTGAAACAGGACAAATAAAAGAAACACTTGATGCTAAAGGTGTTAAGTCTGAAATCTCTAATAATGGTACATCAATATTGGTACCAAAAGAGATGGTCGACACGTTAATGGTTGAGTTAGCAGCAGAGGGTGTTCCTGATTCTGGAATGATAGATTATTCTTATTTCGGTAAGGATTCTGGATTTGGGATGACGGATAAAGAGTTTGATGTAATTAAATTAAAAGCAACACAAACTGAGCTTGCAAATTTAATGAAAGGAATAGATGGAGTAAATAATGCAAATGTGATGATTAACCTTCCAACAGAATCAGTTTTTGTAGGTGATCAAACAGAAGGTTCTTCTGCTTCCGTCGTTCTTAATCTAAAGCCAGGGGCTCAATTGGATCAGGAAAAAGTTAATGCGCTTTTTCATTTAGTTTCAAAAAGCGTACCAAACCTTTCAACGGATAATATCGTTATTATGGATCAGAACTTTAATTATTATGATTTGAATGGTGGTCAAAGTACTACACTTGGAACTAATTATGCTTCCCAGCAAGAAATTAAATCACAAATCGAGCAAGACATTCAAAGAGATGTCCAAAAATTATTAGGCACTATGATGGGACAAGATAAGGTAGTAGTTGCAGTAACAACTGATATCGATTTTACACAAGAAAATCGTGAAGAAAACCTTGTATCCCCTGTAATTGAAGGTGAGGACGAAGGAATTGCTGTAAGTGTTGAGCGGATTACCGAAGCCTATACTGGAAATGGAGCTGCAGCTGCAGGTGGTGTAAATGGTACGGGTGAGACTGATGTTCCAGGTTACGAAGCAACAGTAGAAGGTACCGGTGATGGTGATTACGAACGAATTGAGGAAAGAATTAATAATGAAGTAAACCGTATAAATAAACAAATCGTTGAAAGTCCTTATAAAATTCGTGATTTAGGCATTCAGGTTATGGTTGAACCGCCAGATCCTGAGAACCCTCTTTCATTCACACCAGAGCGAGAAGAAGACATTCAGCAAATTCTTTCTACAGTAGTGAGAACTTCGATTAATAAGGATTATACTGCTGAGCCTCTAACTGATGAGGAAATCGCCTCTAAAATTGTTGTTTCTGTTCAACCGTTTGACGGCAAACAACAGGTAGAAGAAACAGTAACAGCACAAGCAGTTCCATTATGGATGTATATCGTTGGAGGAATCTTATTAGTTGCGATTGTCACCCTAATTATTCTTTTGATTAGGAAGAAAAAAGAAGATGAAGAAGAATACGAAGAAGATGAAATGCCTGTTGAAAGAGTGTTTGATGTTCCGGATATAAACAACGAAGTTGAATCAGAAACGACCGTTCGGAAAAAACAGCTTGAAAAGATGGCAAAAGAGAATCCGGAGGATTTTGCAAAACTATTACGTACATGGATATCTGAGGACTAGGAGGTTTGAGTTTTGGCTAGGAAAGACAATAACACATTGACAGGGAAACAGAAAGCTGCCATTCTCTTAATCTCTTTAGGGCCAGAGGTGTCAGCATCTGTTTATAAACATTTATCTGAAGAAGAGATTGAAAGACTTACTTTGGAAATTTCTGGTGTTCGTAAAGTTGAGGCAGAAAAGAAAGAAGAGATAATAGAAGAGTTTCACGATATTGCAATGGCACAAGAATTTATAAGTCAAGGTGGTATTGCTTATGCAAAAGAGGTGCTGGAAAAAGCTCTTGGTACAGAAAAGGCAACAAGTATCATACATAGGCTTACTTCGTCATTGCAAGTAAAACCGTTTGATTTCGCAAGAAAGGCGGATCCATCTCAAATTTTAAATTTTATTCAAAACGAGCATCCACAAACAATTGCACTTATTCTTTCATATTTAGAACCTTCGCAATCAGGTCAAATATTATCAGAGCTCCCACAAGAGCTACAGGCTGATGTTGCACGAAGAATCGCAGTGATGGATCGAACTGCTCCCGAAATCATAAATGAAGTTGAACAAATTCTTGAACGAAAGTTATCATCTACTGTTACTCAAGATTTTACACAGACTGGTGGAATTGAAGCTGTCGTCGAGGTGTTAAATGGAGTAGACAGGACAACAGAAAGAACAATTTTAGACTCACTAGAAATTCAAGATCCCGTTTTAGCCGAAGAAATTAAGAAAAGAATGTTTGTGTTTGAAGATATTGTTACACTCGATAATCGGGCAATCCAACGTGTGATTAGAGATGTCGAAAATGAAGACTTAATGCTATCACTTAAAGTGGCGAGTGAGGAAGTTCGTGAAGTAGTTTATAAGAACATGTCTAAAAGGATGGTTGACACGTTTAAAGAAGAAATGGAATTTATGGGTCCTGTTAGACTTCGCGATGTAGAAGAGGCTCAATCAAGAATTGTTGGTGTGATTAGAAGACTTGAAGAAGCTGGTGAAATTGTCATAGCCCGTGGCGGGGGAGATGATATTATTGTCTAGGCTGATTAAATCGCAATATACGAATCATCAAGAAGAGAAAAAGAAGATCACTGTTCAAACAATTAGAAGTTTGCTTCAAGAAAAAATGAATGAAAAAGACCCTGAATTAGTAAAGCAGTCTTCTCTACTTATTCAATCGGCAAAAGAAGAGGCGGAACAAATTATTCAAAAGGCAATGGAAGATTCTTCAATTATTCAACAGCAAATAGAGTTTGAAAAGAATAATTGGGAACAAGAACGTGATCAATTCATTGAGCAAGCTAGACAAGAAGGATATGCAGAGGGGTTAGAGCTTGGAAGATTGGAAGCACTAAGACAATATCAGTCTACTATCGAAGAATCGAATCGTATTATTGACTTAGCAAAGCATGATTATGACGAAAAAATTCAATCTTCAGAGAATGCTATTTTAGAACTTTCTATAAAAATTGCTGAGAAAATCATATCTACTAAATTAAAAGAGTCACCTGATCATTTCCTTCCTCTCGTTAAAAAAGGATTAAGCGAAGTGAAAGAATATGAACATATTAAAATTCATGTCCATCCTCTCTTTTATGAATTAGTTTTAAGTCAAAAAGACGAACTTAGAACATTGGTGACAAATGACACAGACTTTAACATTTATGCTAATACAGAATTAAATGAGCATGATTGTTTTATTGAGTCTGCGTTTGGACGAATTGATATTAGCATTGATACACAGTTAGAACAACTGAAAAAACATTTAATCGATTTATTAGCGTAAGAGGTGACCTAACCTGAGAGCGGCAGATTTGATTCATGCAATTGATACATTAGATTCTTATAAACGATATGGAAAAGTGAAAAGAGTGGTAGGGCTCATGATTGAATCAAGAGGGCCTGAAAGTTCAATTGGAGACTTATGTTATATTTATGCTGGTTCAACTATTAAAACAAAAATCCCTGCGGAAGTTGTTGGATTTAAGGATGAAAATGTCCTTCTCATGCCTTATCTGCAAGTTACAAATATATCACCTGGAAGTATTGTGGAGGCCACTGAAGAGCCTTTAACAGTTAAAGTTGGAACAGGTCTTATTGGACAAGTACTTGATTCCTTTGGCTTACCATTAAACGAAATGGCTCTTCCAAAGGGATTGACTAGCGTTCCAACAGATCAATCACCTCCTAATCCAATGAAGCGGCCCCCAATTCATGAAAAAATGGAAGTTGGTGTACGAGTTATTGATAGTCTATTAACAGTTGGTAAAGGTCAACGTGTTGGTATATTTGCAGGTAGTGGCGTTGGGAAAAGTACCTTAATGGGGATGATCGCAAGAAATACAAATGCTGATTTAAATGTCATTGCACTTATTGGTGAACGTGGTCGAGAAGTACGTGAGTTTATTGATCGCGATTTAGGTCCTGAAGGGTTAAAAAGATCAATAGTTATTGTAGCCACATCTGACCAACCGGCATTGATGAGACTCAAAGCGGCATACACGGCCACAGCTATCGCTGAATATTTTCGAGATAAAGGATTAAACGTCATGTTTATGATGGACTCGGTTACTCGTGTTGCTATGGCCCAACGTGAAATTGGACTCGCTATAGGAGAGCCGCCAACGACAAAAGGTTATACACCATCAGTATTTGCTATTTTACCAAAGCTATTAGAAAGAACTGGTACGAATGAAGCCGGAACAATCACTGCATTTTATACAGTTTTAGTTGATGGTGATGATTTAAATGAGCCAATTTCTGATACTGTTCGAGGAATATTAGATGGTCATATTGTCTTAGATCGACAATTGGCAAATAAAGGTCAATTTCCAGCTATTAATGTGCTAAAAAGTATAAGTCGTGTCATGAACCAAATTATTGATTCGAATCATCGAAACTCAGCATCAAAGCTAAGAGATCTTTTATCAACATATTTAAACTCTGAAGATTTAATAAACATTGGTGCATATAAAAGAGGATCTTCGCGAGAGATTGATGAAGCCATTAAGTATTATCCTAAGATTCTTTCATTCTTAAAACAAAATGTAGAAGATAAAGTATCAATTAAACAGAGTATTGAATCGCTTAATTTGTTAATTGAAAAAGGTGATTTCTAATGTCAATTAATTTTCGATTTCAAAAAATTATGGATATTAAAGAAAATGAAAAAGAACAATCTTTAGCCGAGTATAACCAGTCTGTGAATGATTTTGAAACTGTTGCTAATAAACTCTATGAATCACTAAAACAAAAAGAAGTATTAGAAGAGAATACTCTATCAAAGCTTAATCATGGTATGTCTGTTCAAGAAATTAGACACTATCAGCAATTTGTGACAAACATCGAAAAGACCATTTCTCATTATCAAAACCTAGTTCTTTTAACTCGTAATCGAATGAATGAAAAGCAAACAAAGCTCATGTATCAAAACATGGAATTAAAAAAATATGAAAAGTTGAAAGAAAAGCAATATAACGAATTTGTCATGACAAATAAAAAGATTGAAAATAAATTTATGGATGATCTTTCTATACAAACTTATATGTACCGTGGAAATTAGGTGAATGCAAATGGGAACTGAAAAGCAGGACTATGGTAAATTTCAATGGTTTTTCTTTGTTATCTTTATTCCGATTATTTTCACATTAACATTAGTTGTTGTTATTCTATCTGTTGCAGGCTTTGATGTATTAGGAAAAGCAAAATCAACGTTTACAACTATTCCGGTTGTTGAGAATTTGTTTAATAAAGAAGACGATACAGATGAAACAGCACAAGCACTAAAAGAACAAGAAACATTGGAAGAAAATAAGAAGCTGGAGAAAACCATCGAAGAACAAGCGACAATGATTAGTGCATTAGAAAATGATGTTGGAATTAAAGAAAAAGAAATACAGAGGTTAACGCAAGAAATTTCTTCCTTAGAAAAGCAACTAGAAGAACTGGCAAAAGCTGAAGAAGAAAGCAAGTCGAGAGATATTGGTAAACTTTATGATAATATGAGCAGCAAAAAAGCCGCAGAAATTATACCAAATCTGTCACAGGATAAGGCTTTATTGATTCTGTCTTCTCTTGATGACAAACGAGTTGCGGATATTTTATCTAAAATGGCTGTAGAGGATGCTGTGAAATATACAAACTTATTATCATCAAGCTCACAATAGGAGGGAGGTCAATCTATTGGAGATTTTACCGTTTTTGCAAAATGTAAAAACATTAAGCAGTTCCGGCAAAAGTAATGGTCTCGACTCTACATCTACATCTAGTAGTAGTTTGGGTTTTCGAAACTTATTGTCTCGAACAAGTATGGGACAGCAAACTCAATCCGATAATCACATGAATTTTTCTCATTCTGAAAAGATTTCTCCTGATGAGATTATGAAAGATTTAAATAGTATTGTGGAGCAGATTTCACTTAATTTTAATGCATCTGAAACTTTTGGTATCGATAAGTATTTTGATGAACCGTTGGAAAACGTGGCTTTAAATACTATTATCAATGAAAATTCAGGTATACCAACAATCGTAAATGTGATTAACAATGAAGTAAAAGATGTACTTGCTGAAAATCAAACAATGAAAGACCTTGCAGAAAAAATTAAAAACAAACCTTCAGTTGTAAATATTTTATCTGTAGTTAAAGCAATCGAATTTTTTAATCCTGCACCACAATTGGATCTTAAACAAGTTTTATCAGGAATTAACACATTCTTAGAACAGGAATTTCCTTCGTTTAAAAATAACGAAACACCCAGTTTAGAAAACATGTTAAAAAGTATGGCTAATATGGATTCCAAAGATCAAGCAAAGCTAGTTGGACAGATTTTACACGATAGGTTACTAGATCAAGAATTGAAAAAAGAGACCATAGGAGTATTTGACTATCATCATGATACCTTATTGAATACATCAGATTTGCAAATGATTCAATCAATTCTTATGAAGACAGATAACCATTTCTTGCTAAAAAACACTGATCGTAAACTCCATACAGTAAATAATTTCGATGAGTATGGGTATTTTATGACGGTAAATGATAAAAAAAATGAAAAAGAATTTTCATTAAAGTTATTTCCATTGAAAACGGTAGAGGAAAATGTACAGCCCGAGTTAAGTAAATACAAGCAATCTCAACATATCGAAACATTACCATTTCATCAAAAAAGTAATGAGAGCCTGAAACATAATATAGATGATTCTAAAAATGTATTGAAAGAAAAAATACATAATGGCTCAAACCGTGAAACAATTAATACCCAATTTCAGTCCATTAAACAACCAGTTGATAATCAAATACAAGTTGAAAAGTTTGTTAAAGAAATAAGGGAAGAGACATATGGTATTCAATTAAATCATTTGAGTTCAAGTGAGAATGAGTCACAAGGATCTGCCAAAACAGATTTATCTACTCGTCAGGAGTTTACAAATCAGCTTTTGAATGTTTTTAAGAACAGTAAATTTGCACAAATGCCAAACGGGACCAATAGACTTATACTCAAGCTAAATCCAGAGCATTTAGGTGTCATTACGGTAAAACTCATTCAAAAGAACGGTGAAATGGTTGCACGACTCATTACTTCTTCTGGATCAGCAAAAGATTTATTAGATCATAGTATTCATCAATTAAAGCAGGTACTTCCTTCGGTTCAAATAGAAATTGAACGGTTTGAGGTTCAAATAGAGCAACCTCAAAAGACATTAAAAGATCATTCTGAAAAGAGAGATGACAATAGTAGAGAACACCAGCAACAACATCATGATGAAGAAAATAATAGAGAAGAATCTTTTATAGATTCATTGAAAGAAGCATTAAACACAACTGTGTAAGGAGTCGATATTGTGACATCAATTGATCCTAGCCTACTATTAGAAAACAGGCCAAAAACAAACAATACAGGTAGTTCAAATCTTGGAAAAGATGAATTTTTGAAGATTTTAATGACTCAATTGCAAAATCAAGACCCGTTAAATCCTATGGAAGATAAGGAATTTATCGCACAAATGGCTCAGTTTTCAACTTTAGAGCAAACAACAAATATGGCTGGCATGTTAGAGAAATTTATTAATCTCCAAACTCAAGGGGAGTCCATCATAAAGTATTCAGAAATGATTGGTAAGCAAATCGAATGGAAGGACTCTAATGGAGAAACAGGAATAGGAATCGTCAAATCTGTGAAGAAAAATGACACAGGCTTTGAGCTGGAACTTGAAAATGGTCAATTTATTGCAGTAGATAGCATCATGAAAGTAAGTAAAGCAGATTCATAGTAGAACAATTATTATGAATGAACCGCTGGATCAATTTGGAGGCAATTGGTTGTGGAATGACAGAAGCAACCGTAACTAATTATCATTTAAAGGGAGAGACTACTGATGTTACGTTCATTATATTCAGGAATTAGTGGAATGAAAAACTTTCAAACAAAATTAGATGTTATTGGGAATAATATTGCCAATGTTAATACGTATGGGTACAAAAAGTCTCGTACAACTTTTGCTGATTTAATCAATCAGCAAATTACAGGAGCAGCTGCTGCAACCCAAACTCGAGGAGGAACGAATGCACAACAAATAGGGCTGGGTTCAAAAATTAGTTCTATTGACACAATTCATACTTCTGGTTCAACTCAAACAACATCTAGAACTTTAGACATTTCATTATCAGGAGATGGGTTTTTTCCTGTCGCTACAATTAAAGACATTGGTAGAGTTAATATTGATCAAGGAAATCAAATTAAAAACAATCAAATTATCGGAGCTATTGATAGTGCTGTGGATTTAAATTATACACGAGCAGGTAATTTTTATTTAGATGACCGCGGTTATCTTGTAACTGCTGAAGGAATGTTTATTGTTGGTGAGGCAGGCGAAAAAACAATACCTTCACAAGCAGCTTTAGATAAATCCCAGGATGCTTTAAATGCAGTTAAAAATTTTACAGACCCGTTTGTTAATATTTCAGAATCACTTGAAGGTGTTATTAAACAAGCAAATGAATTGATGAATGCATATCAAGAATACATTGATGCACAAAGCAGTTGGAGCAAGAATGGTTCACCAGAAACCGGTACGTTATATAATGCAATGAATAGTGCACACCAGGCACTGGAGTCTATTCTAAATCAATTCGATACCTCTGCTACAGCATTTAATACATTAGCAGAAAATTTCAGAAATAATAATGTAACTACTTTTAACACAGATGGAATAAATGAATTTAATACAGCTCAGCCCTTGGGAACTATCGTAAGGCAGATTACTACAATAATAGATTCTATTGAAAATGCGTATCCTGCAGATGTACCGGATTTAGAGGATCCTGTTACGGATAATGATCTTTCTTTAATGAATAACCTTATCTCAGATCTCGATAATTTTTCAGTGGACTTAAATAATATTGGAAGAGCTGTTATGGATTTTGAAACACTTGCAGAAGAGTTACAAGATCCCAAGTTCTCAAATAAATTAAGCGGTGAAGCCGGGCTGATCCAAATTCCGTTAACAGCTCAGAGCTTTAGTATTTCTCCAGATGGAACTGTAACATTCGTAAATGCTAAAGGAGAATTAAATGTTGCAGGACAAATTCGAGTAGCAACTTTCGCAAATGCTGGTGGACTAGAAAAATTAGGCGGCAATTTATTCAGACAATCTTCTAACTCTGGTTCAATTGATAAAAATAATAATGGCATTCAACTTGAAGAATTGTCAGTTGCTGGATCAGATGGCGTTGCTTCCATCATTTCTGGTGCACTAGAAATGTCAAACGTTGACTTATCAGAAGAATTTACTGAAATGATTGTTGCTCAACGTGGATTCCAATCAAACACAAAAATTATTACGACATCTGATGAAATTTTACAGGAATTAGTTAATTTAAAACGTTAATAAGGGGGTAAGAGGCTAACACTTAGTACTCTTGTTAGCCTCTGAATATATGATTCAATTAACAAGGTTGAATGGAAAGTCCTTTACTTTAAATGCATTATTCATAGAAGTAATTGAGTCATTTCCTGATACAACGATTACCTTAACAAATGGTCATAAATATGTTGTTAAAGAACCTGAACATGAGGTTATTACGAAAATTTCTTCCTTTTATCGAGATATCAATGTTTTGTCTCCTGAGAAAAGACACGGAGGTTATGGGGAATGAATAAGAAGCTTTTAACAATTATGCTTGTTATTATTGGGTCAATTACATTAATTGGTGTTACAGCACTTGTCATCGTTACTAAGTTTATAGGAAATGAAGATGAGCATAAAGAGCCCTCTATTGAAGAGGTTGTTGAAGCATCTGTTGATATACCCGAAATAACCACAAATTTATCCAGTGGTAATATTGTGCGCATTTCATTAAAAATTGAAACAGATTCCAAAAAAGCAAAAGAAGAATTAACAAAACGGTCTTTCCAAGTGCAGGATATCATCATTTCTGAGCTAGCTAACATGGAGGCTTCACAACTAGAAGGAACTGAAGGCATGAATAAGTTCAAAGATGCAATTACACAAAAAACTAATGAATTAATGCAAGAAGGCAAGGTCAATAAGGTTTATACCACATCCTATATCCTTCAATAATTGAACAACAATACAAATAGGAGGTGAAAAACTTTGGCAGGTGATATTTTATCACAAAGTGAAATTGATGCCTTGCTGTCGGCCATTTCAACTGGCGAAATGGATGCAGATGAGTTAAAAAAAGAAGAGTCTAATAAAAAAGTAAAAGTTTATGATTTTAAGAGAGCATTACGATTTTCAAAAGATCAAATTCGGAGTTTAACAAGAATACATGAAAATTTTGCGAGATTGTTAACAACTTATTTTTCAGCTCAATTACGAACCTATATACAGATCACGGTTGGATCAGTCGATCAACTGCCGTATGAAGAATTTATCCGTTCGATTCCGAAAATGACGGTTTTGAACATTTTTGAAGTAGCACCATTAGAAGGCAGAGTCCTCATGGAAGTTAATCCAAATATAGCATATGCTATGATGGATCGAATTATGGGGGGGATTGGGGCAAGTGTTAACAAAATTGAAAAATTAACTGAAATTGAAACGAAAATTATATCAAATATTTTTGAAAAATCATTAGAAAATTATCAGGAGGCATGGGAGTCATTAATTGAAATTGAGCCAACCATGCTGGATTTTGAAGTGAATCCACAGTTTTTACAAATGGTTTCCCCGAATGAAACAGTTGTTGTAATATCCTTGAATATTCAGGTTGGAGAAACAAGCGGAATGATTAACCTTTGTATTCCGCATGTTGTATTAGAGCCGATTATTCCAAAATTATCTGTTCATTATTGGATGCAATCTGATAGGAAAGAGCCTAAACAACATGAGATTGACGCTTTAAAAAGGCAAATTAATCTCGCTGATCTTACAATTGCAGCTGAGCTTGGGACATCGGATTTATCAATACAAGACTTTCTTCAATTGCAACCTGGGGATGTCATTCAATTAGATTGTGCCATCGACCAACCATTGGTGGTTAAAATAGGAGATAAGCCAAAGTTTACTGGACAACCTGGAAAAATAAACAAAAAATTAGCGGTTCAAATTATTGACCACTTATCGAGAGGTGACGAAGATGGTGAGTAATGATATGTTATCGCAGGATGAAATCGATGCACTCTTAAAAGGAGCAAGTATTGATGAAGATGAAAATCCTGCAGTAACGCAAGAAGAGGTACTATTAAAAAATGAAGATTACTTTGACCCAATGGAAGAAGACGCAATAGGTGAAATAGGAAATATTTCATTCGGAAGCTCAGCCACAGCTTTATCTACTCTTCTTCAGCAAAAGGTTGAAATTACAACACCAAGTGTGTCGGTCGTTCACAAAAATAAATTAGGTGATCAATTTCAACAACCTTATGTTGCGATTGAAGTGAACTATACAGAAGGGTTTTCGGGAAGTAACTTACTTGTTATTAAGCAAAGTGATGCAGCCATTATAGCTGATTTAATGATTGGTGGAGACGGGACAAGCCCTGATGAGATGTTAGGGGAAATTCAGGTTAGTGCTGTACAGGAAGCAATGAATCAAATGATGGGTTCTGCCGCTACATCAATGTCAACTATTTTTAATAAAAAAGTAGATATTTCACCTCCTTCTGTTGAACTTCTTGACGCAAATGAAACAGATGATGTGAATACAATTCCAAATGAGGATTTATTAGTACAGGTATCATTCAGGCTAAAGATTGGAACATTGATAGATTCAAATATTATGCAATTATTACCACTAAATTTTGCAAAGGATTTAATCGACCAATTAATCAATCCAAAGCAAGAGGCAGCTACTATGGAAGCGATAGAAGATGTCCAAGAACCACAAACACTAACACAAGAGGTGTCACCTTCATATCAACAAAATGTCCAACAAAGCACCTCTATTGGTCAACAAGTCTATGAACAACAAATGCAGCAACAACAACCAAACTATGAAAACCCTATGTACCAGCAACATATGGGACAACCAATGTATGGAACTGCTTCAAAGCAGCCTATTCAACATAGAGAGCAGCCATCAGTCAATGTAAAGCCTGTTGAGTTTGCTTCTTTTGAGCAAATTTCGTATCAACAACAAGAAATTCAAAACTTAGATATGCTGTTAGATATTCCTTTAAAGGTAACGGTAGAATTAGGCAGAACAAAACGTTCTGTAAAAGAAATCCTGGAATTATCCTCAGGTTCCATTATTGAATTAGATAAGCTTGCTGGTGAACATGTTGATATATTAGTAAATAATAAGATTGTTGCAAAAGGGGAAGTTGTTGTAATCGACGAGAACTTCGGAGTCCGTGTAACAGATATTATTAGTAAATCTGAAAGATTAAATAAATTAAAATAAACTTTCAAATTAGGAGTGGGGAAATAATGGCACATAAAATTATGATTGTAGACGATGCAGCATTTATGAGAATGATGATCAAAGATATTTTAACAAAAAACGGTTATGAAGTAGTTGCTGAAGCAGCTGATGGTGCACAAGCAGTTGAAAAATACAAAGAACATCAACCGGACTTAGTGACAATGGACATTACAATGCCAGAAATGGATGGGATTGCAGCACTTAAAGAAATAAAAAAAATCAACAGCAATGCCAAAGTGATTATGTGCTCTGCAATGGGACAACAAGCGATGGTTATTGACGCAATTCAAGCTGGTGCAAAAGATTTTATTGTGAAACCGTTCCAAGCAGATCGTGTATTAGAGGCTATTGGAAAAACATTAAGTTAAGGGTGGGAAGATTTTGCTTCATAGAAACTGCCTCAAATTAATGCTAGTATCACTTATCTTTTTTTCTCCGCATGCTACAGTTACTGTAGATGCGGAGGAAAATGAAAGTGTATATGAAAACATAAATAAACAAGTACAAGAAGATCAACAAGACCTTGAAGATGTAAACAAATCAAGTGAAAATCTCGTAAAGCAAGATGAAGAACTCAATGTACAAGGTGGTGCCTTGTCTGTCACAGCTTGGGATTTTATAAAAATGATGTTTGCCCTAGGATTTATCCTTTTTCTTATTTATGTTCTATTGAAGTTTGTCACGAAGAAAAATCGGGTTTTTCAACAGGGACAAGCAATTGTGAATTTAGGTGGAACAAGCCTAGGTCAAAATAAATCAGTTCAAATGATTAAAGTTGGAAAACGTGTTTTAGTCGTTGGCGTTGGGGAATCTATCACCTTATTAAAAGAGATTGATAATGAACAGGAAAGCAGCAGTATAATAGAAGACTTTGAGAAAAAGCAAGAAATGGTTGTTGATTCAAAAGATCTTTTCAAGAAATTAACTTCGATTCTAGTTCAACAAACAAATGGGAAGAAATCCAAAACAAATTCGAATACAACTGTTTTTTCATCAGAACTAAATGAACAACTACAAAAAATAAAGGAAGAACGGACGAAGCAGTTTGAAGATATTAAGAGAAAGGGTCTAAACAAGAATGAATGAGTTTATGGAGTTTTTTAATAATAGTAACCCAGAAGATGTAAGTACTTCTGTTAAGCTTCTATTATTATTAACGGTATTATCGATTGCACCCAGTATTTTAATATTGATGACTTGTTTTACAAGGATCATTATCGTATTGTCGTTCGTTCGAACTTCACTAGCAACACAATCAATGCCTCCGAATCAGGTGTTAATAGGCATTGCTATGTTTTTAACATTTTTTATCATGGCACCAACATTTTCTCAAGTAAACGAACAGGCGTTAACGCCTCTTTTTAATGAGGAAATAGAATTAGAAGAAGCTTACGAAAAAGCTGCAATTCCTTTTAAAGAGTTTATGAGCAAGAATACCAGGCAAAAGGACTTGGCTTTGTTTTTGAATTATGCCGGTATCGAAAACCCTAAATCTCTAGGGGACATACCATTAACCGCTCTTGTTCCTGCTTTTGCTATAAGTGAAATCAAAACAGCTTTCCAAATTGGATTCATGATTTTTATTCCTTTTCTAGTGATTGATATGGTTGTTGCGAGTGTTTTGATGTCCATGGGAATGATGATGTTGCCTCCGGTTATGATTTCTCTTCCATTTAAAATCCTTCTATTTGTATTAGTAGATGGTTGGTATCTAATTGTAAAATCGTTGTTACAAAGTTTTTAGAATGGGTGTGAATAAATGAGCTCAGAGTTTGTCATTTCATTAGCTGAAAAAGCTGTTTATACTGTATTGATCATTAGTGGGCCTTTGTTATTATTAGCATTAGTCATTGGGCTGATTGTAAGTATTTTTCAAGCTACAACACAAATTCAAGAACAAACACTTGCCTTTATTCCTAAGATCGTTGCTGTGTTAGTTGGATTGATTTTTTTCGGACCGTGGATGTTGTCTACACTCATTTCCTATGCACAAGATATTTTTGGTAATTTAAATAGGTTTGTAGGATAAAATGGTCACTCTACTCGAAAATTATCCCGCGTTTCTTCTCATTTTCATGAGGGTAACAGCGTTTTTTGTCACATTACCTTTTTTCTCATATCGAAATATTCCTAATACACATAAAATTGGGTTTTCCTTCTTTTTAGCTTGGATCATGTTCTTATCCATAGATCCTGAGACTATTGAGGTTGATGGGCAATATTTCATGCTTATTCTAAAAGAAGTATTGTTTGGGCTTGCTATTGGGTTTTCAGCTTTTTTTATCCTTTCTGCTATTCAAATTGCCGGGAGCTTTATCGATTTTCAAATGGGGTTTGCCATTGCGAATGTGATTGATCCTCAAACAGGTGCACAAAGCCCATTAATAGGGCAATTTCTTTATACTTTTGCATTATTATTACTTGTTACAACAAATGCACATCATCTTTTACTGGATGGTATTTATTATAGCTATCAATTTGTACCAATTAATCAACCTTTTCTTCCTATGGGAAATGAGAACATCATTGAGTTTATTATCACATCGTTTAATTCTATGTTTATTATAGCTTTTCAAATGTCCATCCCTGTAGTAGGGTCGCTTTTTTTAGTTGATCTTGCATTGGGAATAGTTGCAAGAACTGTACCGCAGTTAAATATTTTTGTTGTTGGTTTACCGTTAAAAATTATAGTGAGTTTTATTATGCTGATTTTAACAATGAGTGCACTATTTGTGTTAATGTCACAGCTATTTGAAACGATGGCATATACAATGCGTGGTTTAATGGAGTTGTTTGGAGGTGGAGGCAATCAATCTACTTAAATTAGATTTGCAGTTTTTTGCTGGTGAAAAGACAGAGAAAGCAACTCCACGAAAAAAACAAGATGCAAGGAAAAAAGGTCAGGTAGCAAAAAGTGCGGATGTAAATACTGCCATTTCTCTCCTTACAGTTTTTTTATCGTTATTATTTATTGGCGCATATATGAGAGATCGAATCCTCCTTATGATGAGAGGAGTTTTTCAGGATTATTTATTAATTGATATAACAGATGAAAATGTACATGACATTTTTTTAACACTAGCCTATCAAGCAGCCTTGATTTTAGGTCCGATTATGGGTGTCGCATTGGTTTCCGGTGTGTTAGCTAATTATTTACAAGTAGGCTTCTTGTTTTCAACTGAAGCCATTCAGATGAAGTTAAATAAACTTGATCCAATTCAAGGATTTAAACGAATCTATTCGATGCGTGCGATAGTTGAATTGTTTAAGTCGATGTTAAAAATATCGTTTGTTGGTGCTGTAACATTTTCAGTTCTTTGGTTTGAACTAGATAATGTGTTGAGGTTATCACAAATGACAGTGGAACAATCTCTACTATTTATAGGGTCTTTAACAGTTAGAATGGGATTATTTGCTTCTGTTGCACTATTATTATTATCTTTATTAGATTATTTGTATCAAAAATATGACTATGAAAAAAATCTAAGAATGTCCAAACAAGACATAAAGGATGAATATAAAAAATCTGAAGGTGATCCACTCATAAAATCGAAAATAAAGCAAAGGCAGCGTGAAATGGCGATGAGGAGAATGATGCAGGACGTTCCAACTGCAGATGTTGTTATCACAAATCCAACTCACTATGCAATTGCATTAAAATATGATGAAACAAAAATGGATGCTCCCTTTGTTGTTGCCATGGGAGTAGATCTAGTTGCACAAAAGATAAAGGAAATTGCAAAAGAAAATGACGTCATAATGGTAGAAAATCGACCTCTTGCAAGAGCGCTATATGATCAGGTTGATATTGGACAGGCCATTCCTGATGAGTTTTTTCAGGCTGTTGCAGAGATTATTGCTTATGTATATCAGGCAAGATCCATTTCACGATAGAGGCTGTTACCTACTATTAAAATAGATAGATTGGATTTAAGGAGAGAAAAACATGTCCGGAAAAGACTTATCCGTATTACTTAGTGTTATTTTAATTGTGGCAATGCTGATCATTCCGTTCCCGGGCTGGTTGTTAAGCTTTTTAATTATAATAAATATTTCTCTTGCACTATTAGTTATTCTTACGTCAATGAATATGAATGAGCCGCTGCAATTTTCAATCTTTCCTTCTTTGATTCTTCTTTTGACTTTATTTCGTTTAGGTTTGAATGTGTCGACAACCCGAGCGATTTTAGCAGAAGGTGATGCAGGGAGAGTAGTTGAAACATTCGGAACGTTTGTTACTGGAGGGAATGTTTTAGTAGGTTTTGTTGTTTTTATTATCTTAATCGTTATTCAGTTTGTTGTTATTACAAAAGGGTCAGAGCGTGTATCAGAAGTCGCTGCCCGTTTTACGCTTGATGCGATGCCAGGTAAACAAATGAGTATTGATGCTGATTTAAATGCAGGCATGATTTCTGAACAACAAGCTCGTGAGAGACGAGACAAAATCGCTAATGAAGCTGATTTTTATGGAGCCATGGATGGGGCCAGCAAATTCGTTAAAGGTGATGCAATCGCTGGAATTATTATGGTACTGATCAATATGTTATTCGGAATTATTATTGGGATGATGCAGCTTGGAATGTCAATAAATGAGGCTGCCTCTCATTTTACAATGCTTACAGTTGGTGATGGAATTGTGAGCCAAATTCCAGCGTTGTTAATTTCAACTGCTACAGGAATTGTCGTAACAAGAGCTGCATCAGAAGGAAACCTTGGTACAGATATCACCTCTCAGCTGTTTGCTTTTCCAAAAATGCTTTATGTAGCAGCTGCAACTATTTTTCTATTAGGCATTTTTACGCCAATTGGAATTCTATTAACACTTCCAATTGCAGCATTACTTGCTCTTGGTGGTTATATGATTACAAGGTCTAAAGAACAGAATGTACCAGATGAAGAGGAAATAGAACAAGAGATTGAAATGGACGAAATGAAGAGCCCGGAAAGTGTCGTGAATTTACTTAATATTGATCCAATTGAATTTGAGTTTGGATATGGATTAATTCCACTTGCTGATACAAACCAGGGTGGGGACCTTCTAGATCGTGTTGTCATGATTAGAAGACAGTTGGCCATTGAACTTGGGATTGTGATTCCTGTTGTACGTATACGAGATAACATTCAATTGCAGCCTAATGAATATCGCTTAAAAATTAAAGGGAATGAATTGGCTAAGGGTGAAATTCTCCTTGACCACTATTTAGCAATGGCTCCAGGTATTGAAGATGATTCAATTGAGGGAATTGACACAATCGAGCCATCATTTGGTTTACCTGCAAAATGGATTGCGGAAGAGATGAAAGATACCGCTGAAATGTATGGCTACACAGTTGTTGATCCACCATCTGTTGTATCAACTCATATTACTGAGGTTATAAAGCAACATTCTCATGAATTATTAGGACGACAAGAAACCAAACAATTAATCGACCATTTAAAAGAATCTTACCCGATTTTAGTTGAGGAAGTAACACCATCTCCACTCGGGATAGGTGAGATTCAAAAAGTACTCGCAAAGTTATTGCGTGAAAAAGTATCGATAAGAAATTTACCGATTATTTTCGAGACTTTAGCTGATTTTGGAAAAATGACATCAGATACAGAATTACTTGGAGAATATGTAAGACAAGCTTTAGCAAAGCAAATAACCGCTCAATATGCTGAGCAGGATGAGATTTTAAAGGTTGTCACTTTATCAGGGAAAGTAGAAAAAATAATTGCTGATGGTGTACAACAAACAGAACATGGTAATTATTTATCATTAAGCCCTGATGTATCTCAAATGATGATAGAATCAATCGCGAAGGAAGTAGAAATGTTATCACTACAACAGCAAACACCGATTATTTTATGTTCTCCTGCAGTGAGAATGTATGTAAGACAATTAACAGATCGATATTTTCCTCAAGTTCCTATTTTGTCTTACAATGAGCTGGAAGCAAATGTTGAAGTACAGAGTATTGGGGTGGTGAATGTAGAATGAAGGTAAAAAAGTATATCGCACCATCTATGCAAGAGGCTATGAAAAAAATTAGAACTGAGATGGGAAATGATGCAGTTATACTAAACTCAAAAATCATTCAAACCGGAGGATTTTTGGGACTTTTTACTAAAAAGAAAATAGAAGTGATTGCTGCTATGGACCCGGATGTTCCTGCAAATGAGAACAAGGCTGTAAACCCGATAAATAAAGAAACATCAAAGCCTCAAGTACATTTGAGTCAAAATGATTTAGGACGCCCAGTTGCATATGGCTCACAAATAAATTACGATCAAACACCACTCTTTGATGAAATCAGTGAATTAAAAAGCATGATTAGAGCTATTTCTGTAGATGGAAAAAGTGAAATTTATCCGCAACCTTTAAAACTTTTATTAGAAAAAATGACAAAACAGGAGATTTCCTCTGCATTAAGGGGGGAAGTAATAACAGATCTATTAGACTTTTGGTATTCGCAAAAAGGTAATGTTTCAAATGAAGACTTAGTAATAAAGCAAAAAGAATTTTTTGCCCATTACCTTGCCGAGCTTGATTTTGAAGGTATTTCATATAAAAGGAAATATATTAATGTTATCGGTCCTACTGGTGTAGGTAAAACAACGACTCTAGCAAAATTGGCTGCTGAATGTGTTCTTCAAAAAAAGAAAAAAGTTGCTTTTATAACGACAGACACTTATCGAATTGCAGCAATTGATCAACTAAAAACCTATGCGAAGATTTTGGATGTACCAATTGAGGTCTGTTATACAATCGATGATTTTAAACAAGCAAAACAAAAACTTTCAATGTACGATTATATTTTCATTGATACTGCAGGCAGAAATTTTCTAGAACATAAATATGTTGCTGATTTACAAAAAATTATTGATTTTGATGATGAAATGGAAACATTTTTAGTTTTAGCTGCTACGGCAAAACTAGCTGATATGCTTGCAGTATATGAACAATTTGCTGTTATTCCAATTCATAAACTAATTTTCACAAAATTAGACGAAACATCAGCAAGTGGATCATTATTCGATGTCATGATAAAAACAAAAAAGGGCATTGCATATACAACTCACGGTCAAAATGTTCCTGATGATATCAAAGCCGCAACAAGAGAACATATAGTTGAACAAATTTTGAGGTAATGAAAAATGGGATATGATCAAGCACAGCGTCTTAGAGAACGTTTAAACAGCCTTAAAACAGAAGCGAGAACAGTTGCTGTTATGAGTGGAAAAGGGGGAGTAGGTAAGTCTAATTTTTCTCTTAACTTTTCGTTGGCATTACGGAAAGAAAATAAACGAGTATTGTTATTTGATTTAGATATTGGTATGGGCAATATTGAGATATTAATTGGTGAAAATTCAACCTATTCAATTGTTGACTTTTTCAATCATGATATGTTGCTCTCAGAAATCATTTCAACAGGTCCCGATGGTCTAGATTATATTTCAGGCGGAACAGGATTAGGGGAGATTTTTTCTTTAAATGAAGAAAAATTTCAACGATTTTTGCAACAACTAGGGATTTTATTTAAATTATATGACTTTATTGTTTTCGATATGGGGGCAGGTATTTCAGGAGATAGTTTGCGATTTTTATTATCTGTGGATGAAATTATCGTGATTACAACACCTGAGCCTACATCTATGACAGATGCGTATGCAGCTATAAAAAATGTCTGCGTAAATAATAATACAACCCCTTTTGCAATCGTTGTAAATCGAGCTTTTAATAAAAAAGTTGGTGTATCTACTTATAAAAGATTAGAACTGACGATTAATCAGTTTTTAAATCGAGGAATTTCGCTACTTGGAGTAATTCCTGATGATTCCACCATCAGGAAAGCGGTAGTTGAACAAAAGCCGTTTATTCTTTTTCATCCAAGTTGTCAAGCTAGTAAAGCTTTAGTAACGATCTCAACAAAATATTTGAATAGCAAACACCCAATGAATGAAGCTCAAGATGAAACACCTTTTATTTCGAAATTAAAACATTTCTTCATGAAAGGCAGGTAACAACTTATGGATAAAACAAGTGTCTTGGTCGTCGATGATTCCGCTTTTATGAGAAGGTTAATTACAGATTTTCTATCTGAACATGACCAAATTCATGTAGTAGGAACAGCTAGAAATGGAGAAGATGCATTAAGAAAAATTGAACTGCTAAATCCCGATGTTGTTACTCTAGATGTTGAAATGCCTGTTATGGATGGATTAGAAACTCTTAAAAATATAATGATGAAATGTCCAAGACCTGTGATTATGCTTTCAAGTACAACGAAAGACGGTGCAGAAAATACTATTTTATCGTTGCAATATGGTGCTATCGATTTTATTTCAAAGCCTTCCGGATCTATATCTTTAGACCTATACAAAGTTAAAGAAGAGCTTAAAAATAAGGTTATTCTAGCAAAAACAGCAAATTTAAAGAAAGTAAATAATCAATTATTACCAAAAACTAAAAAATATAGTAAAATAGACTTATGTGTTGATGAAAAATCTATTTTGTTCGACAGAAATCGTCCTTTTCAATCGATCGTTTGTATGGGGACCTCTACAGGAGGACCCAGAGCATTACAACATGTATTAACAAAATTACCATCAAATATTAATGCACCTATTTTTATTGTTCAACACATGCCGCCAGGCTTTACAAAGTCACTTGCTAATCGTCTTCACTCAATCTCTTCAATTGAGGTAAAAGAAGCTGTAAACGGAGATGTTGTAAAAAACGGCACAGCATATATAGCACCTGGCGGATCACATATGAAAATTGTTAAGTCAGGGGCAACACTAACAATAAAAATAGACCAAACTGACATAAGGAATGGTCATCGTCCATCAGTTGATGTGATGTTTGAATCTATAAGTGAGCTAAAGAATTATCGCAAAATTGCGGTTATTATGACAGGGATGGGATCTGATGGTTCAGAAGGATTAAAAAAAATGAAGTCAAACGGATTTGTAAAAGCTATTTCTGAATCTGAAGCCACATCTGTTGTATATGGAATGCCTAAATCAGCTGTTGCGACAAATCTAGTTGATAGAATTGTAAATGTGGAAGAAATTTCAGATGCTATTTTATATTTTCTTTCAACCGCTAACGAATAACAGCCTGACTTTATTGTATTCAATAAGAATCATCTTATTAAATAAAAGTGGTCTTAGCTGTTTGATCCAATACTTAACTCGAAACTTAGGGGTGTTACCTTATGGAAATGAACCAATACTTAGAAGTGTTTATTGAAGAAAGTAAAGAGCATTTGCAATCTTGTAATGAAAAATTACTAGAATTAGAGAATAACCCTACGGATTTGTCAATTGTGAATGAAATATTCAGGTCTGCCCATACATTAAAAGGCATGAGTGCCACAATGGGTTATGAGGACTTAGCAAACTTAACACACCAAATGGAAAATGTTCTTGATGCTATTAGAAATGGAAAATTAAAGGTAACAGCTGAAATATTAGATGTAGTTTTTGCCTCTGTAGATGATCTTGAAGAAATGGTTTTCTCTATTGCTGAAGGTGGAAATGGGAAAAAAGATGTTACAAAAGTCGTAGAGATGTTAAAACAGATTGAAAACGGAGAATCGATAGCGGAAAATCCTGAGTCTACTAGTGATTTAGCTTCACAACATTCTTTACAATCAATTCAATCTTATGATGATTATGAAAATGCTGTTATCCAGCAGTCAAAAGAGCAAGGCTTTTCTGCTTACGAATTAACCGTAACATTAAGAGCTGACTGTTTGTTAAAAGCAGCAAGAGTATTTATGGTGTTTGAAATTTTAGAGCTGGCAGGTGAGGTTATTAAATCGGTTCCTTCAGTCGAGCTCTTGGAAGAAGAAAAATTTGACCGTACATTTACTGTAGCTCTTGTTACAAAGGAATCTTCAGAAGATCTTAAAAATAAAGTAATGAAAGTTTCAGAGATTGAAAAGGTTTTTACTCAACCAATTCCTAATCATGTGACTTCGACTACTGCAGAAACTATTGAAGGGAATGAACATGAACTGCCAGAAAAACACGAAGTTGAACAGGCTGTGGGGGAAGTGAAAACAGCAACGAAACAGGTAACTGCCACAAGTTCGAAAACTATTCGTGTGAATATTGAACGTCTAGACATCTTGATGAATCTTTTTGAAGAGCTTGTTATTGACCGTGGGAGACTAGAACAAATTTCAAGGGAATTAAAAAATTCTGAGCTTAATGAAACAGTCGAGAGGATGTCAAGGATCTCTGGTGATTTACAAAACATTATTTTAAATATGAGAATGGTTCCTGTTGAAACTGTATTTAATCGTTTCCCAAGAATGATTAGACAATTAGCAAAGGATTTAAATAAAAAAATTAATTTAGAAATTGTAGGAGCTGAAACCGAACTAGATCGTACGGTTATTGATGAAATTGGAGATCCGCTTGTTCACTTACTGCGTAATGCGATTGACCACGGGATTGAAATGCCGGAGGAACGTGTAAAAAACGGAAAGAGTGAAGAGGGACATGTTGTATTAAGTGCTTATCATAGTGGAAATCATGTCTTCATTGAAATCGAAGATGATGGAGCGGGAATAAATCGAGAACGAGTACTTAAAAAGGCACTAGATCGCGGGGTTGTGACAGACCAAGTAGCTGCTACCCTTACGGATAAACAAGTTTACGAGTTAATCTTCTCATCAGGTTTTTCTACTGCTGAAAAGATTTCGGATATTTCCGGCCGTGGAGTAGGTTTAGACGTCGTAAAGAATACTATTGAATCTCTCGGTGGTACAGTTTCTGTTGATGCCGAAGAAGGTAAAGGATCATTATTCTCTATTCAGCTGCCACTCACACTATCAATTATTTCTGTCATGCTAGTTGAATTACGAAATGAAAAATATGCGATCCCGCTTTCATCTATTATCGAAACCGCTGTTATTAAGAAAGAGGATATCCTTCAGGCGCATAATCAAAAAGTCATTGATTTTAGAGGAAAGATCGTTCCATTAGTTTTCTTATCAGAGATTTTTGAAGCCCCTGAAGCAACAGAAAATGAAGATTTCGTTTCTTTGATTATTGTCCGGAAAGGTGAAAAAATGGCGGCGTTAGTTGTAGATTCTTTCATTGGTCAACAGGAAGTTGTTTTAAAATCATTAGGGAACTATTTAAATGCAGTATTTGCCATTTCAGGAGCGACCATTTTAGGTGATGGTCAAGTAGCATTAATTGTTGATTGTAATGCCCTTATTAAATAATTGATTACTATACACAATTGAAAGATAAACATGTAAGGAGCTTGTCTTAGAAAGGAGTATTTACGATGAATGAACATTTAACTGGAGACCTTAAAGTGATTGTTTTTCAGTTGCAGGATGAGGAGTACGGGATACCTGTGCACCAAGTACGTTCTATAGAGAAAGTTCAACATATTACAAGAGTTCCAAGAACAGCTTCATATATAAAAGGTGTTATAAATTTACGAGGTGTTGTCACTCCAATTATCGATTTACGTAAACGTTTTGGTCTTCAAGAACTTGAGGATACTGAAAGTACGAGAATGATCATTGTATCAAAGGATGATATTGAAGTTGGTTTTATTGTAGATGCTGCCAACGATGTCATCGATATTCATTCAGACATCATTGAACCTGCACCTGAAGTAGTAGGTTCTGTAGAGGTTGAATACATTCTAGGAGTTGCAAAATTAGAGAAGCGTTTAATTGTTATGATAGACCTTGAAGAAGTATTAAAAACTGGTCAAACCCCGGAAATTCAGGGTGTATAGTAATAGACATGGATTATACAAAGTCAATAACGTCTACACATTTAGATATATTAAAGGAGATTGGAAACATAGGTGCTGGGCATTCTGCAACATCTTTGTCTAAGTTATTAAATAAAAAGATTGATATGACAGTGCCTGATGTTAAGGTTATTTCGTTTAATGAGCTTATGGGTCTAGTTGGCGGGCCAGAAGTGGTTGTTGCAAGTGTGTTTTTAAGAATGGAAGGTGATATCCCAGGTTCCTTATTTTTTGTTCTTAGCATTGAACAAAGTGAGCGGTTCATTAAGAAACTAATAAATGATGAAAGCTTTTCTTTACAAGAACTGCCATATAATGAACTGGGGTTATCTGCTTTTCAGGAGCTTGGAAACATTTTAACAGGATCATATTTATCATCATTATCAGACTTAACAAATCTGATGATATATCCTTCAGTTCCTGCTTTAACAATTGATATGTTTGGTGCAGTTATAACACATGGCTTAATTGAATTATCGCATGCAAGTGATTATGCAATTATCATTGATACCGCAATTAAAGAAGAAGATCAGCTTGATATTGACTCAGTGAAAGGACATTTCTTTCTATTACCTGATCCGGACTCTTTTAAAAAGCTATTTGATGCACTTGGTATATCTGATGAAAAATGAAGTAGTAGAAATCTTTAAAGTAGGTATTGCTGATCTCAATATTGTGAAAACTCCTAACAGAATCCGGACTTCAGGTCTAGGTTCCTGTGTAGGACTTATCCTTTATGACAAAATCAATAAAATTGCGGGTTTGGCACATATTATGTTGCCTGACTCATCACTAGCTAATCAATCTACGATTAATCATGCGAAATATGCTGATACTGCTATCCCGCTACTAATGAATAAATTAGGAGAATCAGGAGCGAAAATGAAGTTTCTTCAGGCTAAATTGGCTGGCGGTGCTCAAATGTTTCAATTTCAATCATCAAATGACATGATGCGGATTGGACCAAGAAATGTTGAAGCAGTTAAAAGGATTCTAAAGACCTATAATATTCCAATTCTTAACGAAGATGTAGGTGGGAATAGCGGAAGAACAATAGAATTTGATCCAAAAACATCTGAGTTATTGATTCGAACTGTTAATCAAGGGACAAAAATAATATAAGTTTATGAAACGAAGATTAGATTTTTTCATGATATTAAGTTAAGCAGGGGGATAAAAATGACACAATTGACACAAACCGATGAACATGTAATTTGGCAAAAATGGATTGATGTACGTGACACACATGCTGGTGATGCTCTTATCAAAAAATATATGCCCCTTGTAACTTATCATGTTCAAAGGATATCTGTAGGGCTCCCCAAAAATGTGAACAAGGATGACTTAATGAGCCTTGGGTTATTTGGGTTATATGATGCTCTAGAAAAATTTGACCCAAAAAGGGATTTGAAATTTGATACATATGCTTCATTTCGAGTACGTGGCGCCATTATCGATGGTCTAAGAAAAGAGGATTGGTTATCAAGAAGCTCTAGAGAAAAAGCGAAACGTGTAGAAGCTGCAATTGATAAATTAGAGCAAAAGCATCTTCGTACCATTTCTCCTAAGGAAATTGCTGCAGAACTAGGGATATCTGAGGCGGAGGTGGTAGGTGTTATGAACGAAGGATTTTTTGCGAATGTTCTTTCCATTGACGATCAAATGTTCGACCAAGAAGATGGAGAAACGATTGGATTCACAGTAAAAGATGATCATCAAAAAACACCTGAAGAAAAGATCATAAATGACGAGTTGATTGCCCAATTATCTGAAGTTATTACACAATTAAGTGAAAAGGAACAGCTTGTCATAAGTTTCTTTTACAAAGAGGAACTGACGTTGACTGAAATTGGACAAGTTATGAATCTATCGACCTCTAGAATTTCTCAAATTCACTCAAAGGCATTATTTAAGTTGCGAAAAATATTAGAAAATGTGATCCATTAATCCTATGAAAAAATATAATCTAAGTACAAGTATTTACGATATCACCAAAGATTAGTCAAACTTGATATTTGTACTATTTAAGGGTGTGACTAATCTGAGCCTCAAAAACATCGAAATGCAAATTGCTCTACCACGAACTCATGATGCAAGTAAGATTCAAGAGCAATTAAATCAAAGAAACCAGCTAATTCAAGATCAACTTGCACAGTCTACTCAAAAGGAAGTAGATTTAAAAAGAACACAGGTATTAGAAAATAGTGAAAGTGAAAAATTAAAGTTAAAAAAAGATCAATCACAACAGCAGCACGAGCAAAATAAAAAAAAGAAAAAAGATCAAAAACAAGAGGGAAATCCTAATCACCCTTATAAAGGGAAGGAAATTGATTTTTTTGGCTAAGAAAGGATGCCTATGTTGACAACCTTGCTACTATTAAGTTTACTCCTTCATGTAGTAGCTTTTTATTTTATTATCATCCTTTATATGAAATATTCAACTATGAAGGACATTACTAATACACAACGTCAGATTCTTGAAGAAACCGAAAACTCAATGACAAGCTTTTTAATCGACATGAAGGACGAAAATGAAAAATTGATTAAAACCTTACTTACCTCTACTAATATGAAAAGTCAAAAACCATTGGCTAAAGATCTTATTGAAGTCAACCAAAAACCGAATCCAGAAATAAAGGAACATCCAAAGATCGAGCTAGATCAAAACTCAAAAGAATTGCCTAGTCATTTGTCTGGTCTTGACGAAGTGAAGGACATTGTAGAATTCACACAAACATCTAAGAAAAATAAGTCTCCATTTGAAATTGAGGCAATAAATTTATATAAAGAAGGAAATACTGTAGAACAGATTGCTAAAAAATTAAACAGAGGAAAGACAGAGGTTGAGCTGCTTCTAAAATTCCGGGAAATGATAAAATGATGTTCAAGTCGAAATAAAGTAGGACATCTTGTAAAGATATTTCACTTTACTCTTGATTGTCATATTTCGATATGGTATATTAATTTTTGGTGTTATTACACACGCTTATAGATTTAAGTATTGGTGCTGTTTTTTTACATACTTGTTTAAAAAGACAGTTATGCTTAAAGATGATATAAGCGGAGGAGATCAAAACCATTTAGGAGGAACAAACACATGTCAGTAATTTCTATGAAGCAATTGCTTGAAGCTGGTGTTCACTTCGGTCACCAAACTCGCCGTTGGAACCCAAAAATGAAACGTTACATCTTTACAGAGCGTAACGGAATCTACATCATCGACCTTCAAAAAACAGTTAAAAAGGTTGAAGAAGCTTACAAATTCGTTAAAGAACTTGGAGCTGAAGGTGGTACAATCCTTTTCGTTGGTACGAAAAAACAAGCACAAGATTCTGTTAAAGAAGAAGCAGAACGTTCTGGAATGTACTATGTAAACCAACGTTGGTTAGGTGGTACATTAACTAACTTTGAAACAATCCAAAAGCGTATCAAACGTTTAAAAGATATTCAAAGAATGCAAGAAGACGGTACTTTCGAAGTACTTCCTAAAAAGGAAGTAGTTCAACTTAACAAAGAGCTTGAGCGTCTTGAGAAATTCCTAGGTGGAATCAAAGACATGAAGCAATTACCAGATGCATTATTCATTATCGATCCTCGTAAAGAGCGCATCGCTGTTGCAGAAGCTCGTAAATTAAACATCCCGATCGTTGGTATCGTTGATACTAACTGTGATCCAGATGAAATTGATTACGTAATCCCTGCTAATGATGATGCAATTCGTGCTGTAAAACTTCTTACTGCAAAAATTGCAGATGCAATTTTAGAATCTAAACAAGGTGAAGAAACAGTAACACCTGCTTAATGTGCAAAAGGTGATAAGGGGATTTGGCCTTTTATCACCTTTTTTTAAAGTAAGCTACATAATTAGAAAAGCGTAAGCCTAGAGTATAGTGAGCTTACTCATCACTTAGGCTGAAGCTAGTATTTAAACTAGGTAAAGAATATTTTTCTATCAGTTCTTTGAACTTTGTGTTATGTATCACAACATAAGGTGTAACCTAACATAATGTGCATAACATATCCATTCTATATGATGGATATTGGAAACTTAAACCTAATTGACCTTAAGGAGGAATACCGTTATGGCAGTAACTGCTCAAATGGTTAAAGAATTACGTGAAAAAACTGGCGCTGGAATGATGGATTGTAAAAAAGCGTTAACTGAAACAAATGGAGATATGGATCAAGCAATTGATTATCTTCGTGAAAAAGGGATTGCAAAAGCAGCTAAAAAGGCAGACCGTATTGCAGCTGAAGGTTCTACTTTAGTAAAAGTAAACGGAAATGAAGCTGTTATTTTAGAAGTTAACTCTGAAACAGACTTCGTTGCAAAAAACGAAGGTTTCAAAGAATTAATTAACGGTTTAGCTGATTTCTTACTTGAAAAGAAACCTGCTGATGTTGAGGCTGCTTTAGCAGAAACGATGAACAATGGTTCTACTGTAGCAGATTATATTAACGCTGCTATCGCGAAAATCGGTGAAAAAATTACTCTTCGTCGTTTTACAATATTAACAAAAACTGATAACGATGCATTCGGTTCATACCTTCACATGGGTGGTCGTATTGGCGTATTAACACTATTAGAAGGTACAACTGATGAAGAAGCTGCTAAAGATGTTGCAATGCACGCTGCTGCAGTTAATCCAAAATATGTTTCTCGTGACCAAGTTTCTGCAGAAGAAGCTGAGCATGAGCGTAAAATCTTAACTGAGCAAGCATTAAACGAAGGTAAGCCAGAAAACATTGTAGCTAAAATGGTTGAAGGTCGTTTAGGCAAATATTTCGAAGAGATTTGCTTATTAGATCAAAGCTTTGTTAAAAACCCTGATCAAAAAGTAAAACAATTTGTTGAGTCTAAAGGCGCAACTGTGAAAACTTTCATCCGTTATGAAGTTGGTGAAGGTATCGAGAAACGTCAAGATAACTTCGCTGAAGAAGTAATGAGCCAAGTGAAAAAATAATCATCCACAAATTTAAACACAACGAAAATATTGTGTTTAAAGTGGATAGGATTTTCTTATAATGGAAAAAGGGAACACAGCCTGTGTTCCCTTCTTTTCGAGATAGACATGTTCATGTGTAAATGTAGGATGGCAAGTTAAGAGCGGAACAGAGAGTTGGAGGTAATCATGAGTAAACCTAAATATCAACGTATTGTACTTAAATTAAGTGGTGAAGCACTTGCAGGTGATAATGGTTTTGGAATCAATCCATCTGTTATTCAATCAATTGCAAAGCAAGTAAAAGAAATTGCTGAATTAGATGTTGAAGTTGCAGTTGTTGTTGGTGGAGGAAACATCTGGCGTGGAAAAATCGGTAGTGAAATGGGAATGGACCGTGCGACTGCAGATTATATGGGAATGCTTGCGACTGTGATGAATTCCTTGGCTTTACAAGATAGCCTTGAAACACAAGGAATTCAGACACGTGTACAAACATCAATTGAAATGAGACAGGTTGCTGAGCCTTACATAAGAAGAAAAGCAATTCGTCACCTTGAGAAAAAACGTGTTGTCATTTTTGCAGCAGGAACTGGAAATCCATACTTCTCAACTGATACAACTGCAGCCTTAAGAGCTGCGGAAATTGAAGCAGATGTTATTCTTATGGCAAAAAATAACGTTGATGGAGTATATAGTGCTGACCCGAGAGTTGATAAGGAAGCTGTAAAATATGAGACATTATCATACTTAGATGTTTTAAAAGAAGGTTTAGCAGTAATGGATTCAACTGCTTCATCTCTCTGTATGGATAATGATATTCCATTAATTGTTTTCTCTATAATGGAAGAAGGAAATATTAAACGTGCTGTTACAGGTGAAAATATCGGAACAATTGTAAGGGGGAAATAATCATGGCTAAACAAGTATTAGCAAACACTAAAGAAAAAATGGAAAAAGCTGTAGGTTCTTTAAGTCGTGAATTAGCGTCTGTCAGAGCTGGTCGTGCAAGTTCAAATCTTCTTGATAAAATCTCAGTCGATTATTATGGTGCTCCAACACCTGTTAATCAACTTGCATCTATCAGTGTTCCAGAAGCTCGCTTATTAGTAATTCAGCCTTATGACAAATCTGTTCTTGGTGATATTGAGAAAGCGATTTTGAAATCTGACCTTGGTTTAACACCTGCAAATGATGGTTCTCTAATCCGTTTATCAATCCCTGCTTTAACTGAAGAGAGACGTAAAGAGCTTGTAAAATTGGTAAAGAAATATGGCGAAGAAGCAAAGGTTGCCATCCGAAATATTAGACGTGATGGAAATGATGATTTGAAAAAGTTAGAGAAAAATGGTGAAATCACTGAAGATGAATTGCGTAGTTATACAGACGATGTCCAAAAATTAACAGATGAATTCATCGTGAAAATCGATCAAGTTGCCAAAGATAAAGAAAAAGAAATTATGGAAGTCTAATTCAGATTTCCTAGAATTAGATGTCGAGTACGCTGATTTTATAGCACACGGAAATTTATCGTTTCCTAATCGACAAAAAATATGTACAATAGGTATGAAAAGACCCTCTAATGTTTACAGGGGGTTTTTTTGTTAATACTGTTAACGTCTGAGAATGATGAATTATTGGGTGATGGAGGAATCACATGCTCAACATATTAAAAAAATGGAAAGGCTCTCCTCAGCTTTCCGACGATAAAATTGTAAATAAAGAGGAAGTTTTAAAGGGGGAAATACCCAACCATATTGCTATCATCATGGATGGGAATGGAAGATGGGCAAAAAAACGTGCACTTCCAAGAATGGCTGGTCACCACGAGGGTATGAAGGTTGTAAGAAAAATAACGAAACAAGCTAACGCGCTCGGTGTCAAAGCTCTTACATTATACGCTTTTTCAACTGAAAACTGGAAACGTCCAAAGATAGAAGTAGATTATTTAATGAAACTGCCTGAAGAATTTCTTACAACTTATTTACCGGAATTAATTGAAGAAAACGTGCAGGTTAGGGTAATGGGAGATAAAAATAAACTTCCTATACATACATTAAAAGCGGTAGAAAAAGCAATAGAGGATACTAAAACGAATGATGGGCTTGTTTTGAATTTTGCATTAAACTATGGTAGCCGTACGGAAATTATAACGGCTGTACAACAAATAGCAAAAGATGTAGAATCAGGAAAGTTAAATAGAGAGGAGATCGATGAAAGTCTTTTCTCAAATTATTTAATGACTCAAACACTACCCGACCCGGATTTATTAATTCGAACGAGTGGAGAAATAAGATTAAGTAATTTTATGCTTTGGCAGCTTGCTTATACAGAGTTTTGGTTTACAGATGTGCTTTGGCCTGATTTTAATGAACAATGTTTATTACAAGCAATCTACACTTATCAACAAAGAGGCCGCAGATTTGGTGGCATATAAAGGTGATGAAGTAAAAAATGAAACAACGAATTTTAACAGGAGTTTTAGCCGCAGCTTTATTTCTTCCGTTTGTTATTTACGGAAAACTTCCGTTTACAATATTTGTTTATTTACTAGCGTCAATTGGATTATTTGAATTATTAAGAATGAAAAAAATTTCTTTAATGAGTTTTCCAGGGCTCGTTAGCTTATTAATATTATGGGTTCTATTAATACCAAATTCATATATATCATTATTAAATGATATGATTTTCTCCAAAGCTGAATTTGCGTTACTTGGACTTCTGTTGCTTTTAACCTATACAGTTATGACAAAAAACAAATTTACCTTTGATGATGTAGGATTTGTAGTAATTACTGTATTTTACTTAGGTATCGGGTTTTACTTTTTCATTGAGACGAGAAACTTGGAATTAAACCTTGTATTTTATGCATTAATTTTAATATGGGTTACAGATTCAGGTGCATATTTTGTTGGTCGTTCAATAGGTAAAAATAAACTTTGGCCAGAAATAAGTCCAAATAAAACAGTTGAGGGTGCTTTAGGCGGTGTATTTTTCGCGGTTATATTTGCATGTATATATCAGTATTTCACAAATGTGTTTGATCATTATGTAAATGTGATTATTATGACTGTTTTCCTCTCTATTTTTGGACAAATAGGAGATCTTGTTGAATCAGCATTTAAGCGGCATTATCAAGTAAAAGACTCAGGAAGTATTCTCCCTGGACACGGCGGAATCCTTGATCGTTTTGACAGTTTATTATTTGTATTGCCGTTAATGCATTTTTTAAATATCCTTTTAGGGGGATAGAGTCCAAGCAAACGTATTTTATTTTTGATTGGAAGTGACTTCGTGAAAAAAATTAGTCTTTTAGGTGCTACAGGATCAATAGGAATTCAAACATTAGATGTGATTGAAGCACACCCTGATCAATTTAACCTAGTATCAATGTCATTCGGAAGCAATATCTCATCAGGAATTAAGATTATTCGTAAATTCCAACCAAGCTTTGTTGCCGTTAAAGATAAAGAAACGTATGAGAAATTAAAACTAGAATTACAAAATGAAACTGTTAAGATCGGATATGGTCAAGAGGGGCTTATTGAGGCGGCCACTTTTGACGGTGTTGATTGCTTAGTGAATGCTGTTGTAGGAAGCGTTGGTCTTGTCCCTACATTAAAAGCTATTGAGAACAAAATTACCATAGCATTGGCAAATAAAGAAACATTAGTTACAGCAGGTCACCTTGTAAAAGAGCATGCTAAAAAATATGGTGTTAATTTATTGCCGGTTGATAGTGAGCACTCAGCAATTTTTCAATGTTTACAAGGGGAAAACCCTAAAAAGATTGAAAGACTAATCGTTACGGCTTCAGGAGGAAGCTTTCGCGACAAAACACGTGAAGAATTAAAAGATGTGACAGTAGAGCAAGCTCTGAATCACCCTAACTGGTCAATGGGTGCAAAGATTACAATTGATTCTGCTACAATGATGAATAAGGGGTTAGAAGTGATAGAAGCGCACTGGCTATTCGATATCCCCTATGAAAAAATAGATGTTTTATTACATAAAGAAAGCATTATCCATTCCTTAGTTGAATTTCAGGATCATAGTATTCTTGCCCAATTGGGGACACCAGATATGAGGGTTCCGATTCAATATGCTTTAACATATCCCGATCGATTGCAAGTAAAGAACTCAAAAAAACTTGAATTGTGGGAAGTTGGAAAATTACATTTTGATAAAGCTGATTTTAACAGATATAAATGCTTACAATTTGCATATGATTCAGGTAAAATAGGTGGAACAATGCCAACAGTTTTAAATGCTGCAAATGAAGTAGCTGTTGCTGCATTTTTAAAAGGACAGATAAAGTTTCTTCAAATTGAGGAATATATTGAAAGAGCAATGGATAAGCATAAGAGCATCGCACATCCAGGTTTGGAGCAAATTCAGGAAGTTGATCAACAAACTCGAAATTTTGTACAAACATTAATCTCATAAAGGTGGTCATACAAAAATGAATACAGTGATAGCGTTTGTCCTTATTTTCGGTGCTCTGGTTTTTTTTCATGAGCTCGGTCATTTAATCTTAGCTAATCGAGCAGGCATACTTTGCCGGGAGTTTGCAATAGGTTTTGGTCCTAAAATACTATCTTTCAAAAAGAATGAAACAGTCTATACAATTCGTCTTTTGCCTATTGGCGGTTTTGTCCGGATGGCTGGAGAGGACCCGGAGGTTATTGAGGTAAAGCCGGGTCATAATGTTGGTTTACTCTTTAATAAAGAAGATAAAGTTGAAAAAATTATCTTAAATAATAAAGAAAAATACCCAAATGCAAGAATCATTGAAGTTGAAAATGTAGACTTGGAGCATAACATGTTCATTGCAGGTTATGAGCATGGGGAAGAAGAATATTTAAAAAGGTTTGAAGTGAGTGAGACATCTTATTTTATTATGGATGGGCAACAAACACAAATTGCACCTTATAACCGACAATTCCAATCCAAAACGGTTGGTCAAAGGATTGCAGCAATCTTTGCTGGACCATTCATGAATTTTCTTCTTGCATTTGTCATCTTGTTTTCTTTAGGTTTTATTCAAGGAGCTCCTGTTAATGAAGCTAGATTAGGTGAATTAACATCAGACGGTTCCGCAAATAAAGCGGGATTACAAGAAGGAGATGTCATTCATTCCATTGAAGGAGAAGCAACTTCAACATGGGAGAAAGTTGTCTCAATTATCCAAGCAAATCCTGATAAAGAACTAACATTTGAAGTTGAACGAAACGGTGAAATCTTAAGTTATGAGGTTATCCCTGAAGCCACAAAAGTAGGGGAGAATGTGATTGGCCGCATTGGTGCGTATAATCCAGTTGATAAATCATTTGGAAGCTCTCTGAAGTATGGATTTGTTGAAACCTATACCTGGACAAAAGAAATATTAATTGGCTTTGGTAAGCTTATAACAGGTCAATTTTCAATTGATATGTTATCGGGTCCTGTCGGCATCTATGATATGACAGATCAAGTAGCTGAGTCAGGTACAACTAACCTGCTTAGATGGGCAGCACTGCTTAGTATTAATTTAGGTATTGTTAATTTATTACCTATTCCTGCTTTAGATGGCGGTCGGTTATTATTCTTATTTATTGAGGCATTAAGAGGAAAACCTATTGACCGACAAAAAGAAGGAATTGTTCATTTTATCGGTTTTTCATTATTAATGCTATTAATGCTCGTTGTCACATGGAATGACATCCAACGCTTATTTTTATAAACAAAAGTTTAATTTAAAACAGAGGTGCTCGTAATGAAACAAAGTATGACGTTTATTCCTACTCTTAGAGAAGTTCCAGCTGATGCTGAAGTGAAAAGCCATCAGCTAATGCTACGAGCTGGATTTATTAGACAAAACACTAGTGGTGTGTATAGCTACTTACCTTTAGCACAAAGGGTTCTAAAAAAAATTGAACAAATTGTGCGTGAGGAAATGGATAAAGCAGGGGCTTCAGAATTATTAATGCCAGCCCTGCAACAAAGTGAATTATGGCAGGAATCTGGTCGATGGTATTCCTACGGTCCAGAATTAATGAGATTAAAAGATCGTCATAATAGAGAATTTGCACTAGGTGCTACACATGAAGAGATGATTACTAGTCTAGTAAGAGATGAAGTAAAATCATATAAACGCCTTCCATTAGCTTTATACCAAATTCAAACAAAATTCCGCGATGAGAAGCGACCACGCTTCGGTGTTTTACGTGGACGTGAATTTATCATGAAGGATGCTTATTCATTTCATGCAACAAATGAGAGCTTGGATGAAGGGTATGAAAAGATGTTTGCCGCTTATCAAAATATCTTCTCTCGTTGTGGATTAGATTTTAGAGCGGTTATTGCAGATTCAGGTGCAATGGGTGGAACAGATACACATGAATTTATGGTTTTATCTGATATTGGGGAAGATACAATCGCATATTCTGATACATCACAATATGCTGCAAACATTGAGATGGCACCTGTAAATGCTACTTATGAAAAAAGCACTGAAGCGTTAATGGATCTGGAAAAGGTTGAAACACCGAACCAAAAAACAATTGACGAGATTTCTAGCTTCATGCAAGTGTCAAAAGAGAAATGTATAAAATCTATTTTATTTAAAGTTGATGAAAAATATGTTCTCGTACTCGTACGTGGGGATCATGAGGTAAATGATATTAAAGTTAAAAACCTATTTGGAGCTTCTGTTGTTGAATTAGCAACCGCCGAAGAAACGAAAGAAGTATTACAATGTATTCCAGGTTATGTTGGCCCAATTAATGTTTCGGACCAAATAGAGGTTATTGCTGATCTTGCAGTAGCTGCAGTTGTTAATGGGGTATGTGGAGCAAATGAAGAATCATTCCATTATACAGGTGTAAATATTGAACGAGATGCAAAGGTTTCCCAATTTGCTGATCTTCGCTTCATTCAAGAAGGTGATGCTTCACCAGATGGTGAAGGTACGATTAAATTTGCAAAAGGCATTGAAGTAGGTCATGTGTTTAAATTAGGAACAAGATACAGTGAAGCAATGAATGCAACATTCTTAGATGAAAATGGCCGTTCTAAGCCTATGATCATGGGATGCTATGGAATTGGGGTATCAAGAACACTAGCCGCTATCATTGAACAAAACAATGATGATAATGGAATTCTTTGGCCTGATTCAGTGGCTCCATTCCAATTACACATCATTCCAGTAAATGTAAAAAATGATGCACAAAGAGATTTAGGTGACAAATTATACAACAGCTTCACCCAGGCTGGATATGAAGTGCTTTTAGACGACCGTCAAGAGCGTGCTGGAGTAAAATTTGCAGATTCTGATCTAATCGGAATTCCAGTTCGAATCACAGTTGGAAAAAAGGCAGATGAAGGTATTGTTGAAGTAAAACTTCGCAAAACTGGTGAATCCTTTGAAGTCTCAGTAGATGAATTAGAAGAAAAAATTACTGAATTACTTGGAAACTAAAAAAGCTTACTCCTAAGTTAAAACCATGATAAAATAAAAAAATGACAAGAAGAGGCTGACTCGATTTAATAGGACAATTCCCTTTGTGAATTGTCTAAAATGAGGCAGCCTCTTCAATTGTGATAAAACAAGTCCATACTTGTTTGAGAGGGGGAACAAAAAATGGAGATGCAAGCAAATCAGGTTGAGCGATTCCAACTTTTGCTTCAGCAAATTAATTTAACAGAGGATGCAGCAGTTGTTCATTTCAGAAATGGCTCAATTGCTCGTTTAACTGTCCATAAGCAATCGAAGAAATGGCATTTCCACTTTCAATTTGAAAAAATCTTGCCTTTTAATGTATATCATTTATTTCATACAAAACTAACAAAAGCTTTTTCACATATAGCAGATGTTTCATTCAGTTTTGAAGCAAAGGACTCTTCATTTGATGAAAAGTTAGTTCAGGATTATTGGTCAATATGTATACAAGAAATGGATGGAATATCTCCACCTATGTTAGCATTGTTGAATGAACAAAAGCCGACTGTTCAAGGAGTTAAAGTCATTGTAAAAACAAAAAATGATACAGAAGCAATGACGATAAAACGCAAATATGCTTCTCTTATTCAAGATAGTTTTCAACAGTTTGGATTCCCTGCTTTTCAATTGGATACGACAGTAGCTGTATCTGAAGAAGAAATAAAGCATTTTCAAGAGCAAAAGCTCCAAGAGGACAAGGCTAGGGGACTTCAAGCTTTAACTGATATGGAAAACGCTGAGAAGGAAGAATCAAGTCAGCAAGAATTGACAGGTCCGCTAACAATTGGATACACAATTAAAGATGACGAAGAGATTAGAACAATGGCTTCAATTGAGGATGAAGAACGAAGAATTGCTATTCAAGGTTATGTGTTTGATGCGGAGACAAAAGAGTTACGAAGCGGAAGAACATTATTAACGTTTAAAATTACTGATTATACAAGCTCAATCCTTGTCAAAATGTTTGCAAGAGATAAAGAGGATGCTGTATTGGTTCAAGCTGTTAAAAAAGGCATGTGGCTTAAAGTGCGCGGGAGTATTCAAAATGATACTTTCGTACGTGATCTAGTAATGATTGCAAATGATATTAACGAGATCTCTCCAAAGGAAAGACAAGACCGTGCTCCTGAAGGTGAAAAAAGAGTAGAGTTACACCTTCATTCCCCAATGAGTCAAATGGATGCCGTAACATCTATAAGTAAACATGTTGAACAAGCGAAAAAATGGGGCCACAAAGCTATTGCCTTAACAGATCATGCCGTTGCACAGTCTTTTCCTGAAGCTTACTCGGCAGGCAAAAAGAATGGTATTAAAATATTATATGGAGTCGAAATCAATTTAGTTGATGATGGTGTCCCTATAGCATATAACGATGATAACCGTTATTTACCTGATGAAACCTATGTTGTTTTCGACGTTGAAACAACAGGGCTTTCTGCCGTTTATGATACGATTATTGAGCTGGCGGCTGTTAAGGTTCGTGGTGGAGAAATTATCGATCGATTTGAATCCTTTGCAAATCCGCATCATCCGCTTTCTGCAACAACGATTGAGTTGACCGGTATTACAGATGATATGGTAAGAGAAGCTCCAAATGTTGATGTTGTATTACGCAAGTTTAAGGAATGGATTGGTCAGGATATTTTAGTTGCTCATAATGCAAGCTTTGATATGGGCTTTTTAAATGTTGGATACAAAAAGCTATTAGGAGAAGAAAAAGCAAAAAACCCTGTTATTGATACATTAGAGCTTGGACGCTTTTTATATCCAGAGCTTAAAAATCACCGACTTAATACACTTTGTAAGAGATTTGATATAGAACTCACTCAACATCACCGAGCTATTTACGATGCCGAAGCAACAGGTTATTTATTAATAAAAATGTTAAAGGATGCGGCTGAAAAAGGGATTGAGTACCATAATCAATTTAATGACAATATGGGAAAAGGAAATGCTTATCAACGTTCTCGCCCTTATCATGCGACAGTCCTTGCTCAAAATGATACAGGCTTGAAAAACCTATTTAAATTAGTTTCTATATCACATATTAATTATTTTTACCGTGTTCCTCGTATACCTCGTTCTCAACTAAATAAATATCGCGAGGGACTTATTATCGGTTCTGCATGTGATAAAGGTGAGGTTTTTGAAGGGATGATGCAAAAATCTCCAGAGGAAGTAGAAGAAATTGCTGCGTACTATGATTATTTAGAAGTCCACCCTTTAGATGTATATAAGCATCTTATTGCCCTTGATTATATTAAGGATGAGCAAGCTCTACAAGAAATCGTCACGAATATTGTGAAGCTTGGCGAAAAACTCAATAAACCGGTTGTGGCCACCGGAAATGTTCATTATTTAAATCCAGTAGATAAAATATATAGAAAAATATTAGTGAGCTCTCAAGGTGGAGCAAACCCATTAAATCGCCATGAGTTGCCAGATGTTCATTTCCGAACAACGGATGAAATGCTTGAATGCTTTTCTTTCTTAGGTGGAGAAAAAGCAAAAGAAATTGTCATCGAAAACACAAATAAAATTGCTGATATGATAGAAGAAGTAAAACCTATCAAGGATGATCTGTATACACCGAAAATTGAAGGTGCTGATGAAGAAATCCGTGAGATGAGTTACTCAATGGCAAGGCGGATATATGGAGAAAACCTTCCGGAGCTTGTTGAGGCACGGTTAGAGAAAGAATTAAAAAGTATTATCGGGCATGGTTTTGCCGTTATTTATCTAATCTCACATAAGCTGGTTAAAAAATCGCTGGATGATGGATATCTTGTAGGCTCACGTGGATCTGTTGGTTCTTCATTTGTTGCAACTATGACAGAAATTACTGAGGTTAATCCATTGCCACCTCATTATGTATGTCCAGATTGTAAGCACTCTGAATTTTTTAATGATGGTTCAGTTGGTTCTGGCTTCGATTTGCCGAATAAAGAATGTCCAAAATGTGGTGCTCAATATACAAAGGATGGACATGATATTCCATTCGAGACGTTCCTTGGATTTAAAGGAGACAAGGTTCCTGATATTGATTTAAACTTCTCAGGTGAATATCAACCAATAGCCCATAACTATACAAAGGTTCTTTTTGGTGAGGATTATGTATATCGTGCTGGAACCATAGGAACTGTTGCTGAAAAAACAGCCTATGGTTATGTGAAAGGCTATGCGAATGATCACAATATTATCTATCGTGGTGCAGAGGTTGATCGACTTGTTCAAGGCTGTACTGGCGTCAAACGAACAACAGGTCAGCACCCTGGCGGAATTATCGTTGTACCTGATTATATGGATATTTACGATTTTTCTCCTATTCAGTATCCGGCAGATGCAACAGGATCTGAATGGCGAACAACACATTTTGATTTCCATTCCATCCATGATAATCTATTAAAGCTTGATATATTAGGACACGACGATCCAACGGTTATTCGTATGTTACAAGATTTAAGTGGTATTGACCCTAAAACCATTCCAACGGACGACCCTGAGGTTATGAAAATCTTTAGTGGTACAGAGTCTCTTGGTGTAACAGAAGAACAAATAATGTGTAAAACTGGAACTCTTGGAATTCCGGAGTTCGGGACAAGATTCGTAAGACAAATGTTAGAGGATACTAAACCAACAACATTTTCTGAGTTAGTCCAAATATCTGGGTTGTCACATGGAACAGATGTATGGCTAGGTAATGCGCAAGAGCTAATTCATAATAAGATTTGTACGTTAAGTGAAGTAATTGGTTGTCGTGATGACATCATGGTGTATTTAATTTACCAGGGACTTGAACCTTCTTTTGCTTTTAAAATTATGGAATCTGTTCGTAAAGGAAAAGGGTTAACAGAGGAAATGGAAGAGGAAATGAAAAAGAATGAAGTTCCTTCCTGGTATATTGATTCATGCTTGAAAATAAAATATATGTTCCCAAAGGCACATGCCGCTGCTTATGTATTAATGGCAGTCCGTATTGCTTATTTTAAAGTTCATTTACCACTTTTATATTACGCAGCTTACTTTACAGTTCGTGCAGATGATTTCGATATCGATACAATGGTAAAAGGCTCAACACCAATTCGTGCGAAAATCGAAGAAATTAACCTTAAGGGATTAGAGGCTTCACCAAAAGAGAAAAACCTTTTAACGGTTCTTGAATTAGCGCTAGAAATGTGTGAACGAGGATTTTCTTTTCAAAAGGTTGATCTTTATCGCTCAAGTGCTGATGAGTTTATTATTGATGGTAATAGTTTAATACCGCCGTTTAATTCAATACCGGGACTGGGAACAAACGCTGCCATTAACATTGTAAAAGCTAGAGAAGACGGTGAGTTCCTTTCAAAAGAGGACTTACAGCAACGTGGAAAAGTATCAAAAACAATTATTGAGTATCTAAGTACACATGGTTGTCTTGATGAACTGCCAGATCAAAATCAATTGTCATTGTTTTAATTTGATTGTAGGTTCATACGTCGATACCGGATCGCTTTTGTTTTTTCTAATAGAATTTAGGAATGAAAGTAATTGCTAATATTGCTGTCTAGTTACAGCGGCCAGCGACTAGTGAACTTCACTTCCTTACGATAAGTATAAGTCAACATCGAATCGCTTTCGCTCTTCGTGTTTCCTATATCTCATACGGAGGCCTCCAGTTCATACGTCGCTAACGGGTCGCTTTCGCTTTTCTAAATAATTTGCATAAAAAAGATGGTTATGTTATGCTTTTAATGGAAATGCTAACGATAAGCAGAGGAAAAGAGTGGGGTAATCTCCCACTCTTTCGTATTGTAATCGCCCTCGTCATTCGGATAGTATACTACATACCATTCCCTGCTCACAAGGCAGGGTTTTTCAGCAGCTAAAGGTGTTAAACCGCTATTGTTCAAATGTAAAGTTAGCGCACCAAGCTCCAATATGTAGTCAAAATGGAGAGGTTATTCAAAAGAAATTAATATCCTTGAATCCTCAATCTTAGCTGACTTATAGCTGAGCCTGAATGCAGGAGCATTGCGCTATTCTTACAAGGAGGAAGAGAATGAGCAAAAAAGTTACAGATATCGTTGAACAATTAGTCTCACCTATATTAGAGGATATGAACCTTGAATTAGTTGATATTGAATACGTTAAGGAAGGTTCTAGTTGGTTTCTTCGATTATTCATTGATTCTGAAACAGGTATTGATATTGAAGAATGTGGAGTTGTTAGTGAAAGATTAAGCGAGAAGCTTGATGAATTAGATCCGATTCAGCATAACTACTTCTTAGAAGTATCATCTCCAGGTGCAGAGAGACCTTTAAAAAAAGAAGCAGATATAAGAAAAGCAATCGGAAAACAAGTCCACATTAAAACATATGAGCCGATCAATGGAGAAAAGGTATTTGAAGGTGTCTTAACTGATTTCAACGGTCAAACGCTTACAGTCACTGTAACGATTAAAACAAGAAAGAAACAAGTTGAAATCCCTTATGATAAAGTGGCAAAAGCTCGTCTAGCTGTCACCTTCGGTTAACAAGGTGAAATTGTTTAAGCAGGGTAACTCCTTGTTTACACTCAACCTTATAGGATTCTCTTCTTTATTTTATGTAGGAAGAGATACAAGAAGTATTACATGAAGCTTATTTTTTAAGGGGGAAGCCGTTAAAATGAGTAGTGAATTATTAGATGCCTTAACAATTTTAGAAAAGGAAAAGGGCATCAGCAAAGAAATTATTATTGAGGCAATTGAAGCGGCACTTATTTCTGCTTACAAACGTAATTTTAATCAAGCTCAAAATGTTCGAGTTGACTTAAATCGTGAAACAGGAACAATGAAAGTGTTTGCTCGAAAAGATGTTGTTGATGAGGTTTATGATCCTCGTTTAGAAATTTCACTTGGTGAAGCACAAAGTATTAATCCTAATTACGTTGTTAATGATGTTATTGAAATGGAAGTGACTCCAAAGGACTTTGGCCGCATCGCTGCTCAAACAGCAAAACAAGTTGTTACTCAACGTGTACGCGAAGCTGAACGTGGAGTTATTTATGGTGAGTTTATCGACCGTGAAGAAGATATTATGACAGGAATTGTTCAACGTATCGATTCCAAGTTTATTTATGTAAGTTTAGGAAAAATCGAGGCGCTCTTACCTGTGAGTGAACAAATGCCTAATGAAACATATCGACCACATGATCGGATAAAAGTATTTATCACAAAGGTAGAAAAAACAACAAAAGGTCCACAGATCTTTGTTTCAAGAACACATCCAGGTCTGCTTAAAAGATTGTTTGAAATTGAGGTGCCTGAAATTTATGATGGAACAGTTGAAATTAAATCTGTATCACGTGAAGCAGGAGATCGCTCAAAAATTTCTGTCCATTCTGACAATCCTGAGGTTGATCCAGTTGGCTCATGTGTAGGGCCTAAAGGTCAACGTGTACAAGCGATTGTAAATGAGCTTAAAGGTGAAAAGATTGATATTGTCAAATGGTCACAAGACCCGGTGGAGTTCGTTGCAAATGCGCTTAGCCCTTCTAAAGTTGTTGAAGTTTTAGTTGATGAAGAGGAAAAAGCAACGACAGTTATTGTCCCGGATTACCAACTTTCATTAGCAATTGGAAAACGCGGACAAAATGCCCGTTTGGCTGCAAAATTAACTGGGTGGAAGATTGATATTAAGAGTGAATCAGATGCTGAAAAAGCAGGGATTTATCCAGTTCAAACTAATAAATCGGTTTTAGATGTTGATGATGATGACGAACCACTTTTGACAAGTGTACAAGAACCTGAGCTTAGTGAATAAGAGGTGAAATCACATGAACAATCGCAAAATTCCTTTGCGTAAATGTGTCGCAACTGGAGAAATGAAAAATAAAAAAGAACTAGTCCGCATTGTCCGGTCAAAGGAAGGCGATGTTTCAGTCGACTTAACCGGTAAAAAGAACGGACGAGGGGCCTATATTACTCTTGATAAAGAGAGCATACTTCTTGCAAAAAAGAAAAATATACTTGCCAATCATCTTAAAGCCAATGTAGATGAAGCGATTTACGATGAATTAATCCAATTGGCTGAGAAGGAGAAGCAATAAATAGATGAAACAGCAGCAACAATGGACGTCCTTATTGGGCTTAGCAAATCGAGCACGAAAAGTTATTTCGGGAGAGGAACTTGTTGTTAAAGAAATTAGACAACAAAAAGCTAAGCTTGTTCTTCTTTCACAAGATGCATCCGCTAATACAATGAAAAAGGTAACAGATAAATGCAAGTTTTATCAGGTCCCCTTTAAAATGGTTGAAGATCGCTACCTATTAGGGCAAGCAATCGGGAAAGAAGCGAGAGTCGTTGTAGCGATAAATGATGCAGGCTTTGCTGCAAAGTTAAAAACCTTGCTCGATTAATATTCTTGGGGGTGAACGTATGTCAAAAATGAGAGTATATGAATATGCGAAACAAACAAATGTATCTAGCAAAGACATTATTTCTACGTTGAAAGGAATGAATGTCGAAGTAAATAATCATATGTCAACAATCGAAAACGATGTAATTACAAAGCTTGATCAAAAATATAAAGCAACGAACAATGAAAACACAAAAAATGAATCAACAAAGAAACCGGGGAAACAAGTGGATAATACAAATAAAACAAATATCGAACAAAAGCCTTCTAATAATAAAAAACAAGCTCCAAATAATCAGAATAAGAAATCAAATCAGCCTGGAAACAAATCTAATCAAAAGGGTAAAAAGAATAACAAGAAAAATAAAAATAATTATAATGCTCCACAACCTAAACCGAAAAAAGAACTTCCAGAGAAAATTACGTTCTCAGGCAGCTTAACTGTTGGCGAATTAGCTGGTGAGCTTGGAAAAGAACCTTCAGAAATTATTAAAAAGCTTCTATTATTGGGTACAATGGCTACAATTAACCAGGAGCTTGACAAAGATTCGATTGAGTTAATTGCTGGTGAATACGGTGTAGAAGTCGAAGAAGAAATTGTGTTTGAAAAAACAGAATTCGAAAAATATGAAGAAGAAGATCGTGAAGAAGATTTACAAATTCGTCCAGCTGTAGTAACGATCATGGGTCACGTTGACCACGGGAAAACAACTCTTCTTGACTCTATTAGAAACACAAAGGTTACAGAAGGTGAAGCTGGAGGTATTACACAACATATTGGTGCATATCAAATTGTTGCTAATGATCAAAAGATTACTTTCTTAGATACACCAGGTCATGCTGCTTTCACAACTATGCGTGCTCGTGGGGCTCAAGTAACTGATATTACAATTTTAGTTGTTGCAGCAGATGATGGAGTAATGCCTCAAACAATTGAAGCTATAAACCATGCCAAAGCAGCAGAGGTACCAATTATTGTTGCAGTTAATAAGGTTGATAAACCAACTGCAAATCCTGATCGTGTTATGCAAGAATTAACAGAACATGGACTAGTACCTGAAGCTTGGGGTGGGGATACTATCTTTGTACCTGTTTCAGCTTTAACAGGTGAAGGCATTGATGAACTTCTTGAAATGATCTTGCTAGTGACAGAAGTTGAAGAGCTGAAAGCAAACCCAAACCGTCGTGCTACTGGTACTGTAATTGAAGCACAATTAGATAAAGGCCGTGGATCGGTTGCGACACTTCTTGTTCAAAACGGTACCCTTAAAGTTGGCGATCCAATTGTTGTTGGGAACACATTTGGCCGTGTTCGTGCGATGGTCAATGATCTTGGTCGTCGAGTAAAAGAGGCAGCACCATCTACTCCAGTTGAGATCACTGGCTTAAATGATGTTCCATTAGCTGGAGATCAATTTATGGTGTTTGAAGATGAAAAATCAGCTCGTCAAGTCGGAGAAGCAAGAGCTCAGAAGAAACTTGATGAACAACGAAGTGAAGGGTCAAAATTAAGCCTTGATGACTTATTTGAACAAATCAAACAAGGTGATATAAAAGATATTAATTTAATTGTTAAAGCTGATGTACAAGGTTCTGTTGAAGCTTTAGCAGCTGCACTGCAAAAAATTGATGTTGAAGGTGTACGTGTGAAAATTATTCACACTGGCGTTGGTGCAATTACTGAATCTGACATTATTTTAGCAGCTGCATCTAATGCTATTGTAATCGGGTTTAATGTACGCCCAGACGCAGGAGCTAAGAAAACTGCTGACGTTGAAGAAGTAGATATTCGTCTTCACCGTATCATTTATAAAGTAATTGAGGAAATTGAATCTGCAATGAAAGGGATGCTTGACCCAGAATTTGAAGAAAAAATTATTGGTCAAGTGGAAGTGCGTACAACTTTTAAAGTTTCTAAAATTGGTACGATTGCAGGTTGTTATGTAACAGAAGGGAAAATTACCCGTGATAGCGGAGTCCGCTTAATCCGTGATGGCATTGTTATTTTTGAAGGGGAAATTGATACGCTTAAACGTTTTAAAGATGATGTAAAAGAAGTAGCACGTAACTATGAGTGCGGAATCACAATTAAGAACTACAATGATGTCAAAGAAGGCGACATTATTGAAGCATATGTTATGGAAGAAATTGAGCGTAAATGATCGGATATGTTGATTGTGAATGTTTAATTTATGACTCACAGTCATTAAAAGATAAAAGAGCCGTATTACAACGAGTTCTAACTAGAGTCAAACAAAAGTATAATGTTTCTATTTCTGAAATAGATTTTCAGGATACATGGCAACACACAAAGTTTGGAATAGTAGCTATAAGCACATCAAAAGTACAAACAGAAAAAGAGTTACATCGTGTGTTACAATTTATTGATTCTTTTCCAGAAATAGAGAGAACAGTTACAATGTTTGAATGGTTTTAAGTTAAGAGGTGATAGACATGAGCTTAAGAGCAAACCGTGTCGGAGAACAAATGAAAAAAGAACTAGGGGATATTATCGGGCGAAAAATTAAAGACCCAAGAATTGGTTTTGTGACAGTAACGGATGTAAATGTTTCCGGTGATTTACAAATTGCAAAAGTCTTCATATCCGTTTTAGGGGATGAGGAGCAACGCCAAAACACATTAAAGGGTCTTGCTAAAGCCAAAGGGTTTATCCGCTCTGAAATAGGCCAACGGATTCGTCTTAGAAAAACACCTGAAATTCAATTTGAATTCGATGAATCAATTGATTATGGAAATCGGATCGAAACTCTGTTACATGAGTTGAATGTGGAAAATAAAGAGGAGGAATAACTCCTTTCAAAGGGATAGACACCTTCGTCTATCCCTTTTATTTTCGTTTTGTTCTTTGTTGATTTTTACATTGTAAATGTTTTTATATCAGAAAGTCGGAGGTAATAAGATGGAAGGTGTGCTTTTATTAAATAAGCCTGTTGGAATGACATCACATGACTGTGTTGCCAAAATGAGGAGACTTGCAAAAACAAAAAAAGTAGGTCACACAGGAACATTGGACCCGGATGTTACCGGTGTACTTCCAATATGTCTTGGGAGAGCAACAAAAATAGTTGAATATTTAACCGCAGCAACGAAAACATATGAAGCAGAAATAACAATTGGTTATTCCACTACTACTGAAGATGCATCAGGTGAATTAGTTGAGAGAAAAAAAGTTGAATCTCTGATAACTAAAGAAGAAGTTGAACAGGTTCTTGAATCGATGATTGGCACGATTGAACAAATTCCGCCAATGTATTCAGCTGTCAAAGTAAAAGGAAAAAAACTTTATGAATACGCTCGAGCCGGGATTGAAGTAGAAAGACCGGCCAGACTTATTACGATTAATGAACTAGTCATGTTAGGGGATGTGAAGCACAGCGATGATAAAGTAACATTTCGTTTTCGGGTGACATGTTCAAAAGGTACATATGTTAGAACATTAGCGGTGATGATAGGAGAAAGGCTAGGCTACCCTGCACATATGTCACATCTTATTCGAACAAAATCAGGTAATTTTGATTTGAATGAGTGTTATACATTTGAGGAAATTGAGGAAGCTGCTGAAAAAAAAGTACTCCAAAATTACTTACTTTCTATTGGAGACGCGCTAAATGATTTGCCGAAACTAATAATCCATGATACGCTAGCAGAGAAAGTGAAAAATGGTGCTGTATTAGAGCTGCCATCTCAATTTCAAAACATAGAGGCGGGTTCTCCTTTTGCTATATACAATGAGAATCAACAATGTTTAGCTATATATACAAAGCATCCTACAAAAAGTCACCTTATGAAGCCGATAAAAGTCTTATACATTGAAGAATAAGGTGCTTTTTTATATGACGAAATAGAATTATAGCATTATAAGCGAAAAAGGTGAAGTTGACTGTGAAACTAATTAACCTGTCCCACCCACATCATATAGAACAAATGGAACAGCCAGAAATGGCCCTAGCACTTGGATACTTCGATGGAGTTCATAAAGGACATCAAAAAGTAATACTAAAGGCGAAAGAAATTGCAGAAAACACAGGAATGAAAAGTGCTGTTATGACATTTCATCCGCATCCGCTTGTTGTCCTCCGAAAACAACAAGAGATCGAGTATCTAACACCTTTGGAGGAAAAGATCAAATTAATTGAACAGCTAGGTGTTGATATACTATTTGTTGTTGAATTTACAAAAGAATTTGCTTCTTTGCTCCCTCAACAGTTTGTTGATGAATTTATTATCAATCTTAATGTTAAACATGTAGTTGCAGGATTTGATTTTACATATGGTCACTTAGGAAAAGGAACGATGGAAACCATGCCATTTCATTCAAGAGAACAATTTTTACATACTACTGTTGAAAAATTAACAGATCATGATCGAAAAGTAAGTTCATCACTTATACGTGAAGTTATTCGAAGTGGGGATGTAGCATATGCCGATACTTTGCTAGGTCGACCTCATTTTGTAACGGGAACAGTTATCCATGGAGATAAAAGGGGTAGAACAATCGGTTTTCCAACTGCAAACATCGACGTTGAGGATAATTATTTACTTCCGCCAACAGGTGTATATGCAGTTTCAATTTTAATTGATGGCCAAGTTTATGAAGGTGTGTGCAATATTGGGTATAAACCTACTTTTAAAGATGAAAAAGCGCTAAAACCAAGTATAGAAGTTCATATTTTTGACTTTCATAACGAAATTTATGGAAAAAAAGTATCTGTTTCTTGGTATAAACGTTTAAGAAGCGAGCAAAAGTTCCATAATATAGAAGAGCTTATTGAGCAGATATCTAAAGATAAAGCAGCTGCCGAAGAATTCTTTGAAAAAAAGACGGTTTAGTCCTTGCAATATCAGTTGAAAAATAGTATTCTAATTGATGTAGTTTAAAACCATTGCTTGGCAATTCGATTCACCAACGATTGCTCGGTAATTGGGGTTTTGCAAATTAAGGAGGTGAAAAGGATGGCTATCACACAAGAACGTAAAAATGAACTAATCGCTCAATACAAAACACATGAGTCTGATACTGGATCTCCAGAAGTTCAAATTGCTATCCTTACTGAGGACATCAATAATCTTAACGATCACTTACGTGTTCACAAAAAAGACCACCATTCTCGTCGCGGTCTATTAAAAATGGTAGGTAAACGTCGTAACTTATTAACTTACCTACGTAATAAAGACGTAACTCGCTATCGTGAGTTAATCAACAAGCTTGGTTTACGTCGATAATTACTTTAAAAGCGGGATTTCTCCCGCTTTTTTAGTGTATATAAAACTGAAAAAGAAATAAATAAATCTAATTATTTTGTGGTTGGAGCAATATTAAAACCACAAAGATATGGGAAATCTATTTACATATAAAAACTATACTGATATGTTGAAATTAAATGGTTCATACTAATACATAATGTGATTAAAAAGAGAAGGAGTTTTACATATATGGGACAAGATAAACAAACGTTTTCCATAGACTGGGCTGGTCGAAACTTAACAGTTGAAATTGGTCAGCTTGCAAAACAAGCAAACGGATCAGTATTGATTCGTTACGGTGATACAGCCGTTTTAAGCACTGCTACTGCATCAAAGGATCCAAAACCTCTAGATTTTTTTCCACTTACAGTGAATTATGAAGAGCGTTTATATGCCGTTGGGAAAATTCCAGGCGGATTTATTAAAAGAGAAGGTCGTCCTAGTGAAAAGGCTATTTTGGCAAGCCGTTTAATAGACCGTCCAATTAGACCTTTATTTGCAGAAGGCTTTAGGAATGAAGTTCAAGTCATTAGTATTGTCATGAGTGTTGATCAAGATTGTTCATCTGAAATGGCTGCAATGTTTGGTTCATCCTTAGCACTTTGTGTATCTGATATTCCATTCGAAGGACCGATTGCTGGTGTAACAGTTGGAAGAATTAATAATGAATTTGTTATTAATCCAACTGTTGAACAAGCCGAACAAAGTGATATACATCTAGTTGTAGCAGGAACTAAAGATGCCATTAACATGGTTGAAGCAGGTGCAGATGAAGTTCCTGAAGAAACCATGTTAGAAGCAATCATGTTTGGTCATGATGAAATTAAGCGCCTTATTGCTTTCCAAGAGGAAGTAGCTGCTGCTGTTGGGAAAGAGAAAATGGAAGTTCAGCTGTTTGACCTTGATGCTGATTTAGAGAAGGATATTCGAGAACTAGCCGAGAATGATCTTTTAAAAGCGATCCAAGTGCAGGAGAAACATGCACGTGAGGATGCCATCAATGCAGTTAAAAATAGCGTTGTAGAAAAATATGAAGCAGAAGAAGCGGATGAAGCTACAATCAAAATGGTCAAACAAATTTTATCAAAGATTGTAAAAGCAGAAGTTCGTCGATTAATTACTGAGGATAAAGTAAGACCGGATGGACGTGGTGTAGATGAAATTAGACCACTTTCATCAGAAGTTGGTATATTGTCAAGAACCCATGGCTCAGGATTGTTTACTCGTGGGCAAACACAAGCATTAAGTATTTGTACTCTAGGAGCACTAGGAGATGTGCAAATTTTAGATGGATTAGGGATCGAGGAATCAAAGCGCTTTATGCACCATTATAATTTCCCGCAATTCAGTGTGGGTGAAACTGGACCAATGAGAGGCCCTGGTCGTCGGGAAATTGGTCATGGGGCATTAGGAGAACGTGCGTTGGAGCCGATCATTCCTTCTGAGAAGGACTTCCCATATACAATTCGTTTAGTATCAGAAGTTCTAGAATCAAATGGTTCAACTTCTCAAGCAAGTATTTGTGCTAGCACCCTTGCGATGATGGATGCTGGTGTTCCAATCAAGGCACCTGTAGCAGGTATTGCGATGGGACTTGTGAAATCTGGTGAACATTACACTGTTTTAACAGATATTCAAGGTATGGAAGATGCTCTTGGAGATATGGACTTTAAAGTAGCTGGTACTGAAAAAGGCGTAACAGCTCTACAAATGGATATTAAGATTGATGGTTTATCTCGTGAGATACTTGAGGAAGCTTTACAACAAGCGAAGAAAGGTCGTATGGAGATCCTCAAATCGATGATGGCAACAATCTCAAATCCGAAGGAAGAGCTATCACAATATGCTCCTAAGATCTTAATGATGTCGATTAATCCAGATAAAATTCGGGATGTAATCGGACCAAGTGGAAAACAGATCAATAAGATCATTGAAGAAACAGGTGTTAAGATTGATATTGAACAAGATGGTACAGTGTTCATTTCTTCAGTGAACGAGGAAATGAATCAAAAGGCGAAGAAAATCATTGAGGATATTGTACGTGAAGTTGTTGTCGGTCAAATGTATTTAGGAAAAGTGAAGCGAATTGAAAAGTTCGGAGCGTTTGTTGAAATATTCAGTGGAAAAGATGGACTAGTTCACATTTCTGAATTGGCAGAAGAACGAGTAGGAAAAGTGGAAGATGTTGTATCAATCGGTGATGAAATATTAGTAAAGGTTACTGAAATAGACAAGCAAGGTCGTGTAAATCTATCTAGAAAAGCAGTACTAAAGGAACAAAAAGAAAATCAACCAGAAAAACAGGATTGATTTTCATGATTGGAGGCCGTGGGTAACCAGGCTTCTTTTTTCAATTATATGCTTTGGTAGATCATTTACAGGACAAACTCCATTTTTGTTCTACCTTGTCCCCTTTTTACATATTTTTTAGTAAAAAGGGGGATACATAATGCAAAGGAAAATTATTCAACTTGTAGGAATTGTGTTCATTATAACAGTAGCCATAGGCTTTATAAAAAATCCATATACCTCATCATATCTTGATCAAATAAAAGAAGCTGACATAACGGTTGCTAAACATCAAGATAAGCTATATGAAGAGATTGCAGCTAAAGCAAAGGAATATAGAATTCCAGCTCAAAATGCAGAAATACATAAAGTGTGGAAAGCTACCCCTGGTTATAATGGGTTAGAAGTAGATATTGATGAGTCATATAAAAAGATGAAAACGAAAGGCTCCTTTGATGAAAATCTTCTAGTTTATCGACAAGTACAACCATCTATTCACCTTGAAGATCTAGAAGCTGAGCCAATTTATAGAGGTCATCCTGATAAGCCTATGGTTTCTTTTATAATCAATGTAGCTTGGGGAAATGAGTACATTCCTGATATGCTTGAAACGTTAAATAAATATCATGTTAAAGCAACTTTTTTTCTTGAAGGAAGATGGGTTAAAGAAAACCCTGATATGGCAATGATGATTGTTGACGCAGGACATGAAATAGGGAATCATTCCTATACTCATCCCGATATGAGTCAACTGTCGTCAGATAAAATAAGAGAACAATTAGCCAAAACAAATGATGTGATAAAGTCTGTTACAGATATCACTCCAACTTGGTTTGCTCCTCCAAGTGGCAGTTTTAAAAAAGAGGTCGTAAAAATTGCAGATGAAATGAATATGAAAACAGTCATGTGGAGTGTTGATACTATTGATTGGCAACGTCCAGAACCACATGTATTAGTATCTCGAGTTATGGGAAAAGTCCATAACGGAGCACTCATCTTAATGCATCCAACATCTTCAACATCAGAAAGTTTAGAAACCTTAATACTATCGATTAAGCAAAAGGGATATTCCTTTGGTTCAGTGACAATGCTCGTTGATGAAGAACGATTATTTAGAAAAGATATACAACCAAATAAGGAATAGACAACGAAGAAGGAGGAACACTTTTGATCAAAAAATATACGTGTCAAAATGGAGTAAGGATTGTACTGGAAAATATTCCAACAGTTCGATCTGTTGCAATAGGAGTTTGGATTGGAACGGGATCTCGAAATGAAAACCTTGAAAATAACGGTGTGTCTCACTTTCTAGAGCATATGTTCTTTAAAGGAACGAAAACAAGAACAGCAAGAGAAATTGCAGAATCTTTCGATAGTATTGGTGGTCAAGTAAATGCTTTTACTTCGAAGGAATATACATGCTATTATGCAAAAGTTCTTGATGATCATGCTAGTTATGCATTAGATGTACTTGCTGATATGTTCTTCAATTCAACCTTTGATGAGGAAGAATTAAAAAAAGAAAAAAATGTTGTATATGAAGAAATTAAGATGTACGAAGATACTCCTGATGATATTGTTCACGACATTCTGAGCAAAGCAACATATGAAAATCATCCGTTAGGTTATCCTATTTTAGGAACGGAGGAAACCTTAACGTCTTTTAATGGTGATACATTAAGAGAGTATATGAATAATCACTATACACCAGAAAATGTCGTTATATCTGTTGCAGGAAACGTAAATGAAAGTTTTATAAAAGAAGTTGAAAAGTTTTTTGGATCGTATGAAACCAAAGCACAAAAACGAGAATTTCAAAAACCAAGTTTTCATGATCAAAAACTAGCTAGACAAAAAGATACAGAACAAGCTCATCTATGTATCGGATTCAATGGTCTTGAGGTTGGACATGATGATATTTATAGTTTGATCGTCTTAAATAATATACTAGGTGGTAGTATGAGTAGCCGTTTGTTCCAGGATGTTCGTGAGCAAAAAGGTCTTGCTTACTCTGTTTTCTCCTATCACTCTTCATATGAAGATAACGGCTTGCTTACCATCTATGGCGGTACAGGCAGCAAGCAACTAAATCTTTTGTTTGATACAATTCAAGAGACATTAGCAACTTTAAAGGCTGAGGGAATTACAGCAAAAGAATTAGCAAATAGTAAGGAGCAAATGAAGGGTAGTTTAATGTTAAGCCTGGAAAGTACAAATAGTCGAATGAGTCGAAATGGGAAAAATGAACTCCTGCTTGGCTATCATCGCTCTTTAGACTCGATTATAGAAAAAGTGAATGAGGTAAGTGAAGAAAGTGTAAATACGCTTGCTAATCAAATATTCACTGACACCTATTCTGTTGCTCTTATCAGCCCTGAAGGGACATTACCAACGAAACTTCAATCATAAATGAAACTTCCATCAGTGGGGGCTTCATCCCCCGCTGATGGTTAGTTGAACCAATCGGACCTTGACGGGCAGTTATCGCCCACCTTCCCTCTATGTAAACTCAAAAAATTGAGCTGGGGGTCTTAAATAAAAAATAGATGTCTACGATTTATTTTTATATAAATTGTAGGCATTTTTTTATGAGGTCGGTTGATAAGATAGTAATAAGGAGGAATGAATATGAGACTTAGTGAACTATCTGGAAAAGAAATCGTTGATGTGAAACGAGCAGAACGATTAGGGGTACTTGGGCAAACAGATCTTGAGATTAATGAACAAACTGGGCAAATTACAACGCTTATCATCCCTTCGTTAAAATGGTTTGGTTTAAAAAAACAAGGTCAAGAAATTCGAGTTCCTTGGCAGCATATTAAAAAGATTGGAACTGATATGATTATTCTCGACATACCGGATGAACAAATTGATAAAATTGAGTCTTAAAACCTCTACGATTGGCAATTTGCCGATCGTTTTTTTGTATACCCACTAAGATTTTTTTATACCAATCCGTTCATGAAAACCTCTTTCTTTTTCTCTTCTGTTTATTCACCCATATGTCGATTTCTACATAGTATGTTGAAGTAAGTTATCCTAGGATCTCAAGGAACTGTAAACAGAAACATAAGCAAAAAGAAGGTGAACATACAACATGTTAACAGGATTAAACGTAGCTGTTATTGGCGGTGATGCAAGACAGCTAGAAGTTATCCGTAAATTAACTGAACTTGATGCAAAGCTTTTTCTCATTGGTTTTGACCAACTTGATCATGGGTTTACTGGTGCAACCAAAGTCAAAATGGATGAGGTTCCATTTCAAGAAATAGATGCGATTATATTGCCAATCCCTGGTACGAATCAAGAAGGGATTGTGGAAACTGTCTTTTCAAATGAAGAGGTCATTTTAACTGAAGAGTTAATGAATCAAACACCTTCTCATTGCACCATTTATTCTGGTATTTCAAATTCTTATTTAGATAATCTAGTTCAAACAACAAATAAAAAATTAGTTCAACTCTTTAAAAGAGATGATGTAGCAATTTATAACTCGATTCCAACGGTAGAAGGAACGATTATGATGGTGATCCAACATACAGATATAACAATTCATGGCTCAACTGTTGCTGTATTAGGTTTAGGCAGAGTTGGTATGAGTGTGGCGAGAACATTCTCTGCACTAGGTGCAAACGTAAAAGTAGGTGCAAGGGATACAGCAGATTTAGCTAGAATTACCGAAATGGGACTTAGTCCGTTCCACATTAATCATCTAGAACAAGAGGTAAAAGACATAGATGTATGTATAAATACAATTCCAGCAATGGTTGTAACAGCTAAGGTCATTTCCAAAATGCCGGCACACACCTTAGTAGTTGACCTTGCGTCAAAACCAGGTGGAACAGATTTTCGATTTGCAGAAAAACGTGGGATTAAGGCACTATTAGCACCAGGATTACCAGGGATAGTAGCTCCAAAAACAGCCGGGCAAATTGTCGCGAATGTTTTAACACAGCTTTTATGTGAGTTAAAGATAGATGGAAAGGGGTTATCTTCATGAAATTAGAAGGTAAGCGGATAGGATTTGGTATTACAGGATCTCATTGCACATATGAGGAGGTCTATCCACAGATCAAATCATTATTAGATGAGGGAGCAGATGTTATTCCTGTTGTTTCCTTTACAGTAAAAAACACAACAACCCGTTTCGGAAAAGCGGGAGAATGGGTAGAAAAAGTAGAAGAGTTAACAGGAAATAAAGTGATTGATTCCATTGTTGCAGCAGAACCTCTTGGTCCTAAACTACCGCTGGATTGTATGGTGATTGCTCCACTAACAGGTAATTCGATGAGTAAATTTGCAAATGCTCTCACTGATTCACCGGTACTAATGGCTGCAAAAGCAACCTTAAGAACTCATCGCCCTGTAGTTGTAGGAATTTCTACAAATGATGCCCTTGGTTTAAATGGAGTAAATCTTATGCGCCTGATGGCAACAAAAGATATTTATTTTATTCCATTTGGCCAGGATGCACCTGACAAAAAACCGAATTCAATGGTTGCGAGAATGGAAGCCTTGCTTGATACTGTTTTAGCTGCATTAGAAGGGAAACAATATCAACCTGTTGTTGTAGAGAAATTCCGTGATTTAGAGAAATAATTTCATAATTCAATCAAAGAATCAAATTTTTTCATCCATTCGACAATTAATGTGATAGAATAGTACGTAAAAGATTTGAAGCTGTATTTTAAAGTGAATATAGCTGGAAGGAGCTAGTGTTAAATGGAAGCAAAAGGTTATCATGTAGCAGTAGTCGGAGCAACAGGAGCGGTGGGGCAGCAAATGCTTCACACATTAGAACAACGTAATTTTCCAATTTCTAAATTAACTTTGCTTTCTTCTGAGCGTTCCGCAGGGAAAAAAGTAATGTTCAGAGATGAAGAATATATTGTCGAAGCTGCAACTCCAGAAAGTTTTGAAGGTGTTCAAATTGCCTTATTCTCAGCGGGTGGAAGTGTATCAAAGGAACTTGCACCAGAAGCAGTAAAGCGCGGAGCAATTGTTGTTGATAATACGAGTGCATACCGTATGGATGAGAATGTTCCATTAGTTGTTCCAGAAGTGAATGAAGAGGCTTTAAAAGCACATAATGGAATTATTGCAAATCCAAACTGCTCAACAATCCAAATGGTTGTTGCTCTTGAGCCTATTCGTCAGCAATTTGGTTTAAATAAAGTTATTGTATCAACTTATCAAGCTGTTTCAGGTGCTGGTGCAGCTGCAATAAATGAGTTAAAAGAACAATCAAAAGCAATTTTAAATGGTGATGATTTCTCTCCAGAAATTCTTCCTGTAAAAGGTGACGATAAACACTATCAAATTGCTTTCAATGCAATTCCACAAATTGATAAATTCCAAGATAACGGATATACTTTTGAAGAAATGAAAATGATTAATGAAACGAAAAAAATCATGAGTATGCCTGAACTTCATGTTGCAGCAACATGTGTTCGTTTACCTGTTGAAACAGGACATTCTGAATCTGTGTATATTGAAGTAGATGCTGAAGGTGTTTCTGCACAACAAATGAAAGATTTATTAAAAGATTCTGATGGAATTACATTACAAGATGATCCATCACAACAAATCTATCCAATGCCAGCAAATTGCGTAGGTAAGAATGACGTATTTGTCGGAAGAATCCGTAAAGATTTAGACCGTGATCACGGTTTCCATATGTGGATTGTTTCTGACAACCTTTTAAAAGGTGCTGCATGGAATTCTGTACAAATCGCAGAAAGTTTAGTGAAATTACAACTAGTTTAACTCTTTTAGAAGAGAGCATGGTATGTTGCCGGCTCTCTTCTCTCACGTCTATAGTAGAGGTGTTATCATTGAAAATTATTGTTCAAAAGTTTGGCGGGACATCTGTAAAGGATGATCGCGGGCGCAAGATGGCGCTTGGTCATATACAAGATGCGATAAAAGAAGGATATAAAGTGATTGCGGTCGTTTCTGCAATGGGACGTAGTGGTGATCCATATGCGACTGACACGCTTTTAAGCTTGGTCTACGGTGAACTGAAAAATATTTCTAATAGAGAACAGGATATGCTTCTTTCATGTGGTGAAGTGATTTCATCCATCGTTTTTTCAAGCTTATTAAATGAAAATAATATAAAAGCAACATCGTTAACAGGTGCGCAGGCTGGTTTTGTGACAAATAATGAGCATACGAATGCAAAAATTTTAGAGATGAAATGTGACCGCCTGTTAGACACATTAGCTCAACATGATGTCGTTGTTGTTGCTGGATTCCAAGGAGCATCAACAACGAATGGAGATACTACAACAATTGGTAGAGGGGGAAGTGATACCTCTGCAGCAGCTCTTGGTGCTGCAGTTGGTGCCGAATTTGTAGACATCTTCACAGATGTTGAAGGTGTTATGACTGCAGACCCTAGAATTGTTGAAAATGCAAAACCACTATCGAAAGTAACGTATACAGAAATTGTAAATCTTGCCTATCAAGGTGCGAAGGTTATCCATCCTCGAGCAGTAGAGATTGCAATGCAAGCAGAAGTTCCGATTAGGATAAGATCAACTTACTCAAAAATGCCTGGCACCTTAGTTTCTTCTAATCAAACGGACAAAAAGGGCAGTGATGTTCATGAAAGACTGATCACGGGAATTGCTCATGTTTCAAATGTTACGCAAATCAAAGTAACAGCAAAGGAAGGACAATACAATGTTCAGACAGAAGTTTTTAAAGCTATGGCGATGGAAGGCATTAGTGTTGATTTTTTCAATATTACCCCTAAATCTGTTATTTACACAGTAACAGATCAGGTAACATCACGAGCGGTTGAAGTTCTGCAGGAATTAGGTTATGAACCGTCAATTATTAGACATTGTGCAAAGGTTTCTGCAGTTGGAGCAGGAATTATGGGTGTTCCAGGTGTAACATCAAAAATCGTGACAGCTCTTTCTGAACAAGGAATCCAAATCCTTCAATCAGCTGATAGCCATACAACAATTTGGGTGCTTGTCAAAGAGGATGATATGATAAAAGCGGTTAATGCTTTACACGAAGCCTTTGATCTATCAAAATAGAGATAAATTCTTTTAATATGTTAAAGAAAGAAAGTCTTACATTTATAAGACTAAGCATGATAACATATTAGTTACAATGTGCTGCATAAGGAGTGAAGGTAAGAATGAGTCATTTTGGAAAAGTTTCTACAGCGATGATAACCCCATTTGATAAAAACAATAACATTGATTTTCAAAAAACAACAATGTTAATTGATTACCTAATCAATCATGGATCAGATTCTTTGGTGGTAACAGGGACAACCGGTGAATCCCCAACATTAAGTAATGAGGAGAAAATCGCCCTTATTAAACATACGGTGAAAGAAGTAAATGGTAGAGTTCCGGTCGTTGCAGGAACGGGTAGTAATAACACAAATGCGTCCATTAAATTGACAAAACAAGCAGAAGAAGCTGGTGTTGATGCGATTATGCTTGTTGTGCCATACTACAACAAACCAAGTCAAGAAGGTTTATATCAACATTTTAAAGCAATTATTGATTCAACATCATTACCTGTGATGTTATACAACATTCCTGGCAGAAGTGCTGTTAACATGTCAGTTGATACAATCGTACGTTTATCAGAAATTCCTAATGTTGTTGCTGTTAAAGAGGCAAGTGGAAGCTTAGATGCTATGGCAGAAATTATTTCAAAAACAAAAGAGGATTTTGCTCTTTACTCTGGTGATGATGGTTTAACTTTACCAGCTCTTTCCATTGGTGCCGATGGAGTTGTTTCCGTAGCATCTCATATTATTGGAGATGAAATGCAGGAGATGATTAAATCTTATTTATCAGGAGAAACTGCTGCCGCTGCCGAACAACATCGAAAATTACTCCCAATTATGAAGCAGTTGTTTACAGCTCCAAATCCAAGTCCTGTAAAAACTGCATTACAGTTCAAAGGGTTAGACGTTGGATCTGTTCGTCTTCCTTTATTACCATTAACAAGTTCAGAAAGAAGCGAATTAATGGAAGTAATACAAAGTAATCTAAGGTAAGTTTCGCAAAGGTAACAAAAAGATGGTGCTAACAGTTAGCACCATCTTTTTTAATTACTGGAAATCGAGTCCTGCCCAAATTAGAACTTGGCGACAGCTAGGTTTTCCTTAAATCCTACCTACTGGCTAAGTTCATAAGTTCATCCACACTAAAAAGATCTTGCCTACTTCTCAAAGCATATTATACGACTAAAATTTCCTTGTGTTCCATTTCTTTCATCAGTTATAATATTTCTAAGTGACGTTGAACGGGTACTTCAGTAGGGAGGATTTTCATGGAAAAGACAGAGAATATAAAATTAATCGCCTTAGGCGGTGTTGGAGAAGTCGGAAAAAATATGTTTGTTGTTGAAATTAATTCCGACATTTTTGTAGTGGATGCAGGTCTTATGTATCCTGAGGATGAAATGTTAGGGATTGATATGGTTATACCAGATATAACATATTTAAAGGAAAATGAAGACCGAGTAAAAGGAATCTTTTTAACCCATGGCCATGACGAAAGTATAGGTGGGATCTTTTATTTATTAAATAATATTAGTGTTCCTATTTATGGGACAAAGCTTACACTTGCTTTAGTTGGTGAAAAACTAAAAGAAAATAAAATGAGGCAGACTGTTTTAGTAAAAGAAATTGATAACGACACCGTCTTATCTTTTGAAAGTACTGAAGTTTCCTTTTTTAGAACAAATCATAGTATACCAGATTCGGTGGGAATTAGTTTTTCTACAACAATGGGTTCGATCATTCATACAGGCGACTTTAAGTTCGACCAAACACCTGTTGGAAATAGTCTAATGGATATTGGGAAAATTGCGGCTCTTGGTGAAAACGGTGTCCTTTGTTTGTTATCTGATAGCGTAAACGCAGAGAAGCCAGGGTATTCAGGTTCAGAGGCCAATGTCGGCGGAGAAATCTCAGATGTTATGTATAATGCTGAAGGAAGGGTCATAGTTGCCGTTTTTGCCTCTAATTTATACCGCATTCAACAAGTCATTAATGCTGCCGTCAAAAATAACCGAAAACTTGCCGTTGTTGGTAAAAATATGCGAAATATCTTAAATCTTGCTATTAATCTAGGGTATATTTCCGTGGAAGAGGATTTATTTATATCAATTAATGAGATAAATAAACATTCTGAAAGGGAAATTGCAATATTAACGACAAGCAATCATGGCGACCCGCTTGCTGTTCTATCACGAATGGCCAAACAAGCACATAAACAAGTTAATGTTAAAAATGGTGACACTGTTTTAATAGCTGCAACGCCAATACCAGGACATGAGCTTGTTTTTTCTAAAACGATTGATATTTTAAGTAGAGCTGGCGCGAATGTTGTGTTTGGACAAAAACAAATACATACTTCTGGGCACGGACACCAAGAAGAACTAAAAATGATGCTGAATTTAACGAAACCAACATATTTTATCCCAATACATGGGGAATATAAAATGCAAAAAGCACATGAAAAATTAGCTAAACAAGTTGGTATTGATGCTCAAAACATTTTTCTTGTTGAAAAAGGCGACATCGTTGAGTTTAAAGGAGATGAAGTATATACAGGTGGAAAAGCACCATCAGGAAATGTACTTATTGATGGGTTAGGTATTGGAGATGTTGGTAATATTGTTCTCCGTGATCGTCGTTTATTATCACAGGATGGAATTCTAATTGTAGTTGTTACATTGGATAAACAAAGAAAACAAATCATATCTGGTCCTGAAATTATTACAAGAGGATTTGTATATGTAAGAGAATCAGAAGAATTAATTACAAATGCTACAAAGGTGGTTGCGACGATAGTAGAGCGAAGTATGCAAGAATATTCGATTGAATGGTCACAACTTAAATTAAGTATTAGAGAAGCACTTAATCAATTCCTATACGAAAAAACGAAAAGACGTCCAATGATTTTACCAATCATTATGGAAATATAAAATGTCAAAAAAGCATTGAATTTTTTCAATGCTTTTTTTATTGTATACTATAAAATTCTATGTTGATTCAATAATAAAAGCCTTCGCCGGTAGGATTTTGCGAAAAGCAAAACTTTTCTATCCTATCTAGATCATGATAAAAAAAATGATGTTTTGTATCCATCCTTCCATCATTTCGTATGAAAAAAATAAGGTTGTAAATACTACAAACAGACTGATAAAGAAAGGATGGCTAACATGACAAATCATGATCATTACATAAAAGATGAGGAAGTACAGAAACAAGAAAATAAAGAGAGCTCCATTGTAGATAAAATTCAGCAGCTCGGTCAAACTAATGTGCCACAAATGGGGAATGAGTCAAAAATCCATTGTTTAACAATCGTCGGACAAATAGAAGGGCACATCCAATTGCCACCACAAAATAAAACAACAAAATACGAGCATGTTATTCCTCAAATTGTAGCAATCGAGCAAAATCCTAATATTGAAGGTTTGCTTGTCATTTTAAATACTGTTGGAGGAGATGTTGAAGCAGGACTTGCCATTGCAGAAATGCTAGCATCATTATCAAAACCGACAGTATCTATTGTTTTAGGAGGAGGACATTCAATTGGGGTACCAATAGCTGTTTCTTGTGATTATTCCTTTATAGCTGAAACAGCAACGATGACAATCCATCCGGTTAGATTAACTGGCTTAGTGATTGGTGTACCACAAACATTTGAATATCTGGATAAAATGCAAGAACGAGTGATCAATTTTGTAATTAGCCATTCCGGCATCAGTGAAGAAAAATTTAAAGAGCTAATGTTATCAAAAGGGAATTTAACAAGAGATATCGGAACTAATGTTGTGGGAAGAGATGCTGTTGAATATGGATTAATCGATGAAGTCGGAGGAGTAGGGCAAGCTATTCAAAAACTAAACAGTATGCTTGAAAAAAATGATGAAGATAAGGTGCTGCAATGATATACTATACAATGATGCCAGAGGAACTCATGTTCCCTTCAGTTGAAGGGGACTATAAAAAACAATCCATCGTTGAAATGAATGGTGTACAACTTCTTGTTCAACAAACAGAAAACTCTCAGTACGAAATTATTCGTGTGATGAGTAGTAACCCACAGCATTATCTTGATTCTCAATTATGTCCAGGTCAAAAAATTACAATGTCTTTTTCGATCAATTAAGAGGATTATGGTATAATAAATATTAGTATGTACAAAGAGGCAGCCTGATTCGGCTGCTTTCTTCTTTTGATTATCGAAATCATTTTTATACATAATAAAGCCTTTGGCTAATAAGAAGATTAAAAGATAACAGGTGATGTAAATGGCTAAAAGAAAAAGAAGACAGAGAAAGTCAAAGGATGATTGGAAAAGAACATTAAAGTATGAGCTAGTAGGATTAATCATTTTGGCAATCGCCCTCATCTCCATATCCAAACTAGGATTTGTTGGTTCTACATTTGTCCATTTGTTTCGGTTTTTCAGTGGAGAGTGGTACATGTTATTTTTAATAGGAATTGTCCTATTTTCCCTATATTTGATTTGGAAAAGGCAAATACCAAAGTTATTTAACAGACAGATGGTTGGAATTTATTGTGTCACGGCTTCATTATTGCTATTAAGTCATGTCACTTTATTCAAACTGCTATCACATAATGGTACGTTTGCTTCGCCGAGTGTTATTTCAAATACACTGGAATTATTTTGGATGGATGTTAAAGGAGAAGCAAGTCATGTTGATTTAGGAGGAGGTATGCTAGGAGCAATTATTTTTGCTTCCTCTTATTACTTATTTGCAGAAGCCGGATCAAGAATCATCGCGATTGTTTTAATTGTAATTGGCATGATCTTAATAACAGGTCGTTCTCTGCAGGCAACAGTTGCAAAAATTCTTAGACCAATTGGAAGGTTTATAATAAACCAAACTATTGGTTTTATAGAAGATATGAAAGGTCTCCCCGAAGCAATCAAACAAAAGCGTACTGAACAAAAAGAAAGAAAACAGCAAAAACAATTTGAGAACAATAATGTTGATGAGCTGATGGTGGACGAGCAAGATGAGCTAAAACCGATTATCTCAAGTTTTTCCGACAATGGAGATCAGCAAGAAATGGTTATTCATACAATGGAAAATCAACAAGTATCTGAAAACAATCATGGAAGAGCATCCGGAAAAACGCAGAGTGATTATGAAAACCTTTCTGAGGAATCAAGCAAAGAGCAGGAAATGATTCAACCTATGGCTTTTGTTGAAGTCGAAAATAAGGATTATAAGCTTCCACCAATAGATTTACTTAAAGCACCAAAGCACAATTCACAACAAGCAGATAAGAAAAATATTTATGAAAATGCACGGAAGCTTGAAAAGACGTTTCAAAGTTTTGGAGTTAAAGCAAAAGTAACACAGGTTCATTTAGGTCCAGCGGTAACAAAGTATGAAGTATATCCGGATGTGGGTGTAAAAGTTAGTAAAATTGTTAACTTAAGTGATGATTTGGCACTGGCTTTAGCAGCGAAAGATATTCGAATTGAAGCACCGATTCCAGGAAAGTCTGCTGTCGGAATTGAAGTTCCGAATTCGGAGATTGCGATGGTGTCTCTAAGAGAGGTACTAGAATCAAAGGCTAATGATCGCCCGGATGCAAAACTTCTCATCGGATTAGGTAGAGACATATCAGGTGATGCTGTTTTAGCAGAGCTCAATAAAATGCCTCACTTACTTGTTGCTGGATCTACGGGTAGTGGTAAGAGTGTTTGTATTAACGGAATTATCACAAGCATTTTAATGAGAGCAAAACCTCATGAAGTTAAATTAATGATGATTGATCCTAAGATGGTTGAATTAAATGTTTATAATGGAGTGCCACATTTATTAGCTCCTGTTGTAACAGATCCTAAAAAAGCGTCTCAGGCACTAAAAAAAGTCGTGAATGAAATGGAAAGAAGATATGAGCTATTTTCACACACAGGAACTAGAAATATTGAAGGTTATAATGAGATTATTAGGCGGAATAATCTAGAAGAAGAAGCAAAACAACCAGAGCTTCCTTATATTGTTGTCATTGTTGATGAGCTTGCTGATTTAATGATGGTAGCATCTTCTGATGTAGAAGATTCTATTACAAGGCTTTCACAAATGGCACGTGCTGCCGGCATCCATCTTATTATTGCCACACAGCGTCCGTCTGTTGATGTTATTACAGGTGTTATTAAGGCTAACATTCCTTCGCGAATTGCGTTTAGTGTTTCTTCTCAAACAGACTCTAGAACAATTTTAGACATGGGGGGAGCGGAAAAGCTCTTAGGAAGAGGTGATATGCTCTTTCTGCCTGTTGGGGCATCAAAACCAGTTCGTGTGCAGGGGGCATTTTTGTCAGATGATGAAGTAGAAAAAACGGTGAACTTTGTCATTGGTCAACAGAAAGCTCAATATCAAGAAGAAATGATTCCGACTGAAGTGGCTGAAATGACAACAGAAGTTGAGGATGACTTATATGAAGAAGCTGTACAGCTTGTGGTTGATATGCAAACTGCATCTGTATCTATGCTTCAAAGACGTTTCCGTATCGGGTATACCAGGGCGGCTAGATTGATTGATGCAATGGAAGAACGAGGAGTTGTTGGACCTTATGAAGGTTCTAAACCACGTGATGTCCTGCTTTCCAAAGAAAAACATGAAGAATTAACATCTTAAAAGAAATGACTAAACAGAAATGGGTAAAGATAGACCATTTTCTGTTTAGTTTTTTTATTTTCTTATCGACAAAATACGACAAAAGGAGTACGATAAGACTGTGAAACTGAAGGTTAGTGATATTAAATATTTTTAAGGAAACAAACTATACTATAAACATAGACAACTTTTATTATTTCGACAATTTTATTCGTTTCTATTTATTTCTAGATAAAAACATGATATAGTATTTTCGATTAGAGTAAGGTGTATAACATCAGATGTCTGATCTCTTATACATTGCGGGTAAAATGGGGGCGTATCAATGACCATAAAGTCTGACAATCGACATTTGTATTTACAAGTGATTGATAAAATAAAAGAGGATATTGAGAACGGTACATATCGCGAAAAAGAAAAACTACCTTCTGAATTTGAACTTTCAAAATCATTAGGTGTCAGTAGAGCCACCTTAAGGGAAGCGCTGCGAACACTTGAGGAAGAAAACGTTATCATTAGAAGACATGGTGTCGGAACATTTGTCAATTCTAAACCAAAATTCACCTCTGGTATAGAGCAGTTAAATAGTGTTACGGCTATGATTGAACAAGCAACCCTTAAGCCAGGAACAGTTTTTCTTTCTTCATCCATAACAGGTGCGACTGAAGATGAGATCAAAAAGTTTAAGTGTAAAAGAGATGAAGATATCTTTCTGCTTGAAAGAGTTCGCACAGCAAATGGGGAACCAGTTGTTTATTGCTTAGACAAAATTCCCACTTCAATTTTGCCTGAGACATTTGACCATGAACAGGAATCTCTTTTTAAATTGCTTGAGGATAAAGCTAATATCTATATTAGTTATGCTGTTACCCATATCGAACCAATTGGGTATCATGAAAAAATATCCCCCATTTTAGAATGTGACCCTGAAACATCACTGCTCCTTTTAAAACAAATGCACTATGATGAACAAGATCAACCAGTTTTATACTCATTAAATTATTTCAGAGCAGATCACTTTAGTTTTCACGTTGTAAGAAAGCGTTTATAGGTCAGAATAGAAAGAGAAATTAAAATTTATTACTATTTTTTAATACTTCTTACATAAAGTTTGTCAGAAAATCTTCACTGTTTAGTGCTTACCACCTAGTGGTTGTTTAAAATAGACGAGTGTACAGGATCTATACTGTAAGGAGGTGGTTTGCTCGTATAGGCTGTAACTTTTGTTTATTTTAATTCTTTTACAATACTTTTTAGGGGGCTATAAAATGAAAAAGAGACATGGTTTAGCATTATCATTATTTTTAGCTGCTGGTACTTTATTAGCTGGCTGTGGTGGAGCAAACAACGATGAAGGAACTGGCACTGAAGGCGGCGGAGAAGCAGCCGATGATCAATTTACCGTAGCAATGGTAACAGATGTTGGTGGAGTTGATGACAAATCATTTAACCAATCGGCTTGGGAAGGATTACAAGCTTTTGGTGAGGAAAACGGCCTTGAAAAAGGAACGAACGGTTATGATTATTCCCAATCTCAAAGTGATGCAGATTATGTGACAAACTTAAATACGCTTGCTCGTAAAAATTTCGATTTAATTTACGGAATTGGCTACTTATTACAACCAGCAGTTGAAGAAATTGCACAACAACAAAAAGATACACACTTTGCTATTGTTGATAGTGTTGTAGAACAACCAAACGTTGCAAGTATTACTTTTAAAGAGCACCAAGGATCATTCCTAGTAGGTGTTGTAGCAGGATTAACAACAAAAACAAATAAAATTGGATTTGTTGGCGGTGTTGAAGGGGATTTAATTAAAAAGTTTGAAGTAGGTTTCGTAGAAGGTGTTAAAGCAGTAAATCCTGATGCAACAGTGGATGTTCAATATGCAGGAGCTTTTGATGCAGCTGATAAAGGGAAGGCAATTGCATCAAGTATGTATGGTGCTGGTGCAGATATCATTTATCATGCTGCTGGTGGTACTGGTAATGGTGTGTTCTCTGAAGCGATTGACTTAAAAGTTCAAGATCCAGACCGTGAAATTTGGGTAATTGGTGTTGACAAAGACCAACATGAAGAAGGAAACGGAAAATATAAAGATGGTGAAGAATTCAATATTACTTTAACTTCAATGGTTAAACGCGTTGATGTTGCTGTTCAAGACCTTTCTGAAAAAGCAAAAGCTGGTGAATTCCCAGGTGGAGAAGTGATCGAATACGGTATTGAAGAACAAGCGATCGGTATTGCACCAAGTGACGAGCATTTATCAGAAGAAGTAAAAGCAAAAGTTAAAGAATTCGAAGAAAAGATTGTTAATGGCGAAATTGAAGTACCAACAAAATAATCAATAGATAAGGGCTGACTTACTTGAATGTTCAGAATCCTCCATTAAATAGCTCATATATAAGCTTTTGGATAGAGGATATGATCAGAGTAGAAGTCAGCCTTTATTCCTGAAAATCATTAAATTTAAATCTTCTAACTATTCAAGAAACTTATCGAGTGAGAGTAAAACTCACCAGTTTAGTGAATTTACATTTGGTGATTTTCATACCAGGATACTTTCGAAATAATGCTTGGAAGTGAACGAAATGAAAGATTTATACCTACCTTATTATTGTTCAGGAAAAAGGAGTGAACAAATTTGGATTATGTTATTGAGATGCTGAATATTCGTAAGGAATTTCCTGGCATAGTAGCAAATGACAATATTACCTTACAAGTAAAAAAAGGCGAAATTCATGCTCTTTTAGGTGAAAACGGAGCTGGAAAATCAACATTAATGAATGTTCTTTTTGGTCTTTATCAACCTGAAAGAGGGGAAATTAGAGTTAAAGGAAACAAAGTAAATATTACCAATCCTAATATAGCAAATGATCTAGGAATTGGAATGGTTCATCAACATTTTATGCTTGTTAACACTTTTACAGTTACAGAAAACATTATATTAGGTAATGAACCAAAAAAGGGATTATCCGTTAGTATAAAGGAAGCAGAAAAACAAGTGAAAGAAATATCTGAAAAGTATGGACTTGCAGTAGATCCGACAGCAAAAATATCAGATATTTCAGTAGGTATGCAACAACGTGTTGAAATTTTAAAAACTTTATATCGAGGAGCAGAAATTTTAATCTTTGATGAACCGACTGCAGTTCTTACTCCTCAAGAAATTAAAGAATTAATTCAAATCTTAAAAACACTTATTAAAGAAGGTAAATCAATCATTTTAATTACACATAAGCTCAAAGAAATTATGGAGGTATGTGATCGTGTAACAGTTATTCGCAAGGGAGAAGGTATTGGGACTGTTGATGTGGCGAATACAAACCCAAACGAGTTAGCATCATTAATGGTTGGCCGGGAGGTTTCATTTAAAACAGAAAAAACTCCAGCAAACCCAAAAGAGGATGTTTTAACGATCACCGATTTAACTGTAAAAGATAATCGTGCAGTACCTATGGTTAATTCTTTAAGTCTATCTGTGCGTGCAGGAGAAATCGTTGGAATTGCAGGTGTAGATGGGAATGGTCAGTCAGAATTGATCGAAGCGATCACAGGGTTAAGGAAAGTTGATTCTGGTACGATAAAATTGAATAATAAAGAGATCACAAATATGCATCCTAGAAAAATTACAGAAACAGGTGTTGGGCATATTCCCCAAGACCGCCATAAACATGGATTAGTTCTTGATTTCCCTATTGGGGAAAATATGGTCTTACAAACCTACTATAAACAACCATTTTCAAAAAAAGGTGTTCTGAATTTTAAGACAATCTATGACAAAGCAAAGAACCTTATTAAAGAATTTGATGTGAGGACTCCAAGTTCTTCCACACTAGCTAGGGCCCTATCAGGTGGTAATCAGCAAAAAGCAATTATTGGCCGAGAAGTTGATCGTAACCCGGATTTATTAATTGCAGCACAGCCTACCCGCGGTCTTGATGTTGGAGCAATTGAATTCATTCATAGTCGTCTTATTGAACAACGAGACAACGGCAAAGCTGTTCTGTTAATTTCCTTTGAATTAGACGAAATTATAAATGTTAGTGACCGAATTGCAGTCATTTATGAGGGGAAAATTGTAGATATTGTCGATCCTAAAGAAACGACTGAGCAAGAATTAGGACTCCTTATGGCGGGTAGTAAACGTCAGAAAGAAGGTAATCAATCATGAATTTAAATCGCTATATGAATCTTTTGATACCTGTAATCGCAGTAATTTTAGGGCTGATTTGTGGGGCTATTATTATGTTGATAAGTGGATACAATCCAATTGCAGGTTATAGTGCTCTATGGTATGGGATGTTTGGGGATTCTTACTATTTAGGTGAGACAATAAGACAATTAACACCGTATATTTTAACCGGTTTGGCGGTTGCATTTGCTTTTAGAACAGGTCTTTTTAATATAGGTGTTGAAGGACAAGTAATTGTAGGTTGGTTTGCAGCAGTTTGGGTTGGTATAGCTTTTGAATTACCAGCAATCATTCATCTGCCTCTAGCTATAATTGTTGCTGCTTTGGCAGGTGCGCTATGGGGGTTTGTCCCAGGACTATTAAAAGCAAGATTCAAGGTTCATGAAGTAATTGTAACCATTATGATGAACTATATTGCTCTACACGTAACAAACTACTTAATTAGAAATGTAATAACAGACAAAAGTGATACATCGGATAAGGTCTTTCCTTCTGCATCTTTACGTTCAGAATTCTTCGAGAACATAACAGATTACTCTCGCATGCATTACGGAATCCTTATCGCATTACTTGCTGCATTTATTATGTGGTTTCTTCTTGAGAAAACAACGAAAGGCTTTGAGTTACGTGCTGTAGGGTTTAACCATGATGCTGCACATTACTCGGGTATGAATGTAAACCGAAACATTATTCTTTCCATGGTTATTTCTGGTGCCTTTGCAGGTGTTGCCGGTTCAATGGAAGGTCTAGGAACATTTGAATATGTATCTGTAAAAAGTGGATTTACAGGCATCGGTTTTGATGGAATCGCAGTAGCTCTTATCGGTGGAAATGCTGCACTTGGCATTTTATTCTCAGCCGCTTTATTTGGCGGTTTAAAGGTTGGAGCTCTTAATATGCCATCAGAAGCTGGAGTACCAAATGAGCTTGTTGAAATCATTATTGCACTTATTATCTTCTTTGTAGCATCAAGCTATTTTATCCGTTGGTTATTATTTCGTTTCAAAAAGGAGGGGAAATAAGTGAGCATTTTACAAGCTTTAGAAATTATCATCCCAACAGCTTTATTCGTAGCAGCTCCACTTATTTTCACCGCACTTGGTGGGGTATTTAGTGAACGTTCCGGTGTTGTCAACATTGGTCTTGAAGGTTTAATGATTATTGGAGCATTTGTTGGAATTGTATTTAATTTACAGTTTGATGATGTATTAGGTAAAGCAACACCCTGGTTTGCCATACTGGCTGCCATGCTAGCAGCAGCTCTTTTTTCTCTACTGCATGCAGTTGCCTCTATAACATTTAAGGCAGATCAAGTTGTAAGTGGTGTAGCGATAAACTTCTTAGCTTTAGGTTTATCCCTTTTCCTTGTGAAAAATATCTATGAAAAAGGTCAAACTGATCGCATTTCAACTAGTATTAACAAAATGGATATTCCGTTATTAAGTGACATACCGATTATTGGTAAAATCTTTTTCTCGGGAGGATATATTACCTCTTATTTTGCTATTCTTCTAGCTATTATTGTTTGGTACGTTATTTATAAAACACCATTTGGTCTTCGTTTACGCTCAGTTGGTGAGCATCCAATGGCAGCAGATACAATGGGAATCAATGTTACAAGAATGAGATATATTGGTGTAATTTTAAGTGGTGCCTTTGCAGGTATCGGGGGTTCTGTGTATGCCACAATTATTTCAAGAGATTTTAGCCATGCAACAATAAGCGGACAAGGGTTTATGGCACTTGCAGCCGTCATCTTTGGAAAATGGCATCCACTTGGTGCAATGGGTGCAGCATTATTTTTTGGTCTTGCACAAGGACTAAGTATAATTGGTGGAACAATTCCATTACTAGAGGATATCCCTTCAGTTTACCTGTTAATTCTTCCATATGTATTAACGATACTTGCGCTAACAGGATTTATTGGACGTGCAGATTCTCCAAAAGCTCTTGGAACACCTTATGAAAAAGGAAATCGATAAAATAAACAAGCCTTCTCTTTCCATTAGAGAAGGCTTGTTTTAGTTTGAATTAATGGCTGTTACATAATTCCAGTATATGTTAGCGCCATTTAACACAAAATGAACTTGTTAACAAAATAATTAGTAGACAGGTGAAGACGAAATGGAAGCACGAAAGAAGCTGGATTTACTTGCATTATCATCTGTTCCTCTTGTCATGACGTTAGGAAATTCTATGTTAATTCCTGTATTGCCCCAAATCTCCAAAAAATTAGGGATTAGTGCCTTTCAGGTTTCATTAATCATTACTGTATATTCTATTGTGGCGATTTTATTAATTCCAATTGCAGGATATCTTTCAGATCGGTTTGGGAGAAAAGTTGTGATGGTTCCTTGCTTAATCATAGCTGGGTTAGGTGGAGCTGTATCTGGCTGGGCTTCATGGAAAATGGATGATCCATTTATTATGATTCTCTTAGGACGTGTTTTGCAAGGGATAGGGTCTGCAGGTGCAGCACCTGTTGTTATGCCTTTAATAGGGGATATGTTTCAAGATGATGAACAAATAAGTGCAGGTCTTGGATTGACTGAAACAGCGAATACTGCAGGGAAGGTATTAAGTCCAATTATTGGAGCTGTTTTAGCTTCCTTTCTATGGTTTTTGCCTTTTTGGTTTATTCCTTTTTTCAGTTTAATCAGTGTGCTGCTTGTATTTTTTTTAGTAAAAGTACCAAAACAGAAAGAATCTGAAAAACAAAGCTTTAAAGTATTTGCTCATTGTGTAAAAGATATCTTTAAAAGTGATGGAAAGTGGCTTTTTGCCATCTTTGCAGTGGGTTGTACCATTATGTTTGTTTTATTTGGTGTATTATTTTTTCTTTCAGACATGCTCGAAAAACAATATGCAATAGACGGAGTAAAAAAAGGATTAGTATTAGCGATCCCTTTGTTAGCACTATCTATCAGTTCTTATGTATCAGGTAAAAAAATTGGTCAAAATAGACACTTAATGAAAAGTGTCATCATTATAGGGATGTGTTTAGTTACTTTTTCTTTTATTGCTTTAAGAGTACAACACTCATTTATATTTTTAATCTCATTTTTAGTTCTAGCGGGGGTAGGGATAGGAATCACTCTGCCAAGTCTTGATGCATTAATTACGGAGGGAATTGAAAAAGAGGAACGAGGTACGATTACATCTATATACAGCTCGATGAGATTTATTGGTGTTGCTGCAGGACCGCCCGTTTTTTCTTATTTGATGTCTGTAAGTGAACATCTGGTTTATTATATTTCAGCTGGTACAAGCGTTATAGCTGTAATGATTGTAATGCTTTTTATTAAACCGGATAAAGATTTTGAGAAAGATCCAAATCAACTTCCAAAACTTGCATAGGACAGTTCTATCACTAGAACTGTCTGCACTTTAAACATTAGCACGTATAGGGAAGATTCATTAGAGTAATGATAGAAAAGAATAAATGTGTATTATTTCCTTTATTATCCTCGTATTGATATAATTACTAACAATGAATTGGTAAAAGGAGGGTCTACATGTCTTATATTGATGAACAACAAACAAATATTCATGGTATTTCACTTCACACTGTTACAACATCTAAATTTAAAACAATTACCATAGTTCTTAAGTTATTAGCTCCCCTGAATGAAAAAGATGTTACATATAGAGCCATATTACCTTATGTTCTTCAAAGAGGTACACAAAATTTCCCAACTAGTACTCGCTTAAGACAGCATTTGGATGAACTTTATGGAGCAACTCTGAATGTCGATCTATCAAAAAAAGGTGAACATCATATTATTTCCTTTCGAATGGAAGTAGCGAATGAGAAGTTTTTATCAGATTCAACTCCATTATTAGAAAAAGCGTTAAAGTTATTAGCTGATATTTTGTTAAACCCTGTTATAGAAGGCGGAGCTTTTCAAGAGGATTATGTCACACAGGAAAAAAGAACATTAAAGCAGAGAATTCAATCTGTATATGATGATAAAATGAGATATTCCAATCTTAGACTTGTCCAAGAAATGTGTAAAAATGAACCTTATGCATTACATGTTAATGGAGAATTAAAGGATGTAGATGGAATTACATCTGAAGCGCTCTACGAGTATTATCAAAACATTTTAAAGCATGACAAAATAGATCTTTATGTTGTTGGAGATATCAATCGCCAAGAAGTTGAAAGGAATGTAGAAAGTTATTTTTCATTAAAAAATACACCTCAGGCAATGGATTATTCATTAGAAAAGAAAGAGATTGTTGAAAATGAAGTAATTGAAGAGCAAGATGTAAAGCAAGGAAAGCTCAATATCGGATTTCGAACAAACAGCACATATCGAGATGATGACTACTATGCACTTCAAGTGTTTAATGGTATTTTTGGCGGTTTCTCACACTCAAAGCTCTTTATAAATGTCCGTGAGAAAGCAAGTTTGGCCTATTATGCAGCATCAAGAGTAGAAAGTCATAAAGGACTATTAATGGTTATGTCAGGTATTGAAGTTCAAAATTATGAAAAAGCTGTTACCATTATAAAAGAGCAAATGGCAGCAATGAAAAATGGAGACTTCACAGATCAAGAGTTTGAACAAACGAAAGCGGTTATACGAAATCAATTATTAGAAACAGTTGATACACCATATGGATTAGTTGAAATTGTCTATCATAACGTTATAGCATCGATAAATCGGTCTTTTGATGAATATTTAGAGGGTATAGAAAAGGTGACGAAGGAAGAGGTTGTGGAAGTAGCGAAAAAGGTGGAGCTTGATACAATCTACTTCTTAAAAGGAATGGGGGGAACGGCATGACAAAACCTATTCGTTTTGAGCAATTACAGGAATCTCTTTATTATGAAAAGATGGCCAATGGATTAGACGTATACGTGCTACCCAAAAAAGGGTTTAATAAAACTTATGCAACTTTTACAACAAAATATGGGTCGATTGATAATACCTTTGTTCCTTTAAATAAGGAAGAAATGATACAAGTGCCTGATGGAATTGCACACTTTTTGGAGCATAAGCTATTTGAAAAAGAGGATGGCGATGTGTTTCAGCAATTCAGTAAACAAGGAGCATCCGCAAATGCGTTTACTTCCTTTACCCGAACTGCATATTTATTTTCGAGTACAAGTCATGTTGAGAGAAACCTAGAAACGTTAATTGATTTTGTTCAGGATCCATACTTTTCTGAAAAAACTGTTGAGAAAGAAAAGGGAATTATCGGGCAAGAGATCAATATGTATGATGATAATCCGGATTGGCGTTTATACTTTGGGCTTATTCAAAACCTTTTTCATCATCATCCTGTTAGGATCGATATCGCTGGAACCATAGAATCAATTGCAAAAATTACAAAGGATTCTCTATACGAGTGTTATCATACATTCTATCACCCAAGTAACATGCTGTTATTTGTTGTCGGAGCTGTTGATCCTGAAAAAATTCTGCTGCAAGTCAGAGAAAATCAAGAAAAAAAGAATTTTACTGCACAATCTGAGATAAGAAGAGAATTTCCAAATGAACCTTCAGGTGTTTTTAAAAAAATTGAGAAATTAAAAATGAACGTACATGGTTCTAAATGTTTAGTTGGTCTAAAAGCAAAAAGTCCGAATAGAACTGGCACAGCTTTATTGAAGTATGAACTTTCAATGAATATTATCCTCGATATGCTATTTAGCAAAAGCTCTACTAATTATGAAGAGCTATATCAAGAAGGACTTATTGATGATACGTTTAGCTATGATTATACAGAGGAAAAAGGCTTTGGATTTGCAATGATTGGTGGAGATACAGAGGATCCTGATCGTTTAGCTGAAAAAATTAAACAAATGTTATTTTCAGCTAAAAATAATGGTGTTGACTTCTCAACATTTGAAGCAACGAAAAAGAAAAAAATTGGTTCATTCCTAAGAGCGATCAATTCTCCTGAATATATCGCCAATCAGTTTACACGCTATGCGTTTAATGAAATGAATCTTTTTGATGTTGTGCCGACACTTGAGTCAATCTCTAAAGAAGAAATAACAAATGTATTAAACGAAGCAGTTGAAGAGGATTTATTTTCAGTATGCCAAGTCGTTCCTAAATAAGTTACAAGCGAATGAAGGTCTGCATTGTCAGGCCTTTTTTTATTTAGAAAACACCTGTTTATATGCTAAAATGATGGAAGTCTATTTTATTTTTTAAGGAGCTTATATGGAAAGATATGCATTAGTAACTGGAGCAAGTGGCGGAATCGGCACCGCCATCGTTAGAAAGCTCGTTGAAGATAACTACATAATTTATGTACATTACAATAAAAATGTACAAGCAATTAATGAATTGAAAAAATATTCCAGTAATATTATTCCTGTTCAAGCAGATTTGACAGTAAAATCGGGTGTTGAAACATTATTGGCCCAAATTAATATGCCTATTGACCTGCTCGTGTTAAACAGCGGGATAAGCTTATACGGATTAGTAACGGATTTACAAGATGATGATATCGAAAATATGGTTCAATTACATATTACAAGTCCATTTAAACTAGTACAGCAGCTTGTTCGGCCTATGATTCGAAAAAGATCCGGTAACATCATTGTCATATCCTCAATTTGGGGGATAACAGGTGCATCTTGTGAAGTGCTATATTCAATGGTGAAAGGGGGACAAAATGCCTATGTAAAAGCATTAGCAAAAGAGCTTGCCCCTAGTCAAATAAGGGTCAATGCGGTAGCTCCTGGAGCCATTTCAACGAAGATGTTATCTCATTTTTCTGAGGAAGAAATAAGGGAATTATCTGAAGAAATTCCACTTGGCCGGCTCGGTCACCCCGAAGAAATTGCTCATACGGTGTCTTTTTTAGCCTCAGAAAAGGCTTCATATATTACTGGTCAGGTTATTTCAGTTAACGGTGGCTGGGTCTAAGAAAAGCGCAAGCGCCTTGAACAACCTAGGTAAATAAGACGAAATGAATAGAAGACGTTCTTTGCCTTCAATTCATTTGTGGCTAGACACTCAAACTAAGTACAATATTTTATACTTTCTTACCTGTCTAAAATTATTGTATAAAACACACCTCCTCTTGGAACAATAATTTTGTATCAATTAAAAAGGAGGAACTCCTATGTCTGTCTTAGAAAATTGGAATGAATGGAAAGATTTTTTAGGTGATCGCTTACATCATGCTCAAAACGAAGGCATGAACGAACAAGTAATTTCCAACCTGGCATTCGAAATTGGGGACTATTTAGCAAAGCAAGTTGATGCTAAAAATCCACAAGAAAAAGTACTTGCAGATTTATGGAGTGTAGCATCTGAACAAGAACAACATGCTATTGCAAATATGATGGTAAAGCTTGTTCAAAATAACGGTTCACATTAAGAGAGGAGAGATCCTCTCTTTTTCGTTGAATTCATCGCTTTCATACTTTCTTCTTTTAATAAAATCATTTATTATAGTTGGTAGTGGTTATGTTAGGGGGGCTTTCTTTGCCATTTGAGTGGTACTTAGAATATGAGATACAAAAAAATAGGCCAGGGCTTTTAGGTGATGTGTCTTCTTTATTAGGGATGTTATCAATTAATATTATAACAATTAATGGTGTTGATGATTCTAGACGCGGCCTTTTATTAAAATGTGAAAGCAATGATCAAGTTCGAAGGCTTGAATCAATTTTAAATACAATGGATAATATAACAGTTACAAAGCTACGAGTACCAAAACTTCGAGATCGGTTAGCTGTTAGACACGGCCGATATATTCAAAGAGATGCTGATGACAAGAAAACATTTCGTTTCGTCCGTGATGAACTTGGTTTATTGGTCGATTTCATGGCAGAACTTTATAAACAAGATGGACATAAACTTATTGGCATTCGAGGAATGCCACGGGTAGGGAAAACTGAATCCATTGTCGCATCGAGTGTGTGTGCAAATAAAAAATGGTTATTTGTTTCATCAACATTGCTAAAGCAAACGATTAGAAGCCAATTAATTGCAGATGAATATAGTGAAGATAATGTGTTTATTATTGATGGGATTGTATCAACAAGAAGAGGTTCAGAAAAACATTTTCAATTGGTAAGAGAAATAATGCGGCTTTCTGCAACGAAAGTTGTAGAACATCCAGACATTTTTGTTCAGAATACAGAGTATACAATTGATGATTTTGATTACATAATAGAAATCCGAAATGAACCTGATGAAGAAATCACATATAAAGATGTTGAACATCCACCGATGATGTTTGACTCTTCAGGTCTCTCGGGATTTGACTTTTAGTTATGGGGTGTTACGGTTGAGTGAATTAGGAAATCGACTCAAACAAGCAAGAGAAGAAAAAAATATGAGTTTGGATGAACTCCAGGAAATCACAAAAATTCAAAAAAGGTATTTAATTGGTCTTGAAGAGGGCAATTACTCGATGATGCCTGGTAAATTTTATGCTCGTGCCTTTATGAAACAATATGCAGAGGCTGTTGACCTAGATCCTGAAATGCTTTTTGAAGAATACAAAAATGAAGTTCCAAGTACATACAAAGAAGAGGTTCCTGAACAATTATCAAGAGTAAAAACACATAAGGAGCTGCCAAAATCAGCTTCGAAACTTCTGGATATTCTCCCAAAATTGGCAGTGGTTGCTGTGGTAATTATTGTGGCCGTTCTCCTCTGGTTATGGAGACAAGAAGCAACTGAAAATGAAACACCGAATGAACAATCAGCAAACCAAACGAGCGATGTTGAGTTTGAAAGAATAGAAAACACAACAACGAATGAAGAACAACAAGATGAGGTGGCTCCTGCGGAAGAAAATGATAACACTGTTGAAGAAGAGGTAGAGCCTGAGAAACCAGAAACACCTGCACAGACACTTACTCTAAAAGGTGTAGAGGGTTCTACAACGACATATGAATTAAAAGGTGCTGAAAAGTTTGAGCTTGAGGTTATTGCAAAAGACCGTACATGGGTTGGCATTAAAAATGGTAAGGGTAAGACTTTCTTTGGAGCAGAAATAGCACAAGGTGAAACAGAGGTTAATGATTTTACTGCTGAATCTGAAATTACAGTTAGGGTGGGGAATGTCCCTGGAACTGATTTGAAAGTCAATGGTGAACTAGTCCAATATGAGGATACAAAGAAGACACCTCAAAACATTACCATTATTTATACGAAAGAATAGGGACTGACTCAAATAAAGTGTCTTGATCTTCATACTAACACGCAGGATATGGTATGTTAGTATGGGGATCAGGCCTTATGATGAGTCGTCCCATTTTACTTGTTAACACATTTGAAAGATGATGGAGGAAAAAAGAAATGAATTTACCGAATAAAATTACAATTTCCAGAATTTTGTTAATACCGGTTTTTATGGTAATTATGCTTGTACCTTTTAATTGGGGGGAACTCACTTTTGGTACAGAGTCGATTTTGGTCACGCATTTTGTTGGAGCTATTCTATTTATCATTGCTTCAACTACCGATTGGATTGACGGTTATTATGCCAGAAAGCTGAACCAAGTAACAAACCTTGGGAAATTTTTAGATCCATTGGCAGACAAATTATTAGTTTCTGCGGCTCTTATCATTTTAGTCGAGCTTGGACTTGCCCCGTCCTGGATGGTGATTTTAATTATTAGCCGTGAGTTTGCTGTTACAGGCCTACGACTTGTATTGGCTGGGGAAGGTGAAGTTGTTGCAGCAAATATGCTAGGTAAAATTAAAACATGGACTCAAATCATCGCGATTGCTGCTTTATTATTACATAACTTACCGTTTGAATTTATGAATTTCCCATTTGCAACAATTGCCCTTTGGGTTGCAACATTTTTCACTGTAATTTCCGGGTGGGATTATTTTAATAAAAATAAACAAGCCTTTGTTAATTCTAAATAATATATAGGCAAGGGGAGGATTCTCAATGGATAACCGTACAGAAATTATTGCTGTTGGATCAGAGTTATTATTAGGTCAGATCGTGAACAGCAATGCTCAATTTTTATCAAAGGAGCTTGCTGAACTTGGTTTAAATGTATATTACCATACTGTTGTCGGAGATAACCCATCTCGTCTTGAGTCAGCTATAAAGATTGCGAAGGAACGTTCAAATGTTATTATCTTTACGGGGGGATTAGGACCAACTAAAGATGATTTAACAAAAGAAACCATTTCAAAATCATTAGGAAAAAATCTTATCTTTGATATGGATGCTATGGAAAGTATCCAGGCATACTTTACTCAGACAAAACGGACGATGTCTGAAAATAATAAAAAGCAAGCACTCGTTATTGACGGTTCAACTATTTTAAAAAATGATTATGGTATGGCACCTGGAATGGCTCTAGAAGTCGACCAAACCATTTATATGCTTTTGCCGGGTCCACCAAGTGAAATGAGACCGATGTTTCAAAATTATGGAAGAGAGTATTTTCAGAAACAGCTTGGGATTCAAGAAAAAATTGTTTCACGTGTACTAAGATTTTTCGGAATTGGTGAGTCACAACTTGAAACAGATATTCAAGATTTAATCGATGGGCAAACAAATCCAACAATTGCCCCATTAGCATCAGACGGTGAAGTGACTCTTAGACTAACAGCAAAGCATAGAGATGAACAAGTTGCACAAAAATTACTGGATGAAGCAGAGAAAAGCATTAATGACCGTGTAGGAGAATTTTTCTATGGTTATAATCAAACAACTCTTATTAATGAGTTGAAAAAACAACTAGTGAACAAGAAAAAAACGATTTCTGCAGCAGAGAGTTTAACTGGGGGAATGTTTTCAGAATTAGCAACTTCATTAGATGGTGCTTCTCAAATTTTTAATGGAAGTATCATCTCGTATACAAATGAAGTAAAAAAACAAATCTTACATGTGAAAGAAGATACACTAAAGCAACACGGAGCTGTAAGTGAACAATGTGCGAAAGAAATGGCTGAGCAGGTTCGCAAACTGCTTAATAGTGATATTGGTATAAGCTTTACAGGAGCTGCCGGACCTGAGCCGCATGAAGGTAAGCCGGTGGGCACAGTGTTCATCGGTATCGCAACAGAAGATCAAACGAACGTATATTCCTTGAACTTAGCGGGTACAAGAAAAGGCATCCGTACCAGAACTGTAAAGTATGGCTGTCATTATTTAGTCAAACTATTAAATGAAATAGAATGATATAATGAAGTCTGTTATGCATAGTCTATAAAGCAATGTTTAACAGGCTTTTTTATTGCTTCGAAAACTATAAAATGCATCAATTGTGGATAAACACTTCGGCATCCAGCTCCAGATCTTAGCCTTAGATCACACAGGACGTGCAAGTGCAGTTACAACGACAGAACGCGGTTAAGTAACTGCCTCTAGGGTCTAGCCAATTCAAAATAGAAGGCAAAGAACGCCTTCTATTCTGAATCGTCTTATTTGCCCTAGGCTGATCAAGGCGTTAAGCGCTTTTGTACTTGATTTACATGTAGTTTCCAAGAACAATATAAAAATAGTTAAAATTAAATAGTGTATAAGAGGTTGCTGTATATTATAGAGTTTTCTTTTAGAGGATAATCGAATTTTTTGATTTTTTTGGTAGAGAAAATAATCGAATAAATGTTCGATTTTCACTTGGCAAACGAATGAAAAAGCGTTATATTTATTATAGATTGATTTAAAGGAGGAAATTTTGTGAGCGATCGTCAAGCCGCCTTAGATATGGCGTTAAAACAAATAGAGAAGCAATTCGGTAAAGGTTCTATCATGAAATTGGGGGAGCAAACAGATCGTAAAGTATCAACTGTTCCAAGTGGTTCTTTAGCTCTGGATGCTGCGTTAGGAATAGGCGGATACCCTAGAGGTAGAATTATAGAAATATATGGACCAGAGAGCTCTGGTAAAACAACGGTTGCTCTACATGCTATTGCAGAAGTTCAACAACAAGGTGGTCAAGCAGCATTTATTGATGCTGAGCATGCATTAGATCCTGTTTATGCCCAAAAATTAGGAGTTAATATTGATGAGTTACTGCTATCTCAGCCTGATACGGGTGAACAGGCACTTGAGATTGCTGAAGCCCTTGTTCGTAGTGGTGCCATTGATATTCTTGTCATTGACTCAGTGGCAGCATTAGTACCGAAAGCTGAAATTGAGGGTGAGATGGGTGATTCTCATGTCGGTTTACAAGCTCGTTTGATGTCACAGGCTTTACGTAAGCTGTCAGGTGCAATTAATAAATCAAAAACAATTGCTATTTTCATTAACCAAATTCGTGAAAAAGTAGGCGTTATGTTCGGTAACCCTGAAACAACTCCAGGTGGACGTGCATTAAAATTCTATTCTTCTGTTCGTTTAGAAGTTCGTCGTGCTGAAACCCTAAAACAAGGTAATGATATGGTTGGAAATAAGACTAAAATTAAAGTAGTAAAAAATAAAGTGGCACCTCCATTCAAAGTAGCAGAAGTTGATATTATGTACGGAGAAGGAATTTCTAAAGAAGGAGAAATTATTGATCTTGGTACTGAACTCGATATCGTTCAAAAGAGTGGATCATGGTATTCTTATAATGAAGAACGCTTAGGTCAAGGTCGAGAAAATGCAAAACAATTTCTAAAAGAAAATCCAGCTCTTCGATTAGAAATCCAAGAAAAGATTCGTCAACACTATGGCTTGGATGAAGAGGTTATTGCTCCAGACGAAAGCCAGGAAGAATTGGATCTATTAGGAGAAAAATAATTATTTAAAAGGGCATTAGTGCCCTTTTTTTATTACACGAAAGCTATAAAACGTTTAAACTCTTTGTAAAGTAATACAATTAGAAATAAAGTCTTTTGGAATTTTTAAATACAATCTTGAACATAATTCAATTTGTGTGAAATATATATTGTGACATAATTCTACAAAAAACAACCTTATTTTCGGTTTTGGTACCACTACTAATAAGAAGTTAGCCCTTTAACTGCTTACAAACATTATGATGACGGGCTTGACAATAAAAATTCACACATTTACAATTGAGATGTATATTTTACATTTTTGTAGAATCATGATTGAAGCATTTTGAAAGCAGAAAATGTTGGTACTTGAATTAGTCTTATTTCAACTCATGTAAAGACGCAAAGAGTTCAACATGAAAAAAAAGCTTTGAGCTGTATGTTGACAACTTAAAATTGAACAATGTACATGCCGACACTTTAATCTAGAAAAACAAGTTCATAGCAAGAGGAGGTGTAATGATGGACGTAGTATCAATAATCATCTCCATTTTGCTTGGCCTAATCGTCGGTGCAGTTGTTGGCTATTTTGTTCGAAAATCTATTGCCGAAGCGAAAATTGCTGGCGCTACTAGTGCAGCAGAGCAAATTCTTGAAGATGCAAAACGCGATGCTGAGGCTACTAAGAAGGAAGCACTTCTTGAAGCGAAGGATGAAATCCATAAGCTGCGCACAGATGCAGAACAGGAAGTTCGCGAAAGACGCAATGAGCTTCAAAAACAAGAAAATCGCTTATTACAAAAGGAAGAGAATCTTGACCGTAAGGACGAGTCTTTAGATAAACGTGAGGTTATGCTAGAGAGAAAAGAAGGTTCTCTGAATGAAAGACAACAGCATATTGAAGAGATGGAAAGCAAAGTGGACGAGATTGTGCGTAAACAGCAAACAGAGCTTGAACGCATTTCTAGCCTTACACGAGATGAAGCAAGAAGCATCATACTTGAAAAGGTTGAAAATGAACTCACACATGATATTGCAATCATGATTAAAGAAAGTGAGAATCGTGCTAAGGAAGAGGCTGACAAAAAGGCTAAAGAAATCCTGTCACTTGCTATTCAACGATGTGCAGCAGATCATGTAGCCGAAACAACCGTGTCTGTTGTTAATCTTCCAAATGATGAAATGAAAGGTCGTATTATTGGACGTGAAGGACGTAATATCCGTACGTTAGAAACACTAACTGGAATAGATCTTATCATTGATGATACTCCTGAGGCAGTCATTTTATCAGGCTTTGACCCAATTCGACGTGAAACGGCAAGAATCGCTTTAGACAAGCTTGTTCAAGATGGGCGAATTCACCCTGCGAGAATTGAAGAAATGGTTGAAAAATCTCGCCGTGAAGTGGATGAATACATTCGTGAAATTGGTGAACAAACCACGTTTGAAGTAGGAGTTCATGGACTTCATCCTGATTTGATTAAAATACTTGGCCGCTTAAAATTCAGAACAAGCTATGGCCAAAATGTATTAAAGCACTCGATGGAAGTTGCTTTCTTATCAGGTTTAATGGCTGCTGAGCTAGGTGAAGACGAATTATTAGCAAAGCGAGCTGGATTATTACATGATATCGGAAAAGCCATTGACCATGAAGTTGAAGGAAGTCATGTTGAAATTGGTGTAGAACTAGCTACTAAGTACAAAGAGCATCCTGTTGTTATTAACAGTATTGCTTCACACCATGGTGATACAGAACCTACTTCAATCATTGCTGTCATTGTGGCTGCTGCTGATGCGTTATCAGCTGCAAGACCTGGTGCACGTAGTGAGACACTTGAAAATTATATTCGTCGCCTGGAAAAGCTTGAAGAGATATCTGAATCCTATGAAGGTGTTGAAAAATCATTTGCAATACAGGCTGGTCGTGAAGTTCGTATCATGGTCAAGCCGGATTCTATTGATGATTTACAAGCACATCGTTTGGCAAGAGATATTCGAAAACGAATAGAAGAAGAGCTCGATTATCCTGGTCACATAAAAGTAACTGTGATCCGTGAAACGAGAGCTGTTGAATATGCAAAATAAAGTGGTGCAGCGATGCGCCACTTTATTTTTTCTTTATTTTGTGCAACACTAGATTTAACACTTAAAAGTAAAGAGGGTACATAAATGAAAATATTATTTATCGGGGATGTTTTTGGATCACCAGGTCGTGATATGGTGAAAGAATATTTGCCTAAGTTAAAAACAAAATATCAACCACATGCTGTTATTATAAATGGAGAAAATGCAGCACATGGAAGAGGCATTACAGAAAAGATCTACCAGCAATTTATTCAACAAGGTGCCCATGTTGTCACAATGGGAAATCATACATGGGATAATCGTGACATCTTTGAGTTTATTGATGATGCAAATCAAATGATTCGACCTGCCAATTTTCCTGAAAATAATCCTGGGAAAGGGATGACGTTTATACAAGTAGGTGGAAAAGAAATAGCAGTTATTAATCTACAAGGACGTGCATTTTTACCACCGTCTGATTGTCCTTTTAAAAAAGCAGATGAATTGATTGAACAAGCTAAAAAACGAACATCAATCATCTTTGTGGATTTTCATGCTGAAGCAACGAGTGAAAAACAGGCAATGGGCTGGTATTTGAATGGACGTGCATCTGTCGTTGTAGGAACACATACACATGTTCAAACAGCAGATGAGCGGGTATTAGATAAAGGGACAGCATACATTACAGATGTGGGAATGACAGGTCCATACGATGGAATCCTTGGAGTAGACAGAGAAATGATTTTAAAACGCTTTTTAACTGGTCTTCCTGTTCGCCATGACGTAGCAGAAGGCAGAGCTCAATTAAGTGGTGTTGTAGTAGATGTGAATGATAAGACCGGAAAAGCAAGTAAAATTAAGCGGATTCTAATTAATGATGATCACATGTTCTTTGAATAAGGATTGATATAAGAAATAAATATATTTCCATTTAGAGATAACTGAAATGAGAATTTTTCGAAATAATGTGCGAACAAGCAGGAATATATTTAAACTCTAGTGAATATAGTATCAATGGATATATAACTAACACTGTTTGGAAGGAATTTAGGGGAGGTCCTTTTAAACAAAATATACCAAAGATTGTTCTAATGAACACTCAAGGATTCATTGAAAATGAAGGGGGAACTAGAAATGGAAATATTAAAGGTTTCAGCAAAATCTAATCCTAATTCAGTCGCTGGTGCATTAGCTGGGGTTTTAAGAGAAAGAGGCGCTGCAGAAATCCAAGCAATTGGAGCAGGTGCCCTAAATCAAGCAGTTAAAGCTGTAGCGATTGCAAGGGGGTTTGTAGCCCCAAGTGGTGTGGATTTAATTTGTATTCCTGCATTTACTGATATTCAAATAGATGGTGAAGAACGTACAGCGATTAAGCTAATCGTAGAACCTAGATGATTTCTTACCAAATCATAAGAAAAGGGTTTGACTCTGCTGAGTCAAACCCTGTTTTTTTATATGATCAAAAATGATAAAAATAAAGATAAAGGAGAAGGATTGACTTGCACATTTTTGATGCACATTGTGACATGCTCTTTAAACTTTGGGAAAACCCAAAAATGGATGCTTTTAAAGATGATCGTCTACATGTAAACATATCAAGATTAAAAAATGGATATAAAAATATCCAATGCTTTGCTATCTTTATACCTGAAAATATCCCTTTCATACAACGATTAAATGTTGCACAACAACAAATCAATATTTTTTATCAAAAAATCCTTCATCAATATCCAGAGGTAAAGCTAATCAAAACTAAGTCTGATCTTACAGGCTTAAAAAATGGAGAAATAGGAGCCATTTTAACGCTTGAAGGATGTGATGCAATTGGTGATCAAATTGAAAATCTGGAGTTATTATATGAGCTTGGTGTTCGATCAGTAGGGTTAACGTGGAACTATGCAAATTTAGTGGCAGATGGTATTCTGGAAAAACGAAATGCTGGAATAACAAACTTTGGAAAAAAAGTTATTCGCTTTTTAAATAAACAAAGAATGTGGACAGATTTATCTCACGCAAGTGAGAGAAGCTTCTGGGAAGCATTAGATATCGCTGACTACCCAATTGCTACTCATTCAAACGTCTATCAATTATGTTCACATGTTAGGAATTTAAAAGATGAACAGATCGTTGCTCTTTTTCAAAAAAAGGGAGTAATAGGTGTGACATTTGTCCCGTTTTTTACGACAGAAAAACCTGAACCAACTGTAGCAGATCTTATCAAACATATAGATTATTATTGTTCATTAGGTGGAGAAGATCAAATTGGATTTGGTTCAGATTTTGATGGAATAGATGTGACGATCGGAGGACTTGAAAATTATTCCTGTTATCAGCATTTAGTCAATGAGTTGCTTCATCATTATTCTGAGTCACAGGTAAAAAAGTTCCTTTATCAAAATATGGTTGATCATCTTTCTTTTTAATGAACGATCACCCCCATTTTTCACTTTATTTTAGGGAAACTCTTGTATTTTTTCCTTGTAAGGTCTAAAATTGAATACGTTTAGTGTAAATCCAATCATTTTACTAAGTTTTGAATTACATAGCAACTATAAAAGTTGGTATACTGAACATTATGGAATATTATAAAGATAGATAATAAATGATGTATATATTGAGGAGTGTAGAATGCATGATTAGTCAACTTTCCTGGAAAGTTGGTGGACAGCAAGGTGAGGGTATTGAAAGTACAGGTGAGGTATTCTCTATTGCTTTAAACCGACTAGGTTATTATTTATATGGATATCGCCACTTTTCATCTCGAATTAAAGGTGGTCATACTAATAATAAGATCCGTGTTAGCACAACTCAAGTACGTGCTATTTCTGATGATCTTGATATTTTAGTAGCTTTTGATCAAGAAACGATTGATGTGAATTTTCATGAGCTTCGTAATGGTGGCATAGTCCTTGCAGACTCAAAGTTTAATCCAACCATTCCTGAAAATGAGAATGTTACGCTTTACTCAGTTCCATTTACTGAAATTGCAACTGAACTTGGGACTTCGTTAATGAAAAATATGGTGGCAATTGGCGCAACTAGTGCTATTTTGGATATTGAAGCAAGCCAATATCACGAAGTAGTTCATGAAATTTATGGTCGTAAAGGCGATCAAATTGTTGCAAAAAATATGCAAGCTATAGAAAACGGTGCAAGATTTTTAAAAGACGAGCTTGAATACAATAGAGAGGATCTCTATTTAGAAAAAGCAGATGGAAAAAAACGTATGTTCATGATTGGTAATGATGCTATTGCGTTAGGTGCAATTGCAGGAGGGTCACGCTTTATGGCAGCTTATCCAATTACACCTGCTTCTGAAATTATGGAGTACTTAATCAAAAAACTACCTAAATTTGGCGGGGCAGTTATTCAAACGGAAGATGAAATTGCTGCTTGTACAATGGCAATCGGTGCAAACTATGCTGGAGCACGTACATTTACAGCATCTGCTGGACCTGGGCTATCTCTAATGATGGAAGCAATCGGATTATCGGGGATGACAGAACAACCACTAGTCATTGTCGATACACAACGTGGTGGACCAAGTACTGGGTTACCAACAAAGCAAGAACAATCTGATTTAATGGCAATGATATATGGAACACATGGTGAAATACCTAAAGTAGTCATGGCTCCAAGCACAGTTCAGGAAGCATTCTACGATACAATTGAAGCTTTTAACATAGCTGAGGAATATCAAGTTCCTGTTATTCTTTTAACGGATCTGCAGCTTTCTCTAGGAAAACAAACAGTAGAACCGTTAGATTATAGTAAAATTGAAATCCGCCGTGGAAAATTAGTTTCTGATGACTTACCTGAGGTTGAAAATAAATCATACTTTAAACGTTTTGAAGTTACAGAAGATGGCGTATCACCTCGAGTGATTCCGGGAATGAAAAATGGTATTCACCATGTAACAGGCGTTGAGCATGATGAAACAGGAAAACCTTCTGAAGCAGCAGGCAATCGTGTTGACCAAATGGATAAACGTTTAAGAAAATTAAATCAATTAAAATTCAAGAATCCAGTTTATAAAAATGTTTCTCATGAGAATCCAGATGTATTGCTTGTTGGATACATTTCAACTAGAGGCACGATTGAAGAGGCAATGACAAGACTAGAAGCAGATGGAATAAAGGTAAATCATGCACAAATTCGCTTAATCCATCCGTTCCCAACAGATGAAATGCTGCCACTTGTGGAAGCAGCTAAGAAAGTGATTGTTGTCGAAAATAATGCAACAGGTCAACTGGCAAGCTTACTAAAAATGAATGTGGGACATGCGAATAAAATATCATCGCTATTAAAATATGATGGAAATCCATTTTTACCACATGAAATTCATACGAGAAGCAAGGAGTTGATCTAACATGACAGCAACATTTAAGGATTTTCGAAATAATGTAAAACCAAACTGGTGTCCGGGATGTGGAGATTTTTCTGTACAAGCAGCTATTCAACGTGCGGCAGCAAATGTAGGGCTTACTCCTGAAAATTTAGCTGTTGTATCAGGTATTGGTTGTTCTGGACGTATTTCAGGATATATTAATTCGTACGGCTTCCATGGTATTCATGGAAGATCATTGCCAATTGCTCAAGGAGTTAAAATGGCAAATAAGGATCTTACAGTTATTGCATCTGGTGGAGACGGAGATGGATTTGCTATTGGGATGGGTCATACGATCCATGCTATTCGTCGTAATATTGATATTACGTATATCGTAATGGATAACCAAATTTATGGACTGACTAAGGGACAAACTTCTCCACGTAGTGATGCAGGCTTTGTAACAAAAAGTACACCGCAAGGTTCAATTGAGTCATCACTTTCAGTTATGGAAATGGCATTAACAGCAGGAGCAACCTTTGTTGCACAAAGCTTTTCAACTGATTTGAAAGATTTAACTGCTTTAATTGAGGCCGGGATTAACCATAAAGGTTTTTCTTTAATCAATGTATTTAGTCCGTGCGTAACTTATAATAAAGTTAACACTTATGATTGGTTTAAAGAAAATCTTACAAAACTAAAAGATATTGAAGAATATGATCCACATAATAAAGAGCTTGCTATGCAAACTTTAATGAAACATAATGGCTTAGTAACAGGATTAATTTATCAAAATACAGAGCAAAAATCATATCAAGAAATGATCAATGGATATAGCGATAAACCGCTATCGCAAGCGAAGCTGGATATTGATGAAGAAGAATTTAATAAATTAGTTGCAGAATTTATGTAAGTAGATAACGAAGGGCTGATGATTAATCATCAGCCCTTCTGCATGTAAACAATGTAGTTCAATGAATGTAAAAATGTTGAATAAGGCATACTTTAATAGAAAACTTGTTATTTTGATTGGGGTGTCAACATGAAAGCTGTAACATACCAAGGTCCGAATAATGTTGTTGTGAAAGAAGTTGAAGATGCTAAATTAGAAAAAAAAGATGATATTATTGTTAAAATAACTTCCACTGCTATATGTGGTTCAGATTTGCATCTATACCAAGGAAATATGCCATTACCTGAAGGGTATATTATCGGACATGAGCCGATGGGAATAGTAGAGGAAGTCGGTCCTGATGTGACAAAAGTAAAAAAGGGGGATCGAGTTGTTATTCCATTTAATGTGTCTTGTGGTCAATGTATTTATTGTAAACATGACTTGACAAGCCAGTGTGATAACTCTAATCCACATTATGATTCCGGTGGTTATTTTGGATATACAGAAAAGTTTGGTAACCATCCTGGAGGACAAGCAGAATATTTAAAAGTACCATTTGGTAATTTTACTCCATTTGTTATACCTGAATCGTGTGAATTAGAGGATGAAGATCTTTTATTTTTATCTGACGTTCTTCCAACCGCCTATTGGAGTGTCAAAAATGCAGGAGTAAAAAAAGATGATACTGTCATTATTCTTGGAAGTGGTCCTATTGGATTAATGGCACAAAAGTTCGCATGGATGGAAGGGGCAAAACGTGTCATTGCAGTTGACCACCTTAAATATCGTTTACAACATGCAAAGGAAAAGAATAAAGTTGAAACCTTTGATTTTACTGAATATCCTGACATGGGTGAACATTTAAAGGAAATAACAAACGGTGGAGCAGATGTTGTGATTGACTGTGTCGGCATGGACGGAAAAAAATCGCCTTTAGAATTCATTGAACAAAAACTAAAATTACAAGGTGGGACGCTAGGACCGATTCAAATTGCAACAAAAGCTGTTAGAAAAGCAGGGACAGTTCAAATTACTGGTGTTTATGGCGCAAATTATAACAACTTTCCATTAGGTGCTTTTTTTGTAAGAAATATTACCTTGAAGATGGGACAAGCTCCAGTAATACCGATTATGCCAAAATTATTTGACATGATTACAGATAAACAATTTGATCCGAAAGATATTATTACTCATCGAACCGCATTAACAGATGCAAAAGAAGCATATAAAATATTCAATGACCATGAAGATAATTGCATAAAAGTTGTACTAAAGCCTTAGGAACTACTCATACAAAAATACTCAGAGAATGACTCTGAGTATTTTATATTGTTTAGGAAATTATTCTTGTACTTTGGACAATCGTGCGACATTCAGCTCCAGCGCCTAGCACCTCGAGGTTATAAGCCAATTTGGAATTAAAAGGCTAAGAACACCTTCTATTCCAAATCGTCTTATTTGCCCTAGGGTGACCAAGGCGCTTGCGCTTTTGTTCTGTAATTGAAAATCATCGATAACATCATGTAAAATTAAGTTTCAGTTATTTTTCTTATTAGAAAAGATAGAGTAAACTAGAAAAAAAGAATTGTAAATTAGTAGGTGTAGGAAAGTCATGAAAATAATTATTGCTGAAAAGCCTGATCAAGCTTCAACCCTTTGTGGGCAATTTCAACGAATAAAACGCGATGGGTATTTTGAAATTAAACCTAATGAGCTTTTTCCAGATGGAGCTTATTGTACATGGGCAATTGGACACTTAACACAATTAAGTTCACCAGAAGCATATAAATCAGAATGGAAAAAATGGTCTATCTCAATGCTGCCGATTATACCGGATAAGTTTCAATACGAGGTCACAAAATCAAAAGCAAAACAGTTTTATACTATCAAGCAGCTTCTTACAAATCCAGCAGTTACAGAAATTATACATGCAGGTGATGCTGGTCGTGAAGGTGAATTAATTATTCGAAATATTATTCAGCTATCAGGGGTCAAAAAACCTATTAAAAGATTATGGATTTCATCATTAACACCTGCATCAATATACGAAGGCTTTAAACAATTATTAGATGGAGAAAAAACAAAAAATTTATTTTTTGAAGCCTATTCTCGGGCATGTGCTGATTGGTTAGTCGGTATGAATGCATCAAGAGTATACTCTCTTTTATTAAAAGATCATGGAATGAATGACGTGTTCTCAGCAGGGCGTGTTCAAACACCTACTCTTGCTCTTATTGTAAAAAGAGAGAGAGAGATCGATGACTTTAAACCAGAGCCATTTTGGGAAATTATCGCAACCTTTAAGATAAACGGGAAAAAGTACAAAGGGAAATGGCATAAAGATCAGCAGACTCGTATCATGGATCAAGAACTTGCTAATAAGATTGCAGCATTTTGTACAGGAAAGAAAGCTACGATTCAGGATTTAAAAACCGAACGTAAAGAGTATCAGCCGCCACTTTTATTTAATTTGTCATCACTACAGGCAACTGCTAACAAGGCGTTTAAATTTTCTCCTAAGAAAACGTTAGATATTGTTCAGTCTTTATATCAAAAAGGAATCGTTTCATACCCGAGAAGTGATTCAACGTATGTAACCAAAGGTGAGGCAGAGCAATTTCCAGGCATTCTACAAAAGCTAAGTGGTTTTGATGAATACAGTGATCTTTTTCCACTGCCTAAACAATCAATTTTAAACAATTCACGTTATGTAAATGAAAAAAAGGTGACAGATCACTATGCAATTATACCAACTGAACAAGTACGAGATCCTAAGAAGCTATCAGCAGATGAACAAAAAATATACGATATGATTGTTCGTAGATTAATCGCTGCACACTATGACCAGTCGATTTTTGATTATTCCACTCTCATCACACTAGTTGATGGTCGCGCTGAATTTATAACAAAAGGAAAACAACAAATTCAAGAAGGCTGGCGTAAAGTTATTTTCCAGAATGACAAAGAAAAAGATGAGCTACTTCCTAATCTTCAAAAAAATGATAGCGGAGTGGTAGACAAAATTGATACAAAAGAAGGAAAAACACAACCACCTAAACGTTACACAGAAGGTCAATTAATCACCTTGATGAAAACAGCAGGAAAATATTTAGATAATGATGAGCTTGAAAAAGTATTAAGTAAAGTAGAAGGCCTAGGAACAGAAGCAACAAGAGCAGGTATTATAACCATGCTTAAAGATCGAAAATATATTGAGATTAAGAAAAACCAGGTTTATGCAACAGACAAGGCAAAAGTTTTAATCAAAGCAATTGGAGATCAAATTTTAGCTTCGCCAGAAATGACGGCCAAATGGGAACAGAGACTTTCAGAAATTGGTGAAGGGCTAGCGTCACCTTCTGTATTTATGGAACAAACGAAAAAACTGTCATCTAAAATTGTGTCAGATGCTATGGCTGTTTCATCCTCTTGGAATTTTGATGGTTTAAAGGTTGAATCAATTCAACGAACTTCTTCAAGATTTACGATTGGAAAAAAGGTTGGGAATTGTATGGTATGTGACGGAGATGTTGTCGACAAAGGCGAATTTTACGGATGTACAAATTACAAAACAAATCAATGTAAATTTACTATTTCTAAAAAAATACTTGGAAAGAAAATCTCTCAAACTAATGCACAAAAGCTTTTAAAAGAAGGGCAAACAAATGTAATTAAAGGTTTTAAAAAGGGAGAAAAAACATTTGATGCCAAACTTGAATGGAAATCTGGAAAAATAAGTTTTCTGTTCGAAGTTAATACTAATAATTTGTAGAATTGGTTTTTAATCGAATTAGTGAAAGCCTTTGAAACATATTTGAAGGCTTTCATAGAATTTAAGTTTACATAATTATATTATAGGAATCTAAGGACATACCTTAAAAATTTCCATAAAACAATATTAGCCTTTTTTAATGAAAACGTGTAAAATTTAAGTCAGTATGTGTTGAGGATTGTTTTCTTACTAGATAATCGATATACTTTTATGTTGTACGTCTCATGATTAAACATACTCGTACAATTTTTCTAATAGAAAAAATTAATTATGAATTTGTAAGAGATGGATGTCTGTGAAAAAACAGATTGAAAGGAGAATGACACAATGAATGAACAACAACGTAAGGAAAGCACGCAAGTAACTCCTTCGGACAAAAAATCCGACAAGGACTACAGCCAGTATTTCCAATCTGTATATATGCCGCCTTCCTTAAAAGATGCTAAGAAGCGTGGGAAGGAAGAAGTCAAGTATGATGGTTTCTCTATTCCTGAAGAATTTAAAGGAATGGGACAAGGCCGTAAATTCTATATTCGCACATATGGCTGTCAAATGAATGAGCATGATACAGAGGTAATGGCGGGAATCTTCATGGCCCTTGGTTATGAGCCAACTGATGGTGTAGAGGATGCAAATGTCATTTTGCTTAATACATGTGCAATTCGTGAAAATGCAGAAAACAAAGTATTCGGTGAGCTAGGTCACTTAAAAGCATTGAAAAAAGAACGTCCAGATTTATTATTAGGTGTTTGTGGTTGTATGTCCCAAGAAGAATCTGTTGTAAACCGTATTCTAAAGGTACATCCATTTGTGGACATGATTTTTGGTACTCACAATATTCACCGTTTGCCACATATTTTAAATGAAGCATATCTTTCGAAAGAAATGGTTGTTGAAGTTTGGTCAAAAGAGGGAGATGTTATTGAAAATCTTCCGAAGGTTCGTAAAGGAAATATTAAAGCATGGGTTAATATTATGTATGGCTGTGATAAATTCTGCACGTATTGTATCGTTCCTTATACACGTGGAAAAGAACGTAGCCGTCGTCCTGAAGAAATCATTCAAGAGGTGCGTCATTTAGCAGCTCAAGGGTATCAGGAAATTACGCTTCTAGGTCAAAATGTTAACGCATATGGAAAAGATTTCGACGATATTGAATATGGATTAGGCGATTTAATGGATGAAATTCGTAAAATTGATATTCCAAGAATTCGTTTTACAACAAGCCATCCTCGTGACTTTGATGATCACCTAATTGAAGTCTTGGCAAAAGGTGGAAACCTTTTAGATCATATCCACTTACCTGTTCAATCAGGAAGTTCAGACGTCTTAAAAATTATGGCTCGTAAATATACACGTGAAAGCTATTTAGAGCTTGTTCATAAAATCAAGGAAGCAATGCCTAATGCATCTTTAACGACAGATATTATTGTAGGTTTCCCTAATGAAACAGAAGAGCAATTTGAAGAAACTCTTTCTCTATATCGCGAGGTAGAATTTGATAGTGCCTACACATTCATCTACTCTCCGCGAGAAGGTACACCTGCAGCAAAAATGAAGGATAATGTACCTATGGAAGTGAAGAAGGAACGTCTTCAACGCCTAAACGCGGTTGTTAATGAGATTTCTGCTAAGAAATTAAAAGCTTATGAGGGTCAAATTGTTGACGTTTTAGTAGAAGGGGAAAGTAAAAATAATCCTGATGTTCTAGCAGGTTACACTGAGAAAAGTAAGCTAGTAAACTTCAGAGCACCAAAGTCAGCAATCGGGAAAATTGTCAAAGTAAAAATCACAAAAGCAAAAACTTGGACATTAGATGGAGAAATGGTAGAAGAAGCGGTTGAGGTGAAATAAGATGACAACAACTTATACAAAAGACGATATCGTAGCAAAAGCACGTGAACTAGCAAAAATGATTTCTGAATCAAAGGAAGTAGATTTCTTTAAACGTGCAGAAGCACAGTTAAATGAAAATCAAAAGGTTCGTGAAATGATTGCAAGTATTAAAAGCCTGCAAAAACAAGCTGTTAACTTCCAACATTATGGAAAACACGAAGCACTAAAACAAGTTGAGGCTAAAATTGATAAAATTCAAAACGAATTAGATGAGATTCCAATCATTCAAGAATTTAAAGAATCTCAGATCGAAGTAAATGATTTGCTTCAGTTAGTTTCACATACGATTTCAAATAAAGTTACGAATGAAATCATCACTTCAACTGGCGGGGACTTATTACAAGGGGAAACAGGATCTAAACTAAGAAATTCTCCTGGTAGTAGTTGTTCTTAATTATCATAAAAATAATTGCAGCTTTTTAGGGATTCGAAGGGACTATTCGAATCCCTTTTTTGGTCTAGGAAATTATAAAATTCTTGTACTGTGAATAAGCGCCCGGCATCCAGCTTCGAAGCACAGAACACTGCGCTTTTGTACTTTGTATTCAAAAATAGGCATAAGTTTTATTCATTTCTCATACATTCTTCTGAAAAGCCTTTTTAATTAATAAAGGCAATTTTCTGTGTCAAACAACAATAAAAATAGGCCATTATTTTTCTTTTTACACATGCACCTTTTTTTATTTTTAGGCACATATTCTGTAAATCTAGCATACAATGTACTATACGTTACATGTATTGGCGTAACATGTCATGAATTCATTTAATTACTTAGCACATCTGTTATTAGCCTAGCATAGGATTAAATGAAGATTTATTGAGGAGGGTATGCTCGAATGTCTGAATACAGAGAAATCATTACGAAAGCTGTTGTTGCAAAAGGACGTAAATTTACTCAATGCACACATACGATTGCACCATCACAAAAACCAGCGAGCATTTTAGGTGGTTGGATTATAAACCATAATTATGATGCTCAAAAAAATGGCAGAACAGTTGAAGTAGAAGGTACTTATGATATTAACGTATGGTATTCTTACAACGAAAATACAAAGACAGAAGTTGTAACAGAACGCGTTAAATATGTAGATGTCATTAAATTGAGATATAAAGATGACAATTTTCTTGACGACGAACATGAAGTTATCTGTAAAGCACTTCAACAACCAAACTGCCTAGAAGTAACTATTTCACCGAATGGAAACAAGATTATCGTTCAAGCAGAGCGTGAGCATCTTGCGGAAGTCATTGGCGAAACTAAAGTATGTGTTCGTGTAAATCCGGAAGGCTGCGATGATAATGATGATGATTGGGAAGAAGAATTAGATGATGAGTTTGAAGATTTAAATCCGGAGTTTATAGTTGGAGATGTAGAAGAATAACTAGGGGGGAGCGACCTCCTAGTTTTTTGGTTTGCCCAGCATGGGCGAACTCTAACGGGTGAAAGTCCCGAGTACGACCTTGTAGCGGTAAGTACATAGCTAATAGCAAGGGTGTCCACGGTGACGTGGAATCTAAAGGAAGCTTGAAGGC